>JGI26464J51801_1000536_pt1 | contig 10878 bp, 4 predicted proteins | sample PerSpoAPS_AMetaG_FD_51801 | JGI IMG/M metagenome (IMG submission 51801) | reverse complement strand
CAAGCTCATCACCATCGCTAAAGGCAACATTTCCCCTACGATTCCAGGTAGCCATATACATAACTGGCAAATCATTGCTCAAAATATCCTTTGAAAGATCTGCACTTTGCGTTGTGCTGTAATCCACATCAAATATAAACAACCATTCACGAGGTCCACTTGTTGCAACATTATCATAAACGTTGAAATCCCCAGGCCAATACTTACCATCAACCAAACCATTTGCGACATTATTCTCCAAGAATCCAACAGCAAGTCGTCTATTTCCTTCAATATCATAAACAGCAAGTGGAACATTTGGTTGACCGTTAAGACCGAATTCCTGGAATGCATATCCACCAGATGGATTCTTTATAAACGGAGCAAATTCTGGCTTAGCTGGGGCAGCATTTGCCCTTCTTAAGTACCTATATCCCAAAGATGCATTCTGATGAGTCGGGTCAAAATTGCCATCTGTGTCAGTTGTTGCGAAAACAATCTTTATATTCCTCAATTTATCAGGTGTGACAACATCGCTGTGTTCATTCCCACTGACAAATATGCCATACGGTGAAACATAACCAAATGCGCCATTAAATGTGAATAGATGTGATGGGAGTCCGAAACTTGTCATAATATCAGCGTTTGCCCAAGTTAATTTCCTTGTTCCCTTTGTCCAAGCCCAATCCTTCGGACCTGGCGGAGGACCAACAACTTTAAATTGTATTCCATCAACGACTGTGTAATTTCCGTCGCCACTTTGATTTGTCTGACCTGTGAGTTTTGTTTGATTCGCTGTTTTATCAATTAGTTTCCAGGTGATTTCACCGCCAACTTCTTCAAATCTAACCTCATAAGTATGCCCTGTCAACTTAGTTGGGTCAACTACAAGTCCAAAGACCTCACCATCACTTACTCCTGATTTATGGACACCTTTAACAGTATCACCAAATGTTGATGTATACCTTATGCCAGGGCTTACTGGCTTAGGTGTAACAGTGATTATATTAACAGCGCTCTCATAAAATCTTGGAACTCCATACGGATTATATGCATATGCCGTAACTGCAAAGTAATATGGTCTGCCATTGACGAGTGGTTTATCGTTAAGATAATCCTTTTTGATCCTGAACACCCTTTCAATTCCACTGTCAGTTCCCTTGACAACAGTTACTTCAATATTTTCTCCTCTTGCTGGGTCAAACACCCAGTCCTTGATCTCCTTAACATCATTCACCACATCAAACACTGCAACTCTGACTGATTTCGTCGGCTGTGTCGGCGAATCAAATTGATAGATTATATATCCCTCAAAAGCATATTCCGTTGGATTTCCATCCGGGTCACGATCAATAAGGTCAACCTCTCTGTATTCATCAATCCTCTTGTCATATGGCCAGTAAAGGACAATTTCCTTATCAAGCTCGGCAACTTGGACATTTGGAGATGGTGGCGTCGGAGGAAGTTTGAAATCAAGATCGTAAGCAAGTTGTGCGACCCTGTCTACCATTTTCAAAATTGTAACGCTGTTGACATTGCTTGTACCACGGGCGATCAACAAACCGAAAACAATTTCCTGCGTATCACCCGGAGCAAGCGTGAAAGGTCCGTTTGACATAAGGAATCTCCTATCGCCTGGGCTAAGTGTTGTAGGACCAACTCTCGTCCCATCAAGCCAACCTGTTCTCGTTTCAGGGTCGCCAGGGAAAACATATCTTGTCGGTTGATTTGTATTCGGGTCAATATAAGGCGTACCATCACCGAGAAGTCCTTTCATAAAGTTATACGCTTCATCTGCAAATTCAGGGTCACGATAAGGGTATGGAGCACCGTTCCAATAGAACGAGAATGCATACATCGGGAGGTTCTTATAACCCTTCCACCATTTCCCAAATGCCTTTGCTGAATCATTCGGATTACCTGTGTAAACCTTTACCCCCTGGAAGAAATCCCTACCTATAGCAGGTGGAGCAGAACCATAAACATTGTCAGTATTGCTCGCATTATAACAAAAACCAAGGCTAAGCGTTGTATCGCAACCAACAAAATCATCACCTGCATAACCAAGGTCAGGGTCATCCCACAAAGCAACAAATGTTGAATCGTATGTCGTGTTGCTCTTGTTGATTATCAACGCCTTGACAAAGAACATATCTCCAAAAGCATCAACCCTATTATAACCCCAAATCGTCATTTGAACTTCAAGCCCCATCGGAGCTGTCTTGAAAATGTTATGCTGGGCTGGGTTTGCATCGTTAAACACCATCCAAAGTGTCTGGTCTCCCAAAAGCAAAGGTCTATCAACTCCCCTTGTGAAGACACCATCACCATTAACATCCTCCCAGGGAGCACCATCCTCAACAGGCCAATTCAAATAATCATCGCTCGGATTGAAAAGGTCTGTCTTGTTTATCTTCCAAATCTTATACCTCGGGTCCTCTGGATTATCAGGTGTCCTGTCAGGTTTGATCTTGCCGGGTTGAAATTCAGGTTGATACTCTGCAGCTGCTGTTCTTATTGTGTCTGTCCCTCTAACTTTTCCAGCAATCCAAATACCAGCTGCGAAGTCAGCTGTCTTGTGCGAACCCTTTGGCCACTCAAGCCCAGCATCGCCAGTTCTGTGATAGCTTACATATTGACCCGTGTTCTCAACATCAGCTGAAATCCTGTTGCCGTCAAACTTCTCAAGAACCAAAACATTTGACTTCAAAAGTGACGATATCCTGCTTCTTTCGGTGTTTTTCTCCCTTGCATTAAGCGAGACAGCGAATAGGAATACAAATAAGGTTAGAAATGCAATTATTCTTTTCATCTCCGTCCTCCAGAAATTTTATTTTTGAAAAAACAAAGAACAAGTGGGCGCCGTTGAAGACGCCCACTCTAAAAATTACAGGTCAATCCTCAAACCTAACCTAACTTGCCTTGGTTCACCCCAGTTATATGGATGAGCCAGCATGTAGTTATACAACTTCACAGCTTCTGGACCGTTGCTCTCCGCCCAAGCCATACCCTCAGACGTTCTGAACCAACCATCAGCATCCGGTAAACCAGTTGAATTATAAACACTTAAAACATTCTTTGAATCAAACAGGTTGATCACCCAGAGGTAAATATCAAAGCTCACCCTGCCAAATCTTATCGCCCTGTCAATCTTCAAATCAAGTTGGCTTGTCCACGGACCGTAGCCGGAATTAACCGCTGCTGTTGGTATCTGCCAACCGGGTCCATAGATATAACTTCTGTACTGAACTGGCGTATATGGCAATCCACTTCCAAATCTGAACAACAAGTTTACGCCAAAATACTCAAACGGTTTAATCCCAAACACGGTCGGTCCATCGCCTTTCTCGGTCCTGAAGTCAACATTTATACTTCCGGTATGTCTTTGGTCAAAGTCAAGAGGAGCGACAAATGTTGGGAAGTTCCCACCAAGCCAAGCGATGTTAAAGTTCGTCGTTGCAGCTGAACCAGTACCAGCTGCATACTGGAGCGTGTAGTTGATAAACGCTGCAACTCTGTTCGTCCTTCTCAAAGTGAAGCTAAATGACAAACCTTTAATGGTTCCATAGTCGCCGTTGACATACATCGCATAAGCTGTCGGTCTGGCAAGTATGTTCTGAATTTGAATCAAATCCCTCGTCTCCTTGTAATAAGCCGTGATGTCAAAGCTTGCGTTCCTTGTGATTTGCTGAGCGAAACCAACCTCATAAGCGATTGTCTTCGGAGGTCTCAAGTTCGGATTACCAGCGCGGATATAGTTACCAGACCTGATATACTGGGCGAACAATATCGTGCTCGTGTAGAACAAGTTCAACTGAGGCGCCTGGCTGAAAACACCATACTGGGCATGGAATACCGTCCTATCAGTGACCGGGAACGAAATTCCTAACCTTGGAGCGAAAATGTAATACGGTTTTGACGACTTGAAGTTCGCATCCGCAAAGTCATACCAATCACCCTTTGACTCAAGGATGATGTTCGTCGGATCAACAAGTTGGTCTGTGTTTGGATTGATATAATCAACACGCAAACCGAGGTTCAAAATCAACTCGGGCAATTCAATCTTATCTTGAATGTATGCTGCACCAACGATCGGATGCTTGGCACCATTTCTCCCAGTATTGACCTCTGTCTTACCAGTCACATCATAACCAAGGGTATTGACAAATGCCGTTTGATAAATGTTCTCGTTTGAACCCGTTGGGTTTGTCCTTCTATTCTGAGCTATATCAAGCGCCCTTAAACCATAAACCCTGATCGTATTATACCTGAAATCAAATCCCGCTTTGATCTCATGAACTCTTCCAATCTGATGCAAAATGTCAAATTTGAGCCCCCAATAACTTGACAAGTTTTTGCTGTAGTTTGGATAAACAGTGTTTTCCTGAGCGAAAAGTGAAAACGGTCTAAATGGCTGATTTCTTCCCCAATCCCTAAGCTGTGGGTTCTTATTCTTGTCCCCGTACGACTCAATATCATCCCACCAGAAATGATCGCCTGATTCGGTGAATGTCCTATACCAGCTGAACATCAATGTGTAAAATGTCCTTGGGGAAATTGTATGCGTTAACTTCGCATAATAACCATGCGTTGTTTCTTCAGTCCTCGGCATCCTGTTGTAGTTAAACGCTGAATAAGAGTGGATGTATTCCCTATCCGTCCTGAAGAACGATGTTCCACCTATTCTTAAGTTAAACGGTTTGAAATCAAAAACGACATTCCCGTTGAAAAGCCACCTTGATGTTGAGTTCCCTCTTAAAATACCCGCTGGTATATTGATGTTAAAGGTATCTCTTCCTTCTACAACCGTTGCTTGAACTCCGTTATAGAAAGAGGGTCGTCTGTTCCTCATGAAAGTTCTCTCAAGCGCAAAGAAGAATCTTATCTTATCAAAGCCCGGAAGAACTGGACCACCCAAGCTCAATGAATACAAGCTGTAACCTTGTGAATAAGCCCCGGTGAGAGCGTTTTTCTTGTGGAAGTTCGGGTTACCCGTCTCTTTGCTCCTAAAGAAGCCACCATACTCGTCAGTTATCATTTCAAGCGTCGCTGAATATCTTGAACCACCTGTTTTTGTAGTTGTCACGACCACGCCCGACATAGCATATCCATATTCAGCATTGAAACCACCAGCTTGATATGAGACCTCTTCAATTGCGGTTGTGACAACCTCACCAGTCCTCGCATAGTTATACGGGTTGTTGAAGTAAACACCGTCAACAAAGTATGCAACTTCTTCACTCCTTCCACCTCTTACATAAATCGTCCCGCCAACTTGAACTACACCGGTTTGAATTGCAACCACGCTTGTATAACCACGCAAAGGCATGTTTTGAACATCTTCCGCACGGACAACTCTTATCTCATTCGTCGCGTTCTTTTGAACGAGAGGTCTTTCAGCGACAACCTCAACTGTTGGAACTTGAATCGCCTCGCTTGGCAATTCAAAATTGACCTCCGTTGTCAAACCGACAGTGACGCGGACATTTCTAATGGTTATCGTTTGATATCCAACATAACTTGCTTTTAATGTGTAAATTCCAGGTGGGACATTAAGTATCACATAGTTACCGTTTAGGTCTGTTGACGCACCGAGCGTTGTTCCCTCAATTATGACATTTGCCCCTATCAATGGCTCTTTCGTCTCTCTGTCAACAACTTTACCTGCAATTTTACCGACTTGCGCCAACAACAACCCCGGAAGGATAAGCATCACGGTGAGAATTAACAATTTGCGATACATATCTTTACTCCTCCTGATATGTTTGTTTTAAATTTGGAAAGCCGTTAAGCGGGAATTATCATCACAGAAGCAACGCAAAGACGAGAAGACAAACAGTAACAATTCACTCAACCTCGCTCAAAAATTTTTTTTTAAATTCTCGTTCTCATCAAACCACTTAAAATATAACACATAAATTTTTCTTTGTCAAGTTTTTCCAAGCCCCTTCTTTACGAACGCTATCAAAAATTGTGCCACAACTACAACTTCACGACCCTAACATCAAAAATCCCATCAACGGATAATATCTCTTTCAAAACTTCCTGAGGTATTTCGCTATCAACGCTCATCACCGTTAAAGCCCTTTGACCTATTCCATACCTGCCAAGCGAAAGACCTGCAATGTTAATATTTGAACGAGCAAGGATTGAGCTTACCGCAGCGAGCATCCCAGGTCTGTCAATGTTTGAATAAACAAGTAGAATGCCCTCTGGCTTGAATTCAAAATGAAACTCATCCATCCCGACAATCCTGACATCGCTGTTCCCGAAACAGGTTCCCGAGATTGACCTCGTTTCCTTGTCCGTCTTAACTTCAAAACTTAAAAGATATGTGTAATTGCCCCAGCTTTCCCCTGTCTTCTCGCTTATGTTAAGTCCCATTTCCTTTGCCAAAACGGGAGCGTTTATGTAATTTATCGGCTCACTCATCAAATAATTCAACAAACCCTTCAAAAATGCCGAGGTCAAAATCTGCGAAGAATTTTTTAAAACATCACCTGTGAATGAAGCCCTGATACTTAAAAGTTTGCCCTTTAAAAGTTGCGCATGCAAAAGCCCGATCTTTTCAGCAAGCAAAAGATATGGTTTTATCTCTTCATTCATGGCAAGTTGCAAAATTTCCGCATTCACAGCCCCAACAATAGCACGACCTTTTAAAGCATCCGCAATTTGATGCGCTATCTGAATTGCAACCTTCTCCTGCGCCTCTTCAGTAGCTGCCCCAAGATGCGGAGTTACTATAACCTTTGGATGCTTTATCAAAGGATGGTCCTTCGGCGGTGGCTCCTCAGAAAAAACATCAAGCGCAGCACCTGCAACCTGACCCGATTCTATCGCCTCAAGAAGAGCCATCTCATCAATTATCCCTCCCCTGGCACAATTTATAATCCTAACTCCTCTTTTACACTTGGCAAGCTCTTCACGCCCAATCATTCCTCTTGTCTCATCATTCAAAGGCACATGAACAGTTATAAAATCGCTCCGCCTGTAAATTTCATCAAGATTTGAAACAAGTTCAACCCCAAGCTTTAACGCAACCTCCGAGGATAAAACAGGGTCATATCCTATCACATTCATCCCAAATGCTTTACACCTGATTGCAACCTCACGACCTATCCGCCCAAGCCCAATTATACCGATCGTCTTACCATAAAGTTCAACCCCTATAAATTTTCTTCTCTCCCAATTTCCCGCTTTAAGGTCGTTGTTTGCCTGAGGTATATTTCTCGCAAGTGCAAGGATTAAGCTCATCGTGTGCTCAGCGGTTGAAATCGTATTCCCACCTGGTGTATTCATAACGATTATCCCCCGCCTTGTAGCTGCTTCAACATCAATGTTATCAACCCCAGCCCCAGCGCGCCCGATTATTTTTAAATTCCTCGCCTCATTGATTATATCCGATGTCACCTTCGTCCCGCTTCTTACGATCAAAGCCACATAATCGTTTATCACCTTTTTTATCTCATCACGGGATAACCCCGGCTTTAAATCAACCTCAAAACCCTCATCTTTTAAGATGTTAACACAGCTTTCCTCAATTGGGTCCGTTATTAAAATTTTCATAGCCGACGAAAAATTTATTTTTAATGGCAACAATTCGGGAATTCATCATCTTCATTTCTCTTTTCAGCAACGCTTTCAAATTCCTCAAAAACTTTTTGAACTGCGCGAACACCATCCCCGGGATTAAACCCTTCATAACCTACATCTTTCAGCGCCATCTCAAGAGCAGATATAACACCAACTATATCAAGCTCATCGTAATATCCAAGGTGTGAAATTCTAAAAATCTTATCTTTCAGGTGTTCCTGTCCACCAGCAACCGTTATCCCATACTTATACTTCAAAACCTTTTGAAATTCTTTTTTATCAATCCCGTCTGGGAAATAAACAGCCGTCACAGCATGCGAAGGCGGATGTCCGAACAATCTAAGCCCAAGTGCTTTGCAACCTTCTCTGACAGCAAGCGAAAGCTTTTCATGTCTTCTCCATATATTCTCCAAACCTTCTTCCCTTATCATCTTCAAAGCGACATCAAGTGCAACTATAAGCGCAATGCCTGGGGTCCAAGGCGTATCACCATTTTGAAGCGCCTTTCTTGCCTTTTTCAAGCTAAAATAATACTTCGGCAGATTTGAGCGCTCAACCATTTCCCAAGCCCTTTCGCTTAACGCTATGAACGAAAGCCCGGGTGGTATCATCAACCCTTTTTGCGAGCCCGTAATAACAACATCAAGCCCCCACTCGTCCATATACAGCTCATGCGCACCAACAGAGGTTATACCATCAACGACAGTAACAGCGTTTGAATTCTCGCGGACAATCTTCGCTATCTCCTTAACATCGGTAAAAACCCCAGTTGATGTCTCGCTATGCGTCAAGAAAACTGCTTTGACATCTGGATTTCTCTTTAATTCCGTTTCAATTTCCTCAGGCGTGACAGCTCTTCCCCATTCAATTTTAATTTCAATTGCCTCTACTCCATACGCCTTGCATATTTCCCCCCATCTTTCCCCAAATTTTCCGCCATTGACGAATATCGCCTTATCACCGCTTGAAAGAAGATTTGCAACAGCTGCTTCCATAGCCCCTGTCCCACTGCTCGTCAAAGTATAAACATCTTGCTTCGTCTGGAAAAGATATTTTAAGTTTTCATTGACCCTTGAAAAAATCTCAATAAACTCCGGGTTTCTGTGATGAATTATCGGTTGCGCAAGTGCAAGAGCAACTTGTTCAGGAATAGGTGTTGGTCCGGGTGTAAAAAGTCGCTTTTTCATCGCCCTGCCTTTTATCTTTTTTGTGAAAATAAAAATTTTGCAAACCATTGTCAAGAACTTCTTTAATTCTTGATATTTGCGAAAAAAATTTTTTATTTTAAATCAAAAAGGGCGAAAAATGATTGACCTAACTGGACGAGTAGCGCTAATCACAGGTGGTTCAAGAGGAATTGGAAGAGCAACCGCAATTTTGTTCGCAAAAGCAAACGCAGATGTAGCAATCACATATCACAAAAATGAAGAATCAGCAAATCAAGTCGTAAATCAAATTAAAAACCTCGGGCGAAAAGCAATCGCCGTAAAAGGAAATGTCGGCAAAAGCGAAGATGTCAAAAGAATGGTCAAAGAAGCCCTTGATCACTTCGGAAAAATTGATATTCTTGTTAACAACGCCGGGATATGGACATACGGAGCTATTGGTGAGATGAGCGAGGAAACCTGGGATGAGACGATTGAAGTGAACTTGAAAAGCGTTTATCTATTCTCAAACGAAGTCGTCCCGATAATGAAAAAACAAAAATGGGGAAGAATAATAAACATTTCCTCAACCGCTGGACAGCGTGGAGAAGCTTTCCACTCGCACTATGCTGCTTCTAAAGGCGCCATAATCGCCTTTACAAAATCACTTGCTGTTGAACTTGCGAAATATAACATACTTGTAAACTGTGTCGCCCCTGGCTGGGTAAACACTGACATGTGCGCTGAGGTCTTCAGCGATCCCAATTTCGTTGAACAAGTAAAAAGCACAATCCCGCTCGGAAGAATCCCCGAGCCAGAGGAAATAGCCGGACCCATAGTTTTTTTAGCTTCTGAACTTGCAAACTGGATAACGGGCGCAACGATAAGTGTAAACGGTGGCTCCGTACTTTGCTATTAAAAATAAATGACCCCATAAAAATGGAAAAATCAAAAACGAACCCGAATAAAGATTTTTACGGAAAAACTTTGATGGGAATTGAAATTTTCGTCCGATCATTAATTGAAGAAAATGTTGATGTCGTCTTCGGTTGCCCCGGGAACGCAGTCCTTGGGATATTTGATGCCCTCCTTGAAATTTCCGGGATCAAAATCATACTGGCAAGACATGAATTCGGGGCTGTACTTTCGGCAAGTGGCTACGCAAGAGCAACGGGAAAACCCGGGGTCGTTGTGGCTTCCTCAGGACCTGGAGCGTCAAATCTCGTAACTGGNATAGCNGATGCAAATATGGACTCAGTTCCACTCGTTATATTCACAGCTCAAGTTCCGACAAAATTGATCGGAAACGAGACATTTCAAGAAGTTGACATAGTCGGGATAACAAGACCCATAACAAAACACAATTTCCTTGTAACTAAAATAGAAGAGTTGACAAGCACGATAAAATCCGCTTTTCACATCGCAACAACTGGCAGACCCGGTCCCGTGCTGGTTGATTTGCCAAGGGATATACTCGCTGAAAAGTTCACATTTGACTATCCCGAAAAAGTGAACCTTCGCGGTTATAACCCAATCTATTCGGCACACTCTGGGCAAATAAAAAGAGCAGCGGAGATAATAAACAATTCGTCAAGACCTGTGATAATAGCTGGAGGTGGAGTCACCATAAGCAATGCCTTCGGTGAATTGAGGGAATTAGCAAGGAAAATAAATTCACCTGTTGCGACGACCCTTATGGGGCAAGGTGTTTATCCCGAAGACGACCAATTATCACTTGGGATGATCGGAATGCACGGAACTTGGTATGCAAACAACGCCGTAAATGAGTCCGATTGCGTAATTGCCATTGGTTCACGACTTGATGAAAGAGTTACGGGGGATTTCAATAAATTCGCACCAAAAGCAAAAAAAATTCACATTGACATTGACCCATCTTCAATAAGTAAAAATATCAAAGCAGATGTTCCGATCGTCGGCGATGTAAAAGATGCGCTTAAAAAATTAATCCCACTTGTGAAAAATTTAAATAACGAAGAATGGCTATCACAGATCAAAAAATGGAAAAACGAACACCCGTTGAAATATAAATCAACCGATAAAGTCAGCGTCCCTTTCGTAATTGAAAAGTTGCGAGATTTAACAGGCGCAAATGCAGTTATAGTGACAGATGTCGGACAGTTTCAAATGTGGACGGCACAAT
>JGI26464J51801_1000530_pt1 | contig 10926 bp, 10 predicted proteins | sample PerSpoAPS_AMetaG_FD_51801 | JGI IMG/M metagenome (IMG submission 51801) | reverse complement strand
AACTATCTTGTAAGGTACAGTAAATCATCATACAATACCTTATTGTTTGGTTTCTTGCTAGTATTTTCTATTGAGGTTATTCTGCTATTAACAATAAGTGTATCAATAGCATATATGAATAACAGCAAGAATAACATAGCAGATGTAGTATCAATATTCAGCATACTATTTGCAGTACTGCATATATCGGCATTCATAAGAAGTTATAGGTTTGTGAAGCAAGAAATAAAGAAATGAAGAAGAAATAAAGGAAGGATAGTAGTCTACTTATCGTCCCGTAATCTACTTATTAAGACTGTTCATTGACTACTATCCTTACTATCTCCCTATTATCAATCTCTATCAGTAACTTAACCTTACTGCTACTGCTTGGTATATGTATTGTACTGCTACCAGTAACTACTACTAGTTCGTTATCCATTACTTCTAGGTCAAAGTCCTTATGCTTAGGTACTATGTAGTGTAGTAGATTACTCTTAGTATTGACGATAATGCTTTCAGCCTTAACCGTAACAGATTCTATATCGCTTGTATCAGTCATAATGCTAGTACTATCATCGGTAATAGGAATAGTAGGTTTGCTATCTGTATTGGCATCGGTATTGGTATAAGTATCGGTAACGGTAACCTTTGGTATCTCCTTCTCCTTACCTTTCTTATCCTTCTCCTTGTCTTTATCTTTCTTCTCCTCCTTCTTCTTATCTTCTTCTACTACTACACCTATCTCCTTCTTACGCTTGAAGAACGATACCATATCAATTAATAATACCTCAAAGTTATAACCGTAAGGTTTAGCATAAGCAAACAGCAACAGTAAGCCAGCAATAGGAATAGCAAGTACTGGATTCTTTAAAAAGTTAAGCATGCTGAATGCTAGACCTAATGCTAGTAGTGTGTACAGTAACTGCTTCATGCTTGCTCTAATAGGTCCTATAGACAGTATAGGCTCTGAGAATACGCTTATGTTCTCAAACCATATAGTCTCTATAGGCTTCATCATTAGATAAATAAATAACAACAAACTTAGGATGGAGATATCTAGGTTGGAACACTTGTTATATACCAACCAATAGTCAATGTTAAAAATTGCATAAATGCTAGATTTAAGGACTAGTCCTTAGATATCAAATTTTAACATTGTTTGATGATGGTAGAAGGAATAACCTATACGCATAACCAACCATTCCTCTATCCATATATACTATAGAGCAAATTACGCTATAGATTGGATTTAATGTATGGATGGATGTATAGATGTATGGATAGATGGATAGTAAGTTGCTAAGTGATACATACTGATAAACTACTAACTATGCCACTGCTAATGTTAAAAAATGCAAGGATAAGCGTCTCTGAACCTAGATTCAAATGTTAGGTAATTGCAGATTTTAACATTAACATATTATATACTGATGACAGAAGAAGAGATCGTACGCATAGGACTGCAGACAACAACAGATGGTTGGTTGGTATGCCCAACATGCATACGTAAAGGTAAAGCAACAGATCCTTGCATATATGTACATCCGTTAGAAGTAAGAATAGCAACTGGTTACAAGACAATTAAGATAAACAGTAATGGTGTCTTCACATCAAATGAACCAACAGAAGACAGTAAAGAAGCAATAGGTAATAGAGGTGTACGCATAACAATTGTATATAACTGCGAAGATGGACATCTAGGAGAGATAATCTTCCAGTTCTGTAAAGGTAATACACGTATACTGCATAAATTCTTAGAAGAGATTGATCATGAAGATGAACGATATTGTAGAGTAATATGGAGAGACTGAACGACAACCATAACATAGACTAACCAACCAACCAGTAATTAACCGATCAACAAACTACACAACCAATCCTTCTTTTCTTTCTTTCTTTCTTCCTTCCTTCCTTCTACTTCTTTCCTATTTCTTTCTTATTATTATTATATAGTAGTGATGGATTATGGTTCTGACAGATGAACAACTACATGACCTAGACCTTACCTACAATACCTTATGCTGGAATATCATACAAGGTAGGTATGAAAATGGTGATCTGAACAAGAAGAGACCAGATGTTCTTAACTACAGAGATTACTTTGATAGCAAGCAGACAGTACCCTATGAAGCGTTACTAGAACACATGAAGCAAGAAAACAAACTACTGATTGTTATAGTAGGTAAACAGAGAGACGGTAGAACCTTAGCGTGCTGGGATATAGACACCAAGGATGAGAATGTTAGGAGGTTGTTCTTACATTACTTTCCTTCCTCGCTGTGGCAAGAGACCAAAGATGGCTACCATTTCTTTTATGGTATTAACGGAGAAGCAGATGAAGTTAGAAGGTACTTTGAATCAAAAGACCTAATAGGTAGACAGTATAATATCACTAATGACATAGAAGTTGAAGTCTATACTGCTAAGCATGGAATAGCATTCATAGGTAAAAGCTATGGTAAACTGCAAGGTAAATTAGAATTCTTACAGAAGGAAGACTTTTACGATGCTAGTGTTAGTTACGTTCATGCTTTACATCTGTACTCTTACCTTAAAGATTACTACAAACCAGAACGTAGAGATAAGATAGTCTTTAGGTTATCTGGTATACTAGCAAAGAAGAGAATACCTAAGCATATAGCTTTGAATATTATAGATGGTCTAGCATACATCTTCAACGATGAAGAAAGGAAGTCTAGGTTAAAGGTAACGGAAGACTCGTACAAAGACTATGTGGATGGTAAACCTTTAGATACAAGGTTAGAAGAAGTGATACCTAAGGATGTTGCTAAGAAGATTTACGAATACTTTGACTTCAGACCTAATGGTAATAGTAACAGTAAAGATAAAGATAAAGAAAGAGAGAGAAGGAAGCCTAAAGAATTTCTAATCACACCATCCTACAAGGAAGCGTATGTGATGCTTGAACTAGCAGAGAAGTATGCTAAAGGTTCACCATACATACAATGTCTGTACATGTTGAGATTCTATAAGGATGGTGAGGATGATGAAGATGCTAGATTCCTTACCAACTACCGCTTTGTATATGATAAGGATAGAGAAGAACAAGGTTACTGGATTGAATGGAATGGTTACTGCTGGAAGGAAGCCGATGTAAAGGTATTGAAGTTGAAGGTTGATACGTTCTTCAGAAACAAAGTTAATGTTGTGAATGAAATTTATGATGAGATAATAGAAGCTGTTAGAAGTCTTGGTAATGTTGGTAATGTTAACAGCGATGATAAAGGTAACGATGATAATGATGTTAGTAACTATAAGGAATTAATAAACAAACATAAAGAAGTCATTGAGAATCTGAACAGACTTTATGTTGGCGATGATAATGACGGAGATGATGAGAATAACAACAACATCAATAAAATAAACACATTCGTTAAATGGTTGGAGAAGGAAAAGGAACAAGTAACATCATTACTTATGTATGCTATAAAAAGTGAACGTTCTATAAATGAACTGCTTGACTGCATAACAAAGACAGCAGAATACTATGAGAACGGATTCCTAATAAAGAAGGAGATGCTTGACCCAGAAGTAGGTAGTAGTGAGAACAACTACAATGGTCTGTACATAAATACAAGAACACACCTACTAGTATGGAATGCTGAAAAGAAGGAGTTTACAGCAATACCTCATGGTGAAGAAACTAAGCGATATTACATTACTAAGCATGTTGATGTTGAATATATACCAGAAGCAAGGTGTCCTAAGTTCGTTGAATTTCTGAAAGAGATAACACTGAATAACATGGAGTTGGTGAAGTTCCTAGCGTTGATAGGTAGCCTAACCTTAACAAGAAGGTTGGAAGAAATAGCATTCATCTTTACTGGAGGAGGCTATAATGGTAAATCAACGTTGGTACAAGTATTCCTAGGTATTCTAGGTTATAACGGTTATGAAGGTAAGGAAGAAGTGTTAAATGAGGTACAGAATGATCTTACACCACACCTCTATAACTGTATAGGTAAGACTTTAATAGTAATAGATGATCCAAGGATAAAGGTTATCAACCTACAGAACCTAAAGGCTCTGGTATCAACTGGTAACATAAGCATTAGGACTCTTTATCATAGACCTATAGAGATTAGGAAGGACTTTAACGTCATCATCTGTGTAAATGGTGAACCTAAGTTTAATGAACAGACAGAAGGTATGTATAGAAGGATATGTATTGTAGGTTTTGATTACAAGATACCTAAGGAGAAAGCAATTCTTGATTACCATAAGATACTTCTGGATAAAGAGAAGCATGGTATATTCAACCTTCTCCTTACAGCATTGAAAGAGTACTTAAGCAATGTGAACAAGAAGAAGGTTATGGACTATGCTCCAGATGTTGTGAAAGCAAGGACTGAGAGAAGCATCTGGGAACAAGACCATGCTAGAGAATTCTACGATAGATTTCTGGAATATGTACCAGATCCTTCTGTTTATCTACCTATGTCAAAGATATATGAGAAGTATCTAGGATTCTGTGATAAGAAGAAGATACCAGCTGAGTTTAGGTTATCAAAGCAAGAACTGAGCAAGGTTCTAACGCAGTATGGTATAGCAAGCAGACTTGTGAACAAGGTTACTGTTAAGATATGCGTTAAGTTCAGAGAACCACCAAGGATAGATGACCTAGAGGAAGATGATGATGGAGATGATAGTAACAACAGTAGCAACAACAGTAGTAGTAACAACAACAATAATAATAACAATAGTAACAATTCTAACATTACTACTGCTAACAACAACGATAACAACAATAACAATAACAAGGATAACAACCAAAATGCAACTGACAATGATAAGAACAACGATGATGACGACGAAGAAGAAGGTCATGACTTCCATTGGTTTGTTATTGAAGACTGCAAGAAGCATGCTGGTAACATCTCATACTACAAGTGTCCTATATCTGGGTGTTCATTCTGTACTGATAAAGGTAGTAGATTGAAGAAGCATTTAGTAGAAGAACACAACATAAGTCTTGATAGAATTCTTGACCACAAGGTCGCATAAGCAAGTCCTAGCGTAAGCTATCTTAAAGTTAGCGATAAGTTTATATATATCTGTTGTATCACTAGCAATAATAGGTTTTAACCTTGTCTAAAAAATTTAAAGGAAATTAGGAAATAGGTTTACTATATTGTTGATTAAACAAAACTTGAATTTTAGCTGATTATCACAGACCAACCAACCGTCAACCAACCATGCGATCTGTTGGTTAGCATCACCTTCTCCTTTGTCCTTTCCTTCTTCTTTTTCATTCCTTCCTTCTCCTTTATTCGTTCTTCTCCTTCCTTTCCTTCCTTCGTCTTTGTTCCGTCTTTGGTCTCTCTTTCTTTCCTTCTTCTCTTTCTTCTCCTTCTTCTCCTTCTCTTTTCTCTGTTATTCTAAGTCTACATGTTCACTTTTTCTTTGTAAATTTATAAAAATTCTAGAAAGTCAATACCATAATTCATAAGAAATTAGGAAATTACTTTTAGTTAACCATTACTCAAAGCGTTTTGAAGGAATAAACTGGTTGTTATGCTTAACACAGAAATAACATTTTCTTTTTGTTTCATCAACAATATAGAGAACTCATTACCTAATTTCCTATTTCCTAGATAGTAAGCAACAGAAGACTAGTCTTTCTTTATATTATGATGTACACAGCAGACTTCAAGATATACTTTGAAGATGGTACAACAGAGATAAGACAAGGTAAGGTCTTTCCTAGACCTAAAGAAGAAGAGAAGAAGAAGGAATCATGGTTAGTCTTGAACATAGGACTTGTAGAGAGTGAAGAGCAGTTAAGAGAAGAACTGGGGGGTAGCAGTTCTTACCGTAATGATTTAACGTTTAATGAACTGCTAGATATGTATAATCAAAGGATAAGCAGAGAACAGATAGAAGCATTAGAACCTTACCTTGTAGAACCTACAAATATAGCAGGGATGTTCTACAGAGTAAAGGAAGTTGTACAAACACAATACGGTACAAGGTATATATGGTCTATATATGATTACAATGGAACGCATCTAGGAACTGTTGGTCAGCAGACAAAGTACTTACCTTTAAGCATAATCAGGAACAGATCAAGTTATGGATGGAAGCATACAGCTGAAAGCTGTATTGGTAGATACATAAGCAACGGAGCGTTAATAACTGCTTGCATCATTCATGGTATACCTATAGATGTTAATGATTGCTATCTGAATCCTACAGTAAGGTTTGATAAGGTTGTTATAGGAAGGATACCATTAGAAGCAGTACCTATTGGATAAGATAGATAAAGAAGGAGTAATCAAATCTCTTTTTCTTTCTTCTTCCTTCTTTCTTTTTATATAATGAATGCTGAGAGAACACTTCTACGGTACACCTAGACCTATCCAAATACAAGCATTACAGCAGATAGAGGAAGCAATACAACAAGGTTATCACAACATAGTTATATCAGCTCCAACTGGTGTAGGCAAATCTTACATTGCAGTAGCATTAGCATTAGCGTTCAAGGAAGCAGACATCCTAACTGCTACTGTACAGTTACAAGAACAATACTTGAGAGACTTCAAGTTCATAAGACCATTGATGGGAAGGAAGAACTTCACATGTCCAGTGTATGAGAAACCTTGCAGTATAGTACCTACAGTAAGGTGTAGAGGTATGAAGAAAACCATTGCTGGTAATAGTAGTATAGAAGATGAAGTTGATGATGTTGATAACAACATCAGTAACAATCCTTTACTATCTATCGAAGTTGTACCAAAATGCGAAAGGTATCCTACCAAAGATGATTTACAACGGATCTATGTTTTAAACAAAGGTACAAGTAATGAACGAGTAACAATCATCAGTAATTTTAACAATAATGGTCATAGTCTATGTGAATACTACCTTCAGAAGCATCTAGCATACCGTTCTTCATTTAGGATAATAAACTACCATGAATACTTTACACTTTTGAACAATGTTGCAAGCAAGGATAAGTTATCTACAAAACTGCTTATATGTGATGAAGCTCACATGTTAGAAGAGAAGGTTATAGACTTCTATAACGTTGTTATAGACGATAAACTACTGAATCCTTTACGCAAGCATAAACTGATAGATAAGGACTTAACGGTAGAATACAAAGAAGAAGACAAGGAATACTACAAACAGTTACTAAATGTGATAATAAAAGGTTATACCGACTTGATTAACAAAATAGCAGAAAAAATAGGCAAGCAATCATTACATGAAAGCGAAGAACGTAAACTAACATTCAAGTTAGCAGAATACGAAGAGATACGACGGCGTTTAATCATAGTTCAAGATATGTTAAAATTATATCCAAATAACTTCATAGTTGATGCTGTTACAGATAAAAGAAATAAGAATACGACCGTAAAGTTGCTACCTTTGAATATCTCACCGTTCTTGAGACCAGTCTTTGACCGTGTTAGATACAGAATATTCATGTCTGCTACAATTGATTATCCAATGCTGAAGAGAGAACTAGGACTAGATGATGCAGATACAATCCTTATAGACCTACCATCACCATTTCCAATTGAGAACCGTAAAGTGTTTCTAATGAATGCTTACACATTGAACAGAGAGAACATGTCTGATGAGAGAACATTGATGCAAGTATCTTCTGTTATAGATTCCTTGATGTCCAAGCATACTAATGAGCGAGGATTAATCCTAACAACCAGTTACGAACTTGCTGGCAACATCTTTCGCTACAGCAATAACAAGCATAGGTTACTACTAACAAAGGACATGTCAGCAAAGGAAGTCCTTGAGAAGCATGCAAGAACCAACGCTAGCGTATTGCTTACACCAACCATGTGGGAAGGTGTTGATTTAAGAGATGACCTATGTAGGTTCATAATAATAGCAAAGACACCTTATCCTTCTCTAGCAGATAAGAGGATAAAGGTTAAAGCGGAAAGAGACAAGGAATGGTATCGTTCAGTAACCTTGATGAGACTAATACAAGGATGCGGTAGAGGTGTTAGGCATGAGAAGGACTACTGTATAACCTACATCTTAGACAGCAATGCAACATGGCTAATCAAAGGTAAAGTTAAGGTTAATGCAGTACCTAGATGGTTCAAGGATGCGTTAGTGTATAATAATAAGAACAATAGTTAGACTGCAATACTAACCAAGCAATAAATAATAATCTCTCATTCTTTCTTTCTTTTCTCTTTATTTATTGATGATAACCATAAGCAAGTCAAAGGTACTGGACTACCTTAGTACGAAGTCTAAACCTTACGAGATTTACAGATTCTCAAACGGAGAGATGCTGATAATAAGGTTCAAAGGTAAGAAGAATGAACTTGATGCTTTAATCAAAGATTTAAAGTCTTTAGGCATAGACATTAACGATAGTGATTGTGTTATTGCTAGCGATAGGATAATGCTATGGTTAAGATAGATAAGTTCATGTAATGTAGGCTATAATAAGTAGCAATCAAGTAAACAATAAATAAAAAAGAAGCGGTAGACTTCTTTTTTCTCCATTCTTTTCCTTCTTTACTACAATTAAGTAAAGAACTTCGATAGTAATTCTCTGTAACGTTTCTCAGTTATATAACCTTTCTTGTATAGACCTTCAATTACCTTGTATTTATAATTATGGTTAAGTCCATCTACCAAGGCAGATGCTTCCGTAATATCTTCATATAAGAGTACTACAAGTTCTTCTACAGTTAATTTATCATATAAGTTTCTTATTAACTTCATTACTACTAGGAGAATTTTAAATTTCTCATGTTTATTACTACTGCTGCTATACTTGTTGTGTATCTCATCATAGTAGGTTTTACCTTTCTCATTTAACCTTATCTTATTGTTGTTGGTATTACTGTAATTGTTATTATTGTTATTATTGCTGTTGTCATCTATAGTTTCTACATATTCATTAATAATATTTAGGTCTACTTTAGTCTCGTTCAATACAAATAATTCATATTGTAAATGAAATATGGTTGTTGGTCTATTTACAACACCAAGCAGTAATATGATTAATTCTTTAATGTCTATTTTCATATCATTGATTTCCATATACGTGTATAAATTAAACAAATATTGACTAAATATAAACTTATAGCAGTAAATGTAGTATAACCAGTCTTATTTCTCCATCCTTTTCCTTCTTTTCTCCAATTCATTATCTTCTTTCCTTCTTTCTTTTCTTTCCTTTCTATTTCTTTATATAACGATGCTTACAGTACCAGCATATAGCATAGTAAACTACAAGTATCCTATTACTGCAGATAATCCTATAGGTATAGCATTTGGTTACGCTTTTGACAGAGCATTACTAGAATGTAACTATCACGGTCTATCAGTAGCATCAACATTACAGTACTTTAAGGATGAGTTTCTAAGGATGATGAATGGTTATAGCAACAGTATTACGCAAGAACAACTACAGCAGATACTACAGCAAGCATCTATGATGCTTCTTGCTTACAGAAATACACCTATCTACCGTAATTCATTATTAAGACCTAAGACTAGAGTAGTAGTCATTAACGATACAATAGGTGTATACATGCAACCAGACTTCTACGATCATTTGAATGATGTCTTTTATGAAGTTAAATCCTATCCTTTACGCAAGGATGAGTACATGTTCAAGCGTCTATGCTACCAAGTCAAACTATACCAACTAGCATATCCTAAGAGTAAAGCAGTAGCAGTTGGATTCTGTAACGGTAACTGTAGTAGTAATGATAGCTGTAATGGTAACGGTAATGGTTACGGTTATGAACTTCTAGAACTACCTTCACTAACACCTAGAGAGAAGTTACAGTTACTACAAGAGATCATGGAAGCAGTAAGGACAAAGAGTACAGTAGATGATATGCAAGTACAAGAGGAGGATATAGCAGTAGTCTTAAACAAAGTAGAAGCAGTATTCTATAGCATAGCTATAGGTTAAATACTTAACCTAGTTAAGGACTTAACCTAGTTAAATAGCAGTATTTATTAACTGATGGATATGAAGTTAAAGGTAAAGGTTAGACCTTCAGTCTTCAAATGGATGAGAGAGACATCTGGCTATACTGCAAAGGAAATAGCATCTATGCTTAATGTTGATACTGTATACATTAAAAGTATAGAGGATAGCAGAGAAGAATATGTAGAGATACCATTAAAACATCTACGCTTACTAGCAAGGAAGTACAAGAGACAGCTAGCATGTTTCTTCTTACCAAGAGTACCAGAAGGTGAGTCTTTGGAGGATATAAACAAAAAGTACACAATGCCTATAAAGGTTGGTCAACCTTATTCTCATAAGGTCTTACTAGCAGATAGATTATGCAGATACTATAGGTGTTCAATAAAAGATTATGGTTATAACGAAACAAGACCAGAACCTTCAAGATATACATTACAGCATAACCCAGAAGATGTAGCAGATAAAGAATTACATGTACTACTAGGTGATTATGGTATGGTACGTTGCAGTATAGAGCAATACTGTATAAATGTACTTGAAGGTAACATACAGTTAGTTCTTGCTGATGAAAGACCTTACATGATAATGGTAACTACAACAAGTAGCATAAGCAAGTTAGAACAGTTGGTAGAAGGCTATGCTCATATATTGTTAAGACATTCTTCTTACTGCTTCTTTATAGATGAATATGAAGCATGGTGTAAGGACTTTATGCATTATGTTATGAACAAGAAAAAGAGATTAGACAAATACGTTAAGAGATATGGTCTTGCTTATCTGAAAGCATTGATGAATACAGACCTAAGAGATGATGAGATAGCAATAGATGTAATAGATGTAAAAGTAGATGATGTTAGGACTCTTAGAAATGCGTTAAGGACTTAACAGACAAATAGATAGTTAGTAGTTAGATTCTAATCTTTCTTCTTTTTTTCTTCTTTTTTGGTTTTGTATGGTAAGACAGTAATTACAAATCAAGTAGTAGCAGT
>JGI26464J51801_1000526_pt1 | contig 10966 bp, 10 predicted proteins | sample PerSpoAPS_AMetaG_FD_51801 | JGI IMG/M metagenome (IMG submission 51801) | reverse complement strand
ACGTCGGGCCAGAAGAAGGGGTAGTCGTTGTTCCCTCCGTCCCAGACGATGACCTCCGCCTCCTCCTCGGCCCTCTTCAGGACCTCGGCGTAGTCGACGCCGGCGTAGACGACGTTCCCCTCCCTGATGTGGGGCTCGTACTCCTCCCTCTCCTCGAAGGTGCAGTTGTACCTCTCCAGGTCCTCGTAGCTGCTGAACCTCTGGACCGGCGTCCTGAGGTCGACGTAGGGCATCGGGTGCCTGACGACAACGACCTTCCTGCCGGCGCCCTTCAGAAGTCTGACGACGTGCCTCGTCACGGTGCTCTTCCCTGCTCCGGTCCTCACCGCGGTCACTGCCACAACGGGCACTTTCGATTTGAGGCAGGTGGACTTGGGGCCCAGGAGGACGAAGTCGGCGCCCTTAGAGATGACCAACGAGGCCTTCTCCATGACCTCCTGGAAGGAGAGGTCGCTGTAGGCGAGCACGACCTCGTCGACGCTGTGCCGCTCGATCAGCGATGGAAGCTCCGACTCGCTCACGATCGGTATGCCGTTAGGGTAGAGGTCGCCCGAAAGGGGGTAAGGGTAGACCCTGTCGGCTATGCCCGGGATCTGGGCTGCTGTGAACGCCACCACCTCATACCTCGGGTCGCTCCTGTAGCGGACGTTGAAGTTGTGGAAGTCCCTGCCCGCAGCTCCCATTATGACGACCTTCCGCCTCATCGCAGTTGCTTCGCATGGGATGCCTATCACCGTTCGCCGTAATCACGCTGAAGACGTCATCCGGCAGGACCGCAGTTTCGATGTCCCCTTCCCAGGGCTCCAATACGGCCCGATGGCGAACGGTTCGGATGCTCACCAACTCGATACCGTTAACTTGTCGCGTTTGCGTAAGGGTTTTGCCGGCGATGTCGGAGTTCGAGCGGAGGCCTGTGGTGACCTACGCTTTGATAGCCATCAACTTCCTCGTCTTCCTCCTCACCCTGGTGGTGGGGCTCACGAGGGCATTCCTCGCATTCGGGGCTGTCCCTGCATTGATCGTTTGGACCACCAATACTACAGGTTGGTAACGTCTATGTTCCTCCACGGCGACTTCCTGCACATACTCTTCAACATGTGGGGCCTTTTCATCTTCGGGAGGGACATAGAGAGCTCGGTCGGAAGCGGGCGCTTCACGCTGCTGTACTTCCTGAGCGGCATCGTAGGTGGGATGGCCTACGTCTTTTACATGTTGACCTACGCTGCGGAATACGATCCTCGGGCCGCCTTCGTCCCTGCGATAGGCGCATCAGGTGCAGTCTTCGGTGTAATGGGCTCGTTCGCCGTGCTTTATCCGAGACGGCCGGTCGCCTTCTTTTTCTACTTCCTGCCGATCATAGCACCGGCCTTTGTGGCCATAACGCTGATGGGTCTCATCCAGACGCTGCTGGCTCTAGCCCTACCGTTCTCTTCGATAGCCTACACCGCACACGTCGGCGGCCTTGCGGTCGGCATGTTGATGGGCCTATGGTTCAGGAGCCTATTGCGCAAGAGATACTACGTGATGTTCTATTACTGAGATTTCAAGAGAACAGCGANANNAGAGGGCTTGAATGGANCAAGGGCAGGGCGATGCTGAGGAGACGCCCCACAGTCCTCATAAGGTCGGCAAGGCCGATGACCAGTAGGGCCAGGAGCAGGACGAACAGGAAGATCGCTATGGCCGAGACGACCTCCCACGCCTCCGGCATTCCTTCCACCTCCGTCATCGGCGTTTAATTATGGTTGTCCTTCGGAGAGCTCAGGTGCAACGCGGGATGGTCGATGGCCAACTCGGCGTTTTTGGTGTGACGGTTGATCGCTCTTTCCTGCCTTATCCATCGGATGGTTTAATAGGGTCCCTTTGCACTACTCCCAGTTGGCGTGAACGCCCCGGGGAGAGGCCCCGTGGCGGGATGCGGGAGCTTACGCTGTGACCGCAGCATGGGAGGCGGTGGAGCGCGGCAAGATAGGGTGCGCCTTGGCCCGGACAGGGGTACGCCGGCCGGTGGATGCCTCGGCTTGGGCGCCGACGAAGGACGTGGCAAGCTGCGATAAGCCCCGGGTACCCGCAGGCAGGGGTAGATCCGGGGATCTCCTAATGGGACATCCTGCGGCAGGCTTCGGCCTGCCGCGGTCCCGGCCTGAGCCGGGATCGGGAACCCCCCGAACGGAAGCATCCAAGTAGGGGGAGGANAAGAAATCAAACGAGATTCCCCTAGTAGGGGCGACCGAACGGGGAGGAGCCCAAACCGAACCCCCTGGGGAAACTCAGGGGGAATGTGGGGTTAAGGGCCGGGGGTCCACCCTGAAGCCCGAGCCGAACTCCCCTGGAATGGGGGGCCAAAGAGGGTGATAGCCCCGTAGGCGAAGGGCGGATGGGTGATGCCCCGGATCCCAGAGTACCGCACCTCGGATATGGTGCGGGAAGTTGGGGGCCACTGGCCTCCAAGGCTAAATACGTCCCAAGACCGATAGCGGACCAGTAGCGTGAGCGAAAGGTGAAAAGTACCCCGGGAGGGGGGTGAAAAGCGCCTGAAACCGGCCGGTAACAGACGAGGGCGGCCCGAAAGGGAAATCCCCGTCAAGGCCCCGAAAGGGGCCGCGCGGGGACAATCCCAGGGTCGCCCGCTCCGTCTTGAAACACGGGCCGGGGAGTTCACGGGTGTGGCGAGTCTAAGGGCTGAAAGCCCGGAGGCGTAGGGAAACCGAGCGCCCGCAGCCGGAGGGAGCTCCGGCGAGGGGCGGGGTCCGAAAGGGCCTGTAGCCACGCCCGTGAGGCTAGAAACCGGGCGATCTAGCCCTGGGCAGGGTGAAGCCGGGGGAAACCCCGGTCGAGGCCCGAATAGGGGTCCTGACGTGCAATTCGGTCCCCTGACCTGGGGCTAGGAGTCAAAAGCTAACCGAGCCCGGTGATAGCTAGTTCCCCCCGAAGTGTCTCGCAGGACAGCCCCGGGGGAGGTTGCCTGCGGGGTAGGGCACTGATAGGGGAGAAAGGGGCCGATGAGGCCCCGCTCTCCTTTCAAACTACGAACCCGCAGGCGCCGTAGATCCCGGGAGTGGGGTACTGGGGGTAAGCTCCAGGACCGAGAGGGGAACAACCCAGACCGCGGGTTAAGGCCCCTAAGTGCCCGCTAAGTGACAAACCGAAGGGCGTCCCCGTCCTGAGACAGCGGGGCCGTAGGCTTAGAAGCAGCCATCGGCTAAGAAGTGCGTAACAGCTTACCCGCCGAGGACGGGGGCCCCGAAAATTGACGGGTCTAAGCGGGCCGCCGAAACCCGGGCTCACCCGTGCCTTGCACGGGTGGGGGTAGGGGGGCGTGGCGGCTGGGCAGAAGCGGGGCCGTGAGGTCCCGTGGACCGGCCGCCAATGCAGATCCCGGTGGTAGTAGACAGCGAAGAGGGGTGGAAATCCCCTCCGCCGGAAGGGCACGGGTTTCCCGGCAATGCGTCGTCAGCCGGGAGTAAGCCGGTCCTAAGGCCGACCTTAACCGGGTAGGCCGAAGGGGAAGCCGGTTAACATTCCGGCGCCCCGCGGGTAGGTGCGGCGACGCAAGCCGGGCCCCTGACGCTTCGGGGTAGGCCGAGCAGGGCCGTAGCCCTGCCCAAGCGCTGAAGCCTGGGGAGTGCCGTAACGGCGAGAACCAGGTGAAGGCGTGATGGGGCGGCGTATGCCGCTTCGGCCGATCCCTGGAGCCAGTGAAAAGGGGGTCCGGAACGATCCCGCGGGACCGTACCTAGATCCGACACTGGTGCCCCTGGCTGAGAAGGCCAAGGCGTCTGGGGTGACTCCGGGCCAGGGAACTCGGCAAATTGGCCCCGTAACCTCGGGAGAAGGGGTGCCTGCCTTCCTCTCNGACGAGGAGGGGTTGGCAGGTCGCAGTGACAAGGGGGTCCCGACTGTTTAATAAAAACATAGGAAGCCGCAAGGCCGAAAGGCTTTGAACGGCTTCTGAATCCTGGCCAGCACCGGTACCTGAAACCCGGGTCCAACCGGGATAAGGGCCGGCTAGCGCCGGGGGTAACCCTGACCCTCGGGTTAAGGGGGTCGTTAAACGTGGCTGTATGCGGGGAAGGCTGGAGGTCACGGGCACCGCTTAAGCGGTAACAGTCCCGTGGCCGGTGAGGCCGACCCGCAGGAAACCGCCCCATGAGGTGCCGAATCTTCTAATAACTGGACGGCTGCAGACGATTCAGTGAACCTCGCTTACATCATCGGCGTGATGCTGGGCGACGGAGGGGTTTACGGTAATTATTACACGGTCTTCTGCAGAGACCCTAACCTCGAGTTCGTTGAGTTCATCGCGCGGACGGTCGAGGAGCTCTTCGGGATAAAGCCAAACGTAAGGCGGGCCAGCACGAAGTACTACTTGGTCTCGACGAACGTCCGATGGGTCCACGATTTCTTCCTCAGGATCGGCTTTCCGAAGGGCAGGAAGCTGACTAACGCCTCGATCCCTCCACTCTACAGGAACGATCTGGACGTCGTCAAGGGCCTCTTCGACAGCGAGGGTTACTGCGGCATCGACTATCAGCGCCACGGCGAGAAGACGTACGCCTACCCCTATGTAGGGATTGACATGATAGCGAGGCCGGTGATAATGCAGGCAAGGGACCTTCTGAGAAAGCACGGAATACAGTGCTCGCATCAGAGGAAGACGCCCAGGGCGTGGGGTAAGCACTACCAGTGGAGGCTGGTCGTCAAGGGTTGGGAGAACGTCAAGCTTTTCTCGGAACTGATCGGATTCAGACATCCGGAGAAGTCGAGGAGGTTGCTGGAGATCCTAACCGAGGGCGGGATCCTCAGAGACCATACGCCACGCGCCCCAGCTGGCACGTCAGCTGGGGTGATGATATGGTCCAACCCCGACCATCAGGTCGGGCATGCTTAAGGTAGCCAAATGCCTTGTCGGGTGAGTTCCGACGCGCATGAATGGATCAACGAGGGCCCCACTGTCCCGGCCCGGAGCCCCGTGAACCCACATAACGTGGACGAACAGTCCACGAACCCCCAGCGGGGAGAGAAGACCCTGTGGAGCTTTACTGCAGCCTGTCGCTGCGGGATGGCTCTGGGTGCATAGCGTAGCCGGGAGCCGTCGATCCGGGCCNCTCCGGGGGCCCGGGGAGGCGCCAATGTAACACCGGCCACCTGGGGCTGTCCCGCTAACCGGGGCCTGTGCCCTGGGACAACGGCAGGTGGGCAGTTCGGCTGGGGCGGCACTCCCCCGAAAAGATATCGGGGGAGCCCAAAGGTCGGCTCAGGCGGGACAGAAACCCGCTGTAGAGTGCAAGGGCAAAAGCCGGCCTGACAGGACCCTNGAACGCAAGGGGTCCTGAGGGGAAACCCGGGCCTAGCGATCCATCGGCCCCTACCAGTGGGGGCCGGTGGTGACAGAAAAGTTACCCCAGGGATAACAGGCTCGTCGCGGGCGAGAGTCCCCATCGACCCCGCGGCTTGGTACCTCGATGTCGGCTCTTCCCATCCTGGCCTCGCAGCAGGGGCCAAGGGTGAGGCTGCTCGCCTATTAAAGGGGAACGTGAGCTGGGTTTAGACCGGCGTGAGCCAGGTCGGATTCTACCTGCTGGGGGTGTGGGCCGCCTGAGGGTAGGGTCCTCCTAGTACGAGAGGAACGGAGGGCCGGGGCCAACGGTGTACCGGTCGTCCTACAGGGCGACGCCGGGCAGCCGCGCCCCTGGGGATAAGGGCTGAAAGCATCTAAGCCCGAAGCCCCTCCCAAAAATAGGCGGCCAATCGGGGACTATAGGGCTCGGCAACGGGCCTTGGTCCCCGACGAGGGCTCCCCTAGAAGAGGGGGTTGATGGGGTGGGCGTGTAAGGGCGGAGGCGTAAGCCGGACGCCCTCAGCGCGCCACTCCCAATCGCCCGAGCTGTCCGGGTGCGCGCACCCTATGCCAAAGCGCTCCACCCCTCCCATCCCGCTCCCTTCTTTTCCACCGCTTCGTCAGCGCAGCGTAATCCATCGAGTCAACTCTCTGCTCCGCGTCAGGTCCGTTCCTTTCGGTCAAAGGACGGACTGTTCTACACGTCAAGTTGCGGGATAAATAACGGGAGAGAGCATCAGGCACAGGTTGAGGCCTCCCCTCGAGCCGCCGAAGGGCATGGACGACCTGACGCCGGAGGAGTACGCGGTCCACGACGAGCTGGTGAGGGCCGCGAGGAAGGTGATGGAGGCTTACGGATACCAGCTGATAGAGACGCCTACGGTGGAACACTACGAGGTCTTCGCGGTGAAGAGCGGAGAGGAGATACTGACGCACATCTTCGGCTTCGAGGACGCGCACGGAAGGAGGCTGGTCCTGAGGCCGGAGATGACGGCCCCGGTGGCGAGGCTCTTCGCGGCGAGGCTGAGCAGGAGGCCTCTTCCTGTCAGGCTCGGTTACATCGCCGACTGCTACAGGCTCGACGAGCCCCAGTGGGGGAGGCGGAGGAGGTTCTACCACGCAGGTTTCGAGCTGATAGGCGTGAGGGACCCGATGGCCGACGCGGAGCAGGTCCTGATCTGCAGGGACTTCTTCGGTTCCGTGGGGATCAACGACTTCTGGGTTAAGCTGGGACACGTCGGCGTCCACAGGGCCGTCCTCTCGGCGTGCGGGATAGGCGAGGAGCTCCAGGACCGCATCCTCTCCCTCATCGACAGGGGGAGGAAGGAGGAGGCGCTGGAGGTCGTGAGGAGCAGCTCCACGGACAGGCAGGCGGCGGAGGCCTACGAATCCCTCGTCTCGGGGAGCGCGTCAGGGGAGATCGGAGCCGTGAGGGAGCTGCTCTCAGGAATAGAAGGGGTTGGGCCGCAGGTGGAGGAGCTGGAGGCCGTGCAAAGGGTCCTCGAGGCGCTGGTAGGTAAGGAGAGGATCCGTTACGACCCGGGCTTCGCGAGGGGCCTCAGCTACTACACGGGGACGATCTTCGAGGTCTATGGGCCGAGGGCCAGCGTCGCCCTTGCAGGCGGAGGGAGGTACGACGGACTGATCGGGCTCTTCAGCGGCAGGGACTTCCCAGGAGTCGGGGTGGCGATAGGGTTGACGAGGGTGATGCAGTACCTCCTCGACAGGACGGAATACAGGCCGAGGTTGAGGGCTCCGAGGGTAATGGTGAAGCCGCTGGGAAAGGCCGAATCGGAAGAGGCCCTGATGGTGGCCGACGCGATCAGGAGGAGGGGGATAGAGGCGGAGATGTCCTTCCCCGGAAGGTCGCTGGGAGACGAGCTGGGCCTGGCATCGGAGAGGGGGGTTAGGCTCGTGGTCATCATCGGGAGCCGAGAGAGGGAGAGGGGCGTCGTGACGATCAGGGACATGAGGGAGGGGAGGCAGGTGGAGGTCTCGAGGGAAGGGGTGGCGGAGGAGGTGGAGAGGCTGCTGGGACATGGTTGACCCCTGGCTTTTGCTGGAGGCGGCCGTCTTCCTCTCGGTCGTCAGCGTCGTCGTCTGGAGGACGAGGGTCCTCGATGCGGCCGGAGGCGCTGTGGCGCTCCTCCTCGGCGCTGTCGTCTACCTCACCATAGGCAGGGGAGGTGCTCTGCTGCTGGTGACGTTCCTCGCGGTCTCAGCGGCCTTCACGCGGGTCGGCTACGAGAGGAAGAGGTCGATCGGAGCGGCAGAGCTGAAGGGAGGGATGAGGGGGTGGAGGAACGTAGTAGGGAACGGAGGGGTCGCAGGGGTCGCAGCGGTCATGAGCGCCCTCGACGCACAGAACCACCACCTCTACCTCTTCGCCTTCATAGGGTCTGTGGCCGCGGTCTTCGCCGACACGATGGCAACCGAGGTGGGTCTCCTCAGCAGGGGCAAGGTCAGGAGGATCATCGGGTTCGGTGAGGCGAGGCCCGGAGAGCCGGGCGGCGTCACGGCGCTGGGCTACTTGGGCGTGCTGATGGCCGCTGCGATCTCCTACGCGGTCTCGCTGCCCTTCCTGGCGAACCCAGCGAGCCCGGTCAAGTTGCTGGTGGCCGTCCTGCTGGCCTCCCTGATCGGAGCGACCGCCGACAGCGTAGCTGGACAGCTCCTCCAGGCCATGTACAGGTGTAGGGTTTGCGGGGCCCTCACGGAGCTGCCGAACCACTGCGACGAGCCTGCGGCCCTCATTAGGGGGATAAGGGGCTTCGACAATCAGGCGGTGAACATGGTCTGCGCGCTGACCGGTGCGGTCGTGGCGGCGGCCGTTTACACGTTCCTCGGTTGAGCTAACCTTTTTTCATTGTGTGGCCCTTCGGGCATGGGGTTGATCGAGGTCAGGGACCTCTGGAAGGACTTCGGCGAGGGCCCGGTCATAAGGGGCCTGACCTTCACGGTGGAGGCCGGAGAGGTCCACGGCCTTCTGGGGCCCAACGGCGCTGGTAAGACCACCACGGTGAAGTGTGTCGTGGGGTTGCTGAGGGCCGACAGGGGAACGATAAGGGTCGGAGGGAGGGAGGTGCCAGAAGACAGGGGCTTCAGGGAGCTGATCGGGTATCTGCCGGAGAACCCTGCCCTTCCCGAGTACCTGACCGTGAAGGAGTTCCTTCTGCTGATCGCGAGGCTGAAGGGCCTGGAGCCGGAGGAGGCGAGGGAGAGGACCGAGGAGGTCGCGTCGCTCTTCGGCTTAGATGCGCACATGGACCGGCTCATCCACGACCTCTCGAAGGGGACGAGGCAGAGGGTNGCGTTCGCGGCTGCGGTGATCAACTCGCCCANGATACTGGTGCTCGACGAACCCTTCAACGGCCTCGATCCGGAGGCTCAGAGNNTAGCGAAGCTGCTGATGCGGGAGACGGCTAAGGCCGGCGGAGCGGTGCTGGTCAGCACGCACCTGCTCGACTCGGTCGANAGGCTCTGCGACAGGGCCACCATCATCAACTCTGGGGTAGCTGTGGCTTCGGGGACCATCAGCGAGATCGTCAGGAGGGCAGGGCTCGACGAGGGGGCGACGCTGGAGGAGGCCTTCATCAGCATCGTGAGGGGCTCGAGATGGGGAAGGGACTGATCTGGATCCTCCTCGCGGCGAAGGTGAGGCAGTACTTCGGCCACGTCAGGAGGTCACCGAGGTCTGTCCTCTCGCTCCTCACGTTCTACCTGCTCTGGACCTTCGTGGTCGGAGCTCTCGCGCTCTTCCTCCGCTTCCTCGGCTCCCAGTCTCCGGCAGGGCAGTCGGGTGCCATCGAGACCCTCTCGGTCGTGACGGTGACGGCGATGCTCGCGTTGGGTGCGTTCCTCGGGACGAGGGGAGGGATAACGGCCTTCCCTTACGAGGTGGAGTTCGTCCTCACGACGCCCGTCAGGCCCCACGTCTTCCTCCTCTCGGACCTGCTGTTCCAGGCGATGTTGCTGGGCTTCTACTCGGTGCCCACCTCGCTGGTCGCCATAACGGTGCTGACCTACCCGAGGCACGCGCATTACCTGCCGGCCGCGGCGCTCTCCTACACGACGGCGATCCTGATGGCCGCCATGACCTCTCACCTCCTCGGGATCTCCAGGTCGATCGTCGGCGAGAGGGCCTCGAAGGTCCTCGGATGGTCGGCGATGGGGCTGGTCTCGCTCCCCTTGGTCCTCCACGCGGCGGGCCTCGATCTCCCCGAGTGGGCTGCATACCACCCGGTACAGGCGCTGGCGCTCCTCCTCAGCGGCAACAGCTCCCTTCTCCCCGTGGTCGCTCTCTACCTTGCGGTCCTAGTGACCGCCTACGCGATTGCGTCGAGGGTCGACTTCCACGCCTCCGTCTCGCCGGTCCTCCTGACGGTCCTGATGGAGCCTCCGAGGAGGATGCCCCGCTACCTGAGGGTTCCAGGCCTCCTGACCGCTTCGCTGAGCGGTGGGCCGCGGAGGGATATGGTTGACGATGTACGCGCTCCACCTGACCCGGGTCGCCCGGGAGGGAAGCCTCTGGACCGGAGCGATGGTGCTGGCCTTCCTCACGCTGGTCAACTCGGCCATACCGAGGCTCACCGGCTTCGGAAGCTTCCCGAGGCTTGCTGAGCTCTCGATGGTGGCTCTGTACACGCCCATGCTGCCGGCCCTCCTCGCGATCAACTGGAACGTCTCGGAGCGGAGGAACACTTGGTACGTCGCCGTCTCGGGCGATGCTCTGAGGGTTTACGTCTCCACGCTCCCGTTGTCCTACCTGACGGTGACTGCCGCCTTCGCGCTGATCCTGTACGGCCTCATCTCGATAGGTTCCAGCGAGGTCCCCTTCCTCGCGATCGACCTCCTCCTGCTCCTCACCATGGCCTCCTTCGGGTCCCTCCTCTCGGTCGCGGTCTCCGTCTCCTCAAGGGTCGCCGCCTCGCCCCTCTCCCTCGGCTCGCTCCTTTACGTCCTCTTCCCGACGCTCGGCTCTACGCTGCTGGCCCTGCCCGTCATGGTGGTGAGGGTTCTGGACCCTGCGGCCGATGCGCCCAACCCCGTCCTCTTCGCAGGTCTGATCNTCTACGCGTTCTCTTCCTCTGCCTTNCTCTGGAGGGTCATAGCCGCCTCCGGGCCCAGGTACCTCCAGGAGGTGCAGGAGCCNTAATCGTCCCACCTCGAGAGCCCGCACCGCGTCAGCACCTCCTTGTACTCCTCGGGCGAGAACTCCTGAACCGAGACGTCGTCGATGTCGATCACCATCACCGAGTGGAGCCTGCAGTTCCTGAGCTCCTCCAAAGTCACCGGTGGGTTCGAGTAGTAGAGGTCGCAGAGGGCCTTCAGCCTCATCAGCTCGGCCTCGGTCCTGTAGGCTGGGGGCTTGACGAGGGCGCTGTGGATTTCGAGGATGTTGTTCCTCGGCGTGGCGAGGCAGAAGCGGTCGGCGAACCTGCTGTAACGGGCCACCTTGCTGGCGATCCTCGCCCTGAGGTAGGTGAGGGTGTCCAGCGCGTGCTCAGGTGAGGTGAAGCCGGTCTCGATCTCGATGATCACAGTACCCTCGCCCTTGACGCCGTAGACGTCGCAGACCAGAGGACCTTCAAGGTGCCTCTCCACGTCGACCTCATAACCCCTCGA
>JGI26464J51801_1000520_pt1 | contig 11023 bp, 18 predicted proteins | sample PerSpoAPS_AMetaG_FD_51801 | JGI IMG/M metagenome (IMG submission 51801) | reverse complement strand
TACTTCATGCCGGGCGCCAGAGCTACGTCGGCCTCGGCCAAGCCCCGGGCCACCGGCGGCACCTCTATATGGCCGAAGTATTTCTCGAGCTCCTCTACTGTGAAAGGGCCCGGCCGCAACAGAACCGGCGGCTTCTTCGTCACGTCTATTATCGTGGACTCAACGCCCAAGAAGGTGGGGCCGCCGTCGATTATGACGTCCACCTCCCCGTCTAAGTCCTCAACCACGTGAGCCGCCGTGGTGGGGCTGGGGCGGCCCGCCTTATTTGCGCTGGGCCCGGCGATGGGGGCCTCCAGCTCCCTTATGATAGCCAGCGGTATGGGGTGTGCAGGAGCTCTCACAGCCACTGTGTCGAGACCGGCGGTTACGCAACGGGACACGACGCCACGGGACCTCACCACCACCGTGATGGGCCCCGGCCACACCCGCCGCAAAACGTCCACCAGCTCGTCCGGTATGTAGCCCACGGCCTCGGCCATCTCCACGGAATTCACGTGNACAATCAGGGGGTTGTCAGGCGGCCTCCCCTTCGCCTTAAACACCTTGGCGCATCCCTCATCGCTTTGGGCATGCGTAAACAAGCCGTAGACGGTCTCGGTGGGCGCCGCCACTATGCCGCCTCTCCTCAATGCGTCGACAGCCACGCGGATAACATCCCTGTCAGGGGCGAGGGGGTCTGTACGTAGCAACAACACGAGAATCGGCGGGAGTAATATTATAAACCTTGCCCTGCACCAACTCCATGGAGCACATCACCGTGGTGGGAATGGGCAACATGGGAAAAGCCTTCGCGAGACGCGCCGCCTCCCAGGGCTTCAACGTGTTTTGGTGGAACCGCACGAGGGAGAAGGTGAGGGATGTTCCAGGCACCCCCATCTCCAAGCTGGCCGACGCCAAGGGCCTCGTGGTGGTGTTTGTCGCCGACGACAAGGCGCTCTTCGACGTGTTGCCTGAGGTGGGAGGCGACTACGTGGCTCTTTCGGGAACCTACTCGGTAGACGGCGTGAGGANGGCTGTTGAGATGCTGACGGCCCGGGGGAGGAAGAGCTTCGCCATGCCTGTGGTGGGTAGCCCCCGCAACGTGGAGGCTGGCGACGCGATATATATNGTGGGGGCCCCAGACGACGTATACACCAAGCTGAGACTTACGCTTGAGAAATTCGGCGTACTTTTCCACGTGGGAGACAGCGTAAAGGCCGCGGCGCTGAAGCTTGCCTACAACTCGCTTCTCATATCTACGGTGGCTGTGCTGGGCGAGTCTCTCTCCCTAGCGTCTAAATACGGGGTTAAGCCCGACGTGTTTAGAGAGTTGCTGTCGCATACCGTGTTTAAAGATTTTGCCGCGCGGTATATAGACAGAATGCTAGGCGGCGGCACGCCTACATTCACGATCAAGAACGCCGCTAAGGATGTGCGTTACGCCTCGCTGGCGGCGGGAGAGGCTGAGGCGGGCAACGTGGCGATAAGTGGCGTCAAGGCTCTGTATGAGTTGCTAACGGCTATGGGATACGGCGACGAGGACTACGTAAAGGCGGGCGTGTTGGCGGGGAGGAAATGACGGTGTGGGACTACGCGTTGCTTCTCGCGGTGTCGTTAATAATGTTGATTTTCTTCATGTATATGTTCTGGAGGGAATCGCTGACGAGGGGACGGGAGAGGCCGGCCGAGGTATATACCGTGATCAAATGCGGCGACGGGGCGGAGAGAAGGAGGAAATACCAAGACGGAGACTACGTGGGGAAGCAGACGGAGGAATGCGCCGGGGGCGTCATCACAGGGATTTATAAAGAGACGCCGCAACAATAGGCGATGGAGGTATTCAAAAAATCGGTTCCCATATCAGAGGCTGTAAGACGGGGCGAGGGCCGCGTCACAGTTAGGGGCTGGGTCTACCGCAAGAGGGTGCTTAAGGAGAAGATCTTCCTGGTGCTGAGAGATTCCACCGGCATACTCCAGCTCGTCTTGCCGAGAGACAGATTCAAAAACGCCGAGGAGCTCAACCTGGAGTCCTCCCTTGTAGCCACGGGCACCTTGGTGAAGGAGCCGCGGGCGCCGGGGGGAGTTGAGCTCCACGTGGAGAGCATAGACTGGGCCTACGCCGGCGAGCCGTACCCAATCAACGAAGACGCCGCTGTTGCCGACAGCGAGTATCTGCTGGACGTGAGGCATCTATGGCTTAGAAGCAGGAAGATGCAGGCGGTTTTGAAGATAAGACACACGGTATTTGGCGCCTTGCACGAGTACTTCAGGAAAAACGGCTTCTACGAGGTGCAGACGCCGATGTTTATAACCGCGGCCGTGGAGGGCGGCGCCACGCTTTTCAAGGTGGACTACTTCGGCCAGCCGGTTTACCTAACCCAAAGCTCCCAGTTCTACCTAGAGGCCCTCATTTTCAGCCTGGAGAAGGTCTACGTGGTGGCGCCTAGCTTCAGGGCTGAGCCCTCGAGGACTAGGAGGCATCTGACGGAGTTTTGGCACGCTGAGATGGAGATCGCTTGGGCAGACATTGAAGACGCGGCGCGGGTTGGGGAGGAGGTGATAAGCTACGTGGTGGAGAAGGTGTTGCAGGAGAGGCAGGAGGAGCTAAAGCTCCTAGGCCGCAGAACCGAGCCGCTTGAGAGGACGAAGCCGCCGTTTTACCGGGTGAGCTACGACGAGGCGATAGAGATTCTGCAGAGGAAGGGTGTGAAGATAAGCTGGGGCGACGACATAGGCGCCGACGAGGAAAGGGCGTTGACGCTGGAGTTCGACAAGCCGATAGTGCTCTACGGCTTCCCGGAGAAGCTCAAGGCCTTCTACCACAGGAACAACCCCAAGAGGCCTGAGGTCACGCTCAGTTTCGACGTACTCCTCCCCGAGGGCTATGGGGAGGTCATCGGCGGCGGCGAGAGGATATACGACGCCAAGGAGCTGGTAGACAAGATCATACGTTTTGGTTTAAACCCGGAGGACTACCAGTGGTACATCGACCTCAGGAGGTACGGCTCGGTGCCGCACTCGGGCTTCGGCCTCGGCATGGACCGCCTCACCATGTGGATCACAGGCGCGGACCACGTAAGAGACGTCGTGCCGTTTCCGCGTGACGTCAGGAGGACGCGGCCCTAAAGCCCTCATCGCGGGGACGCCCGGCGTGGGCAAGACGACGCAGTGCAGAAAACTTGCGCGGTGGCTCTCCACCCGTTGCATCACCGTGGGGGATGTCTTAGCTAAAACGCCATATGTCAGGTACATACCGGAGCTAGACACCTACGAGGTGGTGGATCTCCAAAACTCGCGGGCCTTGGTGTATATGGCCGTGGCGCCTGGCGACGTGGTGGACACACATGCGGTTGAGCTTTCGCCGGATCCGGAGGTTGTGGTTGTCCTCCGCAAGGCGCCCGACGTTTTGTATAGAGAGCTCGCCGAGAGGGGGTGGCCCTCGAAGAAGATACTAGACAACGTATGGGCTGAGATGCTGGATGTTGTTTACGTAAAGGCGGTGGAGAGATGGGGGGAGGTGGTTCAGATAGACGTGACCCGGAGAACCCCTGAGGAGACCTTTGAGGTTTTGAAGCTCTGCGTCGGAGAAAAGAGATGCAGTAGCGACGAGGTGGATTGGCTAGGCTACGCGGAGAAGACGGGTTTCCTAGATTTTATCGAGCGTCTGTCTCGCTAGTGGTGCTCCTCTTGACTGTCTTCCTCTCGACGTGGATAAGAACCCTCCAGCCTTGTTGCGTGAGTCTCTTAAGCACCCCCCTGAGAGTGTTTTTAGGCGACGCCAAAATCACGTAATACACCACGCCCCCGGAGGTGTAAAGCCTTGCGACGTAGCGCCGACCCGCCGTGTCTTCCAACACCGTGTCTAACACGTACATGTCTTTCAGCTTCGGCATGACGGCGAGGAGATCCCCCTGGATCGCCTCCAGCTCCTCCACGTACTTCACAGGCTTTGTCCCCGTCTCTCTGAGGCCGGCGATTCTGAAGTCTAGAAAAGCCACGCCGTAATCGCGGCCGGCCCTCAGAAGAGCCACAGCTCTCATATCCACAACACTGTCTGGAGGTTTAAAATCTTATCTCGTAAGCACGCCCAAGGCGGTCTCTAGTATCAACGCAGTTGGGTCCTCCAACTTAGGGCCACCCCTCCGCCCCATCTTAAGCATCTCCCCGACCGCCGCTAAACAGCCCTCGAGGTCTCTACACCTAAAAAACGGAGCACCTATCTTCTGGAGATACGCGTCTATGTAGTAATCGCCGGGGAAGTAGGAGAGGGCCGGCACGCCGAGGAGAGCCGCCTCGGTGGCCATCGTGGCTCCACCTGTGACGACGCCTGCGGAGAAGTAGGCAAGTTGCAGATGGTCAACAGCCTCGGTGAGGTTAACAACGCCGTCGATGATTTGATCCGGGTACCTAGGCACGTTGACCACCACGTAGCCCCTCCTCAGAAACTCCTCCACAAGCCTCAGCCTTAATTTGGCGAAATCCCATCTGTAGTAAGAGGCGTGGACCTCCTCCGGCCTAAACACCACGTACTCCCCCCTCCTTAGCCCAAGCCGCCTTATAACCTCCTCGTCTGGGACAAATCTAGAGATCCACATGTATTCAAACACGCTGTTAAACTCCACGACGCGTTTCGGGCAGTATGCGGCCCACGCCTCCCGAGGTATGGCGGAAGGCGCGACGAGCACCTCCGACAGAGGCAACGTCAGCCTATTCACATGCGTGGCATGTGGCGTGTCGTTGAGAATCACGATAGGTTTCCCCAGGCCAAACACGACGCGCGCGGCGTCGGGCGACGGAAAGCTCAACATGCCGTCGACCTCCTTGGCCACCTCGGCGAGTTGCCTCTGTCTCTCAATTCCAAACACCAACTTCTCATAGGGCGTTGCGCCGTATCTCCCAAAGCAGTTATGCGGAACGCCGTATATACGCAACATGTCGGCCAGGTGCATGTACTCGCGACACGCAATGGCTACCTCAACGCCGCGTCTCGCGCCCTCCTGGAAGAGTATGGCGGCGATTCTCGCCTGCTTAGGCGTAAGCGCGTCGAATAGAAACCTAGTCATGGACGTANACAAAGGCGGAGGGCCCCACCTTCTTCAAGAAGCCGTACCGCATAAACTGGACGTAGGTCCCCGCCTCAACCTTTTCGAGGAGCTTCTCACCCAAGCCTGTTTCCTCCTCCTTCTTGCCCACAGCCGCGGGCTTGATGACCCGTACCTCGACGGGGTCCACCACCCATTGGATAATAGGCGCGCCGACTTTCCTCGCCTCCTCGACGCCGAGGCTGTGGATGCGTCCATAAGCCATGCCTCCCTCAAGCGAAGTCACCTCGATGTTTGCAAGCTCCATAAGCCTNACCACAGCCCCNTGCTTGAGGTCCCGACGCGGCACGTAAACCTCAACTCGGCCCGGNCCCAGCCTATACGTCCTCTCCCCCCTCTCTCTGAAGCTGGGGTGCAGAGGNACCTTGGCCACAAGCTCCTTCTCGGTTTCGAAGACGAGCTTCACGGGGTTCGGCACATACATGTACCGGTTGGCGATGGGCTCTATCCGCTTCCTGTTGAGGGCGAATAGGTTAGAGAGAGCCACCGTTGAGTCGGAGGGCTTTATGCCCACTGTGAGGATGAGCTCCCAGATGGCCTCCGGCAGAATACCCCGGTTCCTAAGCCCCGCAAGAGTTGGGAGGGTCAAGTCGTCGTGTCTCACCTTAAGCGCCTTGAGCTTAGACTTGCTCAGCGTCGCGCCCTCGATCCTCAGCCTCCCGAAATGAATCGTAACCGGCTGCTCCCANCCGAAGTGCTTGAATATGTACGACTGCTTCACGGTGTTTACGCTGTGTTCCTGCGCCCTCATCACGTGGGTCACGCCCATGAGGTGGTCGTCGATAGACACCGCGAAGTTGTATGTAGGCCANGCGACGTATTTGCTCCCGACCACGGGATGCGGCGTTTTCTCGGTATCGATGATCCTAAAGGCGACCCAATCCCTCACGCTGGGGTCTGGGTGGCTTAGGTCGGTCTTGATCCGCACCACGGCCTCCCCCTCGCGGAAGTCCCCNCTGAGCATCNTCTCCCAAAGCTCCAGGTTCTCCTCAGGGCTCTGGTCTCTGTGGGGACACGCCCTCTCCTCGTTTCTCAGCCTCCTCCACTCCTCGGGTCTGCACAGATCGACATATGCGGCGCCCATCTCCAACAGCCTTTTGACGTGGTCGTAGTATATCTCCATCCTAAGCGACTGGATGTACTCCTCGTCCCACGCCACCCCAAGCCACCTCAGGTCCTCGCGGATCGTCTCGTAGGCGTTCACCTCCTCCGTNACCAACGGCCGCTTGGTACGCGGATCCGTGTCCTCAAACCTCAAGATGAATTTGCCTCCGTATTTCAGCTTGTAGGCGTAGTTCAAAATAGCCGGCCTGGCGCTACCTAGGTGAAGCACGAAGTCTGGATTGGGGGCAAACCGCACCACCACGCCGCCCCTCACGTTGGGTAGCTCCGGGAGGCTCTCTATGCCGGGGCGCTTCTGCTCAACTCTCCTCTCCTCCAGCATCTCGGGCCACCTCTCTCTAAGGATCCGCACCTGCTCCTCCTGCGACATGGCGTTGACCTGCGCCACCACCTTCTCCACCACCTGCTTCACCTCCCTGCGCGTTGCCTCAGCTCAGGCAACTCCGCCATCAACTTAGCCATGACGGCCTTCACATCGGCTTTACCGCTGTATCTAACGGCGTTGGCCAGCGCGTATTTCAATGCAAGCTCTTCAATGCTCATTGTTGGCGCCAAAGAACCGATCCACCTCCTCCAGGTCTTTCAAGCTGTCTACAGACTTCCAGAAGACGTCTCTATACACCACCGCCTTGAGGCGGCGCTGTTGCGCGAGTCGGGGGAAGAGGGTCTCCTCGATGTTGCCGCGGTCTGGCAACTCCGACAATACCCTCCTCCTGAGGGCGTACACCCCNGCGTTTATGTAGAAGCCTTCTAGGATGGGTTTTTCGCGGAAGTGGGTGATGTATCCGTCTTTGTCGTATTCCACCACGCCGTAGGGGCTTCTGAGGGGGACCAGCGCTATGGCGCCGTCGGCGTCGCCCAGCGCCTCCACCAGCTTATCTAGAGAGAGGTTGGTNAAGACGTCGCCGTTGAGGACCACGAAGACNTCGTCTGTGATAAAAGGCTCGGCGTTTTTAATGGCGCCNCCAGTGCCCAAAGGCTCCTCCTCCACGCTGTAGAAAATCCTCACCCCAAGCTTCCTCCCATCCCCCAACGCCTCAAAGATCTTATGCTTGAGATAACCCACCGCAAGCACCACGTCGCGTATCCCAAACCCCCTCAACCACTCAATCTGCCTCACCAAAATNGGCCTACCCCCCACCGGAAGCAAAGGCTTAGGAACCTCAGAAGTCAAAGGCGCAAGCCTCTTACCAAACCCACCAGCCAAAATAACCGCCTGCATCAACCGTGACGGAAACCACGTTATAAATATCTTTGATCCCTAAAGCAAAATATATAAACGACGTACATGAGGGGGGTCATGATTATATATACGTCACAGATACACCTAATAGAAGACGTCGAGTCCATGCTGGAGAAGTACAAGGTGAAGCCTGTCGCCGTGAAAGGCGCGAGGCTAAACTTCTACTGGCCCCCGCAACCCACCGGCGTCCCGATAAACCTGTTGAAGTACTTCCCGCCGGACATGTACGTGGTATTTAGAGGGAAAAACAACCTGATAATTGTGCCGTGAGAACACTCCAGAAGAAAAGGGTGGCGGAGCTCCCGGTCAGCCAGCAGATAAAAGACGTGTTGATCAAGGTGCTGGGCCCCAACGAGGAGGTATATGTGGAGGTTGTGGGCGGGAGGATTAGGGTGATCCTATGATGGTGGTTAGGTCGACAAGCATGGAGAAGGTCATCTGGCACGTGAGGTCTCTACTGCCGCAGCTGGAGTCCACGCCGATTACTCTAGCCCGCCGGCAGGTGGGCAACTACGTCATAGGCCTAGGCACCTTGGGATACCTCTACACGGCTTTGTCTTCGGTGCTCGAAACGCTGGTCGAGGCGGGGAAGATGGCAAACGACCTCAGGCTCAAGGACTACACAGTCGTGATGGGGCCCGAGGAGAGCTACATAACCACAACCCCATTGCCGGAGGTGATACCGCCCCTGCCGCCTCCTAGGGAGGTCCCGCCGCTCCCCAAGCAGTCTGTTGAGCTCAACACTTTCGGTTGCCCGAACCTGACGCTGGGCATGGTTAAGTTCTGCGTCGGCGACGTAGAAATCGCCTACTATCTATCACGATGATACTCCTCTCTCTTTCTGAGCTGGAGTCGCTGTTGACAACGCTAAGGGAATACGCCGAGAAGTACAGAACAAGCAGGCCGGCGCTGGAGGCCCTGGAGGAGAGGTGGGTTAAATTCCAGGAACTCGCCTTCGCCTTCGGCATAGAGCTGAAGCCAGCTGAAGGCGTTGAGTTCTACGCCGGTGGTCCGTTGCCGGACAACGTAGAGCTCTTGAAAAAACTTGACCGGATGATCGCCACGGTGAAGAAACTAAAGGAGACCTATGGAGATGTCAAAGTCATCGTAGACATGGACCTATCCATAAGAAAAACTGTTTTAAAGATATAAATTTAAATAACTGAGAAAGTTTAGCTGTATGCCTTTGGTGAAACGTAGAGAGCTCCCGTTGAGAGTTTCCGACATAATGGTTAAGGATGTGGTGACGGCCAAGGAAAACGACAAGATCAGAGATATAGCGATACGTATGTACGAGAAGAAGATCGGTAGCGTGGTGATTGTAGACGACGAGGGGAAGCCCATAGGGATAGTCACCGAAAGAGACCTAGTCTACGTGGTGGCCAGGGCGCTTACCCCCGACACCCCCGCGTGGATGGTGATGACGGAAAACCCCGTTGTGATAAATGAGAACGCGCTAGTTACAGAGGCCATGGAGAAGATGCGTGAACTAAATATAAGGCACCTACCCGTCGTGGACGCCTCAGGTAAGCTAGTCGGAATGGTCTCCTTCAGAGACATAATAGACTTCACCGCCGTATTGCTGTCCCTCGGTAAATGAGATACCTGATCATAGCGGAAAACCCAAGTTTTTCCGTCTCACACCGGGCAGACCTCCTACGCAGGTTAAGATCGGTGCTACCTGTGATTGCCGTGAGGATAGCCGCAGATCACGTGGAGGTGGACGTCAAAACTGACGACTTGCAAAAAGCTGTGGCCGAGGTGGAGAAGGTCGTGGGGAAGGTCCTGGAGGTGGTCGACATAACCTTTGAAGACGTAGGCGGCGGGGTGGAGAGATACGTCGACTTGTTTAATAGAGAGAGGTTTTGGGAGCTCACAACGCCTTGGAGGGTCTCTGGAGGAAGACTAGAAACGCCACATTGCAAGGTCTCATAATGTTGGCCGCCGCGTTTGTGAAGCTACAGGAGGGCCAGCCGGATAAGTTCGAGAGGATGTTGAAGGAGGCCCTCCACCTGTTGAAAGAAGATGTAGGGTGTATAAAGATGGGGCGGCTCCTGGAAAAGGCGGAGAAGGCGTTGCTGGAGAAAAGACCTTTCAAAATAGAATGTCCTTAACCCTAGCTACCAGCGCAGGCAACACCTCCTCCACCTTTCCCCTAAATATATAGTCTGCGAAGAAGTCGTAGAAGGTCTCGTCGGCGTTTATAATGACAAGCTTCGCCCCACGTTTCTTGGCAGTAATCGGTAGCTGGTTGGCGGGGTATACAGCCAGGGAGGTCCCCACTGCGAGGAAGACCTCGGCCATCTCGGCGAGCATGAAAGCCTCCTTCAGCGCTTGCTGTGGGAGGGGCTCCCCGAAGAAAACCACGTCGGGCTTCAAGACGCCGCCGCACTTGGGGCACCTAGGCGCTCCGGCTCTCCGCCGCTTCAACGCCTCGGCTAAGGGGTACCGCGCGCCGCAGTTGATACACACTGCGTCTCTCAGCGCGCCGTGTAGCTCAATCACGTTTTTACTACCCGCCGCCTGGTGCAACATATCAACATTCTGCGTAATTACTGCGCAGAGCTTGCCGAGCCTTTCAAGCTCGGCAAGGGCGTGGTGGGCGGGGTTCGGCTTCACGTCAAAAGCAGGCAGTAGATACTGCACGAAGAGGTCCCAAACCTCGTCTGGGTTCCTGTAGAAGTACTCAACGTCGAACTTCTCGGGATCTACAACTCTCCAAACGCCCTGGGGGCCTCTGAAGTCGGGGATTCCGCTTGGAGTAGACACACCAGCGCCAGTCAAAGCTACTGTGCAGCTGGACCTTGCGATGAGTGAGGCAACCTCGTCGAGGTCTTCAGTTGAGAAATCCACCTCCATACAGAGTAGAGCCAGTAGAAGTATAAAAATCCCACTGTAACAAGACTTATAATTACGTAAAACGTAACGCTGAAAGGCCTAAAACCAACTGACCCGGTGGCGACCCTCACGAGATAGAGGTCGCGGGTGAACACGTCGATGAGATAGACCCACGCCGCGAACCAAACCAGCGCCAGCGCAAACACCCCCAGAGCCAAAGCCCCGACGCCCAAGAACCTCCCCACCTCCTCAGGTCTTGTAATCTGCACCTCTCCAGGCATAACTGCGGGAAAAAGAGACGTGAGTTGGAGCCAGAGAAACGCAGAGAGCAACTGCGTGCCTACCCCCGACAGCACGAAGAGCCAGATGGCGGCTGTGTACTCCGCGCCGAGCCAGACGCCGGCAAGCCGGTCCCAATAGGCGTTTTTCAGATCTTCCAACTCCCGGTATGTACGCGTAAGCACGACGCCAATAAGCGCTACGGAGGCTACGCCAGCCGCCGCGGAGGCCGTCGCTTGCCCGGCGATGCTAAGCCCCAGAGAGGCGGCGTGGAGGATCAACGCGGCGTATATATACGGGGTCATGCATATTAACGCAGGAGGTGGTATATAAGAGTGACGAGGAGGAACCCCACCGATTAGTGACGAGGTCGTTGCTCGCCGATTATCCTCACCCTCCTAGGCACGGCGACGTCTGGCCTGAGCTCCAGGACCTTGTCGCCGTAGCCGCACACAGGCCT
>JGI26464J51801_1000519_pt1 | contig 11028 bp, 12 predicted proteins | sample PerSpoAPS_AMetaG_FD_51801 | JGI IMG/M metagenome (IMG submission 51801) | reverse complement strand
TTTGTTGGGAATGCGGAGAGGATAAGCGAGGAGGCGGTGATGTTTGCTAAGGCGGGAAGGATAAATGAGATGGAAACCACGTTGGTGGTGGGGACGCATCAGATGGCTTTACAAATCCACGAAAGCGTTGGGCATCCCTTGGAGCTTGATAGGGTGATAGGATACGAGGCATCGTATGCGGGCACTAGCTTTGCAACAATAGATCAACTTGGGAAATTAAAGTACGGCTCAAGCCTTATGAATATAGTTGCGGATGCTAAGACGCCAAGGGGTTTGGGGACGTTTGGTTGGGATGACGAGGGTGTCCCAGCACAAAGGATAGAACTTATAACAGGTGGGATATTGACGGGTTATTTGTCTTCAAGGGATAGCGCTTGGGCGATAGGGTTAAAAAGGGCGGGGGGAACCGCGAGGGCTTCCTCATACAACAGGATGCCCATGGTGAGGATGACGAATATAAATTTACTTCCCGATAAAGGTTCCCTTGAGGATCTAATATCCGAGGTTAAGGATGGGATCTTTGTGGATTACAACAAATCCTGGTCCATAGATCAAAGGAGGTTGAACTTCCAGTTTTCAACGGAGGTGGCATACAGGATAAGGAACGGAAAAATTGCGGAACCCTTGAGAAACGTGGTATATTTTGGGATAACGCCGGAATTCTGGAATTCGTTGGTTGCGGTAGGTGGGGAAGAGGAATGGAAACTTTGGGGGCTATTAAATTGCGGGAAAGGGGAACCTGGTCAAACCATGCATACGGGTCATGGAAGTTCCCCGGCGGTATTCGTGAAGGTCAAGGTAGGGAGCGTTTAAAGGAGCTTTCTTCCCTCCATTTTTTCCCTCAGCTTCTCGTCCTTTTGCAATATTTCTTTTGCCCTTTTTATGTAGTTATAAACCGAAGCCCTTGAGCAGTTTAATATTCCCGCTATCTCTTCCACACTTTTACCCTTCATCTTCAGGTAATATGCGGTAAGGTATTTCCCAACTTTCCCCCTACCAAAGAGCTTAAAAGGATCTTCCATCTCAACGAGATCTCCGAGGATCTCGCTTGGATCATCGGGAAAGGATCGGAACACTTCAAAATATGCTCCGAGCCTGTTTGCGGAGCCGATTATACCCCTAGGGTTTATAACGTTCTCCACGACAAAGTCCTTTAACCTTCTGGGCGGATCTATCCCCAATCTCTTGCATGCGGAAATGAATATTTTTTCCCTAACTTTCCTTGAGGGAGGGTTTATGCCAAGCTTAAGGGCCGACATAAGTCGGGTTTTAAAGGAAGGGGAATCCGAAAACTGGGAGGGATTACCTTGCCCCGCCATAATTAATATCTTTCCCGAGCTTTCCACCTTATCCATGAGCCTTGCCAAAAATTCAAGGGCAAACCCCCTACCCTTAAGTATGTGTATATCATCTATGAGGATCACCTTACTACCCCTTAAAAACTCAAAGTTGGGTTTTCTCCTCTCCCTATACGCCGATATCAGTTCCTCAAGGATCCTTAAGGATGAAATATAAACGGCCTTTTCGCCTAAGTTTAAGGATTCGTTTGCGCAGGCTTTAAGTAAGTGGGTCTTGCCCATGCCCGCGGGCGCAAATATAACCGCGATCCTGTAATGCGATGGATTTAAAATGATGCTCCTTAATGCGGAAACCGTGAATTCGTTCTCCCTTTCGTAATAAAAGTTATCAAAGCTTTCGGGGAAGGGCAAAGAAGAGATTGTGGATGGTAAAGGTTTTTCCACCGCGGTGGGTATTATTTGGAAGAAAAAAGGGGGATGGGGTGGCGGGGAGGTACCTTTTACCCCACCGCTCCTTTCCCCCAACCCCCCAATTTTAACCTTTTAAACCCTAAACCCTAAAATTTTTCAACTACCTCAAGCTTGATGATAGGGAGAAGCTNAGCGTCCTACCCGGCTCGTAAACCCTTACCCCCGAAGCAAAGGGATCCCTCCTATAGCTCAGATAGGTGTAATAGTTCTCGTTCAGGAGGTTGTTTACGGAAATTTCCGCGTTCAGATTCCCGAAGTTGAACCTTATTCCCGCATCAAAAGTCCTAAAGGAGGTTACGGGAGTTTCATTTGCGGTCCTTGAAACTCTGGTTTGTGCGTCGTTATAGTTAAACCTCAAGAAGGCTTTGGTGTAATAGAATGTTGGGGTTTGGAGGGTTAAGGATAGGGAGAGAGGGGGAATTTCGGAGAGGTAATCGTTTGCTTTTAAGTTCTTCCCGAAGGTGTAGGAGGAGTTTAGAATGAGGTATTCGGAGGAGAACCCAAAGAGATAGCCGAGGAGTAATGCATCCGTATTTTCAAAGGTTACGATCTTCGTCATCCCCTCCGTCCTGCCCGAGAGTTCCACGTAATCCTTCACGAAGTGCGAGAAAAAGTACATATTTATAACGGAGGAGCCAAGGAAATTACAGCTCCTTTCAAATGTTAAGGAGAATTTTATGGGTTGCTTGAGGGAATAGTTTCCAAAAAAGTTTCTATGCATGCCACGGAACTTGAAGAAAACTTCCTTGGGATCGGGAGAGGATGAGGAAATTTCAAAAGAGATCTTGGAGTATTTGGGTACCGGGGCGAAGGGTAGTAGGCCCTCCAAGGAGTAGTTCGCATCAAGGGAAAGCCTCAGGGCGAAGGGTACGAAAACCCTCGCCTTTGCGCTATCCGTAAGGGCATATTCGATGCCGAGCTTGGAAAATAAGGAAAGATTTCCTAAGGGTAAAGACTTCCCTAACGTTGCCCCGAACATCCTATAGTTTGGCATAGGGATCTGTTTGCTTTCCATACTCCCCATTCTCATGATATTCTCAATATTCCAATGGTCGTAGTACAGGTCGTAGATCTCGCCGGTAAGCCCCGCCTTAATCCTCTTTGCGTCGCTTCTCATATACATCATAGTTTTCCTAAGTCCGTTGTCCATTATGTGATCCGTGAGGTTCGCGTAAAGCCTGTTCCCCTTCCAAGAGAGACCAAAAGCGTAGGTTTTACTTTCCCTTTCGTCCATCATAAGGTATGGGAAGAGGACGTCTTTGAAGAGCCAAACGTTCGCGTTGTAAGAGAACTCGTTGAATTTGCCCATGAATCCGCCCTCGTAATACGTTTGCGCAAACTTTACGGTATCTTGATAGTCGTAAAGCTCGTTGAAAGTTTTACCTTCACCGTTCTTGTAAGTTGTAAGGCGCGAGTACCTTGCGTAAGCACCTTGGTTCAATCCTTCGAAGCCCAAACCCGCCTCCCCTCCGGTTGATGATAGGGCGTTAAGATTGAGGAAACCCAGAAGGTTGAGATCGGAAGAAGGGGTCCTCCTGAATGCCTTTATCTCACCACCCAACAGAGAACCAACGGTGGCTTGGGGATACACCGCTATCCTATCCACCTCCATTGGGTTCAACCTGACTATGGGGACATCCATCCTGTTTGGACAAGCGTTTGAGAACTTCTCTCCATCAACGGAAACTGCGATGGTTTGACCCTTAAACCCGAAGAGGCTTATGTCGGAGGCNATGGGAGTTCCGCGGGTGATAGGGGTGATGCCGACTCGCGATAGGGCCCTCACCATTCCCGTTTTACCCTCTTCTCCCTCCACCTTTAGCCCCTCGTACTGGCCCAGCACCACTATGGGCCTTATCCTTACCGTTGGAAGGAGCGTGTCNGCTGCAAGGATCCATACCATAGGTTAATATTATAACCTTGTCATTTTATCAAAATCTACTACGGACGAAAGTACTAAAGGGGATAAAAGGGGAGGTCTTTTCAGAGTTAGAATACAGTTCTCTATGAAAGTTAAGGAAGGANTATTTTACACGAAGGAGCACGAGTGGGCAAAAATAGAGGGACAATTTGCGATAGTTGGGATAACCGACTACGCGCAGGAGCAGTTGGGGGATATAGTTTACGTTGAGCTTCCGGAGGTGGGGAAAAAGGTGAAGAAGATGGACGCGGTTGCGACCATAGAGGCGGTAAAGACCGCCGCGGACGTATATTCNCCGGTTTCGGGAGAGGTGGNGGAAGTTAATACCGAGCTTAAGGAAAAGCCGGAGCTGATAAACCAGGATCCTTATGGTAGGGGCTGGATATTCAAGATAAGGATGGAAAACCCTGAGGAAAAGGATGATCTCATGAGCGCGGAAGAATACGAGAAGTTTCTGGAGGGNCAATGAGATACCTTTCCCTTTCGGATGAGGACAGGAAGGAAATTTTAGAAAAACTTGGGTACAAAAGCGAGGAGGAGCTTTTCAAGGACGCACGGGGGAGGAGAAGTTTGCGGAAAGTATAGATCTACCATCACTATCCGAGGTTGAGGTTTATAACAGGCTTTTCAACCTTTCATTAAAGAACGCCTTTAATTTGAAAGTTTTTGCGGGGGGTGGAGCTTACGATGTATATACTCCCGCGGTGGTAAACCATATACTCTTGAGGTCGGAGTTTTACACCGCATATACCCCATACCAACCCGAGGTTTCACAGGGAACCCTACAGGCCATGTTTGAATTCCAGAGTTTTATATCCGATTTAACGCGTATGGAGGTGACGAACGCATCCATGTACGACGGTGGAACATCCCTTGCGGAGGCAATACTTATGTCTTTCAGGCTAACGAGGAAATATAAAGTCTTGATCCCAAAATCCCTCAATCCTCTATACAAGATGGTTATAAAAACTTACCTTCCCGAGTTTGCGGAGGTTGAAGAATACTCGTTCACCCCCTCGGGTTCCGCGGATGTGGTGGAAATTTCATCTAAAATAGATGGTGAGACCGCCTCTTTGGTTGTTCAGAGCCCCAATTATTTTGGCATAGTTGAGAATACGAAAATTTTAGGTTCTTTGGCTAAGGAGAAAAACTTAATTTACATAGTACATTACGACCCAGTTGCGGTGGCCATATTGACCCCACCCGGAGAGGCGGGTGCGGATATAGCGACAGCGGAAGGGCAAGTTTTGGGAATACCCTTGAGCTTTGGGGGACCTTACGTGGGACTTTTCTCTTCTTTGAAAAAACATATAAGGCAGATGCCGGGAAGGATCGTGGCGGAAACCGTCGATGCAAATGGGAGGAGGGGGTATGTGACGACCTTGCAGACAAGGGAGCAATTTATAAGGAGGGAAAAGGCAACGAGCAACATATGTACAAACAACCAGCTTGTCGCCCTTGCGGTTACGGTGTATTTGGCCCTTATAGGTAAGAGGGGACTTGTTGAGAACGCAAAGAAGACATTGGCAAAAACTAAGTATTTCATTGAGAATTTGCCCAAGGGATATAAGGTTGCCTTTGATGGTTTCCACTTCAGGGAGGTGGTCGTTAAAACGCCCGTAAAGGCTAAGGAAGTTAGGGATCGTCTTATAGAAAAGGGATTCCTTGTGGGTCCCATAGTGGAGGAGTTGGGGGAGGACTACCTGATCTTTGCTTTTACCGAAAAGCATACGAGGGAAGATATAGATAAACTCCTGGAAGAACTTGGAAGATCTTAGGGATCCCTTTAGGGGTATAAGGGTGATCTTTGCCCCCGAGAGGGTAAAGAGACCGCACGAGGGTGATAAGGATTTTATTTGTCCCTTTTGCCCGGGAAACGAAAACTTAACTCCCCCGGAAGTGTTGAGGGTGGGGGATGAAAATTGGAGGGTAAGGGTCTTTCCAAACAAGTACCCCTTTGCGGAGATACACGAGGTAATAGTCGAAAACCCGTATCACTTTTCGGATATAGACGAATTCTCCGTTGAACATATGGGGGAAATTATAAGGGTTTGGATGGATAGGATGAGGTTTTACGGGGAAAGGGAATATACGATAGTTTTTAGGAATTATGGGAAGATTTCGGGGGCATCAATATTGCATCCCCACAGTCAGCTCGTCTCCCTAAACTTCGTCCCGGATATACCGAGGAGGGAAGCTGAAGTTTTGAGGTTTGGGAACTGTATGCTTTGCAATTTTGAGGAAAACTTTTTACATCTTGGGGGGGATATCATTATAGGGGTTCCGAAGGTACCTTCACATCCAAGGGAGTTTTGGATTTTCCCGAGGGAGCATATTAGAAACTTTTATGAATTTGAAAGGATTGGGGATCTGGCGGAAACCCTTATAAAAGCGGTGAGGTTTGTTAAGGGGATCTTGGGGATAGGGGATTACAATCTGATAATACATTCCGCACCGAGGGACCTTGATTACCATTGGCATATTGAGGTCATACCGAGGAGGGGGTATTTGGCGGGCTTTGAGTTCGGAACGGGGGTTTTCATAAACCATCATCCGCCCGAAAGGGTATTTGAGAAACTGAAGGGGTACTTATCTTAATATTACCCGATACCTTGAAGAAAATGCCTTTGTTTGGTTTTTTAACCCTCCTACCAAGTACATCATAAAATACCGCACCCGTTTGGAAAGCCTTAACCTCCGTAAATACTACGTTGGGAGTCGCATGCCATGCATCCCCTCCTCCGGTTGCACCCTGCACCTTCCTCCAGGCTATATGCACCCTAAAGTCCCCCGGGGCTGGATACCTGATTGTTGAGCTTAGGGCGTAGGGCTCAGGGATGTTGCCCATATTAACCCTAAGGTCCCTCGAATCCCATGCGTCAAGGGAAGCACCCAACCAATTCATCGGAAACCCAAACCCTCAGGACACCATATCCCGTATTTAGGGAGTCGTAAACCCCGCTTATTATTGTCCTACCCTCAAGGGGGGCGAAGGCGACGGACGGCGAGCGGTAGGGTCTAAGGTTCAGGCTATCAAAGATTACGGAAGACCATATCGTTGTATCTATACCCTTGTTCATTATAACCACGATCTATCCCTTGAAGATGAACAGGATCCCCTGCAATAGAAGGCGTTGCTTATTGGACCGGTTAGGGAATCATAACCGCTTGTGGGGCCGAACCACCAAAGCCTAAACGTGTCAGGCGAGTTACCCCATTCCGCGTAAAGGATATAATACTTGTTATCCGCACCCGTGATGGGATCCGTGGCATCGTTTATCTCAACAAAGGAGAACATTGTTCCCCTTGTTGCCCCAACCTTTGAGGATGCTGAAAAGGATCTCGTAGAGGAAGGTCCGGACTGCCAGCTCCTCCTGTAAGTCCAACTTGAACCCCTATTTGAGGAAACGTAGAAGTCTATCCATCCCGTTGGATCGCTTAACATTGCAAAGACGTAACTCGTTGTCGGTTCGGATGCTATTACGGTCCCTGAAACCGTCGTGCATCCCGTGTTCGTAAGGTAGTTGTCGGTGGGGTTAATATTTATGTTAAGATACTCCGTCGGATGAAGAATAAACGTACCAAAGATCCCCGTAGGAGTTTATCGCTATCCCCACCTTGTGCTCAAACCCTCTGTTCCTTCCTGCGCTAACCTCGTTGTTCAACCAGTTTACGAGACGTCCTTCAGAGATGCGCTAATTTCTTTTGCGTGCGGAACCCTTTGAATGGTGCTTAAAGGTTCCGCATTCCAGAAACCTGCCACGTTTGTACTTGAAATTACCCAAAGCATAATTCTATTTTAAGGATGAAATTTTTTCTGCGAAATTTTCCATTTCCCTCAAAGCCCTCTCCACTATGAACCTTATCCTTTGATCCTTCTTCATCTTAGGAACATCCGGTATTATCCCAAAGTTGGCGTTCATAGGTTGAAAATCCTTCTTCGGTGTTGTTATGTACTCTATCAAGGCGCCGAGCATGGTATGCCTTGGTACCACCACCGGCTCATAACCCAGGGCAAGGAGCGCGGCGTTTAACCCAGCTATATGCCCACCCGCTATAGCGGGTACATAACCCTCCGTTCCCGTGATCTGACCCGCAAGCAGGATCCTCGGCTCTTTTTTAAGCTGAAGGGTGGGAAGTAAGAGTTCGGGGCTATTTATGTAAGTGTTCCTATGAACCGCCCCAAACCTTAAAAATTCCGCATTCTCCAATCCCGGTATCAACCTGAAAACCCTAATTTGTTCTGAGATCTTAAGCTGGGTTTGGAATCCCACCAAATTCCAGGCTTTACCCTCCGCATCCTCCCTCCTTAACTGGACCACCGCAAATGGTAGCTTCCCCGTTCTTGGATCATCAAGACCAACGGGCCTCAAAGGACCATATAGTAGGGTTTCAAATCCCCTCTTCGCCATAACCTCTATGGGCAGGCAAGCCTCAAAGTAGCAAACTTCCCTTTCAAACTCCTTAGGCTCATGTATTTCCGCCTTTATAAGTTCTTCCCAGAACCTCCTGTATTCCTCCTCCGTCATGGGCGCGTTCAGATAGGAGGAGTCATCGTATCCAAAGCGATCCTTAAAGTATAGCTTATCGTAATTCAAAGAGTCTCCATCCACTATTGGGGATTGGGCATCGTAAAAGTAAAGATAATCCTGNCCTATGAGCTTTGATATCTCCTCCGCTAAGGGTTCGGAGGTTAAGGGACCGGAGGCTATTACGACGATACCATCTGGAATTTCCCTAACCTCTTCATTTATATATACTATGTTCGGGTGATTTTTTATAGCATCTTCAACCTTTTGTGAGAAACACCACCTATCCACCGTTAAGGCTTTCCCCCCAGGTATCTCGCACTCAAGGGCGAACCTTATCAAAAATGAACCCAAAATCTTTAACTCCTCCTTAAGAAGGCCGGGGGCGGAATATAGGTCTTTAGCCTTCAAACTGTTTGAACATACGAGCTCGGCGGGTTTTCCGGATGTATGCGCGGGCGTCATCTTTTTAGGCCTCATCTCGTACAGGAAAACCCTAACACCAAAACTTGCTGCAATTAAAGCTGCTTCGCTTCCCGCAAGCCCAGCCCCAACGACCGTTATCCTTTTCAAAGCCCCAATTTTAAGGCAGATTCAATATCTCCTTAAAAACCTCAACCTCGTCGTACTTTCCCTTCAAGAGATCAGAGAAACTTTCCGATAGGTTTTTGTACTCCTCCCTCCTTTCCAACATCTCCACCGCAAGCCTAGCCACTTCCTTAGGATCTATATGCTGGACAAACTCGGGGAAAATTTTCCTTCTCAAAATGATGTTCGGCAAGCTTATGTAGGGGACTTTCAATATTAACCTACCAACCCAATATGTGATCTCGGATACCATATAAAGGACTATCGTGGGTTTTCCCTCAAGGGCGGATTCAAGGGTAGCGGTTCCCGAGGAAGAGATCACAACATCGCTTGATCTTATAACATCCCTACCCCTTCCATGCACAAAGAATGCGTTTGGGAGGTTAAGGGAATAGCCCTTGGGTAGGGAAAAGAGGAACTTGGAGGATGGTAAGATTTTCTTGATCTCCTGAGAAATTCTTATCATTCTCGGTAAAAGCCTCCTTACCTCGTCCTTTCTTGAGCCAGGAAGAAAACCGAACAACAGGTTCCTCAATTTCTATAACTTCAGATATAAAACCTTCCTTCGCCATAGGGTGTCCAACAAAGTAAGCTCTAACGCCGTAGGATCTTAAAAATTCCTCCTCAAAGGGTAGAACGCATAAAACCCCATCCATAATAGCTAAGTCCCTCACCCTCCATTTTCCCCAAGCCCAAACTTGTGGTGAGATATAATAAATAACCTTTTTCCCCAGAGATTTAAGGATTTTTAGAAGGGGTAGGTTGAAACCGGGAAAATCCACACCAACTATAAGATCAGCCTCAATCGCCTCGGATATTACCCTTCTCTTTATTCGTTTTATTTCTTTAAGTTTTAGCAAAGCCTCCTGAAGCCCCACAACCGAGATCCTTTCGGGATCTTCAACCACCTTAACTCCCTCCTTTTTAAGGTTTTCTCCGCCAAGGGCGTAAAAATCCCAACCAAAAACCTTAAGTTTTCTAACCAAATAAGATGCGTTCTTATCCCCCGAAAGCTCCCCCGTTGATATAAAAACCCTCAAATTTTTAAATTCTTGATCTTCGCCTTTGTTGTATCCGTGACTATGAGCAAAACAAAATTTTCTACATTAATGTATTTCTTCGCAGCCCCGTTTATATCCTCAAGGCTTAAATTTCTTATCTCCTCTATGTCCTTTATCCAGAACATATTGGGAAGACCGTAGAGATAACGGGTGGATAGGAGGTTTGCAACCTGGGAGTATGTCTCGGAAAGGCGGGCTATATACCCGTTATAAAAACCTTTTGCCGCATCCAGTTCTTCTTGCGTGAATCCCTTTTCCTTCGCTTCTTTTATCAGTTCTATAAGGGTGTTTGTAGCATCTTCGGAAGTTTCCACCCTCGTCTGTAGCCCCGCAATAAATATGGATGGGTATTTTCCGTCCTTCCAAACAATATTTGGCATAACGTAAGAGTAAGCGGAATATGCGTATCCCTTCTCCACCCTTATTTTCTTCAAGATCCTGCTTGAGAAACCCGAACCCCCCAAAATATAGTTCGCAACCCTAACCTTGTTGTAATCCGGCGAATTCCTCGTTATATTTACGGGAAATGCGAGCCTTATATAAGCCTGATTTATACCATCCATATGGAAGATCTCAACCTTTTTCTTTGCGCTTATTTGGGGTATGTCGGGAAGGGAAACATCCTTCCTTTGCCACCCGGAAAAATATTTTTCAACCTTACCAATCGCCTCCTCCGGCTCAAGGTCGGAAACAACGACGATATAAGATAAATTCGGAAGCCAGTAATTTTTATGGAAATTTACGACATCCTCCCTTGTGATCTTTTCCACGCTCTCAACGTAGCCATCCGTAGGGTGAGCTAAGGGTGTTCCCTCGTAAATTAGGGCGTCAAGTTTGATGGAGGTAACGTAATTGGGGTTGCTTAGGTCGTTTTTTATGCTTGCTATTTGCCTGGATTTTTCCCTTTGAAATTCCTTTTCGGGGAAGGTGGGGGAAATGATTATTTCGGAAACTATATCTAAGAGGTTGTCCGCATCCGAGGTTAGGGACCTTGCGGTTATGGTAGTTTGGGTTTTGCCAACCGAAACTTCAAAGTTTGCACCCAGGCTCTCAAGGTATTCCGCTATTTGGGTTGAATTTTTCGTTTTTGTGCCCTCGTCTACCAAAGAGCCCACTAAGTTCGCCAAACCTTCCTTTCCCTCTGGATCCAAAACGGAACC
>JGI26464J51801_1000518_pt1 | contig 11031 bp, 10 predicted proteins | sample PerSpoAPS_AMetaG_FD_51801 | JGI IMG/M metagenome (IMG submission 51801) | reverse complement strand
TTCTCCGCGATAATAGAGGCATCAACTAGAAGGTTAAGGCCCATCCTTATGACCACCCTTACGACATCCTTCGGGGTTTTGCCCTTGGCGATAATAAAGCAACAGGGTTCTGAGTTTTGGTCCGCCTTGGGTGTAGCCATATTTGGTGGTCTGAATTTCTCCCTAATTACCACACTATTTGTTGTACCCGTGATCTATACTTACCTTACCGCAAATGAGAAAAAATAGGACCATCCTTAAAATTCCAATATGCCATCCGTTGTGGTTATGGATGATATTGATGAGGAGGGTTTGGAGCTTTTGAGGGAAAGGGGATTTGAGATTTTGCCAAGGGAAAATCTTGAAGAAGCGGATGCGATGATCGTAAGGGGGGCGACGAAGGTAAATAGGGAGCTTTTGGATAGGTGTAAAAAGTTGAAACTCGTTGTTAGGGCGGGGGTTGGGCTTGACAACATAGACGTAGAGTACGCAAAACAAAAGGGAATAGAAGTTAGGAATACTCCAAAGGCAACGGTGATATCCGTGGCGGAACTTACTTTGGGACTAATTCTATCCGCTTTAAGGATGATCCCTTATGCTCACATATCAACAAAGGGGGGAAATTGGGAGAAGAAAAGGTTTATGGGTTCTGAGCTTTACGGGAAGAGGGTGGGTTTGGTGGGTTTGGGAAATATAGGGCTTGAGGTTGCAAAAAGGTGCGAAGCTTTCGGGGCCGAAGTTGTATATTACGATATCGTTGATAGGGAGATTTACAGGAAATTAAGCCTTGAGGAGCTTTTTAGGACCTCAGATATCGTCTCCTTACATTTACCCTTAAATCCCTCAACGGAAGGCATCATAAATTACGATCTTCTTTCCCTATTAAAACCCAACGCCATACTTGTAAACACCGCAAGGGGAAATTTGATAAGAGAGGGGGATCTGTTAAGGTTTTTAAAGGAGAGGAAGGATGTGGTTGTGGCGCTTGATGTATTTTGGAAGGAACCCCCGGAGGGGGAAATCCTTGAGATTGAAAACGTAATTCTTACCCCGCATATAGGGGCCCAGACGAAGGAGGCACAAAGGAGGGCATCAACGGAAGCTGCAAGAACAATAATTGAGTTTTTTCAATGAAAAAATTAAAGGTTTTCGCCCCAAGAAACCCCCATCCCGTACCATACGAAAACCTCTGGGATACCCTAATTAACGATAAGGAGAAGGTATTGAGGGGGGATTTGGATTTCTTGGGGGAGGGTTTTTTGCTTATAAAGCAGGAGTTTGAGATTGATGGGGAAAGGAGGGTGAGAAAGGCATTTGTTGCATTTTTAAACAAAATGGATTACAGGTTTTACCCTCACGAGGATTTCTTCCCCGAAGGGGTAAGGTTTTACAGGGAGATCTTCAATTCTTACCCTTACCAGTTTGCTCCTATAATGGGTTTGGTGGATGGGGGAAACTGGATCTCAAACTTAAATGAGGGAAGAAAGGTGGGGGAATATACCGCAAATGGGGTAAAAACGGAAGTTTTTTTTACAGAACCTTTGGGAAATTTACCAAAGGAGGTTTTCATAGCGGATGGGCATCATAGGTTTGAGGCGGTGGAAGGGGATACTTTATTTGCCCTAATTGACGTAAAAGATCCGAGCTTGATGATCCTTCCCACGCACAGGCTTTTGAAAGTTAAAATTTCGGATCTGAAAGGTTTCCTTGAGGGTAAGGAGGTGGAATTATTTCCTATAAGATCTTTGGAGAGTTTGGGGGAGATCATAAAAATGGGTCAATTCCCGGTGATATTGTATTTGGGGGGAAACAGGAAACCGTTTGGGGTGATATATAAAGGGGAAAGGGGGATCCTAACGGAAATTCCGGCTTACATTTGCGATTTTTACATTTTTGAAGGTAAATACGAAGTGATAACGGGGTACTACAGGGATTGGAGGGAGGCGGTGAAGAAAGCGGAGAAGGGTTATACCGTAGCGCTGGTTTCTCCTACAAAACCAATAGATGTTATAAAGGTGGCGAGGGAAGGGATGAGGATGCCGCGAAAATCTACGGACTTTTACCCAAAGCTCGTTGCGGGGCTTTTCTACGTTCAACCTTCTACATCCTTATAATCTTCAACAATGTTTGCCTTTGCTTATGATATATTTCTTGGCGATTTTTCATTGTATTCCCTAAAGTCCCATATTCCAAAGGGAGAGATATACACCTCCGCCTATAACTTCGTCGCGGGAAGCTTTGGGGGGGAGTTAGGGGGAGAAAGGAGAGGGATTTTCGGGAATTTGAAGTTTTTCTCCTCCGGAAATATGGAAAGGACGGATGAGGATGGACAAGTTTTGGGAAGCTTTTCGTCAAATTTTATAAAACTTTCGGGCGGAAGGGAATTCAAGGTTGGGAATTTTTACGGGATCCTTGGCGTGGGGCTTTCTTACGTCTCCCTTGATCAGAAGAACGTGGGGCTAGGGGCAAGCTTATTTTCCAGGATTTTCACCATCACGAAATTTAAGGGTTTTAACGCTGAGGGTTATCTCCTTTTGGATAACGTTGGGTACGAGCTAAAACCCATAGGATTGAGCAGGGGAATATTACCTTACAAGGTTTCCCTTGGGGGGAAGGTTTTCGGTGATAGGTCCTCAGCCCTCCTTGAGATCGGTAGATACTATATGGGAAATTACGTTAAGGTGGGGGGTGAGCTNGGGGTAAATATCTTAAATTTGGGTTTTTCCTTTGATAGCGGACTTAGGAACTTGAACGGCGGGTACGGGCTTGACTTTTTAAGCGGTCTTTCAATTTTCGGTGGGGTGGGATACAGGAACATAAAATTTGAATATTCTTATACTTTTATGGGATTGTTTGGTTCAAGGAACATTTTCCAAATTTCTTACAGGCTAAACTAAGCCCTTCCTACCCTTTAAATTATCCAAAAGCATCATTATGATCTCCACCATCACATCATCCCCGATTTCCCTCAAAATTCCAAGGGATTCCTTGAACCTACCCATACCCACCAAACAGTATGCGTAAAACCTCTTAATTTCTGGATCTTGGCTTTCCACAAAAATGGGATTTAGGACCTTCAGGGCATCGTCAAACCTTCCCAACCTGTAAAGGCTTTCCGCCTTAAGGAGGATCATATCCTTGTCATCCGGGAAGAGGCTAAGGACCCTATCAACCGCTTTTACAACCTCCGAGAACTTTCCTTCCCTATAAAGATCCTCCAAACCCCTCTTTATCCCTTCCAAATCCGGGGTTCCTACCGGCTCGTGGAGTTCTATCAATCCTTTCCTTTCAAGTCCCTTTATTGCATTGACAGTTTTGAAGAAGCTAAGAGATGAAAGCTCCGATATCTCAAGAATACTCCTTTTACCATCTATCCAACATAGAACTTTCCATTCATCGGGTAAAAGCTTCTCCTCAACCTTCCTCTTTGGGTTTATTTCTGGTATCGAGAAGGGTGAAATTTCTATTTTTTCCGAANTCTCGTCAAGAGCGCTCGCAACCTTCAAGATCAGGGTAGATATTGGGTATATCTCGGGAAGATCCACCTTTTCATCAAAGAACTCGTATTCCCCCTCTTTCCAAGTATTTATTATTATTAGCCTGTCGGTTATTATATCCTCAACCAAAGCCTTAAGCCTATCGTCCCCAAAAACCTTCAGAACCTGTTCTTCCTCCTTTAGCTCTAAGTTGGAACCAATAATATTCTTTGCAAGGTCTAGTAGAGTTTTTGTCCCCTCTATGGATATAAAGCAAACTTTGCCGTTCTTTATATATATTTTCGCCCTATCCCCAACNTTTAAGATTTCACCACCGTTCCTTACATACAAAATCCCCTCCCTGTTCGTTATCCCCAGCATCTGGAGGACCTCAAGGATGGAGGTGGTTCCTATGCTACCCTTCATTTTTTGAGATTTACAAAGAAAGTTTTTAAGTTCTGAAGATTCTTTGCGGCCCTGGATGATAGGATCTTATCGTAAGGCATCTTTGATGCGGTCTCCCAATACCTTTCCGCCTCCTCATATTCCCCTAAAATGGCGTATATGTTCCCTATCAGAAGGTGTGCCTTCTGGCCCGCGTACCCAACCTTTACCTTTTTAAGGTAATCCAAAGCTGTTTTGTTCTCATCTTTTTTAAACAGGATCTCCCCTATTATTAGGTTTCCCCTCTCGTCCCCCATCTCCAAAAGTTCTTTACCCAATTTCTCCGCTTCCTTTAGGTTCCCGAGGCCCAAGAGTACTTCCCCCAAATAGAATTTAACCGTATTGTTTTCGGGGAGTTTCCTTGAATTATAAAAGTTGTATGCGGTTTCGTACATCCCCATCTTTGCCAGAACCCTTAAAATATGCATACCCGCCTCGTTTTTACCGGATTTTAAGAGCTCGCTAAATATGGCTATAGCGTTCCTCCCATTTCCCCTGATCTCTTCTATCGTACCAAAAATTTCAAGGCTCCTCTGATTTGCAAGATTTTTCTTTTTAAGGTTCGCTATTAGGTAAGAAGCCAAGGAAGACTTACCAAGTAGGGAGGAAAGGAGGGCAAGGTAATTTATGTGTTCCGGGGTTTTTCCGAACTTCATACCCAGATCCAGAGCCCTCAAGGCGCCCTTTATATTTCCCCAAGATAGGGCCCTTTTTACCCCTTCAAGGGATGAACCGAAGAACCTCTCGTAAGGAAACTCCACCTGAATGGGAAGGGGATAGGCTAAGGAAGGAACCTTTACGAGGAAGGTTTCGGTTTTTAGATCCCTTGGAGAAACCTTTAATTCGCTTGCCAAAGCCAAGGCGGTATCAATTTCTTCGGAGTTAAACATCACAAAGATCCTTATTATATCCGCATCAATCCCCTTTAACCCCTCTACTTCCCTTATTGCATTCTTATATTCCCCCTTCCCCAAGTAAGCTCTAGCCCTAAGAAGCCTTGAGTATGGCCTACTATCTTTAAGCTCCTTCAAAACTTCGTCAAATTTCCCCCAATTTAGAAGGAATACGGAGAGATTATGGGTATAAACCGCATCCCTTTCGGGTTCTGGCATTTCCACCGCCCTCCTCTTAAGTTGATATATAAGCCACATGAGATCATCCACCCTATCTCCGTTTGCAAGTTTTAAGTAATCTACCGCATCGTTTACGTTTCCCATCTGGAAATGAGCGATTGCACCTATCTTGAGCATATCCGCCTCTTGCCTTATTGAGTCCTTATAAGATTCCGCTATTTTCAGGGCTTCAACGTACTCCCCCTTTATTATGTGTATTACCGCCTTNACAAAGTCGTAATCCTTCCTCGCCTTAAAGGATAGGTTTTGGATCCTTACCCTCCTAATTTCCCTCAAAGCCTCCTCAACCAAACCCTTGTTTAAGTACGCCTTCGCCAAGACCACCCCACCCTCGACGTTTTCCCTCTGAGCCCTCTTTTGTTTGGAAACCAAATTGTATATGCTTAGAACATTTTCGTTCCCTAAGGATGGGTTTATCTCTTTTGCCCTTTTAAGGCTCATCTCCGCGTTTTCATAATCCCCCATCTCACCGTATACGAAGGACATAAGGTAATAAGCCTCCGCATCCTCCACCTTCTTTACCACATCCTTCAAAACCTCCAAAGCTTCCTCAAGGTTCCCTAGGTTATACAAGGCTTCCGCCATAAACTTTTTCGTCTCAATGTCATCCGGTGATATGCTTAATATCCTTCTTGCGTAATCCACCGTATCCTCGTATTTTCCAGAATTCTTGGATAGGACTAGGGCCATTTTTAGGGCTTCGAGCATATTTGGGTTATTTTCTATTATCTCCTTAAGGAGAATTTCAGCCTTTTCCTCCTGCCCCATAAATATCAGGGTTTCAACCGTCTTTATATCATCAATCTTCCTTTCCTCAACCGGAACATCCGCAGGGTTTATTCCCAGCATTTTTGAAAGGGCTTCAAGGTTGTTCTTTGCTTCTTCAAGCTTAAAAGAGCTCTTGTACCATGAGATTTTAAATAGTTTTAAAGCCTCCTCATAAAGCCCATGATGATAAAAAACCACACCCAAATTGTTCAGACTTTCTGGATCTTTTGGTAAAACATCTTTAAGCCTTAGAATCTCCTTCATTCCAAGAGCCTCCTGAGCTTGTCCAATAGGAGGGAAATAGAATCTCGGGTGGGTATTGTGATTATCTTGGCGGTTATCTTGCCGTTTATTTCCGGAATTAAAACAACCTCCCCGAGGATCACGAAGGAATCGTCAAAGTGCGAAATTTCTGATGGATCTTCGAGCCTTTTTGGGGGTGTGAGCTTACGTTTATTTTGGCAAATTCCGCCAAGCCCCCAATAAAAGATCCGAAGATTATATTGGATACCTCCGCAAGGAGACCTTCTCCCTCCGTTGAAATTCCATACTTTTCCCAGATTAGTTTAACTAACTTCTCCTTTTCTCTTTCACCATAAGCGACCAGAATCACCCCCTTAAAACTTTTCTCAAGGTTGCTATAGAAGAATATAAACTTTTCCGTCTCTTTTTCCAAGATTTCTCTGACTTCTTGTGTGGGAACCACCTTTATTTCCGGAAATTCCATATCAACCCTACATTCCAAGAGGGAAGATAGGGCGCTTGCACCCTGACCAGCGGAGATGTTTATTGTTTCCCTTATTGCATCAAGTTGTTCTGGGGTTATCATATCCCCAAAACCCTCCTTATAACATCCACCACTACCTGAGGTTGAAAGGGTTTTATCACATAATCCTTAGCTCCTATCTTTAGGGCTTCAGCTATTATGTCCGTTTGACCCATGGCAGATACGATTATAACGTTTATGTTGGGTTTTATCTTCAGCATTTCCCTTAAAACATCCAGACCGTTCTTATCGGGCATAACGATGTCAAGGGTCACAACGTCGGGATCGGTACTCTTTAGAAGTTCTATGGCCTGATCCCCATTCTCTGCCTCGCCTACAACCTCAAAACCCGCCTCCTCCAAAGATTTCCTAATCAAACTCCTCATAAACTTCGCATCATCAACTATCAATACCTTTACCATCGTTTTCCTCCAAGATTTTCAAGATCCTTTCCGCTATTTCCCTTACGTTCCTCGCCAAAATCCTAACCTCCTCGTTTTCCTTCATCTCCGCGTTTATTGAAAGCAAAAGAAGATCCTCCGCTAATTCTCTCAAAATTTCAAACCTTTGCATAAGCCTTCTTTACCTCATCAAGGATGCGGGAAGTTTCTTCGCTTATTTGGTCTAGGTTCTCGGACATCCTATTAACCATTCTATCAATGTTCTCAAGGGATATATACGTTTCCTCTACTGCGCTTGCGGATTCGTATAAAGCCTGCGCTATAACCCTCACCATCTCGTCGCTTTTCTCTATCCTCGCCGATATCTCCCCAAAAACATCAACTATGTTCCTCGCCCTTTCCCTAATCCCCTCCAAATTCCCCTCCCACCAAGCCCTCTCTTTCATTATACCTTCTATTCTCCCCCTGATCTCCTCCATACCCTTGTTTATGCTTTCTATTATAAGGTTGCTCTTTTCAGAAAGCCCCCTTATCTCTCGAGAAACAACCTCAAACGGACCCCCTTCCCCCATTTTATACGCCTCAACCGTCGCGTTTATTGAAACCAAGTTTATCTTCTCTATTATCCTTGACAAACTCTCAACATTCTCGCTTAAATTTTTAGCTATTTCCGACACCCTCTCCAAATTGGATATTATCCTTCCAAGTTCTTCAACCTTTTTCTCAAAATCCCCAATGTTCTCGAGGGTGATTTGATAGCCGTTTTGGGAGGACTTCAACGCCTGCTCTGAAAGTGCCTTAAGCTCATCCATGGAAGGTTTCAAAATCTCCTCAAAAGACTTGGATATTTGCCTAACCGCAGTTGAAATCTGTGAGATTTGAAGGTTTATCTTCTTAATTGATACAAAGGTTTCCCTTACTTTATCCAAGAGGGAATTTAACGAAAGGATCAATACCTCTATCTCCCTCCTTGGCTTTTCGTAAAGCTCCCGATTTATGTATTCTCTAACGATCCCCATAGGAACATATATGGATGCCACTTCAAAGCTTGGTTTATTTTCTAAAACGGAAAATATGTAGCTTTCAGCTGTAAGGCAAAGTAAAGCTGTCTTTGTTAAGTTGCCTATGCCGCCGGCATATAAAAGCAATGAAGGTAGAATCATACCATTCTTCCAAAGGATATATCCTCCGAGAATTAAGATTGCAGAAAAAGAGAATAAAAAGGCCCCGTAAGCCCAGATGATCCACCTACCACCCCCATATTCCCCGCTTTTTACGGAGAACAATTCCTTCAATCTTTCAACAACCCCCCTTATATCCTCCGCGGTTCTTTTTATATAGCTAACATCACCCATTAAATCCTTAACCGCTATGTTTATTTCTTCCACCGCTATGCTCATCTCGGTTAGGGATGCGGAAGCCTCCTCTACGGTCCTTGATACCAATCCCGCCTCTTGAGCTATTCTATTTACCGAATCCTCTATTTCCTCAAACCTTTCCCCTATCTCCCTCGCCCCCATTATCACCCCCTCAAACCCTATCCCTTCCAATCTTCCAATACTCTCCGCTAAAGATCTGTTTAACTCTTCAAGGTTTTCAATGGATTTTATGGTTATCCCCCTCGTGTTATCCGACAAAGTTCTCATCTCCTCCACCATTTTGGAGATGTTTGCCGAATTTCTATATTTAACCGATTCAAGGGAAATCTGGTAGGACAAAGCGGATATGAACCTCCCTATATCCCTCAATTCTCTGGATGTTTGAAGCAACCCCTTAACGGAAACTTCCGAACTTTTAAGGCTTTTAAGGAATTCACCAAACCTAAATCCCATATCCTCAAATAGGGCAAAGTTTCCCTCCAAAAACTTAACACCTTCCTCCGCCTTAACTTTATTATCCATCCAGGTGGAATATATCTCCGACATATTCCTTGATACAACATCGGAAAATGCGCGTGAGATTTGTGAAACGGATTTTGAGATCTGCTCCAAACTCACCATTATATCCTCAAAATAGCTTCCCAATTCCCTCGAAAGCTCGAGAACTTCACTGTAGATCTCAAATGCAATCCCAGAAATTTTTAAAGGTGTCAATAATTCCCTTTCCCTTAGCTTCTTAACCACCCTATCAAAGTTGTAGTAAAACATCCACCTTTTTATTTTGATTGGTGTTCCTTCTTTTACGAATCTAATCACTTCTATAAAATGCCTTGGGACGTCCCTGCGGGCATCCAAAATGTTAAGGAGGTAAAGTATTCCAAAGANCAACAAAAGTGTGGCAAAAATAGGATTTCCCAAACTCAAGAAAAAGGGTATTCCAATGAAAGGGGCAATTATTGGAGGCAAGACAAACAAAAAAAGGATAAATCCAACTATAACTCTTACCAAATTACCAGATATTATATGCAGGATTAGAATTTCGGAAGATGAAAATTGCGGTTATTGGGGATGTGATGCTTGACGAGTACGCCTTTGGAAGTGTTGAAAGGATATCTCCGGAGGCTCCCGTGCCAGTTTTTCTATATAAAAGTAGCAAGTTTATGCCAGGGGGAGCGGCGAACGTCGCTTTAAACTTGGTTAGACTTGGGTTTGAGGTTTATCTCTTTGGAATAATCGGTGAAGACGAGGATGGGGAGAGGCTTGTAAACCTATGCGAAGATTTGGGGATAAACTTTAGGTTTTACAAGGGTAGCCTTAGGACATTAAAAAAAACCCGCCTCCTTGCAAAACACCACCATGTATTAAGGATAGATTATGAGGAGAGGTTTTCCGAAAGCGATGCTTATGGATTATTGGATCTTATGAATATCAACATTGATGCGGTGGTGGTGTCAAATTACGATAAGGGGACGGTTATTCCGGAAACTTTAAACTTTGTTAGGAAAAAATTCCCAGATAAATTAAAGGCGATAGATCCAAAATCTTTAATATGGGAAGCGAGGGGTTTTGATATCGTTAAGCCGAACTTAAGCGAGATTTCCTCAGCATTGCACCGGAAACTCCTAAGCATTGAAGATGTCCTTCAAGCTTCAAGGGAGATCTTTAATACTCTAAAACCAGAAGCCCTTATCTCCACTATGGGGGATAGGGGTATGTGGATAATTACATATAATAGGGAAATTTACGTACCCGCGTACAGGAGGGAGGTTTACGATATTACGGGGGCGGGGGATACGGTTTTGGCTTGGGTTGTTTGGGGTAGATTGCAAAATTTGGATTGGGAGGAGATAGGGAGGTGGTCCGCAAAGGCGGCGGCNGTTTCGGTTTCAAAGCTCGGGGCATATGCACCCACCATTGATGAGGTATTAAAGGAATTTCCGACCCTATAATTTCCATCTGGAGATTTTGAACAAGATACCCGCCAAGAAATACGAAGATTTAATGGAATTTTTGGCGTTTTTNAGCGGTTTATGACGATGAGGAGAGGATGAGGAAATATGTGGAGATATTGGAAGGGGAGGAAATCAAGGGGAAGACGGTGGTAGAGCTTGGGGCGGGTTTCGGTTATTTTTCCATTTTGGCGGTTGAGAGGGGGGCGAGAAAGGTATATGCGGTNGAGAGGAATAGGGAGATATTTGAAATTTTGAAGGAAAGGGTAAGGGGTTATAAAAATATCGTTCCTATAAGGATGGATGCCCAAAAGTTTAAACCAAAGGAGGAAATAGACGTTCTTATACACGACTTTTACGGACCCTTACTTTACGACGAATCTCTATACATTCTTGATCACCTGAAGTTTAAGCCCAAAACCGTTATACCCAACGGTGGATCCCTCAAGTGTGGGACGGTTAGGTTGGAGGATATAAAGGATCCAACCGTGAACCTTGGGGTTTTGAGGAGGCTTAAGGGTGTTTTGGTTGCGGATCTGTTTGATTTTTACGAGAAACCCGAGAGGGAGTTTTTAGTGGCGAAATGGGAGTTTGGTAAGGGTTTGGAGGTCTTTGAGGTTGAGGTGCCAAGGGATGGGGAGGTTTTGGTTTTTTGGGTGGAGATCCTTCACGAGGGTAAGAAGCTCTGCTCATCATACGAGTGCAGGAATTGGCCCCTAGTTTTTACTTACAACGT
>JGI26464J51801_1000514_pt1 | contig 11052 bp, 9 predicted proteins | sample PerSpoAPS_AMetaG_FD_51801 | JGI IMG/M metagenome (IMG submission 51801) | reverse complement strand
CGCTGAATGACATCGGTCGGCAACAGAACGCTCACAGTCCTTTGCTCGCGGTCAAAAGAAACGAGAACAGGACGACCGAGCGACAAGGCTTTGGCACGGGCGTAACGCAAAACTGCCACAATCTCCCGGGCGGTAGTTCGCACCTGTGCACTTTTGGTCACCGAAACGAACGACGGTGCTGCAACGAAAGCAAGCAGCACCAAAAGCGTCATAACCACGACCAATTCAATCAAGGTCAAGCCGTTAGAGCGTGCGAGCGTGTAAGCGTGCAGGTGTGTAGGCGTGTAAGGGTGCGTGCGTGCATGCGTGAGAACAAACCGCCGCCCGCTTTCACTCTGCCACAACATCGTCTTCCGTATTCGGTTGTCCGTCCTTGCCTGCAGAGAACAGCACAAAGTCCTCACCGTCGCTTTCGTAGATGTAAGGGTTGCCCCAAGGGTCAAGGGGCACTTGCCGTTGCTTGAGGTAAGGACCGTTCCACTTGGTGACGCCGGCAGGTGGCGAAATCAAGGCTTCCAGACCTTGCTCCGTTGTCGGGTAAGAACCTGTGTCCGATTTGTAGAGTTCAAGGGCGTTTTCAATGGCTTTGATGTCCATGATGGCTTTGGTGCGCCGACCGTCCTCAATCCGCTTGATCACGACCGTTGTGGCGATGGACGCCAGCAGCACCAAAATCACCATCACGACAACCAACTCAACGAGCGTCAAACCTTTGCTTCGTCGTCTTCTGGTTTGCATCGCTTTTGCACCTCCGTTCGTCGTTTCTGCCAAAAAGTTTGGACGCAGAGAAAGGAATGCAGGCACAGTTCAGCTGCTGCGAAGTTCCTCGGGAGCGGTGAAAACCTCAACCCCTGTTTTCTGGGCGAATTCCAAAGCGTCATCGTCAACGAAGGGCGATATTATCGCCTTTCGGTCTATTTTGCGGTTCAACAGTCGCTCCAAAAACTCCACCTTCCTCAAAAAGACCCAAACATCTGCCTTGCTCACAGACGAACAGATTTCGGCGGCGATGGTTGTCTCATTGCGGACGAGAAGGTCAATCTCTATCTGTTCGGGTCGCCCGAAAACGAAGCCTTCTTCATCCCTCGCCCAAAACCGCTCCACCCGAAAGCCGTAAGGCGTCAAAAGTTCATACATGCCCTCACGAGAGGCTGCCTCACTCAGCAATCCCCAACGACGACCCAATGCACCAATCTTCGCGTCAAGACGACGCAAAAGTTCGCTGTGCTTTACTTGCTCCTCTTGAAGGGAACGGATTGCCTCGGAATGCTCAGCAAGTTGCTTTTGCATGTCCCTAATAGCCTGAGCGTGTTCACGCAAAATAGAAGCGTGCTCTCTCAGGATGCGAGTGTGTTCTAACTGATGCTCCTGCAAAGCCTTCAAGGCTTCTGTATGCTCTCGCAAGATGGCAGTGTGCTCCTGAAGGATTTGAGTTTGCTCTTGCAAAATGCGGGTATGTTCCTGCAAGGTTCGCGAGTGTTCTGCCTGCTGCTCCTGCAATGCTCTCAAGGCTTGGGAGTGTTCTGCTTGTTGGCGCAGAACTTCTTGAAGCGTTCGCTGAAGTTCTTGCTGCCCTTCAGCCAACTTTTCAAGCGCTCTCATTAAGTTCTGCCACTCGTCTCGTCGGACAAAAGTTTCAGCCAGCACTCCTTCAAGGGTGTAGCGGAGTTCTGGGTGCTCCCTAAGCCATTTGGGCAGTTCAGAGACCAACCATTGCCGCAACTCTTCAAGGGTCATTGGCATCATGGGCATCACCAACGAAATTGTGCCACATCCCTGCTTTTTCACCGAACCAAAGTGTTGAGTTGGAAGACAGCCATCAGCAAGGAGATGATGACGAAGCCGACAACCAAACCGAGCATCAAGATGAGGGCTGGCTCAAGGAGCGACACAAGGGCTTTCAAACTGCTGTCAACTTCAAGGTCAAGGGTGTCTGCGACGGTNGTAAGTGACTGGGGCAAATTCCCCGCCTCTTCTCCGACGGCGACGAGTCGGGTGAAGAGTGGCGGGAAGACGCCAACTCGCCTCAAGTGGTCTGCAACCCTTTCGCCCTCACGAACCCTTTGCCTGACCTCATCCAAAGCCCTCGCCAAAACTTCATTGCCGACTACATCCCTTGCCACTTCTAACGCTTCCAGAACGGGCACGCCGCCCATCAGCAACACCGATAACGCTCTCGCTAAGCGCCCAATTGCTGCTTTCAAGTGCAACTTACCGAAAATCGGTAGCCTCAACTTCCAAGCATCGGTGACGAACCGCCCTTTGGGTGTTCTTCGGGCGAGTCGGTAGGCGTAAATTAGGGCTGCAATCAACCCAACGANTGCCCACCACCACTTGACGATGAAGCCCGAAACGGCAAGGAGAATTTGCGTGGGCAAAGGAAGGGATTGTCCCATCTCGGCGAACAACGCTGCGTATCTCGGAACGAGAAAGACCAATAGGAAAGTTAGCGCCGCAATCATCACGAGCGTCAGCAGGATGGGATATGCCAACGCCGACCGAATTTGCGTTCTTCGGTTTTGTTCCCGTTCCATGTAATCGGCGAGCCAGTTGAGCACCGTTGAGAGTTCACCGCTGGCTTCTCCCGCCCGAACGATGCTGACATAGAGCGGCGAGAAGATGCGAGGGTGCTTCTCCAAAGCCTCAGCGAAAGTCCCGCCACCGCGCAATTCCTCGCGAATTTGCTGGAGCGTGGCGACAAGGGTTTCGTTTTCGGTGTGCTCAATGAGTGCTTCAATTGACTGCATCAAAGTCAACCCACCGCCAACCAAACTGGCAAGTTGGCGGGTCATGATTGTCAGGTCTTGGAAACTGACCCACCGCTTCAACCTTCGCCGCTGTGGCTGTTGAACCGCCACGACCGTTTGCTGCTCTGTTCGGGAAACTGGCAACATGCTCCAACACCTCTCGCAAGTTGTGGGTTGCGTGTTGAGAGTTATGCGCTGCGAATTAGGGATTCAAACGGCGAATTCAAACGCTCAACTCGCAACCCAGAACCCGCAACCCAACTTTTCAACTGATTTCTGCTGCGTGGGTGACGCGCTCGACTTCCTCGACGGTTGTGATGCCCAAAGCGACTTTTAGCATGCCGTCCTGATAAAGGGTTCGCATCCCTTTTTCCATCGCCAGTTGCCGAATTTCGTGGGACGACGCTTTCCGAAGCACCAAATCGCGCAAATCGTCGTCCATTACGAGAATCTCAAAAATGCCGGTCCTACCGCTGTATCCTGTGAAGCGGCAGTCTTGGCAACCCCTTCCTCTCCAGAGTTGGGGCTCGCCGTCCTTCACGAAGCCGTGCTCAACGAGGTATTCCCAGACAGCATCAGACGGGCGATAAGGTTCTTTGCAACGGGGACAAATTTTCCTGACTAACCGCTGAGCCAAAACGCCCTCAATAGAAGATGCGACCAAGAAGGGCTCAATGCCCATCTCAATGAGGCGAGTTATCGCTCCGGGTGCATCGTTGGTGTGCAATGTGCTGAAAACCAAGTGACCTGTGAGGGCTGAGTGGATGGCTATTTCAGCCGTCTCGTAGTCGCGAATTTCGCCCACCATGATGACATCAGGGTCGTGCCTTAAGATTGACCTTAGCCCTGTAGCGAAAGTCAAGCCAACGGCNGGGTTGACTTGGATTTGGGTGACGCCCTCAAGTTGATACTCAACGGGGTCTTCAATGGTGATGATTTTCCGCTCAGGCGAATAAATCCGTTTCAAGGCTGCGTGCAAAGTCGTGGTCTTACCGCTGCCCGTCGGTCCAGTCGCCAAGATGATGCCGTAAGGGATGCGGATGAGTTGCTCAAATTTTTGCAGGTCATCGTCCAGCATTCCCAAGTCGGTCAAAGTGAACTGCATCGCCGATTTGTCAAGCAAGCGCATGACGACGCTCTCTCCAAAAACTGTCGGGATTATGGAAACGCGGATGTCAACTTCGCGCCCCAAGATGCGGACTTTGATGCGACCGTCTTGCGGCTTCCGCCTTTCAGTGATGTCCAAGTTAGCCATGATTTTGATGCGGCTGACGATTGCCGGGTGCAGTCGTTTCGCTGGTGCTGGGACTTCGTGCAGGACACCATCAATGCGGTAGCGAACCCTCAACTCCCGCTCCAACGGCTCAATGTGGATGTCACTTGCCCGCTCACGGACAGCGTTTCGGATGAGCATGTTGACCAACCGAATGACCAAAGCCTCACGGGCAAGTCTCGTTGGGTCGCCGATTTCCTCCTCCGCTTCCCTGATGACCTCAATGTCTTCCGCTTCAGCCTCAGCGATGACTCGGCGCATGTAATGCTGTTCAAGGTGCGTCCTTATGTCGGAAGGTTTCGCCAAGACGATGCGGATTGGCATGTTGGTGATGAACCTGAGAGTGCTCTCAACTTCAACATTGAGCGGGTCAGCCAGTGCGACAACCAATGTCCCGTTTTCTTTCCGCAAGGGCAAAACTTGGTGGCGGAAGGCTGTTTCCGCTGGAACTGCAGCCAAAGCATCAGGGTCAACGGAAACCTCCCTTAAGTTGACGACAGGCAAACCCAAAACGGCGCTCATGGCAGCGAGCAAATCGTCCTCGGTGCAATATCCCAACTCAACCAGCGCATCGGAAAGTTGCTTGTTGCCGTTGCCTCGTGCGATGCTTGAGATGGCTTCCTTCACCTGCTCTGGGGTCACTCGTCCTTGCTCAATGAGCCAATCGGCGATTGCCTTGTTGATAGGGTCAAGGGCGAGGGTCTCGGTCACCATTTCAATCACCTCGCAGCCGCTGTCGGCGTCATGCTATTTGCCATTCGTTCCAGCCACTCCCTTGCGACTTCCGAGACTAAAACTACCCTCAAGTTGCCGATGTCTCGTATGACCGCTCTTTGCGGGAACATTCTTTGGATGGGAAACGCACCAAAAGGTCTCTCTTGATGGTGAGGTCGCTCCGTCGGCAGTCTCCGTTTCGGCGATGCTGGATGCTGGAAGACGGAAATGACGCCGATGCCGTCAGTGTAAACGATGTGAGCCATCTTCCACCTTTGGTCACCGAGAGCGAAGATGCCCTCAAGGATGTAACCTTGCGGGAGCCAAGAAGGCAAAATGGGCTCAAAGCCCAAAACCTCTCTCGCTTGGCTGATGTCCACACGACGACGCTGGAAAGGCGGTAAATTTTCCACTGCCCAATCCGACGGGACACTCGGTTCCAAGATGAGCAAAGGCAAAGGTTCGTTGATTTTCACCTCAGTGAAAGCGATTCTGATTTCCAACTGCCCGTCGGGAGAGTAGCGTTCAACTTGCAACGGCAGTCTCGTTGGTGGGTGAACCCAGACCTTCCTGATAGCATTGCCCTTCGCCTTTGGCTCTAACTGCAACACGAGGCAAAAGCGCTCGGCAACCCTATCCCGCCCGATGAGACGAAGGGTGTAGTTGGCTTTAGCCATGTCAAGTTTGTCCGTTCGGATTTGCCACATGTCACGCCATGAAGGGAAACCGCTTCCTTCGGCTCGGAGCGCCCTTTTCGCAAAAGGCAACCAGACCCAAACTTCGTTGGGCGAAGTGAAGGTGATAATTTGCCTTCGACCTTCAGGGTGAGGCAACTCAAACTGAACTCGGCTTCGGTTCTCATCTGCCCACAAGTTCATCTCCCAACTGCGGCTGCCTTCCGGCAAAAAGACCGTCACTTGGATTTTGCCCTGCAGGGTTTTAAATTTGGGAGATGCCAGCAAGTTCCAGAGCGCTTCCGGCTTGAACTCCCTGCGGCGTTCAAACGGGATTGGCTCTTGAGAGCCGGCAAGAGCAACTATGAAGATTGTCAAGAGAGTTGTCGCCAATGCTTTCGTTTTCGCCATTGCTTTTCACCTTAAGGGGATCACCATTCGCTACTCGCCAGTCGCCCCGGTGAAGGGCAGGCTGGAAAGGGCAACGGAAATTGGTGCAAGTTCTGGAGCGACAGCTATTTCGGCTGCGTTGGTGACATGGGCGCTCCAGTAAATTGTCGCTGGTGGCTCAGGTTGATTGTGCCACAATCTCGCACCGAGTATGGCGAGTGCCAAAACGATGGGAGCAGTTGCCACAGCCAACCAGCGCCACCTTGGTCGGAAAAGGTTCGCCCAAAAATAAGCCTTTCCCCTCTCACGCTCTATTGCCCTGACCCGCTCCATGACGATTGGAACGAGGTCATAAGGGAGCGGAGCGGGTTCAGTAGTAGCCATCAGTTTCTGCACCGTCCGCAAAAGTTTCCATTCAGCCCGGCAGCCAACGCACTCCCTCAAGTGCTGCTCCAGTTCCCCTCTCTGTTCAGGTGTCAGGATTTCGTCAAGCATCAACGACATCAATTCTCGTGCATGTTCGCATCTCATCGGCGTAGACCTCCTTGGTTTTTCAGTCGTTGAAGTAGGGCGCCAAAAGTTTCTTCAGATGCTGCCGTGCTTGATAGAGCCGGGACTTGACCGTCCCGACATTAGTGCCCGTGATTTTTGCAATCTCTTGCAGCGACAAACCTTCGTATTCCCGCAACAAGACCACTTGCCTCAAAAGTGGCGGCAATTGCTGAACTGCTTCCCAAACTTTCTGCCTCATTTCCTGACGCAAAACTTCTGCCTCAGGTTCGGCGGTCTCAGCCTCTTCCCACCACAGGTCGGCATCCTCTTCTGCTTCCTCAAACCGCTGCCTTTCAATCATCAAGTCTTCCAGACTGACCTTTTGCGGTTCGCCCCTGACCAGCGCACGCCTGTGTCGGTCAATGCACAGGTTCATAGCGATGCGGTAGAGCCAAGTGTAAAAGTTGGCTTCGCCCCGAAACTTCGGGAGCATCTGCCACGCCCTGACGAAAGCGTCTTGGGTTATGTCCACCGCCGTCTCACTATCGTTCGTGTAACGGAGCGCCAAGTTGTAAATTTTCGCTTGGTAGCGCCGAACCAGTTCGGCGAAAGCATCTTGGTTGCCAGCCTGAGCAGCCTCAACCAGACGCTCGTCCGTCCATTGGGACATCGGCATGAAGGGATGCCAAGTCTCCAACCGCTGTTTGGTTTCTTCCGTCCGGTTGTTTCGTCGCCTCATTTTCGCTGCCCCCTAAGGGTCGTGTCCAAAACTGTTAGACGAACACATCCCGTTTCGGTTTGTGCCCCTTTCCACCGTGCTATACTGATTTTGGCAGCGATTTTGAAGCAATGGCTGCAATGCTGACGGGAGTGACTTGGGAGATGGCGGAACAAAGGCAACCACCTAAGGCTTCCAAAAGGCTTTGGGCAATAATTGTAACTGTCGCTTTGGTGTTCGTGGTTGCGTTGTGTTTTCTTCCACGCCCAAAGGCAAAGGAGGTGAACAGGTTGGATGAGATGAAGCGAACCCAACAAAAGTTGCAGGAAGCCATCGCTGCCGATGACCCTATTCTTATGGCGGAAGCATTACTGGACCACGCTCGTCAAAAAATTCACCTGTTGCCTTCGCCAATGGAAGCACTTCGGCACGGCAATCTTAAGGAAGCGTGGGCTCGTGCTGACGAATTTGAGTCAAAGCGACGCGCCCTTTGGTATCTCCTGATGGCGTGGCATTTAAAAGCCGAAGGTAAAGACGAGTGGGCAAGGAAGACATTGCAGCGATTGCTGAATTCCTCTATNCCTTCCTTTGCAGCCGAGGTTGAAAACCCTTTGCACCTTATATTGCTGTCGGAAGTTGCGAAGGTGGACTGGCAAATCTTTGACGCTTTGAGCCGAAGGATGCTGGACACATTTCAACAAGCCCTTTTGGTCAAGCACTTGCTTGCATCAAATAATCTTGACGGTGCTTTTCGGATTGTCCAAGAACTCAAGCGCCCTGAAGACTATTACGAAGAGAGAAGCGTTGACGAAGCCATAAGTGATGTTGCCGTCGCTTTGGCACAAGTTGGACGGTTTGACGAAGCCTTGCAACTTGCCAGAAGGGTGAAGTTCTATTGGAACGACCCAACTCTTGCGATTGCAAGAGAGATGGTGGCTCGTGGCTTGTTTGACCGTGCCCGAAAGGTTGGTGGCTACCGCATCCTGACGGAGATTGCTAAAGCGCAAGCAGCAAAGGGAGACAAGAAATCGGCTCAAGCCACTTTTGCCCAAGCCATCCAAGCAGCCCTCAAACGCAAGGATGACCAATGGCTGAAGGAGATAGTCCTTGCACAAGCCGAAACAATAGGCATTGAAAATGGCGTCGCAACAGCAAAGCAAATTAAAAGTGCTGCCTTGCGAGCGGAGACACTTATTGCACTTGCTAACCGATTGATAAAAGCGAATAGGGCGAACGAAGCAAAGGCTTTGCTTTCTGATGCGCTTAAAGCATTGCAGGAAATCAAACCTGAAGGTTGGCGAGTTAATTTGCTTCTGGAATTGGTTAAGGCTTTTAAATCCGTTGGCGATATGAAGCAAGCCATTGTCCTTGCCGATGAGTGGGAGAGAATCACACAAAGAGAGATGGGCAGAAATTATTGGGCGTCAACAATGTGCCTTTCGCCTTACCTTTTGACAGACCGACTGGATATAGCAGAGCAAACGGCACGACGCATTGACNATCCTTTCNTGCGGCTCAACGCCTTATCTCAAGTCGCTCAAGCCTTCGCTGCCTCAGGACAGATAGACCGAAGCAGTGCACTTTGGGACGAAGTTTTGAAATCGGCAAAGCAACTGCCCCAACAAGAACAAGAGCGCATCATTAGTCTCGTGGTAGAGCACCAAACCGATGTCGGTCAATTCCTTCAAGCCATCAAAACGGTTAAGTCATTTGCTCCGCCTAATCAACGAACCAACTTGTTTACTGACATCNTTCGCAACCAACTGAAGGCGGATATGCCCGAAGAAGCGATTAAGACGATTGAGCAAGTAGGCGCTAACGACGATGCCATTTTGCACCTTGCCTGCTATTTCGCTGAGAAAAAGCAATTTGGAAAGGCTGAACAGTGGGCTGANCGCATCAACGATGTNAGCAAGAAACGGGAAGCACTTCTCNGNATCCTTCAAGCACAAATTGATGCGAGACAAGAGTCCGCTGCAAGGCAAACCGTTGTCCGCATCTTGAACTTGCCTGAACCTGTTGATGAAAGACAGTTAGCGGCATCAGCGTTGCAAATTATCGCAACCGCCCAAGCAACCAAAGGTCAATTAGCAGATGCCCAAAAGACACTGAAAGCGTTAGACGAGTCTTATCGCCTTTATGCCCTTCAAGAGATTGTTGGGCGGTTGGCAACGATGGGCAAGTGGCGAGATGCCCTTTCATTAACCGAGCAGATTGACCATCCCGAAACCAAAATCAATGCACTAATTGCCATTGCCCACGCACAGATGGAAGCGGGAGAACACAAAGCATTTACCGCCACATTGCGAAAGGCTTTAGAATGCGTTGACCAGTTGCCTGATTCGTTCAAACCCATTCACTTGGAAGGCATTGCTGTCTTGTTGGAAACTGTTGGGCAAAAGGAGCAAGCCAAACTAATCCGCAAAAAAGCAGAGCAAGTGAGAAAGCAGTTGAAAGAACCAGAAGTGGGCATGGTGAGCCTTCCGGCTTTCGGTTTCGCTGAATTTGAAGGTTTAATTGTCGCAGAAGGCTTCTTGCCCGTTGATGCGTTCACTATCATTGCTTGGCAAATCCAAAAACCTGTTATTCAGTTGGAAGCGTTGGCTCGTAAAGGGCACATAAAGGAAGCCATCCAAAATGCTCGCGAATTGAAAGATGATTTGCTCAAAGCATGGGCATTCAGCCGTATCGTTCCGTTAGCGCCAATGGAGATGAGACAACCCTTGCTGAAAGAAGCTGAAAAATTCGCTAATCGCTTGCGTAAGCCTGAATGGCGGTCGTGGGCTTTGATGCAAATTGCCAAAGCGTATGCTCAATTGGGTGACCAAGAGAATGCACAAACTTTGTTTGCTCGTGCCTTTCAGGTTGCCTTGAAAGTTAGTGACCATTGGCAGCGAGAGCGAATGTTGACAGAACTGCTGAAAACAATGGCGTTGCATGGCTTGACGGAGATGGCAACAGAGTTAGCGCTGAAGGTGATGACGGAAGACAATCACCACATTGCTAAACTGATTACTGCTCTCGCCGAAGCAGGCGACAAAACCCGGTTCAAGCAGTTATTGCCTTTGTGCACTAATACACTTCCAACCACATACATTGCTGTCGGGGCAATGGCTTGGCTGTATCCCGAAGGGGCGAAAGCGTTAGCATCATTGGTGATGGATAAGATGCACTGATGAACGCTGTCAGGAGTGACACTAAGATGGTGCGACGATTGTTGGCTCGCTCGCATAAAAACCTATTTCGGTGGCTTTCCCCAATTCTGGTCATCACCATGCTCGGACTTGCAACTTGGCTTCTACTGCGACCGCCGGCGAAGGTCATTGCTGTCGGGAGTTTGAGTTTGCCAAAGCCGATTGAAAAGTGCTGGGTTGAAACGCACGGAAAACGACAAGCGCTCATCATTGTCGCCATAGAAGACGGTCAAAGTTGGCAAGTGACGATTCAGGGCAGCAAACTCGTTTGCGAACCCATTCAGCAGTTGAGAAACGCCATTGGGATTAGGGCAGGTTTCTTTGACATGGACAAGGACGGCTACCCTGAGTTTTTTCCGTGCCGAGTTTGACACCATCTGGGTCTTTAAGCGGAAGGAAAGCGTGAAAGGCAAAATCCCTAAGCACCATTCTCTCCCGTCTTGGTTTCCCCTTCCCAACCGCCACCATTGGCTCGTTTGGGCAAAGATAGGAGTTGGTGAAGGCTATTGTCCTATCTTGACCTTCATCACCGAACCCGACCAAAAGCAGCCGAGAAAAGTTGTGGCTTGGGTCAAGAACAGTTCTTCAGGTGGCTTCCTTTTTGTGCTCAGTCCTGACGGGCGAAGGCTTATCCCTTTCAACTCTGGCGGATGGAAAGGTTTTGATTTTTGGAGGGAAGTTATGAGCGTTGAAGACCTTGACCGTGATGGAGTTTGCGAAGTCATCGCAAGAGGGCGAAGTTATGACCTAACATCGCCGGGGCACATCGGCATTTACAAGTGGGATGGGCGAACTTATCGGCTCTGGTGGACATCGCCGAGAAAAGGCGAGTATGTGGTTGACGCAAATA
>JGI26464J51801_1000509_pt1 | contig 11090 bp, 7 predicted proteins | sample PerSpoAPS_AMetaG_FD_51801 | JGI IMG/M metagenome (IMG submission 51801) | reverse complement strand
ATCATCGTGGATGCCAACCCCGCTTTTTACACCCATCCCCAAACGGTGCAGGAGTTAGTGGATTTCATCGTCCAGCGGGTTTGCGACCAGTTGGGTTTGGAAGTCACCTTATTGCCCCGATGGGAATTGCCCCAGAAAGACGAATTGTTGCGGCGGGCATGATGGGCACCCGCAGACCGTCGCAAGGCAAAGAGCAGTCTTTGTCAAGCATGGCGCGCCCGGAGGGATTTGAACCCCCGACCCTGGGATCCGAAGTCCCACGCTCTGTCCGGGCTGAGCTACGGGCGCACCGAAGAAGGCAAAGGAGCGGGCTCATCGGTTTGGTGCCGGGGGCGGGAGTTGAACCCGCACGGGCGTTGAGCCCAAGGGATTTTGAGTCCCTCGCGTCTGCCAGTTCCGCCACCCCGGCACGCCGCACAAATTATAGCAACCCTTCCCGCAAGCGTTAATCTTTTGCCAGCCATCCCAAATGGCGCAGGGGGCGGAGGAAAAACGCTGAGCAGATGGCGGAGCAATGAAGGGAAGNGNTGTGTCTGCGGTGCCGACCATCTTTGACAACATTGAACGGAAACTGTTGGACGCTTTGCGGGAGACATTAAGGCATGCCTACGCTGCCGACTTCTGTGTCGGTTATCTCAACCTGCGCGGCTGGGGAAGGCTTGCCGATGCCATAGACCACTTTGATGGCACTGATGACCGTTGCTGTCGCATTCTCATCGGGATGCATCGTCCGCCCGAAGAAGAAATGCGGGAAGCCCAACGAGCGATTCGTCGCAGCATTGTTCTGGATGGTCCCACTGTTGCCCGCCTTAAGCGCAAGGTGACGGAGAGTTTCAAAGAGCAGTTGACTTTTGGCGTCCCCACTAACGAGGCTGAAATTGCCCTCCGAAAACTTGCCCGCCAACTGAGAAGCGGAAAGGTGNGCGTCAAACTTTTCCTGCGCTATCCCCTCCACGCCAAACTTTATCTCGTCCATCGCACCGACCCTATCACGCCACTTATCGGCTACCTCGGCAGCAGCAACTTGACCCTTGCAGGTCTCTCCGAGCAAGGCGAACTCAATGTGGATGTCGTAGACCAAGACGCTGCCCAGAAGTTGTTGCGGTGGTTTGAGGAACGCTGGAACGATGAATTCNCTNNGGACATCTCCGACGAGTTAGCCCACCTCATTGAGACGAGTTGGGCGCGGGAAGAATTGGTCTTGCCCTACCATGTTTACCTGAAGATGGCTTATCACTTGTGCGAGGAAGCGAGGAAGGGTGAACGGGAGTTCAAACTGCCCAAAGTCTTTCAAGGCGTGTTGTTAGACTTTCAAGCCGCTGCCGTCTCCCTCGCTGCTTACTACCTTCATCGGCGGGGCGGTGTCCTGTTGGGTGATGTCGTCGGGTTGGGCAAGACGCTGATGGCGACAGCAATCGCCAAAATCTTTCAAGAAGACGACGGCAGCAACATCCTCATCATTTGCCCACCCAAACTCCAAGAGATGTGGCAGCAACATGTGGAGCGTTACCAACTCGTCGCCCGCGTCCTTTCGCTGGGCAGAGTGATCAATGAACTGCCTAAATTGCCCCGCTACCGCCTCGTCATCATTGACGAAAGCCACAACCTCCGCAATCGCGAAGGCAAGCGCTACCGAGCCATCCGCGACTACATTGAGCAAAACGAGCCCCGCGTGTTGCTCATCACCGCCACGCCTTACAACAAACATTTCACTGACCTCAGCAACCAACTCCGTCTCTTCGTGGACGAGGACGCAGATTTGCACATCCGACCGGAGCGCTTCTTTCAGATGTGGAGCCGACAAGGCTACACCGAAACTGATTTCGCTGTCCGCTTCCAGTGTTCGCCGCGCTCTCTGCGCGCCTTTGANCAAAGCNCNTTCCCTGAAGATTGGCGNGACTTGATGCGCCTCTTCCTCGTCCGACGCACCCGCCAGTTCATCATGCGCCACTACGCCCAGTTTGATGAAGAGAGGCAACGCTACTTCGTCACCTTCAACGGAGGACGCTCCTACTTTCCCATCCGTCAACCCCGCACCATCAAATTTGACCTCAACGAAAACGACCCCAGCGACCAATATGCCCGCCTCTACCGTGACGAAGTGGCGGCGGTGATTGAAGACCTTGCCTTGCCCCGCTACGGTTTGGCGAACTACCTTATCAAGGACGCCGAACGACTGGCGAATGAGCGGGAAAGGAAAATCATCAACAACCTCAACCGTGCGGGCAGACGGCTCATCGGTTTCTGCCGAACCAACCTTTTCAAGCGGTTGGAATCCAGCGGCTTCAGTTTCCTGCTATCCGTTGAGCGACACATCCTNCGCAACATGGTCACCNTGTATGCCCTTGAAAACGGCTTGCCCATTCCCATCGGCACGCAGGAAGCCGCTATGCTGGACACCGCCATCTCGGACACGGAAGTTGAGTTTTTGGAAGAAGACGGCAACGAAAGTGAAACGGTGGAGCGATTGCCTGAAGACGAATGGGCATACACCTTTACCGACAACTTAGATGCCTATCGTGCCCGCGCCAAGCGGGTTTACGAAATTTATCGCACCGAATTCCCCCGCCGTTTCGCTTGGCTTGACCCGAAGTTCTTTACGCCCCNNCTGAAAAACGACTTACTCAACGACGCTGAAGCCTTGTTGACCATCTTGCGGCGGGCTGAATTCCGATGGCAGCCTGACCGTGACGCCAAGTTGGACGCCCTCTATCGCTTGCTGACGGAAACTCACCCGAATGATAAGGTGCTCGTTTTCACTCAATTCGCCGACACCGCCAACTATCTCGGCGAGCAACTGCAAAGGCGCGGTCTCGCCGATTTAGCCGTCGTGACGAGCCAAACGCCCAATCCTGTCGCCTTTGCCCGTCGTTTCAGCCCTGAAAGCAATGGCGGTTTGAAAGCGGGCGAGACGGAGTTGCGCATCTTGATTGCCACCGATGTCCTCGCCGAAGGTCAGAACCTTCAAGATGCTTTCATCGTCGTCAACTACGATTTGCCCTGGGCAATCATTCGCCTCATCCAACGGGCAGGGCGCGTTGACCGCATCGGTCAAAAGCACGACACGATTTTGGTCTATTCCTTCCTGCCNGCCGAAGGAGTGGAACGGATTATCCGCTTGCGCCAGCGCCTCCTCCATCGCCTTCAACAAAATCAGGAAGTCATCGGCACGGACGAATCCTTTTTCGGCGAAGAAGTCGCCAACAAACTGCGTGACCTCTACACAGAGAAGGCAGGCGTTTTGGACGAAGATGAAGACGAAGATGTTGACCTTGCCAGCATCGCCCTGCAAGTCTGGAACAGCGCTTCCGCCCATGACCAAAAAGTTGCCCTCGCTTTGCCACCTATCGTCTCCGCCACCCGTCCGCTCCCGCGAAAAGAAGTGGAAGGCGAACCACCTTATCCTGACCCGCCCGGCGTCATCGCTTACCTGCGTTTCCCCGATGGAACGGATGCCCTCGTTCGGGTGGACGAGAAGGGCAATCTCGTCTCTCAATCGTTGGTGACAGTTTTCCGCGCTGCTGCTTGTGCCCCTGATACACCCGCGTTGCCCCGTGCCGAAAATCACCACGAGTTGGTGGCAAAGGCAGTCCAATTGGCAGTGCAAGAGCAAATCCAATTGGGCGGTCAACTCGGTTCCCTGCGCAGCATCCGCCGAAAAGTTTACGAACGACTTAGGCGTTACCGAGACCACTTGCGCCAAAATCCGACCCTCTTCTCCGCTGATTTGCTCCAAAGGCTTGAAACTGTCATGGATGCCATCTTTCGCTTCCCCCTCAAGGAAAGCGCCCGTGAAACCCTCGGACGACAACTTCGGTTGGGCATCACCGACGAAAACTTAGCCGATTTGGTCATCCGATTGCATCAGGAAGACCGCTTGTGTCAACCGACCGAAGAAACTGAGCCATCAGAGCCACAAATCATCTGCTCGTTGGGATTGCGAATGGTGGAAGATGTCGGAGGTGAGGAGGATGCTTGACTTGCTTCGGGCAATTCAATCGCGCCTGAATGAGGGTGACTTGCGGGGGATGTTTTGCGAGACGCTCCGATGGGGGCAACCGCAAGGGCATCCGCTTACCCTTTCCGTTGGCGCTCCCGTCAACCGTTCCTTGATCCTCGTTCCCGTCGCTCAACTGAGTGGGTTACCTGTCTTCCGAGTGGACTGGCACAACACCCAACTGCCACGCCTCACTGAACGGCGCGCCGTCTATCGCGCCCTCACCCCGATTCACCGTGAACACTTGCTTTGCTATGTCACGGAAGACGGCAAACAAACTGCTTTCGTTTGGGCGCGTGAGCGGGATGCCAAGAAGGTGGAACTGCGTGTCCTTCCTTACGAACTTGGCTCGCGTGCCCGCACCACCATTGAACGCTTGAGAGAATTATCTTTCACCCTTGACGAACTTGCGATGGGCGAACCGCCCATCACCAAAGTCATTGACAAACTCAACGCCGCCTTTGATGTGGAAGCCGTCAACGAAAACTTCTTTGAGCAATACGAAGCCTGCTTCAGGGAAGTCAAGTCCGCCGTGCAGAAGGCGTTAGATGGCGACGACGAATCTGCCCACCAGTTCACCCAACTGCTCTTCAACCGCCTAATGTTTTGCTGGTTTCTCCAGAAGAAAGGTTGGCTTGGTGGCAAACCTGATTACTTGCTGAACCTGCTTTGCCGTGCCCACAACTACAAGCCGCCCAAAAACTTCTACCACGACTACCTCTCGTTCCTCTTCTTTGAAGTCCTCGCCAACCCCGAAGAACAGCGACGCAAGCGCCGACCGTCCGACCCACATATCGTCATGGAAGCACCCTTCCTCAACGGTGGCTTGTTTGAGCGCACGAAGTTGGATGAGCGCATAGAAAGTTTGCCCACCTTCCGCCGCCTGCCCAACTCCATCTTCAAGTCCATCCTTGAAGACCTCTTCGCCCGCTACAACTTCACCGTAGAAGAGAGCACTTCCCTTGACATCCAAGTCGCCCTTGACCCTGAACTTTTGGGCACAATCTTTGAGCGATTGGTCACGGGTAGGCACGAGACGGGAAGTTACTACACACCAAAACCCGTCGTGGAGTTCATGTGCCGTCAGGCACTGAAGCATTATTTGGCGCAAGAGACCGACCTGCCCGAAACTATCTTGGAAGACCTCGTGGAGAACCACAGCGTGGAAAACCTTTCGCCCGCCCAAGCCAATGACATCATCCGAGCCCTTGACACCATCAAAGTCTGCGACCCTGCCTGCGGCAGTGGCGCGTATCTGGTGACGATGCTCCACGAACTCGTCGCCATCTACCGCGCCCTCTACAGCGAGAAATTGAACGACCCGCAAAAAGACTACGACCTGAAGTTGCGCATCATTGAACGCAACCTCTACGGCGTGGACATTGACCCCTTTGCCGTCCACATCGCTCGCCTGCGCCTTTGGCTGACGCTCATCGTGGACAGCGAAGAGACCGACTGGCGCAGGGTCAAACCTTTGCCCAACTTGGACTTCAAGATTGAAATCGGTGACAGCCTGACCGCCCCCAACCCGCAAGCGATGCCCGATTTGTTCCGCTCCGTCCTCATCCAGCACGCCGACCGCCTCGCCCAACTCAAAGGCAAATACCTGCGGGCGTATGGCGAAGAGAAACGGCGATTGGAGCGACAAATCAAAGACGAAGAAAGCCAACTCCGTGACGCTTTGCGAGACTCGCCCGCCCCACCAGTCGCTTTGGACTGGCGCATCGCCTTCGCGGAAGTCTTCGCCGAAAAACAAGGCTTTGACATCGTGCTCGCCAACCCGCCTTATGTGCGCCAAGAGTTGATTCCTGAAGCCTACAAACGGTTCTTGTCAAGCCTCTCTCCCGATCAGGTTCTTCAAGACCCCAAACAACTCTTGCTAAGCCTCTATCCCGACGCGGCGGAAGGGCGCTCCGACCTCTATGTCTACTTTTACGCCCGTGCCTTGCAACTGCTGCGACCAAGCGGCATCCATGTTTTCATCTGCTCCAACAGTTGGCTGGATGTGGCTTACGGAGGCAAACTGCAAAAACACTTGCTGGAGAACGCCCATATCTTGGCGATTTACGAGAGTGCGTTGGAGCGCCAGTTCACCAGCGCTGCTATCAACACCATCATCTCCTTCCTGCGCAAGGGACGCCCCGATGACGCCGCTGAAACCCGCTTCATTCGCTTGTTGGATGCCTTTGAAAAGTCCGTCACCGACCCCAGCCGACAACGCATCGTCGTCAAGACCCGCGCCGAGTTGTGGCAGGAAGGCTCAGACGAATCGGGACGCTATGTCGGCAACAAATGGGGCGGTAAATATTTGCGAGCGCCTGACATTTTCTTCACCATCTTGGAAAAGAGCAAGGGCAAACTCGTCCCACTCGGCGAAATCGCCGAAGTGCGTTTTGGCATCAAGACAGGTGCCAACAAGTTTTTCTACCTTCAGCCAGTCAGGATGAGCGTGAAGGATATCGTTGAACTGCAAGGCATTTCGCCCACGACCCCCGTCAGGGTGCGGAACGATGCAGGTTGGGAGGGCGAGATAGAAGCGGGTTGGCTTCACCCCGTCATCAAAAGCCCACGCGAAATCCGAACCTTGCGGGTGCGGTTGGAAGACTTGAACCATCTCCTTTTCATGCCACCGAAAGAAGTGCGGGAAGGCATCAGAGCACGCAACCTAAAGCCACTGAAGCAATACCCCAACGCCCTCGCCTACATCCGTTGGGGCGAACGACAAGGCTACCACCAACGCCCCACCTGCAAAAGCCGAAACCCTTGGTGGGATGTGGGAGAAAGGACGCCAGCAATGGTCAACTGCAATTACCTGATAGACGACCGCATGCGTTTTTACTTTGCCCCTAACGGCGTTTATGTCAGCGACGACTTTCAGGAGTTGCGCGGTGCGAATGAAGTCCATGCAGCCATCGCATCTGCCACTGTCACCCAAATGTTTTGCGAACTTCATGGCAGGACGCCGTTTGGTGGCGGTTTGCTAAAAGTCCAAACTTACGAAGTGAAGTTCCTGCCAATCTTGAACCCGTTTCTTCTTGCGTCGGTGCAATGCCAGCGCCTCCTTTCTGCCTTCCATCGCCTTTGCGAGCGTCCCGTCCGCAGCATCTTTGAGGAGTTAGGCTTTGAGTTGTGTCGGGAGCATCCTTACGAGCAGGTGACGCCTGAGGCGTTGACTTTGGAGCAGGTTCAGCGAGCCTCGCCCGACCGCTTTGAATTGGACGCTGTGATTTTTGATGTGCTGGGCTTAACTGATGAGGAGAGGTTGGAAGTTTACCGTGCTGTTGCCCAGTTGGTGAAGGATAGGCTGCTGAAGGCGAAGAGTGTGAAGAAACAGTCAACTTAAAGGAGGGCTGTGTATGCCTGTTGAGCGCACATACATCATCGCAACAGTCAACTTCAAAGGTGGAGTTGGCAAAACTACTCTCACTTGGCTTTTAGCCAAAATCGCTTCTCAGGAAGACAATGTTCTGGTCGTAGATGCCGATGCCCAGATGAGCCTCACAACCGCCATAGAATTGGCAGAGGAAACAGGTCAGTGGGTCAGTGAGGACTTCAAGAAATGGTTCGAGCAGCATAAAGAAAAGAAGAAAACATTATTTGATGCTATTGACAAATTTACTGATGCTTCAAGAAGGTTTGATTTTCCAATTGATAGATATACTGTCTATAAGCACACAAATACCTTATGGTTCATCCCTTCCACTCCAGACCTTTATTGGACGATTCTTGAGGTATTTAACCGAGAAGTTATGCAAGGTTTTGTGCCATCATTTCTTCGTAAACTGTCAAGAGCGAATTTTCTACCTTCTTTCAGATATTGCTTCTTTGATTGTCCTCCGTCTTTTTCTTATCTTTCTTATTCAATCATGACTAACTGTGACTTGATACTTGTTCCAGTGAATCCAGATGTTTTTGCTGATAGAGGGCTTAACATTCTTCTTGATGGACTCATCATGATTTTGCATCCTCACCCCTTACCCAAAGTAGCCGTTTTCATGAACCGTGCCCGTCCATACATGGGCAGTTACACAAAAGAGACAAGATTCTTTTGGAGTTTAGTGGAAAAGGAGTGCGACAAATGGAAGCAGTTGAAAGGATTGGACATCAAACCTTTAAGCACTTTCGTCCCCGATAGAGTGGACATCAAACGGAGCATTCAAAGAGGAGGGAGACTACCCTCAGAACTTGAGCAAATCATAAGACGCCTTTGGAGTGAAATCAAAACATTCTTGGAGGAGTGATTCAAGTGAAGGAAAGATTAGCAAAGGTGCTGGAGATTGTGGAACGCTTGGAACAAGACTTGAGTTCCCTCAGAGAGCACATTGTTCAACTGCTTGAGGAAAGACCGCCAAAACAAGTAAGAAAGCAAAAAGCACATAAATCTGTTGAAAACTTCCCTCCACCAGAGGAGATGAGGTCACTGTGGCAGCAGTTGCGTGAGGAATATGAAAAGGGTAACCAAGAAGCAATCCACAAATTCGTTGAGGGGCACACAAAACCATTCTTGAGAGCCTTTGCTCATGCTAATAACCTACCTATTGACTTTAAGCGCTCTAAGAAGGAAATAGCGAAAGAGATATTGGAGTTACTGAGAGTTGAGATAGCAATATCCCGCAAAGCATTCACGATAAGCCCAGACGAGATAGGGAGAAAGTAAATTTTGACCTCTCTTGTTTGAGGTTAAGGCTTAAGGTTGTGACTTAAGTTTGAGGGTTGAGGTCTATGTTCAAGTTACTTGATAACTTTATCCAGACATTACCACAACAGATAGCAGGGCATCTGTTGAATAAACGACACACGAGAACAAAGAACGACTCTCACTTGAAGTCATAATGCTTTGGTGCTCAAATTTAAAAGTTTACTTGCTTTAAAGTTTGGGGCAGTGTGCGCTTGTCACGCACACCACCCCTTATTTACTCCCCCCGCCCCTTACCAGCGGCGGGATTCAGGGAAGGCAAACAAGTGCCTGACTTTACCACCGTGAACCAAAGCAAATCCGTTCACAGTTCCGTCAAACAAGTAATGTTCGCCCATCCCTACAGGTGCTGGTTTAACGGTTGCTCTTCCTAACACCGCTACCACCATATCGCGGAAAGCCTTTGCCTCATCGTGACTGACCAACCCAGAGAACCTGCGCATCCAGAGGGACTCCAATGCTTCCGCTGCATATCCATACAGGACTTTACTGCCCAAAATCCGCCATGTCTCAGGGTGGTCAAAAACTTCAAGCCCGACTATGGACCGCCCAATTCCAACAATTACACCAACTTGGTTCTCAACGGTTACGATTGGCTTGAGCAAATCATCGATGGAAGCACGATGGTGTTCGTAAAAGGCGGTTGCATCTTCAGTTTCAGAGCGGACTTCAGCAGCCGCCAACTCCTCACTAACTTCCCGCCAAACTTCCCTTTGGTCGGAGATCGGTCTATTGGTTATCAGGAATTGCATGGTCGCACTTTCCGTTTTCTTTCGCCTTAACCTTGAATGGACAGCGTATTCTGCAACACTAAATGCGACCCTTCCAAATTCCTCATCCACTGTCGGAACTGAGAGGCGATAAACTCGCCTCGGGCTCCATCTTCCTCGTTCAATGCAACTTACCGGGATACGATGCTCTTTCCCTGCCTCCAAAAGCAAAGAGATGTTGATTGTCCGGTTCTGCCAACCGCCAACGATGACCTCGCCTTCCACGACCAGCACGGGCTTTTCACCTTTAACGACAATTACGGCTTCTTGAACACTACCGGATTCTGGGATGAAGACAAGACCCTGGCGAGATGCTTCCTCCAAGGTCAAGTAATCACGACCGTTCGTTTCCGAGACGGTGAGCGGGAACACGGTGAAGATTTGCCCGGTTACTTGAGGCTCTTCGATTTTCAGGCTTTTCAACCATTCACTTGCCTTTCCCATGGTTGACTTCTTACCTCCTTGCTTTTGTGTTTTTCAGGGGGAGTTTTCTCCCCCATTATCTCTTTACGCTAAAACCAGCGGAAATTTTTCACAGAGCGCCGTGCTGAAAATCGCTTCGGTGCCTTGCAGCGAAGTTTGTAAAGCCATTCAACGGTGACTATCGTTCCATCAGCGATGCTGACAACCACGCAAAGCCCGCGAAGTTTCTCCTTGAACTGCTCATAAGGCGTGTTTTCTAAGACCCTGTCGGTAACGATGTGCCGAATGCAACCATTACCGTCGTGCAATCTCTCACCAAAGCCTAAGGCAACCTCAACCATCCACGGTTTAATCGCTCTTTGGTGCATCCTTTGTCGGGCGTGTTCCGAAAGCGGAAGGCTATCCAACATCACTGCCATCTTGTTCACCTCCCAGTTTCCATTACGCAGAAGCCGTGGCAAATTTTTCACGGCAGTGGGGTAGGGACGGATTTGGAGGCATAAAGGAGATATTCGTGGGGGTGCAAATGGGATGAGATGCCAACACGGAGCGAGATATGAAGGCAAGTCGGATGAGCAATTGATGGTGGAGTTTTATGGGTGTGATAACGAGGCGTTTAATGAACTGTGGGAATGTCGGTGGAGAAGCAGGATGATGAGATATGTTGCCCGTAAAGTGTCCAATCCGCAGGATGTTGAAGATATCCTGCAAGATGCTGGCATTAAGGTCTTTGAAACGAAGCACCGCCCATCCACACGCTATGACCCTCATAAAGGACCTCTTCAACCTTGGCTGTTCAGAATCGTTGAAAATGCGTTGCGAGACCACTTCCGCTCTGGGCACTTTGGGCAAGAAGTCCTTTTGAGCGATCTACAAGCAGAAATCATGGAAGAAGAGGAAGAAGAGGTGCCAGACCCCTTGGAGTTTGCTGCCGATGAGATTGACATAGAGAGAATAGTTATCATTCGCGATGCCGTGCGTAGACTCTCAGAACCATCTCGCACCATTGTGCAACAAAGGTTTTGGGGTGATTTGGCAATAGAAGAAATAGCAGAGGAGTTGGGAATGCCTTTAGCCACAGTCCACAGGAAATTAGGAAAGGACTTGGAACGGCTTAGGGAAATGCTTAGTTAAGGAAAATTCTGCGATCCTGGTGCGTAATACTTAATGGGGCAAGTGAAAAGAGAAAGTCCCGTCACTTGCT
>JGI26464J51801_1000507_pt1 | contig 11112 bp, 10 predicted proteins | sample PerSpoAPS_AMetaG_FD_51801 | JGI IMG/M metagenome (IMG submission 51801) | reverse complement strand
AAGGATGTGGGGGGAAAGATATCTTTCTCGGATACCCTTATTCTCATCCCCAAGGATCCCTTGGAGGAACTAAAGGAAAAGCTCCTTTCCGCGGATAGGTTGGGAGATTTAGAGAGGAGGCTGAGGGAAATTGAGGAGAGGATAAAGGCGGATAACAAACTCTCCGGTGGTACCCTTCAGGAGATAAAATCCGCAATAACATCAACGAGGGAGACTTATAGGGAGATACAAGAGGCACTTGAGAGGTTCTCAAAAGAATTTAACGATCCGGAGATCTCTAATTTAATAAACGAGATCAGGAAAAACTTGAGGGAGCTTATGGATGAAGATCTTAAAAGGAAGCTTGAGGAGCTGAATAGGGCTTTGGAGAAGGCGGATCCGGAGAGGGTCGCGAAGGCGCTTAGGGAGCTGAGGTTATCCCAGAAGGATCTTAAAGGGGAGCTGGAGAGGTTCTCAAGGCTACTTGAGAGGTACAGGCAGGAGAGGGAGCTTAGGGAACTTTCCCAAAAACTTATGGAGCTTTCAAACTTCCAAAGGGAGATAGCGGGGAAACCCGATAGCGCCTCCCAAAGGGAGATTTCCTCACAAATTGATAGTATTGCAAAGGGGTTGGAAAGGTATAGGGAATTTGAGGGGATAGACGAAAAGAAACTTGATGAGTTAAAAGAGAAACTTATCTCCGCTTTACAAAGTTCAAACTCGGCCCTTGATAAGATGAGGAAAGGGGGGAATTTTGGGAAGGATCAGGCTAAGACATCTTTGAGGCTTTCAGATGCATCAAAAACCGCGGAAGAACTTTACAATTCCCTGATGGAAAACAGGACAAGGGAGGTTGTATCAAGCTTGAACGAAATTTCGGATGCGTCCGCCTTTATAAATCAAAGGCTCGCGGAAAACCCGAACGAGAGGAACATAGAAAGCTCAAAGATGGCTGTGAAGGATTTTGAGGAAAAGTTAAGGGAACTTTCAAACAAGAATGTTTTTGTATCTCCCAATCTATCAAAGATCGCAAGGGAAATATATCAAAATTTGAATAGGGCTCAGGAGGAACTTGCAAAGGGAAATGGGGAGAAGGCTCAGGAGGCTTTGAATGAGGCGAGGGAGGGGTTGGTAAAGTTGAGTCTTATGACTTCATCAAGCGCCCAGGCTTGCCAAAATTCCGGTGGATCCGGGATGGAGGGATATTTGAGACAGCTTTCAAGGATGGCGGGGGAGCAGGGGGCAATATCGGAAAACCTCGGGCAAGGCTTAAGCCCCGAGGAACTCGCCGAGCTCCTCGCAAGGCAGATGGCCTTAAACACCGCCTTAAGTGGACTGATAGAAAATATGANNANGGAGGGGATGCCGGGCGAAATCTTGAGAAAATTGGAAGAAACGTTAATGCAGATGCAAGAGCTTGAGAGGGATATGAGGGATCCTTTATCCCTTAAGAGACTTGAGAGCCTGAGGAAAAGGGCGGAGAAAATAAGGATAAGACTTCTGGAGGCTAGGGAGGCTTTGAGGAAGCAGAGGACGGAACCCGTATTTGAGGCGGAAAGGCCAAAACCCTACACCATAAAATCCCTTGAAAGCGGTAGGATAATAGATAGGAGGGTAATATCGGAGATTTACAGGAAGGTTTTAGCCGGCGAAAAGCTTACACCCCAAGAGAGGAGGATATACGAGAGTTATATTGGGCAATTTTTGGAATGAAAAAGATATACATATACGATTTTGGCTCGCAGTACACCCAGCTTATAGCGAGGAGGTTTAGGGAGCTTGGATATTATGCGGAGATATTGCCCTTTAACTTTGAACCGCCCGAGGATGCGGTCGCATTTGTCCTCTCCGGCGGTCCAGCAAGCGTATACGAAGATGGGGCACCCCTACCCCCATTAAGCGTCTTAAAGTCCGGCAAACCCATACTTGGGATATGTTATGGGCTTCAGGTCATAGCGCACCTTTTGGGTGGTAAAGTGGCACCATCCCAAAGGAAGGAGTACGGACCGGCTAACTTGGAAGTTTTAAAGGAGGATCATTTATTTAAGGGGCTTCCAGGATCCTTTAGAGTTTGGATGAGCCATGGGGATAAGGTGGAGGAAATTCCGGAAGGTTTTGAGGTTTTGGCTAAGACCGAGGGTTCACCGTACGCGGCAATATTCAACGAAAAGTTAAGGATATTCGGTGTTCAATTCCATCCGGAGGTGGCGCACACGGAATTCGGAGAAAGGATATTGAGGAACTTTGCGGAGTATTCGGGAATTGAGAGGAACTGGACAACGGAGAACATATACGAAGAAATAGTGAGGGAGATAAGGGAAAGGGTTAAGGATGAGGGGGTGATCCTTGCGCTTTCGGGTGGAGTGGATTCAACCGTCTTGGGAAAGATCCTTGAAAGGTCCCTCCCAAGGGAGCAGTTAAACTTCGTATTCGTTGATACGGGGCTTTTGAGGTACGGGGAGGTTGAGAGGATCAAAAAACTTTTCCCTTACGCCCACATCCTGAACGAAAAGGAGAGGTTTTTAAGTAGGTTGAAGGGGGTAAAGGATCCGGAGGAGAAGAGGAAGATTATAGGGAGGACATTCATAGAGGTTTTTGAAAGCTTCGCGGAGGATTTGGAGAAGAAGCCGAAATTTTTAGCCCAGGGGACCTTATATCCGGACCTAATAGAGTCAAGGTCGGTTTTTGGTCCATCCGCGAAGATAAAGACACATCACAACGTCGGTGGATTACCGGAAAATTTAAAATTTGAGCTTTTGGAACCCTTCAAGTTCCTCTTTAAGGATGAGGTTAGNAGGATAGGTAGGTATATGGGGTTGGATGAGGAGATAATAAACAGGCATCCCTTTCCAGGTCCAGGTTTGGCGGTTAGGATAATAGGGGAGGTGACGGAGGATAGGCTTGAGAGGTTGAGGCTTGCGGATAAGATAGTTGAGGAGGAGATGAGGAGGGCTGGGCTTTACGATAAGGTTTGGCAAGCCTTTGCGGTTTTAATACCTGTGAAAACCGTGGGAGTTCAAGGGGATTATAGGACGGAAGGGGAGGTGATAGCTATAAGGATCGTAGAGAGCATTGATGGTATGACCGCCCATTGGGTTAAAATTCCTTATGATGTCCTTGAGAGGATGAGCGAGAGGATAACGGGGGAGGTGAGGGGGATAAACAGGGTGGTTTATGATATCACATCAAAACCCCCATCAACCATAGAGTGGGAATAATCCTTAAAATTCTCGCCTCACTATTTGTCGGATTTTTCTCTTACCGAGTGGGATGGTTGAGCCTTGGAGGATCCCTCATCACATCGATCATGGCTTTTATCATACTTTACAAGCTTGGCTGGCTCTGGTCCTTACCCCCCTTATCCTTCCTTACCTTAGGTTCAATACTTTCAATATACAGCGGTAAGAGGGAAAGGAGGGATTACAAGCAGGTTTTGGCAAACGGTTTGCCCGCCCTTATTTGCGCCATAACCTCCTTTGAGGGGGGATATTTAACCGCCTTGGCGGTTTCCTTCTCGGATACCGTGGCAACCGAGATCGGAATAAAATTCGGAAGAAAAACCTACCTAATCACGAACTTTAAGGAGGTTCCGAAGGGGACATCTGGGGGAATAAGCCTTGAGGGGACACTTGCTGGGATCTTAACCATAACTGTATTGAGCGTTTTTGGTTGGTTGATGGGATTAAATCCCATTCCAATTTTTCTTTCGGCGGTTCTAGGATTTTTCTCGGACAGCATTATAGGGGCGACGTTGGAAAGTAGGGGGTACTTTGGGAACAACACGACGAATTTTTTGGCGGGCATTTTTGGATTGATAGTTTATATTTTCTTGCATCCTTAAAATATTCGCGATGGCAAGCCTGAAAGAAAAGATAAAGGTGGTAAAAAAGATCTTTCCCGAGGGGGATACCGCCATAATAGCGGCTTTACACGAGGTTCAGAACGAGTACGGTTATCTTCATCCGGAAGGAGTGAAGTTGATATCCGAAGTTTTGGGGTATCCGGAGGATTGGATAATGAGCGTTGCGAGCTTCTACCATATGTTCCACAAGGAAAAGGTTGGGAAGTACCACATATACCTATGCACGAATTTGAGCTGTATGATGGCGGGAGCTTACGAGATCCTTAAATTCCTTAAGGAGAACGTTAAGGAGGAAGAAGAATTTACTTACGAGGAGGCGGAGTGTATAGGGCTTTGCGATGGGGCACCCGCGGCCCTGATAAATGGCACCCCAATAACAAACCTAACCGTTGAGAAGATGGGGGAGATTTTGAGGGAACCCGAAAAGTTTGTACAAAAACAAGAGGAGACGTATTACGACCTTAAGGACCTTTATGATTAGGAAGGTCCTTATTGCCAACAGGGGGGAAATAGCAATAAGGGTGGCGAGGACTTTGAAGGAGATGGGGATAAAAACCGTGGGTATATTTACAAAAAATGACGAAAACTGGCCCTTCGTTTACATCGTTGATGAGGCTTACCCGGTGAGTGGGTACCTGAACATTGACGAGATCGTGGAAGTTGCAGTTAGGGCGGGTTGTGATGCGGTTCATCCTGGGTATGGGTTTTTGTCAGAGAATCCGAGATTTGCGGGAGGCGATAATATCCGCGGGACTTATCTTCATAGGTCCATCGCCCTTATCTATGGAGCTTGTTGGGGATAAAGCCAAGGCTAAAGAGATAGCGAAGAGGGTTGGGGTTCCCGTTGTTCCCGGACTTCCCCCCTCCGAGGACCCAAAAGGAGATATACGAGGGGATCTTGAAGATAGGTTTTCCGGTGTTGCTTAAGGCGGTGGGGGGAGGGGGAGGAAAGGGGATGAAACTTGTACGAGATGGGGAAAACCTGATGGAGGTAATACTCTCCGCCCAGAGGGAGGCGTTTGAGGCATTCGGCGATGGAAGGCTAATAGCGGAAAAATTCGTTTTCCCAGCAAGGCACGTTGAGGTTCAGATAATGGGGGACAAGTTCGGGAACGTTTATGCCCTTGGTGAAAGGGAATGTTCCTTACAGAGGAGGCATCAGAAGATAGTTGAGGAGAGCCCTTCCGTTGGGATAACGGAAGAGATTAGGGAAAAGTTGTTTGATTATGCGGTGAGGATAGGGAAGGAGGTAAATTACGAGAATGCTGGTACATGCGAGTTTTTGGTTTCCGAAAGCGGGGAAGTATATTTCCTTGAGGTGAACGCGAGGCTTCAGGTGGAGCACCCCGTCACAGAAATGGTCACGGGACTTGACCTTGTTAGGCTTCAGGTGGAGGTTGCGGAGGGGAAAAGGTTGGATCTCGGAGGGATCCATAGGAGGGGGCATTCAATTGAGGTTAGGATTTACGCCGAAGACCCGGAAAGTGGATTTTTACCATCCTCCGGTAAGATCTTAGCCCTTGAGTTCCCACATATCCCCGGAATAAGGGTGGATACGGGGGTGGTGGAGGGGACGGAAATTACGCCGTTTTACGATCCCATGATAGCAAAAATGATCTCTTACGCTCCCGATAGGGAGCAGGCTAGGAGAAAGCTCGTAAGCGCATTAAAGGAAACCTTACTCATAGGTCCGAATACAAACCAGCACTTTTTGATATATCTACTTGAGAGCCCAGATTTCATTTATGGAAAAACTTACACGCATACGGTGGAAGAAATTTTGAGGAGGTATAAGGAGGAAAAGTTTGAGCTTCCAAAGGATATAGAAAATTTCGTTAGGAATTATAGGGAAGTGGAAAGAGGGAGAGTGGAAGGGGAGATTGAGCTCTGGAGGAAAATTCCTCCCAAGGTTTATCCATAAAAAAAACGCCCGGACCACGACCTACTTTCACCTCGCTCGGGGCGAGGCTATCATCGGCCCTGGGGGGCTTAACTTCCGGGTTCGGAATGGGACCGGGTGTTTCCCCCCCGGTATGGTGGTCCGAGCACTCAATAATGCCCAAATTTACCCCCGGCGTCAAGTAACCTTACTTCACCCTCTGTCCATGAAAGGTTTTTCTAAAGGCGTTTTCAAGGTCCTCTATTAGGTCATCCACATCCTCTATCCCAACGGAGAGCCTAATTAAATTTTCCGGAAAGTCCTTTATTGGGGATAGGGCGTGGGTGGTTAGGGCGGGTGCGGTTAATAAGCTATCGGTATCACCGAGGGAGACCGCAAAGTGGAAAAGGGATAGATTGCTTATGAATTTCTTTAGGTGATCGATATTTCCGTCCAAAACAAAGCTAACCATCCCAGAAAAACCGTTCTCCATCTGCCTGATTGCTATGTGGTAATACTTAAAGGATGGAAGGCCCGGATAATAAACCTTTAGTACCTCCTCCTTACTTTCAAGGTACCGGGCGATCTTCAAGGCGTTTTCGGAGTGTTTCCTCATCCTGACCGCAAGCGTCCTTATGCCCCTGGCGGTTAGCCATGCGTTAAACGGTTGTGCTATTGTTCCAAGTAGTTTCATCGTGTGTAAAACTTTCTTTATAAAATCCTCCTTTCCTACTATCACCCCACCTATTGTATCCCCGTGCCCAGAAAGGTACTTCGTTGAGCTGTGGATTACAGCATCCGCACCCAGCTTTATGGGTTTCTGATGGTAGGGGGTTGCGAAGGTATTATCCACCAATAGGAACGTACCCTTTTCTTTACATAACTTTGAAATGAGGGAGATGTCAAAGATGTCAAGGGTTGGGTTTGCTGGGGTTTCAATTAGGCAAACCTTATAACTTCCCCTTTCAAGATCCTCGTAAATGCTATCCGCATCCGAAAACTTAACCTTTATACCAAATTCCCTTAAAAATTCAAGGAGCTCCGATGTGCCACCGTACAAAGGTTTTGATGCTATAAGGCTATCTCCCGGTCTGAGTAAGGTTAGCAGGGCGGTAATAATGGCGGACATACCCGAATTTAAACCTATCCCAGCTTCCGCTCCCTCAAGGATCGCCACCTTAGCCCCAAGGTATATGGAGTTTGGGTTGCTTACCCGGGAGTATATATGGTGGTGTTCGGTTCCGGTAAAAGCTCCGTATGCCTCCTCAATGGAGTCAAATAGGTACGTTGAGGTTTGGTATATGGGGAGTCTGTGGGAATTTATTGATTTGTTTAGATGGGCGTCCAGCTTATGGAACGCCTCCTCATCCAATCCCCTAACAATTTTTGTATCATCTTTCATATTCCTCCAAATGTAAAACCTCAAAGGCGGGGATAACGTAAATTACATCCCCCCTAAAAATGACGTTAAGGTCCATGTCTAAATCCTCAAAGGTACCTTCAAGGGCTCCGCCCGGCGTGAAGATCTTTACGGTTTTACCTATGGTTGAAAGGTTCTCCCTGTATTCCCTTACCACTTCCCCTATGCTCTTTCGGTCTATTTCCATAAGCCCTTTTCCGATATTATAAGCGAGAAATTCAAGGTCGTAAGTTTTACCTGTGATAAGGTGTAGCGTAGTGGATGAGGGGATGGGGGGTTCCTTTTGGTTTACGTTTAAGCCTATACCCACCGCAATTAGGTTTTCCCTCTCCTCAGCGAGGATCCCGCAAATTTTTTTATCTTTGTAATACACATCGTTCGGAAACTTTATTCTTGCGTTAATTCCCATGTGTAAAAGGATTTTATATACCACAAGGGCACTTCCAAACATGAACTTAATACCATCGTACTCCACTTTCTTCTCAAACAAACCCGTCATCCAAAGTCCCCCCTCTTGGGAAACCCAAACCCTCCCGTACCTACCCCTACCCTTAACTTGTACGTCCGCCCTAACAAAAAACGGAATTCTTACCTTATCTTTTAACCTAAAAACTTCCTCGTTTGTGGAATCCGTCTCCTTTACGTGTATGATCCTGATTTCATCTTTTTCTTCCATTCCCGCAAAACCCTTACCCTCTCTTTGGGTTCTATGTAATCTATAAACAAAACACCGTTTAGGTGATCCGTCTCGTGCATCAAAACCCTTGCATACAATCCCGTGGCGGTTATCTCAACGGGAAAGAGATCTTTCCCTCTAAGCTCGTACCCTTTTAGGGTGCAAAGGTAAGGTCTCTTTATTTCGTAATAAAGGTCCGGGAAGGATAGACATCCTTCTTCCCTCACCTCCTCACCCTCATGGTATATTATCTGCGGATTTACTATTACCTTAACTTCCCTTTTTTCCCGTAAGCTCCCCCATATTCACGACGAAAACTCTCTTTTTTACGCCTATCTGGGGGGCGGAGAGGCCCAGTCCATCGTAAGCGAACATCGTATCTATGAGGTCTTCAACTAAGGAAAAGAATTCCTCCCCAGGGTTTTTTATATCAACTTCCTCGCAAACTTCCCTTAAAATCGGATCGGGAAAGATCCTAATTTTTCTTACCATTTATAGCCTCCCTTATGGCCCAAGCCTTAAACCTAACGGGAACCCCAGCCGAAACCTCTATTATCACCTCATCATCCCTCCTCTCTAAGAACGTCCCCACTATCCCAGATTCCGTCACTACCTTATCCCCCCTCTGGAGCTTTTGGATCATCTCCCTCCTCCTCTTCTCCTCCCTTTGCTGGGGCATAATTATGAAAAAGTAAAGGGCGAGGATCAAAATTAAGAAAGGAAAAACCATCGTAAGAATGTCCATCATTTGGATATTATAAGGTGGGAAGGTTTTCAAATGTAGAATTTGGGGATGTTTGTTGGGATAGACGCCCACGCGGTAGCCTACAGGGGATATTACGCCTTTAAGGATAAACAGCTAAGGAATTCAAAGGGTGTTCCAACCTCCGCGGTTTATTACTTTTACGTCCTATGGAAGGATATTAAGAGGAGCTTAAGGCCCACTTACGCCCTTTTAGCCTTTGACAGTCCAAAGCCCACGTTCAGGCATAAGGTTTTACAGCAGTACAAGGCTCAAAGGCCACCCACGCCAGATGAGGTTAAAATTCAGGTAGATCTAATAAGAAAACTGGGGGAGGCCCTGGGAATAAAAACTTATAACAGGGAGGGGTACGAGGCGGATGATATATTGGCTTCTGCGGCGAGGAAGTTCAAGGAGAGGGGTATAAAGTCCGTTTTGGTAACTATGGATAAGGACATAATGTCTATAGTGGATGAGGATATAAGGGTTATGGATATTGCGACGGAGGAGAACGAGATATTAGATGCTGGAAAGGTTGAGAGGAAATTCGGGGTAAAACCCCATCAAATACCGGATTATCTCGTCTTGGTAGGTGATACAGCTGATAATATACCCGGCGTTAGGGGTGTGGGGGAGAAGAGGGCTAAGGAGCTCTTGAATTCCTTTGGATCCATTGAGGGGATCCTTGAGAATATAAACAAGATAGATAGAAAAATAGCAAGCGCGATCCTTGCGGAAAGGGAAAGGCTTTTGGAATTCAAGAGGAAAATTTTCTCGTTGGATTTTGAGGCGTTTGATGGGGATGTTGAGGATCTGAGGTTGTTGGAGCCCAATAGGGGGAAGTTGATAGGGATATTGAGGGAACTGGAATTTTTCACCGCCCTAAACGACATTGCGGAATACCCAAAACTTCCGGAAATAAAGAAGTACGAAGGGCAAGACTTTATATCCGTGGCATTTGATGGGAAGTGGTACTTTGGCAATGGCAGGGAAATTTTTGTTTCCGAGAAGGTTAGCCCGAAGCAATTGGAGGGGAAATACTGCATAAATTCAAAGGAGATTTATAAGGCTTTACCCGATGCTGGAAAACTCTACGATCTTTCCATAGGGGATTATCTCATACTTCCCGAAATTGAGGAGATGGAAAAGGATAGGCATAACCTTGAATCTTTGGCGTTAAAGTACAAGGCTTGGAAGATTACCTCCCCTCTGGGCGCTTTCTCCGCCCACCTCTCCTCCCTGATAGGTGAAGGGATCCTGAAAACCTTAAAGGAAGAAAACCTTTGGGAAATATACGAAAATCTTGAGATACCCCTAAGTAGGGTTTTGGCTTATATGGAAAGGAATGGGGTCTTGATATCGAGGGAAAGATTGGAAGAGCTAGGTAGGGAGCTGGATGAGAACTTAAGGGGAATTGAGAGGGAAATTTATAACCTTGCGGGTATGGTTTTTAACTTAAACTCTCCAAAGCAATTGGCAACCGTTTTATTTGAAAGGCTAAAACTCCCCCCAATAAAGAAGACGAAAACGGGTTATTCAACGGATGTGGAGGTTTTAACAGAACTTTCAAAACTTCATCCCTTACCCGCAAAGATCCTTGAGTACAGGGAGCTATTTAAGATAAAATCCACCTATGTGGAGGGTTTAAAGAAGTACATACAAAGCGATGGTAGGATCCGCCCAACTTTCTCACAGACGACGACCGCTACCGGTAGGCTTTCCTGCTTAAATCCAAACCTACAGAACATCCCTGCAAGGGGAACTTGGGGAAAGAAGGTTAGGGAATGCTTTATCGCCCCGGAGGGTTATAAGATCGTATCCTTTGATTATTCGCAAATAGAACTAAGGATATTGGCGCATCTAAGTGGGGATGAAAACCTTAGGGAGGTCTTTTATAGAAACGGGGATGTACATATGGAAACCGCAAAGACTCTTTTCGGGAAGGATGAGATTTCGGATGATGAAAGGAGGGTCGCAAAGACGGTTAATTTTGGGATAATTTACGGGATAAGCCCTTATGGACTTTCAAGGAGCATAGGAGTGGATCTGGATACCGCGAGGGAGATGATAAAAAGGTATTACGAAAGATTTCCGAAGGTTAAAAAATGGCAGGAGGAGATGATTGATTTTGCAAGTAAAAACGGATTTGTTCAAACCCTCCTCGGAAGGAGGAGGTACATATTCGCGGATCCGAGGGTAAACGACGAGTACAGGAGGATAACCATAAATACCCCAGTGCAGGGTTCCGCGGCGGACCTAATAAAGAAGGCTATGATAGAGATCTACGAACTTATAAAGGATAAAAACAGCAAGATGATCCTTCAGGTTCACGACGAGCTCGTATTTGAGATCCACGAGGATGAAATGGATCTGATACCAAAAATAAAGGACATTATGGAGAACGCTATAAAGCTTGACGTTCCGATTGTTGTTGAGTTTGGGGTTGGGGAAAGTTGGGCGCAGGTGAAGGGCTAATCTTTCATCCTTATAATACTTTCTTCGCCGGGGTGGCGGAATTGGCAGACGCGCATGGTTGAGGGCCATGTGGGGGCAA
>JGI26464J51801_1000496_pt1 | contig 11193 bp, 9 predicted proteins | sample PerSpoAPS_AMetaG_FD_51801 | JGI IMG/M metagenome (IMG submission 51801) | reverse complement strand
AAAAAAGCCCAGGTGGAGAGACTTGTGATGACACGGCCGTGACTCGACCTGTGAAGACGTGTTTCTATGCTGAAAAATTAGAACGTCTCCACGAAGTCCGTCGGCTTCGGGATCTCCTCCTTCAACCCCTTCTTCTTCCTCAGCTGCTTCACGAGGTCCGCCAACAAAGACTCAGGCACGGGCGCCCACCGCGAGAACTGCATCGACCAGAAGATCTTGCCGGCGGCGGCCGCGCGGAGCTCGTCGCTTATGTTAAACGACTCAAGCACCGGGAGCTCAGCCCTCAGATACGCCATGTACTCCTGCTGGGTCATGTCTAGAACCTTCCCCCTGTGTTTGTTCAACACGGAGGTCACCGCGCCGATGTAATCAGGCGCCACCTTGATGTCCAGCTTCATCAAGGGCTCCAGCACCGTCGGNCTCGCGGAGAGCACGGCGGCGAATATGGCGTTTTTAGTGGCGGGCATTATCTGTGCCGGCCCGCGGTGCGCCGGGTCCTCGTGCACAACGGCGTCGGTCAGCACCACCTTGACGCCCCTCATGGGCTCCATGGCCAAGGGGCCAGCCTCAGCCGCCCACCTAAAGCCCTGCACGATGTAGTCTCTTATCTCGCGGAGGTACTGGATGCCGGACGACCTGTCTACAATTATGTTGAAGTACCTGTCGTCTATGGCCCAGATGCCGCGCGCCTCGTCGGCGTCCCAGCCGGCCTTCTCCCTAAGGATCTTCGCCCTCTCCCTCGGGTCCTGGTCCTCCGTGACCTCCTTCAAGGCGATGAGCTCTATGGTGGTCTCGTCGAGAGGCTCCACGTAGAAGTAGAGGCGGTTGTGCTTATTCGGCGACTTGCCCTCCCACACCTGCGACCTCTCCCGCACAGTCTCCCTGAAGCGGATCAACGGCGGCGACACGGTGAACTCGGTCTTTGTCCTCTCCTTCAACAGCCACGTGGCGATCTCGAGGTGCAGGGTACCCACGCCAGACAGCAGGATCTGCCCAGTCTCTTGGTCAATCTTGAGGTCTAGGGTGGGGTCCTCTATCACGAGGTCCTTCAAGGCCTCCACCAGCCTAGCCAGCTCCGCCGGGTTCTTCGGCTCTATGGCGACGGTCACCACGGGCTCGGAGATGTACCTCATCCTCTCAAATGGCGGGATGTCGGCATATTTCGGATCCACCAAGGTGTCGCCAGCCCTCGCCTCGTCCACGCCCATCAGCGCTACTATGTTGCCCGCGGGCATATACGGCACGATTATCCGCGCGGGACCCATGTAGATGTATGTCTGCAGAACCTTCTTCTTCAGCTTCCTGCCGATTATGTAGATCTCGTCGCCCTCCCTGATGGTGCCGGCGAATACGCGGCCTGTGGCGATCAAGCCGGCGTGGGGGTCCTTGTTTACCTTGCTGACGGCCACTATGGCGGGCCCGTTGGGGTCCGCCTCAAGAAGCGCCTTGCCCACCTCGCTGTTTAAGTCGCCGCGCCAAAGTCTCGGGATTCTGTACTTCTGCGCCACGTTAGGCGGCGGCACGTGCTCAGTTATCATTGTCAGCAAGGTCTTATACAGCGGGAACTCCTCGGCCAGCTTATCCACGTACCCCTTCTCGTACGCATCCACTATGTTGCTGAACCTGAGACCAGCCTTCTGCGCCATCGGGATCGTGATGCCCCACTTATGAAGCGCCGATCCCAGCGCCACCTGGCCCTTGCCCGGGTCCACCTTCCACTTGTCTTTAAACTCCGGCGGGCCGAACATGTCGATCAANGCGTTGAAGTCCTTCACGATGGTGAGAATCCTCTGCTGGATCTCCTGAGGCGAAAGCCTTAGCTCCTTGATGAGGCGGTCTATCTTGTTGATGAAGAGCACAGGCCTCACATACTCCTCCAAAGCCTGCCTCACCACGGTCTCCGTCTGCGTCATGACGCCCTCCACGGAGTCCACCACCACGAGGCCGCCGTCCATGACCCTTAGGGAGCGCGTCACGTGGCCGGTGAAGTCCACGTGGCCCGGCGTGTCGACGAAGTTGATCAGATACGGCTTGCCCCCGTATTCGAAATACAGCGATATGTTTGCCGCCTTGACCGTCATCTGCCTCAGCTGTTCAATGGGGACGTAGTCCATCGCAAGCGCCTTCCCGGCCACCTTCGGCGACAGAAGCCCAGCGCCCATCAGAAGCGAGTCGCTGGTGGTGGTCTTCCCATGGTCCACATGCGCCAGAGTACCGGCGTTTCGGATCTGCGCGGGGTTCTTCGCAATCGCCAAAATTTCGTCCAGTTGCTTTTCCACAATCCTAACCGCTGAAGACATGCCCGACGATGAGCATATGTATATTAATTTTTCTCCGCCGCATCCCAATCCACGTACAAGCGAAAATACGCAACGGCTCGGTGCGGCACAGCGCCCGCCGGAGGTAGCCTAGCCGCAAGCTGTGTCTAGCGGTTCGGCGTATTGCTGGGGGTCCCCGCGCCACGCCACCCTACCCTCCCTAAGCGCAATCAAGGCGCGGCAACACTTCAAGACGTCGCCGTGGTGTGTGGTGACGACGACTATCCTCCCGGTTGCGTAGTCGGCGAGCGTTTTCATGACGCGGCTACGCCAGTCGCCGTGTAGGTTGGCGAGAGGCTCGTCGAGGAGGAGGAGGTCCGCCTCCGCCGCAAGCGCCGCCGCGATGACCACTCTCTGTCTCTGCCCCCCGCTGAGGGTCCGCCACCTCCTCTCCGCGAGGTCCTCAACCTCCAGGAGGCGCATGTAGCGCCTCGCCGCCTCCACGTCCTCCCTTCTCACCGGCGTTGGGGAGAAGCGGGATCTCCCCGCCAGCGCTACCTCCACCGCCGCCGCGTCAGGCGGCACATGGAGCTCCCCCACGTATACCTTCGCCTTGACGCCGACGTGCTCCACCCAGCCGCGGTCGGGCCTCAAGAGGCCCGCCAAGATCTTGAGTAGGGTGGTTTTGCCCGACCCGTTGGGCCCAACCACGCAGGTCAGCCCCTCCCCCAGCTCGCCGGCCGCCTCAAGGACGAAGTCGCCCAGCTTCTTGACGACGTCAAATCTTACGTACATACCTCCACAGAAGCCAGCCGGCCGCGGGAGCCCCCACGAGAGACAACACCACGTTGACCGGTAGCTCGCGGGGCAGAAGGAGCCTAGTCGCTAGGTCGGCCGCGAGGGCAAGGGCGGCGCCGAGCCCCGCCGTCTCCAGAAGCACCAGATCTGCCCTCTGGCGTCCCGCTACCCAACGCGCCATGTGGGGGGCCAGCAGGCCGACGAACCCCACAGGCCCCACGGAGGCCACGGCGACTCCGACGCCCGCCGAGGCCGCGCCGACGACGTAGACGACGGCTTTCTTCACGTCCACCCCCAGCCCCGCCGCCGCCTCCTCGCCGTGTAGAAGCGCCGCCATGTGGCGCGAGTTGAAATAGACAAACAAGACCAGGACGAGCGCCGCCGCGGCTATTACGTAACCCCACACGCCGGCTGGGTAGGCGGCGAAGCTCCCCTGGAGACCCACGTATATGTAGCCCAGCTCCTCCGGCGGGAGGGCCAGCAACGCCAGCTGAAGCGCGGAGGACGCGGCGTAGGAGAGGAGGACGCCCGCCATAAGCACGACGAGCATCCCCGCCCTCCTCGCGAGGAGGAGCAAGGCGGCTGTCGCGGCGGCGGCGCCCAGCAATGCGCCGAGGAGGAAGCCGAGGTACGGAAGGCCCCACAGCCTCCACAGGAGGTACGACCCCAGAGCCGCGAGGACGGCGACNCCGCTGACCCCCAGCACGTAGGGGTCCGCCAGGGGGTTCCTCAGCGCGGTCTGGAGGAGGAGGCCCGACACACCTAGCAAAACGCCGCCCACCACGGCGCCGAGGGCACGGGGAAGCCTAACCGTCTCGATGATGTGAGGGTCTAAGCCGGCTGGCCCCAGAAGAACCGCGGCGGAAAAAAGTAGTGGAATTATGAGGAGCAGAAGCCGCCTCACCGCAGATGCACAAATAGCGTGAAGTTGCCCGGCGGCAACGCNTCNGGGTGTANNATCCACATCAGCTCCTCCAGCAACTTCTCCGGATAGGCGTTAGCCAGCTGGTAAAAGGCGGGGCTGTAGGCGTACACCTGCCCCAAGATCACCGGCCTGAGCTCCGCCAGGCGGGGCTCCACCTTGACTATGTCTTGGATTGTGGAGACGCTGTAGCTGGACCAGATGAGGACGTCTACGTCGTTTCTGTGTTTCAGCACGACCTCTAGGTCCACGCGGCTGTAGTTGGCGTAGGCGTATCTGCCCCCGGCGAGGCGGATGAGCTCTCTGACCTGGGACCCGGCGGGGTAGAGGACTCCGCCGAATATAGTGAACCACGCCACTCTGGGCCGGTCTAGGTCTGCGGCGAGGACTGCCAAGCTGTTCCACTTGGCCTCCACCGCGTCGAAGATCCTTACCGCGTCTCTCGTGGCGTTGAAGAAGACGGCGAAGAACTTAATCCACTCGGCCCGCCCCAGCGGCGACGGCTCTTGGAACTCGTTCACCACGACGTAGGGCACGCCCAGCTGCGCCAGTCTGTTGACAACGGCCTCGGTGCCGTAGGGGCCTGGATAGAAGTAGACAAAAACTACGTCGGGCTTAAGCGCAGTCAGCCGCTCGTAGTTAGGCGAATACGCCGGCCCCACGTCTGCTATCGTGCCGTTCTCCAGCATCGCGGCGACCTCCGGCATGTGCCAGCTGTACTCCCGGCCCCACATTATGCCCGCCACAGATCTGAGGATGTCGGGCCGCCCAGCCTCTTTATACAGCCGGTAGATCATAGCCACATGCGTAGAAGCCATAACCACCGCCCTCTTCACCGGGTACTCCACCACCACGTCCGGTCTATACTTCGCCCTGTAGTACGCCAAAANGTCCTGCGGCAACCCCCTGGGCACGGCCAATATTTTCCTCCCCATGGCGTCCGTCAAGACGTAGACGTCCCCCTCGTATGAGATGGTAAACAGCTTGGCGTATTTGACGGGGACCGCGCCGGCGGGCTGCGAGACGGCCTCCGACACCAGTTTGGCCTGGGCGTAGGCGGCCGCCGCCGTGTTGTTCACAGCCCTCACCTCGGCCCTAACGGCCGTTGCCTCCTCCGCTAGCTTCGAAACGTCGCGGGCCACCGCCTCGAGCCTCCGTTGCAGTTGCTCCGCCAGGAGGCCGGTCTTGTTGACGGCGCCTACCTCAGCCTTTAGAGACCTGGCCTCCTCGGCAAGCTTCGCCAAGCTGNTGCTCAACGCGTCTAGGCTCTGCTGCACTTTGCCCAGCCGCTCCACAAGCGCCTTGACTTCTGTCTGCGTTGCCGTATATGCCTGGTAGGCCAACGCGGCGGCGACTGCGGCGAGAATTACAGCAACCACCGAGAGCGCGGTTGAAAGCTTGTTATTCATATGCTGGAAAACTCTCCACTATTTATAGTTTTTTATCAACACCGCCTCCGCCTCGTCCACCACGTGAGGCCGAATCCACGCAGTGCCTCTCTCCGCGGCGCGTCTAAACGCCTCCTCGATCGCCTCGGGCCGGCCGCCCTTGGCCACGTAGCCGGCCACCGTCAAGGCTCTGCTGGCGGCATTTCGCCACTCCACGCGCCAGACGTAGTCGTAAAACCTAAGCCTATACGGCGGCGGCTCCCGAGGCTTCAACGCCTCCTCCACAGCCCGCCGCGCCTCCCCGAGGGATCGGGCGGACTCCACCACCACCTCAAGATACGCCGTGTCCCCCACCACGTCGTAGTCCACGTAGTAAGAGTAAGCCACGCCTTCGGTCCGCAGGAGGTGGAATAGGATGGACTTGGTGCCGGTCCCCAGGTGGAAGGCGGCTCCGTAAAGCAGAGCGTACATCTTGGCGGGGTCCTCTGCGGAGAGCCTCAAGACCTTGGCGTAGTAGACGCCGTCCACTACCCGCTCCTCTACGATTCGCCTAGGCCCCGCGGCGGCCGTGGGCTTCCGCCTCGGCGGCGACCAGCCCTCCAGCTTGCCGAACAGCTCGGCGGCGCGCCCAGCCGCCTCTTCGCCGAAGCCGCCTGAGAGGACCACCACGGTGTTGTCCGGCGTGAACCACCGCCTCTTAAACTCCAACAAGTCCTGGAGAGAGATGGCCGACACGGTTTCGGGCGTCCCGCCTACGGGGTCGCCCCAGTCGGAGTCGCCGAAGAGAGCCCTCAGCGCCAGCTCGCCCACGCGGGCGGAGGGGTCCTCCCTCGCCTGCCGAAGCTCGGAGAGGACTACGTCTTTCTCCCGCTGAAGGTCCTCCTCCCTATACTGCTCGTTGGCGTACAGCCTATACGCCAGCTCCACAAGCCCCGGGGCGGACTCAGACACCCCCTCCAGAACCACAGCGAGGAGGTCCCTCTGGGTGTAGGCGTTATTGGAGCCGCCCAGCGCCTCCACCGCCTCGTCCACGTCGAAGCCCGGCACCCGGAACAACATATGCTCCAAGAGGTGGGTAATGCNCCTCTGCCGCTTCTCCTCATACAGCGACCCCACCCCCACCGCCACCACCACGGCGGCGGTCGGCGACTCGAACCCATCCAAAACCAACACAACACCGTTCCCCAGCCTCTCCACGCTACGCATGCCCCAACTCAACAAGAAGCCATATAAAAAGACGCCCCTAGGAAGCCACACCACCACGACGCCCCACACCCCCGGAGTCTCGACATGGATATAGTAACCGGCAACGACCCGCCCCACGCCTAGCCACCCCCACATACCATCGTCCTCTTCACCACTATAAGCCCGCCTAAGAGCCGAGGCGACCTCCACCGCCGTTCCCTCTCCACCCCCACCACCACGTCAAGCTCCACCACACTCTAGTATTCCTCCCCATCAAAAGCCCTCCACCGCATAACAAGCCCATCTGAGCAATTCCCCTCACAACCCCCACCTAGTCCCAAGCGCGTCAAGCCTTCCCACGCAACCACTCCAATCTTCCATAACTGCTAAAGCCTTCAACCTCCTCTCTGACTGCTCGTCCTCAACTTCTCTACTCCTTCTCTGCTTTGATCTTATCTTCATCTTTCATGAGTCTTTCCAGGCGGGNAGCTTGGCGAGGGCTCCGTACACAGTGTGACACCTAGCGGTGAGGACCTCAACTTAACAAGATTTCGGCGAACACGCCCAGCCTTCTCAGCGCTAGATACATGGATTAGTCACGGCATATTAATTCTTATGATTCCAAACCTATTATATGACATACCGGACCCTAGAAAAATTAAAATTTAATTTATCGACATATAGATAAAAATCATTACGTCAATAAGCGAAATAGTAATAAAAAAGGTTGAGAACGCTTTCTTATGCCTAAACCCCTAAGAAGTGTAAAATTAAAAGGGTTCCTAATACTTCTACTAGTTTCAGTCGCTTTATTGAAGTCACAGAGCTTAATAACAGCGGGATGCGATAATGAAATTAAATATGACTCCAATAAATTTTATGGTATTAGGTATGGCACTAAATATGATAACTGGGCAAAGGTAGAGGTAACTGTGTGTGCAAGTACTAAAACTATCTACTGGAATGAGCAACCTGCTTACGTATGGCCTCAAGTCATAGTAGTGACTACTCATCCAGACAGTTATAGAAATTGGGGCGTAACCACAGGCGGCGTTAATGATAAGGTTGGTCCCACCCAACGTGTAGATTGGCGGTGCAGTGCACAAAGTTTTGCAAACGTAGGCGGACCGCAGGTAAAGCCAACTAATCTTGATTACCGATACGGCTCACCTATGCAGATAAGTCTGAGTGTGGGCATTGTTACAAGTGGCTACAGAGTAGGGGTATCGTGGACAGAGATCGTTAAGACTACGAAATTCCGCCTATTAGATGCAGATACTTGCAAGATAAGTTGGATAGGCGCGGTGAATAATCCTGGTTGGAACGAGGACGCCAGGTCTACGTGGACATGGGGGTATGGCTTTATGGGGTTAGTCAGACCAGCCGACTTGCAGTACGCAAATCCTGGCGGCATAGCAGAAGGCTATTCGTATTTCTGGAAACCTATTTATTGTTGGTTCTTCATTTGTGGCTATGACTGGGACTATGCTTACTACTGGTTAAGATATGAGGTACGTTAATATGAAGCGGACTTTGCTGATATTATTCGCCACTGCAGTCGTGATTGTGATGTTGATTAGCGTTGGATTAGCAACGTTTGGCGCATTGGCCAGCGAGAGGAACGTGATGTTGCCGCCGAATTCGAGCTTTGTAGCTATATGTCCACTGCAGTTTGTAAATGGTGGGCTGGTGCTGGCGGGGACGTGCATCTCGGGCAACTTGACCGTGGTTGAGTTCCGGGCGGTTGGCGACGAGTTGGCGCTGAACTTCACCCTCTACGACAGAGAAGGGGGGACATACAAGAAGGGGGCCGAGTGGCCTAGGTTTATGACTCCGCTTGAGGAGGAGCCGNAGTACCGCGAGATGGTCAAGAGNCTCCGTGTAAATGCCTCGATATACCTAGTGGACCATGGCAAACAGGGGGCGGGTGGGGGCCGTACATACCTGGGGACTCCACGCTTATTGTATTCCCTCATGATGGAGTACACAGCCTTGGTCGTGGATAACAAGACGCTGATCGTCGTAGTTACGTTCAGAGCGTGGAGATTGAACGAAGAGATAAAAGAAGGAACCGTAATTGAGTACGTCGAGAAAAAACTCAGCCCACACAGAGAGTTGGTTCACAAAGAGCATTTAAGAGACGTCGAGGAGACCCTGAAGTCTTACTTCAAGGAGTAATAAGCCGCACGACGGCTCTGCCGGCTTTAACAGCGGATTTTTTCAAGGTGCCGCGGGATGAGCTCCCGCGGCTGTGATCGACATGCCTGTGTTTTCTTTGTACCCTCGCCGTTGGCGCAAGCCTTTCAATCCCTCATGTGTCGACGGAGTGAGATCTAGACGCGTGGACTCGCCGCCGCAACGGTCGGCGTAGGCGGCGTCGTTTTGATAGACGCGGCAATCTGGGGGAGGGGATACGGCGGCTGGAGTAAGGACGCGTCTGCGGCTTCGACTCTTCCTCATCGGCTACGCCGTATTTGAGGAGCAGGAAGCCTCGCCGAAGCGCCGCGTTGGGATAGGTGGGGCGACAGGAGGCTCGCCGCTTTCCGGCGCGGAACATGGTCAGCGGCCCACTGCACGGCAACTTCGTTCTCTAGCTTTAAGGTCTCCACGGTGGGTGGAGTCCTCGCCATATGGATTTAAATATGATGGTCTTTAGATGTATGGAGAACGTGTTGGTGGAGATAAACTTGGCCAGGGAGGATGCGGCTTATGCCAGGTCTCTGCTGGATAGGTTTGGGTTTAGGTACAGCGTTGTCGAGTCGGGGGACAGAGTCCGTATTGTGCTGGTTGGGCGGCAGGCGGTGGCCTTCGCCGCGGGCTANGCCGCNATTGTGGATGAGCTGGAGGGGGAGCCCCTGGAGCTGGTGTACCTGGTCGGGGAGCTCGTCGTGGAGCACTTCGGGAAGTACGCCGTGCTTAAGATGCCCACTCCTAGCGAGGCTAAGGAGGCCGCCTCGCACATATCCGTCATCGCCCCGGCGGAGACCAGAGGCCGCGTGGTCAGGGCTGGCGGGGGTTTCCTCACGCGGCTTCTCGACGTCTCCCTCAACTTCAGACAGATGAAGAGGGGGATTGTCCAGGAGGTGAAGGCCTTCGTGTCGCAGATCTACGACCCGCGGAGAAAGGCGGTCAACGTGCCGCTCCGCCTCTACAGGCGGTTTGCAGAGCTGTACATCCCCCGCACGGAGGGGACGCAGGTGGAGGTCCCCGGCGGCTGGCTGCAACTGGTGATAGCCAACGGCGTGTTGGCCGGCTGGGACGTCATACCACCCGACTTCATGGAGGAGCTGGAGATGCGCCGCTTGGGGAGATACGTGGCGCGGCTGGGGGATGCCGAGGCGGAGGTGGAGCTGTACGCCCTCGGCGAGTACTGGAAAGTCGCCGTGGTCAAGGGGATAGACGCCGCGACGCTCCTCGACTACTTAGACGCCGAAGACAGAATCCCCCAGCAAGACGGCAAGCTCTACCTCTCCCGGTGGGCAACAGCCGAACTCCTCAAACGAGGCGTCCTCAGAAAAAGCAACGCCCAAGGGCCTCCGTGAAGCTGAAAAAGTTGGCGGCCGCATCTTTCGCATCCATGGCGTTGCTTGTAGCGATGCTGGTGGCTGAGGGCAAGGCCTCGCCGGCATCTGCGGCGCTGGCCTTCGCCATAGCCGCCGCCCCCGTCGCCGCCATCCTCCGCGACGCCGCCAGACGGGGCCTCACAGACAAAAAACTAGAAAAANCCGTCAACCCAAGCGTCGTCATATTTTCGGGCTTCTGGGCGAGATTACTGGCGGAGAGCCTTGACATGTGGCTAAGGGACCCCCTCGACATCTACCTAACGTTGCTAAACGCGGCGGCCGTAGCCTCTGCGGTCGGCTCCACGCTTATGTTTTATCGCNTTGGGCTCCGCGAAGCCGAGGCGCCCGAAGCGGAGGAGCGGGAGCTCACACCTGAGGAGCGCTACGCCCTCCGGGAGAGGATGCAGAGGCGGGTCAACAGGTGGCGTGTTGCCGCCTTNGGCCGCATATACCTCACGCCCCGCGCGAGGCGCCGGGAGGACAGCGGCGATAGGGATTAGGCCCAAGCGCTCCGTAGTTGCGTGTTTATTTATAAATGGCGTGGTTTCTTGTGTCGTGGAGGGGATTTCGTCTGTTGAGATGTATATCGCCGACAGAAACGCGGAGTGGCTGGGGGTGCCCCGGCTGGTGCTTATGGAAAACGCCGGGGCCGCCGTGGCGCGGAACGTGGTTAGGCGGTTCCCCGACGCCGTCAACGTGCTTGTGGTGTGCGGCACGGGGGACAACGGCGGAGACGGCTACGTGGCGGCGCGGCACCTCCACGCGGCTGGGCGTAGGGTGAGGGTCATTGCGCTGGGGGAGCCGAGGGAGGAGCTGGCCCGGCTGAACTACGAGGCGGTGAGGCGGCTCTGGGCCGTGGAGCTGGTGATCGTGCAGTCCCCCCTGGAGCTTCTGGCGCTTCAGGACTGGTTCATGTGGGCCCATGTGATTGTCGACGCGGTGTTGGGCACCGGCATACGGGGGGCTCTGAGGGAGCCGCACGCCACCGCCATAGAGCTCATGAACATAGCCCCGGCGCCTAAAGTCGCCGTGGATGTGCCGAGCGGCCTCGACCCAGACACGGGGGAGGTGAGGGACAA
>JGI26464J51801_1000465_pt1 | contig 11495 bp, 7 predicted proteins | sample PerSpoAPS_AMetaG_FD_51801 | JGI IMG/M metagenome (IMG submission 51801) | reverse complement strand
TATTTTTTATTTCAATTCCTTCTGATATATTCTGTAAATTTTGTACTTTTGTGCTCCCGTGATTGTGATTATCTTGTTTATTCTTTCGTTGTCTTCTAATGTCCAGGAAAGTTCAGCGCTTTCGTATCCTCTCTCTTTTCCTCGCTTTATTATTTCTCCTACCATAAATAAAGGTAGGAACGGATAATCTTTCCTGAACTCTCTCCTTACTCCCAAAATGATTAATCTGAACGATTTTATCTTTCTTGTTTTTAATCGCGTAATTATTCTTATTAGGTCAAAAGGAGTTTTTCCTCCATTTGTACCAGCTAATATTTCATTTATGTTAGGAATTGCTATACACACTCCGGCGGGTTTATCATCTATATAACATAATATGGCAATTTTACTATCAAGTACTATTTTTAGTGCCTGAGCTATTTCCTTACCTTCTTCTTGGGTTAATGGAGTGAATCCCCAATTATCGCTCCACGCATCGTTAAAAATTTCAACAGTGATTTTTATATCTTCATCTAATGTTTTCTTCGTTACTTCTCTTATTCTAACTTTCCCTTCTGATCCTTTCCAGACTAATTTTAGTAAAGAGGAAGTCTTTTTCTCTACATCATCTCTTGTTATTTTCCAGGCGAAAAGGTCCTTTGCTTTTGAGTAACCATTTTTTTCTAAAAGATCGGCATAGTATGGAGGATTGAAAGGCATCATTACGAAAGGAGGTTCATCAAAACCCTGAACTAAAATCCCAGATTCTCCGTTTATATTGAATGAGAAAGAACCCATTATTTTCTTCATACCTTCATTTTTCAGATAGTTTTCTGCTGTTGTGAGGAGTCTTTCTGCAACTTCGTTTGAATTGATGCACTCGAAGAATCCGAAGAAACCTGATTTTTCATTCCATTTTTTTATGTAAAGTTCATCTATTTGGGCGGAGATCCTACCTACAACTTTTTTCCCATCCTTTGCTATAAAAAGTTTTGCTTTCCCGTGTTTGAAAAAACTTGAGTATTTCAGGGTAATTAATCTTTCAAGGAAAATCGGGGGAACAAATGCTTTTTCTCCTTTCTTAATCTCATACTCACAGCTGACAAATCTCAATAAATCTAAAAGACTTTTTACTTCCTTTACTTCTATCATAATTTTATAATATGTTTCTTATGAGTTCTTCCTTTATATCCAATTATTTTGTTCAATAATTTTTTTATTTGCTTTTTGTTTTACTTTTTTGCTGTTCCTTACTCCTTTCTTCTGTATTACTTCCTTTTCTTTTGTTTATTTTTTTCTTTTCAAGTTTTATTCTACTATGAACTCTGATATTTTGGAAGGATTTATAATAAAGATCCTTTCTCCTTTGTTTTTTCCTTCGTATGCTACTATTATACCCTCAAAGAATTCCTTTACATTTTTTATTTCTGGTGGAGGATATAGCTTTGAGTTAATGCTGTCAAATTCTTCTATTTCTTCAATTTCATCTATTAATATACCGATGAAGTTTTTTGTTTTTCCTGTTGGAATTATCATGAAGAGTCTCCTTTTTGAGAATTGCTTTTCTTCACTTTCATAATCTTCTTCTTTTTTTTCGCCGTTTTTTTCTTGATTTTCTTTTTGTTCAGTTTTTTCAAGGTCTCCTATATCTATTATTTTCCTTATATCAATAAATGACACAAGTGCTTGTTCTCCCTGAGTTATTTCAACATCTGATATTCCTATTACATAAGGTGGGGCTCCATCTACTTTTGTTATTTTCATATCCCCTTTTTCTTTTATTATTTTCTTTACCTTATTTACCTCTATGCCAAACTTTTTCCCGCTTATCTTGAACAATATAATCCTTTTCCTTATTTCTTCATTCATAAATTTATTTTAGTGATGTTCATCTTTATGAGTTTTTAGTTTTAGTTTTTTTGTTTGTTGGTGCTTATCTAAGATCTATATTTCTTCTTCTTCCTTTTCCTCAATAGTTTTCTTATACTCTTTGTAAGGGAGCAATGAGAAGGATTCCAGTGAATCAGAAGTTTCTATTTCCATCAGCCAACCTTCTTTATATGGATCTTCAATTATAGTTTCTGGGTTATCTATTACATCTTGATTTAATTTTAAAACCCTGCCAGATATGGGAGATACTATTTCTACCGTGCCGTCAGATGTTTCTATTTCCCCTATTATATCTCCCGCTTCTATTTCTGTATCTTCTTCTACATAAATATTTATCTTTTCTATTTCATCACTTTCTTGTAGTATGAATTCCGTTATACCTATTCTCGCAATATTTCTCTGTTTCGGAAGTACCCAAACATGATCTTCAGAAAATAGAAGGTTTTTAGGTATCTTCATATTTATCCTCCCTTTTTATTTTTATATTGTTTTTTCTTTTTCTTTTTGAAATTCTAATCTCTCAAAAGGATTTTTTCAGAAATTTTTTTATTTTTCATATTGATTTCACCTNATGATCTAATTTTTTGCCTTCGTTCCTCGATGCTCTCTGATTTCGTACTAACAAAAGCGAAGGCATAAAATAAAAATCAAAGGAGATAAAAATCCGCAACAGAAAAAATTGTTATGTTAGGTATAAAATTTTCTCTGTATGAAGAGATTAAAATGGAATGGATGGGGATATGAGGGAGAAGAGTTCCCACAAGATAGAACAAGGAAAATNGTTGAGGTTTTGCGGTCATTTTTAGGAATATCGGAGGAAGATTTTTCTCCGTCTTTAAATCTTGAACAAATAAATTTACCAGAACCAAAAATAGATTATCAATTGCTTCAAAAAAAACTCAAATCGTCATCTGTTAGTGTTGAAAGATACGATAGAGTTTTAAATTCGTCAGGTAAAAGTTATAAGAACCTTGTAAGATTGAGAAAAGGTACTATAAAAAATTTTCCGGATGCAGTTGTGTATGTGAAAGATAAGAACGATATTTTTGAAGTTCTTTCTTTCTGTGAAGACGAAAAGATTGCCTGTATCCCTCGTGGTGGTGGAACAAGCGTTGTCGGAGGAGTTGATACAGAAGAAATATCGTCGCCAGTTTTAGTTTGTGATTTGACTTATCTTAACAAAGTCGTTGATGTAGATACTAAATCTTTATCGGCTCGGGTTCAGGCAGGAGTGAGAGGACCAAACCTTGAAGAGCAACTCAGAAATTATGGACTCGCTTTAAGACATTATCCTCAATCTTTTTATTTTTCTACCCTGGGAGGATGGATAGCTGCAAGATCTGCGGGGCATTTTTCTTCAAGATACGGGAAAATAGAAGATATGATACAAAGTATTGAAGTTATAACACCCCGAGGTGTTGTAAAAAATTTTGATGTGCCATCAACCGCTTGCGGACCAGATATACCTCGTACATTTGCTGGTTCTGAGGGTATTTTAGGTATAATAACGGAGGCAGTCGTAAAGTGTCATAAAATACCTACGAAAAAATTCTCAACGGCTTTTGTTTTTCCTGATTTTGAAACCGCATGCGAGGTGGCAAGAAAAATAATTCAGTCTGAAATATACCCACCGCTTTTGAGGATACTTGATGAGAGGGAGCACATGATTTCTTCTCTACTCTCTGGCAGACCATACGACGGTGGAGCACTTTTGCTTTTGGGATTTGAATCAGATGATCAGACAGAAGATATTGTGCGAGCTGAGTTTGAAAAAACATCTCAAATATGCATAAAATCTGGTGGAAAAGATGAGGGTAAGGTGAGATTTGAGGATTGGAAAAAAGAATATTTTGAACANCCTTATCTTCGTGATGTACTTTTGGATTTCTGTATAGTTGTTGATACTCTTGAAACTGCTACAAGTTGGTCCAATCTTATGAACCTTTACAGAAGAGTAAAAGAAGCTATGGAGCAAGCTATTTTTTCCGAAACTTTGGGTGGTGTGACTTGTCGTGTAACTCATGTTTACACAACTGGGGCATCTTTGTACTATTCTTTCTTTGCAAAAGCTCAAAAAGGGAAAGAGGAGGAGCTTTGGTGGAAAATAAAAAAAGCCGCCTCTGATGCTATATCAAACTATGGTGGAACAATTTCTCATCATCATGGTGTAGGTAGGGACCACAAAATTTGGGCGCAAAAAGAACTGAAAGATTCTTTGGTTTTTCTCAAAGGACTGAAAATATCTCTTGATCCAAAAAATATTATGAACCCGGGNGCGGTTCTTGATATATAATATAGTAGGNTTATTTTAATCCAAATCAAAACAAAACTTTTATCTTTTGCGATATTAAATTTTAGTTATAGGATGTAGCAACTAATTTTTTATAGAGGAGGTAGGAAGTAAGAGATGTTGTCGATGATAAACAGCAGAATTGTGAGCATATTGAGAAATGCTTTGCTAACTACATTTTTTAAGATTTACTCTGTTTTTTTTGGTGCAACGATTTTATCTTCTTCGTTTTGTCTTGTTTCTCTATTATCGGTGTTATTTTCTTTTATTTATCCTTTTGCTTTGTATTCTTCCGATGTTTTTCAAATGAAATTTCAGGAGGGCAAGGACTATCTTGATAAGGGAGACCTTATGAATTCTTATATAAGTTTCTCCGTAGCTTATGAGTATGCGGAGAGTAATACTCAAAGGTTTGATGTCATGATGAATTTGGCAAATATACTTTTTATTTGGGGAGACACTTTTNCAGCAGAGGAAGTTTACAAAACTGCCCTTGGCTTAAATCCGAAATCTTTTGAGGCTTTAAAGAAAGTCGTTATTGTAAAGGCAGAAAATCAAGCCCGTGATTTCAAACTTTATCTTAGTAAAATACCACAAGATAAAAGAGATTCCGAGATTTTATATTACTGGGGAAAATATACGCTTTTAGCAGAAAAAGATCCAAAGAGAGCTTGTGATATTTTGGATTCTGTAAGAAGGGAGTCGGAGCTATTTTACAAAGCCTCATATCTTTGCGGTGTTGCGATGATTATGTTGGGAGATAGATCTGAGGCTTTGAGAAGATTTGAAAACTCTTCTTTATCTCCGGATAAAAATTTGCGAGAACATTCATATCTCGCTATTGCGAGAATATATACCGATGTTGGTCAGTTTGAGAAAGCTTTGCCTTATTATCTACGAATTCCGCCAGATTCCCCTGTGTTTTACGAGTCAAAATATGAGGTCTGCTGGGTTTTCTACGCACTTGACAGATACGATGAAGTGAGGAATTGTATAGCATATTTTAAAAATGCTCCAAAATCTCATCTCACCAGAAAGATAGATATACTTCAAGCTTTTTTGAATATGAGAGAAGACCTTGTCAATACACTATTGACTTTTACNGCTGTTTCGGATTATTCTGTTATGATGTTATCAAAAATAGATGAAGTTAAAAATATGCCAAAGAAATTTTGGGGTCAGGACTATATAAAATATTTCTCCGCTCATGAGCCTAATATAAAATCTTTTATTGAATTTTTCCCTGAATATAAAGAATTTTCAAGGAGAAAAANGTATATAGCTCAAACTCAAGCTGAAATAAAATCTATAATTCAGGATATAAGAAGAATAAACTCTATGTCTGTTATCGTTGCAGATAAAGCTATAAAAAAATATCTTGAAAGGGTTTGGGTTGTTCAGCAAAGAATAATTAATCTGATGAATAGCTTTGTATCTCAAAGTTCTGCTGATTTTAATAGTAAAAATACTTGGTTTGCTCTCTCTTCTCTTTTTGAAGAGTTAAGAAAACTTGATTTTACAACAAGAGAACTCATAGCTATATCTTCTGTTAAAATAGCAGAACTTTCAAGAGAAGGGGGCTTTAAAAACTGGGAGAAAAANTTTGAAGCATACAATAAAGCTATGGATTATTCGTTTAAGGAATTAGATAAACTTTTAGATTACAACAGAAGGTCAGCTAATTATTTTGTGATGCTTGCAAAAAAAATATCACAAGAATATGACGGAAGAAAAATGTATGATATCGGTGAAATTCTGAAAACATTTGAAGATTCTCAAAATGTCTTTTTTAGTTTTGCAGATATATGGCAAGATATGATCAAATCAGTTGCTAAATTCCTCTCATTTCAGGAAAGAAAACTTATGGGTATAAACCATGTTTTGAACAACTTTCTTACTTACCTTGACGATTTTGAAAAATCTTTGGTAAGATATATTATGCTAAGTAAGCTCAAAAATGAGTTCTTCAGAATCTATGCTCTTGCTCAATATGGATTTATAGAAACATCATGGATATTAAAGGAAAAAGAGAGTGAAGTTTTAGATAAAATGCATGTTTTAAGACTTCAAGAAGAAAATAAGATTAGAGATGATTTCTCAAAAATCCAAGATAGTTTAGATAAAATAGTTGTAGATTCAAAACCTTTTAAGGCTGATTCTGTTTTTGAGGAGGAAATAAAATCTTATGAGATTATGGCTGATGGTATTGTGAATTCAATCAACTCTTCTTTTGATGTATTTAATAAAGGAAATTCAATATTATTTGTTCCGCCACAAGACATAAACCAAATTATTATGCGCGAACAAAAGGATTTGCAAAAAGAAATGAAAAGAAAGAAAGAAGAAAGAAATATAAAGTAGTTAAATGATAAAATGGATAAAATAAGTAAAAAGGCAAATGTAAGTTAAATCTGATTGAGATGGAATGATAAAAAATAAGAGGTTGATTAAAAAAATATGATAAATATATTGAAACATAAGGATTTGAAAACTATGAAATTTATTATATCTCTTTTTAAGTTCGTGCCTTTATTTTTTTCCATAATTTTTTCTTTTGATTTGATATATCCATTTTCTGCTTTTTCTCAAAAGGCGGAAATGCAAAAAACTCAGGAGAAATCAAAGTCGCAAGATAGAAAGATAAAAGAAGAAAAGAAAAAAGATATTCCTTCTCAGAAAGTTAGTGATCAATCTCTTCCTGTTCAGACTCCTGATTCAACTAAATCAGATGGATACTACGGTGAAATTATAAGGAGGGTAAATGAATGGAGGTCTGTTTATTCTCCTGATATTTATGATTATTTGATCAGAAGAGAATTTCAACCTAAGGCTCTTGCAATCTATATAGATAGGTTTGAAAAAATAAAGGGTATTATGAAGGAACTTTTAGATCTCCGTTTGCAACTTGAGATGTCAAAAATATCAAATTTCTTCTCTGATAAAATGAAACCATTTTTGGAAGTTGAAAATACTAGACGCGAAGATCTTATGGGAACTCTTCAAAAATATGTAAAAAACTTCTCGGATTCCCCGTTAGCTCCGTATGCTATTTTGAGATATGCAGAAATTCTATATGAAAAATTAAGCTATGAATATATTCAAGCTTATGAGCAGGCAATATTAGAGGGTAGAGTACCACCTCAAAAGGATTTCTCTCCCGTTATCAAAATATATGAAGATTTCTTGAAAAAATATAAAGACTTCCCTATGAAAGATGCTGTTATGTATCTTGCTGGATATATTCTTGACGAAATGGGAATGCAAGAGGAAGCCGTTGAGAAATACTTTGTTCCACTTTCTGAAATAAGGTTATCTCAGTTTGCCGCCGAAGCCGCTATGAGATCAGGAGAGTTTTACTTTAATATAGGTGAGTTAGAAAAGGCGGAAAAATTCTATCTTGTTGTACTTGATTTTCCTGAAAGTCCTTTCTATTCAAAAGCTTTATATAAGCTTGCATGGACATATTTTAGAAAAGGGTATTATTCAGCCGCAATAGATTACTTCGTAGAAACGATAGATGCTTCCTATGGTAAGGAAACATCCGACAGGTTGAGCCTTATAAACGAATCGTTAGATTACATTATAACATCTATTGTTGAGCTTGGGGGATTTGACACAATTGAAAGGTCAAGAAAAGAAGCTATACTCTCTGTTCTGAATAAAGTTTATCCTCTTATTTCTCAAATTCAAGATAATCCAGAAGCCTTTTTGCTTGAAGCACAAGGTAAAGTTTTTCTTGAACAGGGCAAGTACACAGAAGCCATGCTTTCTTTCAAAAATCTTATAGATAGGTTCTATCTCTCCCCAAGATCAATAAGAGCAGCCTTTGGTATTTTTGAAGCCTTGAAAAAGTCAGGTGATATATCCGGGGCGATTTCCTGGCAGGTGAAAATGGCTGAAAAGTGGGGACCAGGCTCTGAGTGGGCAGAAAAAAATAAAGATGAACTTGGTAAGAATGTAAGAAAGCTTGAAGAAGGTCTGTTAGAAGCTGCGAAATATTATCATTCAAAAGGTATGTTCTCAGACGCTGAATCATCGTACATTCTTTTCCTCAAATTTTTCCCAGATAGTGAATTTTCTGCCGAGGTTCAGTTCCTNCTNGGGGAACTTTATTTTAATCAGAAGAAATTTGCNGATTCTTTCAAGTACTACAAAATGAATGTAGAAAATACTAAGGTCAAGCAAAATAAGTTTATTCAGGATGCTGCTTGGGGAATGGTTATATCTGCTGACCAGGCTTTGTCTGCTGGTATGAAGGATGCACCTGAAAATTTAAAAAACGCCGCGTTCTTATACGAAAGGCTCTTCCCTCTTGATAGAAGAGTTCCAATAGCCCTATATAAAGCTGCAAAAGTTATATCTTCTGAGGGTAAAAAAGATGAAGCTTTATTTATGTTCTCAAAGATAATTGAAAGATATCCAGGCTCTGAGGTTGTAGCCGATTCTATGCTTGAAATTCTGAAAATATATATAGAGAAGGGAGATTTGATGAGAGTTTTGGATTTCTCTCTGCAAGCAAGGGAAAGAAAAGATATTTTCTCGTCAGAAGATATAAAATATATAAACGACGCGGGAGCCAAAGCTCTGTTTTCCATAGCTTCAAACTACGAAAAATCTAAAAATTTTCAGGAAGCTATTTCATACTACCTTAAAATTCCTCAACTTTTTCCTGATTCTGAATTCATAGATGATGCTCTTTATAGCGTTGTTATGATGTATTATGAAATGAAAAAGTATGACGATGTTTTGAAGTTTTCAGATGAGTTTTTAAAGAAGTTTCCTCAATCTGATTTGAGGTTTGATGTTTTATATGTAAGAGCTGTNGCGCTTTCAAGNCTCTTCTTTTTTGATCAAGCACTTGAAACTTATGTTAGGTTGGAAACCGAACTTAAAAATAAAAAGAATTTATCTGATATTGAGAAAGATATACTCAATAAAACGATGGTTGCTATAATTTCAATTTACACCGGATTAGGAAAATTTAATGAAGCAGCAGAGTGGACATTAAAGTATTACAATGAATTTGGTAAATCGGAAAAAGATCCCCTTCTTTATGTAAGAAGGGCTGCTGACCTTTATGAAAAAGCCGGCAACATCCAAAAAATGCGGGAACTTCTTTCAAGTTTTATAAAAGAGATGGAAAAGCAGAAGAAATCAAACACATACGATGTGGTTTATGCAAAATATAAGATTGCAAANTCTCTTGAAAAATCAAAACCAGATGAAATGGAGAAAATTTTTTCTGATATTATAAATACTTGGCAGAAACTCCCAGATGAAGATAAAAGAAGATCAGTGAGTATATACGCTGAGGCGAAATTTCATTTCGCTAAAAAAACCTTTGATGAGTACAAGAAAATAAGGATAACAGGTGATGAGAAACAGAAACAGCTGGCAGACAAGCTAAAAAAGAAATCAGAAATGCTCAAAAAGGTTCAAAATGAAATGGGAGATATAGCTAAGCTTGGAGATCCAAATTGGTCATTTGCTGCTATTTATTATATGGGATTTGCATTCCAAGATTTTGCTGATATGCTTATTAATTCTCCTCTTCCACCAGAAATAAGAGCTATACGAGACCCAGANGAAAGGTCATTAGCAGAAGCTGTTTATAGGGAGGAGCTGGAAAAACAGGCTTTCCCTCTTGAAGATAGTGCTATAAAAATTTTCTCTGGAGCTGTTGATAGGATAAAACAGCTTGGGGTCAGAAATGAGTGGACTGCTCTAATATTTAAGCATCTGAAAATGCTTGACCCTCTCGCACCTGTTGAGGTGGAGGATGATATATTCCAAAATGTTGCTCTAACTTTTTCTATGAAATCTTATTCNATCCCTCCAATAGANGAAACAAAAGAGGAAAAATCTGTCTTTGCGAAGAAGGTGAAACANAAGGATATATTCAAATTAAGCGATCCAGAAAATCTCAGNTTAGAATCCTTAAATGCTGTCATGCAAAATCTTTTCTCTGGATATTTTGTTTTACAATCCGAAAAGGGTTTATTTTACTTTGATTCCGATAAACTTATTGGAAAGAGGGATTAAAAATTTTAACATTTAGCTAAATTTTAGTCCTTTTGATATGAAATTGTAAAATTTATTATTGTAAGAAATGGTTTGTAAGAAAAAAATAGAAAAAAAGTTTTATGATATTATCCCTTTTTTTGCTGCTCTGTCGTTTATTATTGTATCTTCATCAGGATGTTCATTTCTGCCTTTCTTATCTTCCTCAAAAGATCAGGTTAGCCAAGGAGCATTATTAGGAAGTGTAGAATCTGAAAAACAAGATGTGAAAAAAGATGTATTAAAAAACAAAAAAGAAAAGATTTTCAAGATCAGCAATATCCAGATAAACCATTTATTGATCTTTCTCAGAAAATAGATAAAGGTAAGTGGAATTTAGAAGAGATTACTTTTAACCCCTCGGACTCCGAAGATCTATCATTTTTTGAAGAACAATCAGGTGAAGTGGAAGAAATGGAAGAGATAGATAAGGTGTTTCAAGAAGCTTTAACACAGCCTTTTCCTGAAAGTATAACTAAAATAGAGAAATACTTTGTGAAAGGTTTTGGGTATTTTAATATTCCTGTTGAGCTTAATGAATATGTCGATTACTATATCTATCTTTTTACTGAAACTAAATTTAGACAGCATCTTGAAAAGTGGCTCAGCAGGTATTTTAAATATGAAAAAGTAATTAGGAGAATAATAAAATCCTACGGGTTACCAGATGANCTTATTTTTGTTGCCATGGCGGAATCTGGCTTTTCAACTCGTGCGGTCTCTCCTATGAGTGCTGTTGGGCCATGGCAATTTATAGAAGAAACTGCAAGAAGATATAANCTCAAAATTGATTTGTGGATTGATGAAAGAAGAGATATAGTAAAATCAACTTATGCGGCTTTGAATTACCTTAAAGACCTTTATGATGTGTTTGGAGATTGGTATTTAGCATGGGCTGGCTACAACGCAGGAGAAAAGAGAATAGAAAAAGCAATTGAAAAGGCAGGAGGTAAAAAGGATTATTGGTATTTTGTAAAAAGAGGTCTTATACCTCGGGAAACTCAAGGATATGTCCCAAAAATAATAGCTCTTGCGCTTATAACGAAAAATCTGGAAAAGTTTGGATTCTCAAAAGATGATTTCAAAGATGAAAGTAAGTTTGAATTTGATGTAGTAAAAGTATCAAAGCAAATAGATATATTTTCTTTATCTAAAATATGTGAATGTGATATTGTAGATTTGTGGGAACTTAATCCTTCACTTCGCCTCCCAGTTACTCCTCCCTATGAATTTGATTTGAAGGTACCAAAAGGTAAAGGCAAGCTCGTTGAGGAGA
>JGI26464J51801_1000462_pt1 | contig 11532 bp, 6 predicted proteins | sample PerSpoAPS_AMetaG_FD_51801 | JGI IMG/M metagenome (IMG submission 51801) | reverse complement strand
ATATTTTGACGATGACGGAATTTTGAGCGCCGAAATCATTCGGCGAAAAATCGGAGGGCACGGCTACTGCCGTGCCGAAACTTTTTGGTTGGGCAGGAGCACGACCCTTCATAGGTTGACTAAACTGGAGGGTGCATCCAATCCTTCAAGGGCGAAGTGGCGGACTATTCGGGCACTTGCCTGATTTCGGCAATGGTCATCTCGTAAAGGGTTCGTTTCTTGTCTTTGGCTCTTGCTCGGACGATGTATTGGTCACGACCAATTTTGCGGTAACTCTCCAGCATGTTCCCTGCAAAGGCGCTGAGGATGCGTTCCTTTTCTTTGGGATGCACTCCCGTCAACTCTTGCAAAGTCACAGGGTTGAGGTAGTCGGGGACTTCATTGAGGCTCTCAAGATGAGTCCTCAGTCGCCTCAGGGCTTCCATGCACATCGTCCTCCGTGCGAAGTTGGAGGCAGCGTAACTCCAACCACCGGGCGTCAACCCGAGAATTTGCAGGAATGGGTCAAGGGCGTTGTTGATTGCCCACTCAATCCTTTGAAGCAGGTTAGGTGGTTGCTCAAAACGACGCAATTGAGTGACCGTTGCTGCCAGAACTCTTTGAGAATCGGGCTGTAAAGGTTGAGTTCCTACAAGTTGGTAACCGCTGGCTGCTGCCATTTGACCTGGTTGAGAAGTAGTCTCAGTGATGGGTGTTCGGAAGCGCACTGAACCGTCAACAACTTGCACGATGGTTTGTTTTGTCGCTGGGTCATAAACGACTCGGAAACCTGTCCCACGAACGGCAGCGACTGCTGTCGGAGTGCAAACCGTCGCTTGCGACCTTGCCCCGAAGAATTGGGAGACATAAGCGACCGCCGAACCGAACCTCACCATGAAAGACCTATCACGAACTCCGCCACGAACGAAATCCAACAACCGGACCTCAAATTCCGTATTCGGCTCAAGTTGGATAGCACTGCCGTCAGGAAAGACCAAAGTTGCGGTTCCGTTTGCCCCTGTCCGAACGACATCTTTGTCGTGCAAAGCCATCTCAGGGCTCGCATTCACCCATTGGTTGGTTCTGCTTTGGAAAACTGAAACTGAACCGGAGAAAGCGGCAAGTGTCGCTTTGAACTCCTTCGCTTCCCTTCTAATGCCGTCAGCAATCAAAGCGACCAAAACGACAAGCGCTAAGGTTATCAAGGTTTTGAGCCAACCCGGCGCTTCCTGCAGCCATCCAAACCACTGGCGTCGTCTTTTGCGTCGCTCCTTTCGCATCTGCTCCCTTTCCGCCTGCTTTATCAATTCGGCAATCAATTCGGCTTCATTTTTGGGCTGGACTTTGCTTGACTTGCGCCACACAGTCAATCACCTCCGATCGAAGTTATGTTTCTGGCAGCCTCTAAGGCGAGGTCTGCCGTTTCTTGCTTGCGTTGAACAGAGTAAACTCGGACAGGTTTCTCACGCCCCCGAACAGTGACCGTCCCTAAATCGGCGAACAAAACGGCGTCGCCCAAAACTTTTTCGGCTTCTTCCTTCACTTCTTCACTGACCAACAGCGGGACTTTGAAGTCCTTCGTCATCGTTTGCAACCTTGAAGCCAAGTTAACCGTATCGCCCAGTGCCGTGTATTGCACCCTTTGGATTGAACCGATATTTCCCACCATCGCTTCGCCAACATGAATGCCGATGCCAATGCGAAATGTCGGCATCCCTTGTTTTTGCCAACGCTCGTTCAACTTCTCTAACCGCTCCAGCATCTCCAAAGCGGAAGCGACAGCGAGGGCACTAATGTTGGCGTCTTCGGGCAGGAAAGGACCGTAAAGTGCCATGACAGCATCGCCAATGAACTTGTCCAAGACACCACGATGGTTCTGGACAGCAGCGGTCATCTCCGTCAGATACTCACGCATCTGCCTGACGACTAACTCAGGCGGGTTTTGCTCCGAGTAACTGGTGAAACCTCTGATGTCGGAGAACAAGACAGCCACTCGTCGCCGAACGCCTTCTTGGTGTGCAATTTCTGGGTTCTTGACAATTTCTTCCACAACTTCGGGGGCGACATAGAGGGAGAAGGTTTGGCGGATTTGTCTTTTCTGGGCTTCCTCTTGTGCGAGTCGCTGCAAACCCATAAGCAAAGTTGATGAAAGCCAAGCCAACAGGGGCGCACCGAAATTGGGCAACCAAAGACCTAACCAAAAGGCTGCTTCCATCAAAACCGCAAGGGCGAAAACTGAAGCGAAAGCACCCACCGTTGCCGTTCGGACATTTTTCGCAGAGTAAAGCCACAAAGGCACGCCGACAGCCAAAGAAATCAGCAGCAACTGAAGGGCAAAGGGCATGGGACGAACTGGCGGGAGATGAAGCAAGTTAGCGATAATTTCGGCGTTCAACTCAACACCACGAAGCCCGTTGTCCAACGGAGTAGGTCTGATGTCTGTTGTTCCCGTTGCCGTCTCGCCCACCAAAACGATTTTGCCTGCGAACTTTTCTGGTTGCATCGTTAAAGCATCCACGAAACTGACGGTTGGGACGGGTGAACCTAAGCCTTTCAGCAAATCGCTCCTTCGGGCAATATGGTGAAGCCAAATTGCGCCACCATCCAAAGGCACTATCCTGTCTTTAAACCGCAATGAAAGAGGTTTGCTTTGCAACAACTCTGTCAATTTCTTGCCCTCTGCCACGCAGGCAACGGCTAAAGCGAAATGAGGCATCAACTTGCCTTCGTTTGTTTGGCGCAAAAGGACCGGCGCACGGTAAACGCCATCAATGTCGGCGTTGACATCTGCGTAACCTACCGCTGACGCAGAACCCAACAAAGACGGCAAGGGCGGTTGGAAGGTCTCAGCAAAAGCGATGGGNACATCCAAAGGTTCACCTTGAGGTGCTGGCGGCAATTTCGCCTTCAGTTGCTCTGTTGCTTTTCGCTCAACTTCTGAAAGGATGCGACCTTGCCATTGATGGAAAGGCAAGACGACACGACCGTGACGGCGGATAGCAGCAGCGAAAGCTGCGTCGCCTTGCGGGTCCCTTTCGTCCGGCTCGGCGAACAAAATGTCAATGCCAACTGCCTTAGCAAGTCTCAGCCGTTCCAAAAGTTGGGCGTATCGCTTCCGTGACCAATAACGAAGCCGACCCAGTTTTCTCAGGCTTTTGTCGTCAATGGCTACGATGAGAATGTCATCGGGGAAAGGCGTGGGTTTGATGTGGGCACGAAACCGCCAATGGGCATCGGTCAGCCAACGGTTCAAACTATCNGTTACGCCCAAACTTTTCATCAGCGCCATCAGAACCAGAACGCCGATAACGCTTTTCTGCCACGCTTTCATTGCGACATCACCTTCGTTCCTCGCTGAACTCGTTTGCTACTGGCTTTCATCGCAAGACCAATTTAACGAAGTCAAGGGACGGAGCGGGAAGGATTTGCGAGAGAAGNTGCATGTTTCCCTTTTGTGCCCTGAGTTGCAATTTGGCATCGGACGGGACAGTGAACTCAAATTGCCCGTCCTCACCTGTCTTTTGCGAAAGCAGACAGACCATTTCTGCCATCTCGTCCCAAATTGCCCAAACACTCACCAAAGCGCTTTCGATGGGTTGACCTGAAGGGTTGACAACAACTCCTTTGACCTTCGTTCCAGCCTGTAACCTCAGTCGAACCTCCTCTTGCTCTGCCGTTACCACTTTCGTTGCCCATGATTTTCTGTCAAGNGAAGNGGCAATCAATCGGGCGGGACGGTTTGGCGGGATTTGCCAAACTGCAAAGCCTTCTTCGTCGGTCTCAACTGCTTTGCCAGTTTCATCGGCAACAATCCCTTTAATCGGTCTGCCTTCTTCATCGGTCACGGAAACCCTCACCGTTGGGAAGGGACGGGCAAAGATGGTCGGCGCTTCAATGACAGAACCTCCAAAGACCTCAACAAANACGCCTTCGCTTTGCCATCCCTCGTCAGCGACTTTCAGAACCCAAAAACCATCGGGCAANCGCAACTCGTAAGCGCCTTCGGGCAATTGCTCCGCAATTGTGAAGAACTCAGGTGCAATGGGCACACCGCAGAGGAACTTCCATGCAGCAATCCTTGCTTCAACGAAAAGTCGTGGGAGTGGGAAACGGGTTTGAGCATCGGCGACCCAACCTCTAACTATGTTCGGGCGTTGCGCTTCAATGGTGATGTTTACCGTCTCACCTGCCGATAAAATCGGCACCTTTCTGGGGAACGNGGAGATGACCCATCCTGCTCCTTCGTCACCGTTGCTTTTAGCAGAAAACCAAACCACCCATTCCCACCTTCCTACGGGGACTGCGGCACGAAATTGACCGTTATCATCGGTGACGGTCCGGACACTCAGCGGTCTGACAGTGATTTTCGGCTCAAGGTTGACAGGCAGGAAGACGATTTCAATATTTGGCAGCGGCTTTTTGTCCGAGCGCTTTAAAACTTGCCCTTTAATGACGCTCGTCGGCGGCAACTCAATCTCCAATCCTTCCGCGACGGGAACTTCAAATTGGCATGGCGGTTCGTTGAACTCCACTACAGCGACGCAGCCTTCTGGTAAATCGCTGAAAACAAAGCGACCTTCGTCGCTTGTTTGGGTTCGCAAAAATTCTGGAGCGACACTTCTGAAGCGCAACGGGATTAACGGTGCATCAAATAACCCGATGGGGCGCAAGCCTTTGATGCTGACGACCTTCCGACCGAAAGAGGGCTTGACCGTCCCAGCCAAAACTGCAGGTCGGTTCAACTTGACAGTGCAAACCGAGTGGGACTTTAGCGAGACTTCCGCCCACCCGACTCCAAAGCCTTTCTTGTAAGCAATGGCAAAAGCAGGTAAGTCGCTTGGGTGCGGGATTTGCAGTTGGAATTGACCCTTATCGTCGCACAAAGTTTCCAGAAAGATGGTTTCGCCGACACCCAGAGGTTGTTCGGCGATAAGAGTTACCGATGCGAAATCCGCAGGTTTCCCATCAGGACGCAAAACTTTGCCCGAAATTTTGACCGGTTCATTGGCAAGAGCGAAAATCTGCGACAACATCGCCACAGCCAGAACAAGCACCGCTCATCAACTCCTTGACGACGGTTGTGCTGATTTTACCATATGAGCCGCCTAAAATTAATGACCGTTGCAACAGACTTTGTCGGTGTGAAGGATTTTCTCGGTGCAGGTGAGGGCTGATGGGCTGTCGGGTGGAACCGGCAGTTAACACGAGTTTGGGGCGTGAACTTTTAAGGCTGGTTTTGCCAGCACTCTTAATGCAAGTCGTCCAAACGGTAGGCTGGCTGGGCGAAGCCGTTTTCGTTAGCAGGCTCGGAAAAGTTGAGTTGGCAGCAATTGGGTTGGTGGGCGAAATCACTTGGTTGCTTTCAACCTTGACCACAATCGTGACTGTGAGTGCGACAACTTTAGTGGCTCAAAGGTGGGGCGCTGGCGATTTGGCAGGGGCAAGAGGTTTCATGAGGGCTGCGGTTCAACAGGCAATTCTTTTCGGGTTGTTAGCATCAGCAGCTTGGTTTTTGCGGGACTTGATTTGGCAAGGGATGGGTGCTGAAATCTCGATCCGAAGGGTTGCTGAGTTTTACCTTTTAATCGCCCTCGCTTCTTTCCCGCTCATGAACCTCGCTGCCAGTTGGGGCGCTGCTTTTAGGGGAATTGGCGACATGAGGACTCCGTTCTTCGTTTCCGCTATCGCCACATCTTGTCACTTGCTCGCAAATGCGACTTTGACGCCCATTTGGGGTCTCAAAGGTGCGGCTTCTGCTTTGGCTTTCAGCCGCATTGTCGCCGTTGCGGTTTTTGCCCTCTTCATCAGAAAAAGCCCATTGAACGCAGCGACAGACAAATTAGTTGCTTTTGAAAGCGGCTACCACCGCCAACTTTTGAGGCTCGGGATTCCAGCTGGCGCTCAGAACTTCTTTTGGGCATTCGGCTCGGTAGTCTTTTTCTCGCTTCTCAACCGAGCGAGGGACGGGACGGAGGCTGTGGCTGCTTTCACTGCGGGCATAAGGGTTGAGTCTTTAGCCTTCATGGTTGCTATGGCTTTTGGCATGGCAACGCAAACCATCGTGGGGCAAAGTGTTGGTGCAGGCAACTGGAAAAGGGGTTGGCAGGGAACTTGGATGTCAACTTTTTGGTGCATCGTCGTCATTCTTCCCGTCTGCGCTGTCCTCTTCTTCGCATCCGATTGGCTGGCTTCTTATCTCTCAACAGACCCGACAACTCACCGCTACACGGCTTATTACCTAAGAGTCGCTGCATTAGCCGAACCTTTTTGGGCGATAAGCATGACGACTGGTGCTGCTTTGCAAGGTGCTGGTGACACCCGAACTCCTGCACTCATCGCCATCTTGACCCAGTGGCTCTTTTGCATCCCGCTGACCTACTTGCTTTGCGTGCTCAAAGGGCACAGCCCAATTGTTGCTTGGTGGCTCGTCGGTGCATCTGGTTTCCTCACAGGTGCTGTAACTGCGACNGCCTTTNTGCTCTTTTGGCTGAAGCGTTCNNATGCTTGAAAGCATTCGCAAGTGGCGCATTTAACGCTTCGCGCGCCACAATTTGTCTCGGTGATGCCCAATGCAGACCTTGTGGGAGGAATTTTTAAGGCTTTTGCGAACTGACCATGCCTTTAGGGAGGAAGTCCGCCGGCTCGTCTTGACTGAGGAGTTGCTGACGCTTCCCGAAAAGGTGGAAGAACTGACAAAGGCAGTGAGGGAACTGGTAGAGGCTCAACGAGAACATTCCGAAATCCTGCGCCAACACTCCGAACAAATTGCTGCATTGGTTGAAGCCCAGCGGAGGACAGAAGAGGCTTTGCGCCAGCATTCTGAAATCCTGCGCCAGCACTCCGAACAAATCGCTGCATTGGTTGAAGCCCAAAGGCGGACGGAGGAGGCTTTGCGCCAACATTCTGAAATCCTGCGTCAACACTCCGAACAAATTGCTGCCCTAATTGAGGCTCAAAATCGGACAGAAGCGCAAATCGCTGCATTGGTTGAAGCCCAAAGGCGGACTTGGGAAGAATTGCAGCGATTGGTGACATGGCAGAGAGGTGAAGCGGGTCGGAGAGAAGGAGAGCGTTATGAAAGGCAAGTCATCCGAAGGGCGCCCGCAATCTTCAATGGCGGGCAGGGAGGCTCACCCGAACAACCTATCGTCCAACAGAGACTAACCCAATTGCTCGCTCCTTTCTGGCAAGAAGGGCTCATAGCGCCCGAAGATGACCCTTTGCTGGCGGACTTGATTTGGTGGAAGGACGAGCAAATCGCTGTCGTTGAAGTTTCCATGCGAGTTGACAGATACGATGTTGAGCGGGCAGCAAGAAGAGCGGCAACCCTGAGGCGGGCTGGCGCAGCGGCGATGGGCGTGGTCATCGGGGAAGAATGGGCGACACCCGAAACCTACGATGAAGCCATCGGGCGGCAAGTTGANTGGTTCATCGGTTCCGAAATGTCTGACGGCTTCAGGGAGTTCAGGATGAGGCGGGTTGATATGTCGTGAGGCGTNAAGCGTGATTCGTGATGCGTGAAGCGTGAGAATGGCATGTAGGAGGGGCGTTAGCCCCGAAATTGGTTGGAAGCGTAAAGCGTAATGCGTAAAAATGCGTTGCGGGTTGAGAGTTTTTCGTTCATCATTCGCCACTCGCTATTCGCCATTCGCCGCCATTTCTGCCCCATGTCCAACGGGCATCACAAATCCGAAGGCAGTGTGTTAAACTTGGAAAGCAACCATTTTGACCCATCAGTTTTTGGGCGCGCAAATTAACGCGAGCTGTCAAGTTTGTGCTAACGAAACTTTGGGCTCACTTTAGCGGAGGCGAGAAGTCATGGAAAACGGCTTTCACGGCTGGAAGTTGGTTCGCAGGGAGCACGAAAGTTGTGCGCTGATTTGCAATATCCGCAAGGGCGCACCTTCGCACGGCAATGTCAAGCGGGCTCTTCAAGCCCTTGAGAAGATGGGACATCGTTCCGGCATCATCAGCGGTGAGGGCGACGGATGCGGCGTCATGATTGACATACCGAGAAAACTTTGGGCAAAGTATCTGGAGCAGGCAAACCTCAATCCATCTTGGTCGGAAAGCCAAAGGTTTTTCGTTGCCCACTTCTTTTTGCCCAAAACCGAGCAGCAAAGGTCACAGGAACTCCTTCATCAACTTCGCTTGATTTTCGCCGACGCTGGCATCCGCATTCTGCTTGAGCGATTGGGCAACACTCGCAGGGAAGCGTTGGGAAGGAACGCACGAAAGGTTGAGCCCGAATTTTGGCAAATCGCTGCCGTCTTTGAGCAACCTGCTCCCGACGAAGTGATGGACAAGCGGCTCTTTCACCTTCAGTTGCGCATTGAACGAGAGACGCCCCTTCACCCAGTATCAATGAGCCGCTACACCGTCGTTTACAAGGTTTATGGTAGCCCGTCAATTATCGCCCATTACTTCCCCGAACTTGCCGATCCAGACTGCCTCAGTCGCGTCACCATCGGTCACTGCCGCTACTCCACCAACACTTGGTCAACTTTCGAGCGAGCGCAACCCTTTGCGTTGCTGGGTCACAACGGCGAAATTAATACCATTGAGAAGTTGCGCCGTGAAGGGCAAATGCTGGGCGTCCAACTACCCAAAGACGGTTCGGACTCTCAAGACCTTGACAGGGTTTTGCACACTCTCATCATTGACTACGGCTTCAGCCTTGCTGAGGCGATGGAAATCGTTTTTCCGCCAGTGCTTGAGGAGTTGAAGTGGCTGCCTGAAGAGTTGAGGCAGATGTATCGCTATTACCGAGCCGCTTTCGGTCCTTTCGCNCAAGGACCTGCTGCAATCGTCTCCCGCTACGCCGACGAATGCGTCTTCAGCGTGGACGCTTTGGGCTTGAGACCTTTGTGGTTTGCCGAGACGGAGAAGGAAATTGTGTTCACCAGCGAACGGGGCGTTTTGCCCTTTGAAACTCTGGTTCGTGACCCCAAACCTTTAGCGCCGGGCGAAAAAATTGCCGTCAAGTTGCACGCCGACGGCTCAGTTGAAGTCATCCCTTACCACCAACTGCAGTGGCACATCTACCGACGATGGCAGGAAAGGTTTGCAGCAGAGGAGAAAGTGATGGAGACCGTTGCTGTCGGAGCGGCGCGGTCAACTGTCAGTGCGGTCGCTTCAAGGTGGACTCTGCCCAACGGACAAAACGGGCGATTTGAAAGCCTTTCAGGTGGAAACGGTGCAGAAGTGGTAGCAAACGAAACTCCCTCCCTTTCGCTCCCAACCCATCCGCTTTTGACGAGCGAGCGTTCTCGCAAAGTTAACCTGATGGGCGCTTTCGGTTGGGGCAACGAGGAAGTTGACTACATTGAAGCGGTTGCTTCGTCAGGGAACGAACCCATCGGTTCTCTCGGATACGATGGTCCGCTGGCGGTTTTAGCGCCCGAAGGGCATAACCTTGCCGACTACTACAAGGAAATTGTCGCTGTCGTGACGAACCCATCAATGGACCGAGAGCGCGAAACCGAACACTTCAACACGCAAACGATTTTGGGACAAAGACCACCGTTGGAAGGGGCAAGGGACAGGGGGCAGGGGGCAAGGGTAAAGGAGCAAGCATTGAGCGAAACGATACCTGCACGCCTGCACACTTACACGCTTGCACGCTTGTTGGAACTTGACACTCCATTGCTCGTTGACGCCACTTACCTTGAGCGAGCGGGATTGCTTTCGCGGGAACTGGCAGAACAAGCGGCAAAGAACGCCAACGCCAAAACGCTGGAAGAGGTTCTGGCTTATTTTGAGGGGCTGAAGAACGGGGGCTGGAAACAGAGTGAAACTGTCAAGCGACTTTCGCTGGCTTATGACCGAGACAAAACCGCTCGCGAGGCGCTTCGGCAATTGACCGAGCAAGCAAAGCAAGCGGTGATAGAAGGCGCTCTCATTTTGCTGCTGGATGACAGCGATGCTTTCGTTGACGGGAAATTGTTCCTTGACCCTCACCTTGCGGTTGCGAGCGTGGACAAAGCCTTGAGGGAAACTTGGGACGCAGAAAACGATGATTTGCCGAAGAGCCAACGGAACTTGCGCAGGCGCTGCAGCATTGTTTTGCGTTCGGGTGCGTTGCGGAATTTGCACGATTTGATTTTCGCCATCAGTTTAGGCGCTGACGCAGTTGTGCCTTATCTGCTCTACGATGTCGCTTTGTGCAGCGAGAAGCCCGAATGCCCCATCGCTGACGAGTGGGAGCGAGCCAGAAGGTTGACCAATGTGATTGTCGGGTTGAGCAAAGGGTCTTGAGAAGGTCATCGCTACGATGGGGACGCACGAGTTGCGCGGTTACGGCAAAAACTTCGCTTCCATTGGCGTCGCACCAGAGATTGCCCAACTGACTGAGTGCAAAAACTTCTACGGAAGCGAAAAAGCGGCGTTCAATTTGGAGCGTTGGGATGCGGAAGTGAGACGACGACATAACTCGCTTTGGGGCGTGGGGCGAGGGACGGGGGACGAGGGACAAAAGCGACACTCGCCTTTGAGGCGTGATTTTCGCTTCTACCCGCATGTCTGGAAGGCTGCGGGGCGAGTTGCAAACGGCGAAAGCGATTACAGCGANTATGAGGAACGGGTCAAAGCGTTGGAGCGTGAACATCCCATCGCCTTGCGNCACNTGCTTGATGTCCAATTTTTGGATGACCCTTCCCGATGGGTTGAACCTGAGAAAGTTGACATCGGCATTGGCTGGCACGATTTGCCCTTCGTCATTGCGTCNATGTCTTTTGGCTCGCAAGGTGAAGTTGCCTATCGCGCTTACGCTGAGGCTGCTTATCGGCTCAACATGTTGGCTTTGACGGGCGAAGGTGGCGAACTGAAGGATTTGATTGGGCGCTATCCCTTCAANCGCGGTCAGCAGATAGCATCGGGTCGGTTCGGAGTCAACGCCTATTACTGCAACTCGTCCTACTGGCTGGAAATCAAAATCGGGCAAGGCGCAAAGCCGGGCGAAGGCGGTCACTTGCCCGGTCGCAAAGTCACTCCAAAAGTCGCATCTGTCCGCTACGCTGTTCCCGGCGTTGACTTGATTTCGCCCAACAACAACCATGACCTTTACAGCATTGAAGACCTCGCCCAACTCATCAGCGAACTCAAGACCATCAACCCGAAGGCGAAAGTCATCGTGAAAGTCCCTGTCGTCTCCAACATTGGCGTCATCGCTGTCGGCATCGCCAAAGCGGGAGCGGATGTCATCAACTTGTCGGGTTTTGACGGCGGGACAGGTGCTGCCAGAATGCACGCNNTNAAGTATGTNGGTTTGCCAGCGGAAATTGGGATCAAGGAAGCCCATCGTGCTTTGCTGGAAGCGGGCATCCGCGACCAAGTTGAACTTTGGGCTGACGGTGGGATGAGAACCGCTTATGATGTCTTGAGGTGCATTTTGCTGGGCGCAAACAGAATAGGGTTTGGAACTTTAGCGATGGTCGCTATCGGCTGCACCATCTGTCGCGGTTGCCAATTGGACACTTGCCATGTCGGCATAGCCACTCAAATTGAGAGCAAAGAAGAAGCGCAAAGGCGTGGGCTCAAACGATTTGAGCCGAG
>JGI26464J51801_1000454_pt1 | contig 11562 bp, 7 predicted proteins | sample PerSpoAPS_AMetaG_FD_51801 | JGI IMG/M metagenome (IMG submission 51801) | reverse complement strand
GGAGTTTCATAAAATCTTTTTTGTTCTCAAAGAACATGGTTGATACAACGACTGCAAAGGCTCCCATTTTTATGTAAAGTTCTGCTGTTTTGAAATCTCTTATTCCTCCTCCTACTGTTGCTTTGGGACCAGAATTTATAACTTTTTCTATTATTTTTACCTGGTTTTCTTTTCCGAAAGCTGCGTCAATATCTACGATATGGACAAGTTTTGCCCCTCTTTCCTTCCACGTCTTTGCAACTTCTTCGGGATTAGGAATTGATATTATCTCTTTATCTGGTTGTCCCTGAAACAATCTTACAACTCTTCCTTCTTTTATATCTATTGATGGTATTACTAACATAGTTTTCGGTGATTATTTTTTGTTTATGTTTTTGCTTTTTAGTTTTTGTTTTGTTGATTCCCTTTCCTATCTATTTTTTCTACTATGAGCTTCATTCCAGTTGCATTAATAATCTTCACTTTTTCTCCTTTCTTTATTTCTTCCTGGTGTGGTGAGTTAAGCTCTGCATCCCATATCTCTCCTGATATGAAAATTTTTCCTTTTCCATCTTTAAAGTCAGCTATTGCTTCTCCGACTTCACCTATTAGGCTTTCAAGACCTACAAAGGATTTTCTCATCTGAGCTTTCAAACCTTTGTATGCTACAAAAACAAAAAACGCAGCAGTTGCTAATGTTGATGAAATTATCACTTTCATGGAGGCACGTAAAAAAGGCTCGGGAGATTTGAAAAGCATCAAGGAACCTAAAATCATGCTACCTATTCCTGCAAGAGCTAAAATTCCAGCAGATTGGAATTTGACTTCAAGCAAAAAGAGAATTATAGCCATAACAATTAGTAAAAGTCCAGCCCAATTTACAGGGAGGGTTTGAAGAGAATATAGTCCTAAAATAAGACATATTGCGCCTATTACTCCCGGAAAAATAGCACCTGGGTTTGCAAGTTCAAAAAATATGCCCCATATTCCTATCATAAGAAGAATATATGCTATGTTTGGATCTGATATAACCCTCAATACTCTATGTTTTATGTTCTGTTCAAATCTTACTATCTCATAGTTTGAGATTTCAATTGCAATCTCACCTGCGGGAGTTTTTACTTTCATCCCATTTATTTTCTTTATAAGTTCAGAGATGCTCTCAGCAATAATATCAATTACATTATTTTTCAAAGCTTCTTCTGCTGTTAGAGTTGCTGCTTCTTTTACAGCTTTTTCGAGCCATTCTGTATTCCTTCCGTGCCTTTCTCCAAGTGCCTTTATATATGCAATTGCGTCATTTTCTATCTTTTTTCTGAGTTTTTCATCTATTTGCTGTCCCCCCATCATAACTGGTGAAGCTGCTCCTATTGATGTTCCGGGAGCCATAGCTGCAATATGAGCTGAAATAGTTATGAATGTTCCTGCAGATGCTGCACGAGCTCCAACAGGCCAGACAAAAACACAAACGGGAACATACGATGATTCTATTGCTTGAATTATCTTACGCATTGAAAGATCTAAGCCCCCCGGTGTATCAAGAAGAATTACAATAAGTTTTGCTCCTTCCTTCTGGGCAGTTTCTATTCCTTCTACTATAAATTCAGCAACCGGCGGACTTATCGCACCTTCAACCTGGATTACATAAACTTTATCAGATAAATTCTTTCTTACTTCTGGAGCTTTTTGAATAGTTTCTTCTGAATCACTCTTTTTTTTGCTTTCTATGATGCTTTTGTCTTTTTTATTTTCGTCTTCTTTGTTTTTTTCTTTTCCCTTTGCTTTATCTTCTTTTTCTTCTTCTTTTTCATTTTTCATTTTTTCCTCTTTCCCTTTTTGTTCTTCTTCTGGATTGAGGAACCTTTTGATTATTCTCTCTACTGGGGTGCTATCTTGAAAAGTCGGGAAAGTTGATAGGATTTTTGCGGGGTGTACATACTCCGTAAAAAACATTATGATTGTGATAAAAAATATCACCATAGTAAAAAATATTAAAGCTCACTGTTTTAGATTATGTTTTTTTAAAATAAAGCTTTTCTTGCAAAAGCAAGAAAAAAGCAGCTTTTATTTTTAATTTCTTTATTATGGAGGAAAAAGAAAAAGGGAAAAGTAATACATCGGGTCTTGAGAGTATTCTTGATTCTCTGTTTCAGAGAATAAAAGATGTGGTAAGTTCCGAAACAATTGTCGGAAAGCCTATAACAGTTGGGAAAGCATGTATTATTCCACTTTCTAAGTTGAAGATAGGATTTATGGCTGGTTCTCGGTCTGAAAAAGAAATCGGGGCTTCTGGTGGAGCTATATCGGTTGAGCCAATAGGATTGCTTGTCATAACAGATGAAGGTCAAGCCGTATTTCATTCAACATCAAAACCGCAATCCGCACTTTTAGAAAAAGCGATAAACCTTATTCCAGATATAGCAGAAAAGGTTTTACCAGAAATAAAACAAAGATTGAAACCAAAAACAGAAGAAGAAAAATCATCAGATAAGTAGTAGTTTGTTGTAGGTTATCTATACCACCTTATTGGCATCTTATCTCTATGACACTCTGGTTCGGTAAAGTTTATCTCAGTATTCCATTCCATTTTCCCTTCTTTCAAATCTAATTTCAAAAGTCCTTTCCTTTCTTTTCTCTCCTCATATGCATCTCCGTAAATCCATAAAAGATACAACTTTGCATTCTTTATATCTAAAAGCTCACCTATTTCATCTGCTCCTTTTCTTGTAAAAGTATGAAAATTGATATTTATATCAGTGGTCTTATGTAAAATTTCCCCGGTAAAGGGATAAACTAAAAATATTGTCTTGTAACCTTTTGATATATAAATTGTAACATCTCCAGGTTGAACTGTACCAAAAAATTCAATTCCTTCTATTTTTCTTTCCCACAAAATTTCTCCGGTAACGCTCAAAGCGTATAGAGTGATGGTGCTGCCATTTTGAAAATTATCTGCGAGAATCAATTTATCTTGAAAAATCCCAACTACCTGACCGAATTTAGGAATTTCAGTTGGAGGAAAGACTATATTGAAATTTTCAGGTTCAATACCTAAAATCTTTTCTTTTCTTTTACCATCAATGTAATAATAACATCTTAACCATATATAAGATAGTGGCGAAGGATACTTGTTTTCATGATAGTAATAGACACCATCTACATAACCATAATCTTTATTCACCACAGGCATATGAAAAATACATCTTTCTTCTTTGAAGTAATCCTCTAATGAGATTTTGTTGATTACATCACCTGTTTGCAAGTCTATCTTATATATGTTTGAATTAGAAGAGAAAATAGCTTGATTTTCTGAAATAGAGGTGAAATCCTGAAAAGAGTTTTCAGTAGCATCTTTTACCCATATCATTTTCCATTTATCAATATCAAAAGCAAGAATTTTTCTCCGTGAGATTAAAATTAGTTTCTTGCCAATAAATACAGCATCATTGAAATGAAACTCTTCTTTGAAATCAAGGTTATATCTTTTTGTGATATTTCCTTCAAAATCAACTGATATGATTTGGTTTTTGGAGACCACATATATGGAAAAGTCATCACATGCTAGCAGAGCATCATAAAAATTTCTCTTAATGCCGGTATTTTTTACCCAATCTATATTACCAGATGATGAAATGCTCCAAAGCCTTCCATTTCTATCTAAGAAAAGAATTTTATCTTTGCAGAGTAATAACTCGTATGGAGGATGTGTACATTCAATATACCACCTAGTAAGACAAGAAAAAACTTCCTTTAAGACCTGATCATTGGAGCAAAATGGAGTAAAGATTAAAAGATTAAAGATTAAAATTAGTATTAGTACAACTATATTATACAAATGCATTTTTCTAAACTATTCATTATTTTTTAATGCACGTGGGAGGAGCGAAATCTAAATCTAATTTCCATTTTACTCCACCATTTTTCAGATCAAGTAGCAATATCTCCTTTTTTGCTTTTTCTTCATTAATCCATATGATATAAAGTTCCCATTCAGGAGTTATTTCTTCACCAATTATATATCCTGGTACCTCAAATCTTATATCCTTCTCTAAAAGTACTTCACCGGTATAAGGAGATAGGAAAATATATTTTTCCAAAATTGTTTTGATTTGCCTATGATGTTCTTTAATATCCTGTCTTAACATTACTATTGCTCCTCCAATTAAAAATGATCTTTCCCAGTAGTGATCAAATTCTCTTTTCCATAATAAATTTCCACTTATGTCTCTTGCTATAATAGCATAAATATACTTACCTTCACTCCAAAATCCTTTGACACGTATTATTATACTATCATAAATCAAAGTTGAATACAATCCTGCAAACTCTGATACTTCAAAAAAATTGGAGGTTTGAGGATCAAATTTGAAAACTTTATAATTATAGTTTTTATCTCGGCAAATAAGCCAAATATTGGAAGAAGGAAAAGGAAAGAAATTTCTGATTCCAAGAGGTTCGCAAACTTTATCAAATTCGCCTAAAAGTTTTGGTTTTATTTCCCTATTTGGAGAAAGTAAGTCAGAGATGTCAAAAATTCTCATTATTCTATTATCTGGGGGAATCATAATATCCTGGTTTATCATAAATAAGCCTTGTGTTGTGCAATAGAGGAAGAAGTAAGGAGAAAATTTAGCTTCTTCAACCTTATATTCTGTTAGTTCGCCTTGGTAGTTCAGTGATATGATGCTTTGCTCTTTTATGTTTATAAAAATTCTGTTGCCACAAGGTACTATTGGACGATAAAATATCCCCCATTCCTCTACCTTTTCTCCTTCCTTTACCAATTTTATCTTATCTACTTTACCTTGTTGGTCTATGATGTAAAGCGTTCCCCTAACATCAACGAAATAAATTTTACCTTCAATATACACTGGATCATAATTGGGAGTATAATGACACCAATAAGTAATACAACTATGAAATGAAAGTGGGAAATAAAATAATAATAACAGAAATAGAAAAAACGGAACCATGCTATGGTTTATGGACATTTTTCGTCCGAACCACAAAAACATTTTCTCTCACACCTATCCGCAGTATTCTCACCCCTGCAGCAGACATGTACCATTTCATGTAATATAGTTGATGCAATTACCTCTTCTATTGTCATTGATTTTAAGCATGGTAAACAGTTCGTTACTGTTTTTTCGTCGGCACTTTTACTGAAGACAAGACCATGTTTGAGCCAAACATCTATGATATGAAAAGCTTTACCACAACGATCCATTCTTGCACATTTTATTGTCACAGTATATGAAATTCTCCTGAGGCAACTTCCCAAACCAAATGGCCATCCACCTCCAACGCACTTTTCTTTGAATATTTTCTTATCAACAATTCTTGTTGCTCTCCATACCCTCTTATCTCTTGTATCACAAAGTATTATGTAGAGCCCAAAAGGATCTTTGTTTCTGAGCGGATTGTTATCAGCGTAAACATATGGATTCCAGAACAACTTTGATGTTCCCCTTTCAATAAGTCTTCTTTTACCATCCTCTCCCCCTGCCTCCAATACTGGATCCTTTTGCGTGAATCTTCCATATCTTGGATCCATCGCCCTTGCTCTGAAATCATAAATCCCTGCCTCTGGAATATATTCCCTACCTCCAAATAAAAATACGTTTTCCCTTGCCTCTTCCCCTCCCCATACCTTTAATGGTCGTCCAAACGGATCATAATCATACTTTGCTACCAAATTCCCTCTTTCATCTGTTATAGCTCTTACAGACAAAGTTCCATCCACATGGTAGAAAAATTCATTTTTCTGTTTCTGTGATTCGCCTTTTCCATTCCCGTTTTTCCCTTTTCCGTTTTTTTTCTTAAATTCAATCTTCCCCAAAATCTCATCTACCCCAAGACCAAAAGTATATCTTGCTAGTAAATTCCCCTTCTCATCAAGTTCTGCAAGAATATTCTCTCCATCATATATAAAGTATTTGACTTCCCCTTTACTATCACTCCTCCTATAAACTTTTGAATCTATGTCAGAAACCAAAAACGAGTTTTCCTTCTTTTCCCCTTCTTTTTGGTAGATAATCTTTTTAAGTTTATTTTCAAAGTTATATATGTACTCAGTTAAAAATTCCTCAACTTTGCCACCTTCAAAATTCTGGACTAATTTTCTTGAAAGGTTCCCAACAGGATCAAATTCATAAAAAACTTTATAATATGTACTTCCGTTCCTCCTTCTTGCCTCCTCATAAATGATTTGGTTAGCATTGTCAAATAGATAGAAAATTTCTAACGGATGTTTAAGTTTTGGAAATCCATCCAGAGTTCTTTGCAAGTTAGGGTCAAAAGGGAGACCTTCATCTTTTGATTCAATTTTCATACCAACCCTGTTCCCAAAAAGATCATAAAAATATCTGAACAAGTAATCTTTTTCCTCCTTTCTTTTGTGCTTTACATCTACTCCAACAAGCTCATTAGCGTCATCATAAAAATAGGAAATAATTTTATCTGGTTCTTCAACTTCTGTAACATTCCCGCTCCCATCATATTTATAAGAAAAAGAAAGCAGTAATTCCTTTCCATCTTTGGTTATTGTTATATTAGAAACTCTCATACTACTTTTGCAGCCAGCATTACATCCGTTATATGAATATTCTGCAACGATACCGTTAGGATATATTACCTTCGTTCTTTCACCTGCAAGATTATACTCAAACCTAAACTCCCTTCCCTCGGAGTTCACAAGAGATATTAAGTTTCCTGTTTCATCATAGTAATATTTGAAAACCCCACCAAAAGGATCTATCATTTTTGTCCTCCTCCCAAGCCGATCATATTCATAATAGATAGTGAAAGATGGGAATCCAGGTAGTTTCAATGTGTTTTCTCTTATCCTACCCATAGAATCATATGTTTTTGAAATATCAATATCCTTATTCTTTGCTCTCACCAACCTACCAGCTCTATCATATTCATAAGTTACCTTTGTGTTGTCAGGATAAACCTTTTCTATAACACGCCCAAATTTATCGTACTTATAGGATATTCTGATGTTGTTATGGTATGTTTTCTCTATAAGATTTCCGAACTTATCATACTTATAGTGTATAACCCTGCCCAGTGGATCCTCCTCTGAAACTATTCTCCCGTAAATATCGTATGTATATTTTGTTTCATTCCCCAGAGGATCTATAACGGATATGAGATTACCACCTATATCGTATTTATATTTCCAAATCCTTCCACCGATATTTTTTTCTATAACTCTCCCTAATGTATCATACTTGAAACTAACCCACCTTCCGTCAGGATCCAAAATTGCTATGACATTTCCCGCTGAATCATAAATGTATCTTGTCACCCTTTCAGAAGGATCAACAACCGCCGTAACATTTCCTAAAGCATCATAGTAGTAAAGTGTTTTTCTTCCCAACGGATCTGTTATAGAAGTGACATTCCCTTTTGGGGCATATGTAAAAGATGTTTCAGCACCTTTGGGGTCTATGATTTTTATAACTCGACCCAAAGCATCATATTCATATCTTGTAATGTTACCTAGAGGATCTTTTTTAGATATCAAATTACCCTCGGAATCGTAAGAGTATTCATAAATTCCTCCATCTGGCTTCACCTCTTTTATCAGCCTACCCAAAAAGTCATATTGATATAAGGTTACATTGCCAGCAGGATCAGTAGTAGCTGTAACTCTACCAGTAAAATCATAAAATATGATTGAGCCATCTTGGCTGACAACCTTTACAGGATTACCTGCAAGATCATATTCATACCGTGTTGCTAAACCATTTATAGATTCCTCAACTATAAGTCCCATTATGTTATAAGTTCTTGTAAGAATTACTCCATCGTAAAATTCAACTCTCGCTATTCTTCCGGCTTCATCTAATATTACCTTTGTCTCGGCACCGGAAGGTAGAATTTCCCTGATCCTTTTTCCATCTCCATTATATTCAAAATTCCATTCACCGCCTTGTGGATCTACTGCTTTTACTGGGAGATTTGATTCATTATAAAAGAATACCCATCTACCCCCACCAAAATCTATTTTCTCAATAAGATTCCCGTCATGGTCGTAATTCATATATCCAATTCTTTCAAGTTCATCGACAACAGCTGTGAGGTTCATATTGTAATCGTAGTAAAGTCTTAACCTTCCTTCATGAGGATCTTCTTTATATATAACTTCTCCCCGAGAATTATAAACCCGAATAAAGCTGTTTCCTAATTGATCGGTGAATTTTATCAATCTACCAAGAGCGTCATACTCGTAGGTTACTGTATATCCTCTTGGACTTTTCTGTGAAATCAATCTTCCAAGTATGTCATAGCTGTATTTTCTAACATTTCCTAGTGGATCTATTTCTTCTTTGAGATGACCATATTCATCGTACGAATATCTCCACACTCTTCCGAGTTGATCAATTGTTGCAGTTAAGTTTCCCAAGGTGCTGTAGAAGAATTTTTTCTCCCTTCCAACAGGATCTATTTCCTTTATAAGATTTCCTTTTTCATCATATTCATATCTCCAAATACCACCTGCCTCGTTTTTATATTCCACAATATCTCCGAATTGGTTATACTTATAGCTTTTGGTTGCACCTGTGGGTTCTTTTATTTGTACCAAGTTTCCTTCATCATCATACTTATACTCAAACTTTAATCCAGATGGAGTAATTTGCTTTATAAGATTTCCCCTTTCATCGTACTCAAATCTATATGTATTACCCAATTGATCGCTTTGCAATTTAATAACATTAAGATTACTATCAACCTCAATTCTTTGGGTAATTCCTCTTCTGCTGGTTAAGATAACAGTATTGCCACTATAAGCTATGGAAAGCTCGTGTCCTTTCATATCTATTGATTTAGCAACTCTACCTTTTTCATCGTAAACTATCCTCAAAGGAACCCCAAGAGCATCTTTCTTTTCAATTATTCTATTCATATTGTCGTAAATATAATGAGTAGTACCACCAAGAGGGTCTTTTATTGCAGCAAGTCTACCGCTTTCATCATAACTAAATTCCCATTCATTTCCTATGGGATCTCTGATTGACTTTAATTTTCCGTCAGAATATTTGAATTCTATGTTTCTCCCAACAGGATCAACAATCTTAACTAACAAATTACCTTCATATATGAAATTCCATCTGTTTCCTCTCCTATCTTCAATAAGAATAATTTTACCTTCGTTATCAAATTTTCTTATTGTTCCTCCCCTTTGGTGGAGAATATAGTTAGAACCATCAAAAGTTATTTTGGGAATAGATTTGAAAGCTGTTCTTTCATCCGATATCCAGGTACCTTGTGAAACTTTTTTGTAGATTATTCTTTTTCCATCCTCCCAAATAAGAATTAAATCTTCCCCTTTGGGAATAATTCTTATATCCCAATTTGTTCTCCACCTTGGTCCTAAAGACGATGAACTTTCGTCTAAACTATTGTAAATCAAGCTAACTTGCAAACCCAATGAATCGGGATCAAATTCAAATAGAGGGAAAACCTCATAAAGATTACCTGAGACTAAATTTACATGAAGATTATGCCCTATATGAACAAGTGGTGTTTGCTCATCTCCACCTCCGCATGTCTTATCACATCCTAAAACAACAGGTTTTGACTTTATCTTCACCACCTTCTTTACATTCCTCAAAATTGCCCACGCATTCCCCTCAAAATCTACCTCCACCGCTATCACTCCTGCTCCTCTCTCAAAATTTGCCCTACCTCTTATCATCCTTTCTCCTACCGAATACCAAAAAACATAGTTATTTCCCCCTGCCCACACACTCCTATCTTCCTTTCTTACTCCCATCCATCCACTGAACTCTAATCCTATCCCATGAACATCTAATACTCCTTCCTCATCCAAAATCCCTAACCTATCTCCTCCCATACCCCCTACCGCTTTTCCCTCCAAAATGTAAAATGTCCCAGGGCAGAACCTTTCCGATGGATAAAGCTGTTTCAACCTCCCCTCATTCACATAGTAAATGAACGGTCCTACGCAAGAATATGTCTCTGTCACCCATACNTTNTTNCCATCTACTTTCACTCCNGCTGTCCACCAACCAACTGGTATCCTGAAATAAAAAACAAAACTTTCTTGTCTCACATCAAACTTTGCTACCGCTCTCCCTACTGTCACCGTCATCCATATGTTCCCATCTCCATCAAAATCTATCTCATATGGCCAACTTCCTATATACCCCGGAACCCTGAAATACCTGAAAGTCTCTGTATCCATGTTGAACCTCACAAGGTCAGGTCCTAACCTCAAAACTATCCAAACAAATCTGCCTTTTACCTCTATATCTGATACCCAACTTCCAGCTGGAAGCCACCAGAGTTTCACCTGACCAGTTCTTGTATCAAGTTTTCCAATATAAGTTGCGTATTGGTTCAAAAATCCGTGCTCTGCAAACCAGACATTCCCTTCTTCATCTACCCTCAAAATTGATGCAAAATTCCCAATTGAAAACTCTCATAGCTGAGTTCTGATTCACTCTTTTGGGAAAATCTTGATGACATTCTAAAATTTTGCATGCTGAACTCTTCTACTTTGAGTGGCGGGACTTCTCCTGCTGGTGGTTCATATGATGAATAAGATGAAGATGAAGATGAAGGGTCAGGGAAGAGCATATCGCTCACGATAGCCCATGTTGAAAGGTGGTCTGTTTTTGCAAAAACTCTTTGTCCATCAAAATAGCTTTCATAAGGTACCCAAGTTTTGNNATNATGTGTCATAGAAAGCAATTCTCAAAAACTCTTCTTCTTTTATTTTTTGTTGTGTTTTGATGTTGATATTGCTATTATTTTCATATTTTATAGATATTTCTGCAGGGATTTTGAATTTGATGTCGGGAGAGATTTGGAATGCGGGACCTACTGCACCTTTCATTTTTACTTTTTTGATTTCAATTTCTTTTGGTTCATCCAAAGCACCATCTGGAATAACTATTTTCAACTCATCTTTTTCAACAACTCCACCTTTTTCTGATATGAAAAATTTGCTTTTTGATTCTTTTTGGCAACTGAAAATAAGGGAAAGAAAGAAAACTGAGAAGAAGGATAAAGGAAATATGAGGAAAGTGAGGTATCCTCTATTGATCTGCCGCCCGACTTCTCTCTCTCTCTTTACATTCGCAGACATTTTTTACTTTCCTCCTTTTTTATTTTTTATTTTTCTTTTTCTCTATAATAAAAACAGATAATTATTTTTGATAAAGAAGTCAAGGATTTGTAAAGTCAGGGGGATTTTTAGGAAAAGCTTGCCAGTATGCTTTTTTTGTAAATCTTGGTTAATTTTTGCGGAATTTTTTAAAATTTTTGTGTATGAAGAAGTTTAAGTTTATTCCTTCTATTAGCTTGTTTTTCTATTTTATCTTTTTTCTCCAAAGCTGCTCACAATCACAAAAAGAGGAAACGATTACCATATCTTTTACTTCTCAAAACTGCAACATATTATCAAAATATGATGATGTGCCGGAGGAGGTAAAAAATGAATGTTTTTTCCCTTTCCCTTTTACTCAATTTTTTTCGTCAGGTAAGGTTTCGGTTCCGGCTGAGCTTGTCAAAATCCCAGAAGGTTATCCTCAACTTGATTTATCTTTT
>JGI26464J51801_1000432_pt1 | contig 11816 bp, 15 predicted proteins | sample PerSpoAPS_AMetaG_FD_51801 | JGI IMG/M metagenome (IMG submission 51801) | reverse complement strand
GGCGCGGATCTGATATTGCTTGGAAGTGACCCGGATAGGGAAGGTGAGGCCATCGCATACCATATCTTTGAGGAGATAAAAAGCTTAAAAAAGCAGGTTAAAAGGGTCTTATTCTTTGAAATAACGCCCGAAGCGGTAAAATCCGCAATAAATAACCCTACGGATATTGATTTAAGGAAGGTTGAATCCCAAAAGGCTAGGAGGGTCCTTGATAGGCTCGTTGGATATTTAATAAGCCCAATTTTATGGAAAAAGCTCAGGTGGGGGCTTTCCGCGGGTAGGGTTCAAAGCGCCGCCTTAAGGTTGATAGTTGAAAGGGAAAGGGAGATAAGGTCTTTTGTCCCCAAAACTTTCTGGTACTTTGAGGTGGAGCTTGAGAAGGGTGGGAAAACCTTTAAAGCAAGATCCGAGAAAAACTTTTTTGATGAAAGGGAAGCAAGGGAAATTTACGAAAGACTGAAAAAGGGAACCTTCAAGGTGATAGAATTCAACAGAAAAATCGTAAAACAGAACCCACCCCCACCCCTAAAAACCTCCACCCTACAGCAGGAGGCAAATAACCTATTCGGACTTTCCGCAGGAAAGACGATGGAGATAGCCCAAAGCCTATATGAGGGGGTTGAGATAGAGGGGAAAAGGGTGGGTTTAATAACTTACCATAGGACGGATTCAACCCGCCTCTCCGAAAGGGGAGTAAATCTCATAAGGAGCACGATAAAAGCCCTATTTCCCGAAGAATACCTTTCAAAAACCAAAAGGACTTACGGAAAAGATAGGGGAAACGTTCAGGGTGCCCACGAGGCGATAAGGCCAACATACCCAAATATAAAACCTTGGGATCTAAGGGGGAAATTGAACGAACTTTCCTTAAAGGTTTATGAACTAATATGGAGGAGGGCATTGGCATCCCAAATGTCCCCCCTTGAGTACGAGCTTATGGAAGTAAAGATATCCGCGGGTGGGATAAATTTCGTTGCGGAGGGTAGGGAGGTGAAATTTGAGGGTTGGATGAAGGTTTTACCCCATGAGCTTAGGGGTGAGGATATACCGGATCTGAAAATTGGGGAAGAGTTGAAGGTAAGGGGTATAAAGCTAAAGAAGGATAAGACGAAGCCCAAGCCGAGATTTACGGAGGCGAGCTTGGTTGAGGAGCTTGAAAAATTGGGAATAGGGAGACCTTCAACATACGCAACCATAATAAAAACCCTATTTGCGAGGAAGTACGTCATCAAAAAGGGTAAAACTTTGGTGCCTACCGAGATGGGGGAGAAGGTCCTTGACGAACTTTTAAAATTTTTCCCGGAGATCTTTGATTATAGATTTACCGCCAAGATGGAGGAGGAGCTTGACAAGATAGAGGAGGGAAAGAAGGGATATTTGGATGTGGTTAAAGAATTTTACCTTGAACTATGGCCGAAAATAGAAAGGGCAAACGGATCTCCTTCGTAATGCCATATTTTTTTAGGGAAGTTAGCGGTGGTGCGGAAAAGCAGGCTTATCTATTATCAAAAAACCTAGCCCTTCGGGGTTTTGATGTTTATTACATCACCTCAGGGAAGGGGGAAGAGATCTTTGATGGGATTAGGATTTTAAGGATCCTGAGATTTCCCCACATTCTCCAGTACCTTGAATATCCCAAAATACTCCTGAAGCTCTTTGAAATTGATGCGGATGTTGTTATGACGAGGATAAGGCATTATTATTTTCCCGTTGCCCTTTATGGGATTCTATCCTTCAGAAATTCCGTAATATTCATCCCGGAGAACGGAATACCTTACCCATTTTACGAGACGGAGAAGGTAATAAGGACAAAGAGGGGAATAAGGAGGATCCTGGGGGTGATAAACGCCCTTATTCTGGACATCTTCGCATTTCTTGGGATACTATTTGCAAAAACCGTGATCGTGCAAAACGAGAAGCAAAGGGAAAGAATTAGGAGGATCTACTTCAAGGATCCAAAGAAGATTCCTTCCCTCTTTGAACCTTTAAATGTGGATTTTTCCAAGAAGGAGGGGGTATGTTGGGTGGGGAACCTTAGGGAGATAAAGAGGGTTGAGCTCTTTTTGGATTTGGTAAGGAGGGTTAGGGGTGTTAATTTTTACCTTGTGGGGAGGATACCNGAGAGGTATAGGAATTTGATAGGGGGATTGGAAAACCTTAAGGTTTTCGGGGAGCTTCCATACGAGGAAACCGTTAAAATAATAGCAACTTCCAAGGCTTATATAAACACGTCAAAGGAAGAGGGATTTCCGAACACATTCCTAGAAAGTTGGTACTACAAAACCCTAGTGATAACCTTTGATGCGGATCCGGACGGTTTAATATCCAAGGGTTTGGGGGTAAAGGTTAAGGACCTTGACGAGGCAGAGAGGGTGATAAGGGATCTTGAGGAGGATTTTGGTAAGTTTTCCGATATTACGGAGAGGGCATACCTTTACGTGGTAAATAACCACCTACCCGAGAGGGTGATACCCCTATGGTGCGAAGTTGTAGGTTATTATGATGTTCAGGATAAGGGCGAGGAGGTTCATAATTAGCCCGAAACCTCAAAAGGTCCCTCAAGCTTACAAGTCCGAAGGAATAAATGAGCATATTGGGGGGTGTAGCGACCGGAAGCATAAAGGCACCGGAGGAGGATATTGCAACCACCGCGGACAAAGCTGAAGGGTCAAGGTTTGTCCCCTTTGCAAAGGTGTACGCTATTGGTACAAGGACACTTGCAACCGCCGTGTTTGAGGCAAACTCCGTTAAAGCTAAAACAAAAACCGCCCAAGCTCCAACCAAAAACAAATTTGGAAATCCTTCAAAAATCTGAAAGTTTTCACAACGAAATCGGAAAATTCGGTTTTTATGATAATATCCGAAAGGGCAAAACCTCCCCCAAATAGAAGAAGGGCACCCCAGGGTATATCCCTCAGGTCTTCCCATTCAATGAGTTTGAAAACAAATAGGAAAATCGCGGAGGCGATGGCAACGGTTGAGTCTTCAATGTTTAATTTTAACTTCTCGTTTATAACGGGTAAAAGTATCCAAAGTAATGCGGTTGTAAGGAAAACGAGGGCAACGATTTCCCCCCTTTTATCTAAACGGACCTCCGAAATGGGAAGGTTTAACTTTCTCCCCGATAGTTTAAAACCGAAAATCGCAACCAAAATAAAGGTTATTTCAAGGAGTAGTGAATAGGGAAGTCCGAACTTTAACCAATCCAAGAACGTAATATTCTCACCGAACCGTTTTAAAATCCCTGCATATACCATATTCGGCGGGGTACCCACTAAAGTTGCCATACCACCGATGCTTGAAGAATATGCGGAACTTAAAGCTAAGGCTTTCAAGATCCCGGAGCTTCCGAGGGACAATATCATAGGTATGACCACCGCTGTTGCAGATGTGTTGCTTATCCACATTGATAAAAAATAAACCGAAAGGGAAATACCCAAGAAAACCAATTTCGGATCTTCCGAATATCCTAACGAGCCTTTGGGTAAGATAAAGGTGTATGTTATACTTCTCCAGAGCCCTTGCTATGATAAAACCCCCGAGGAACAGAAATACGGTGGGTCTTGCGTAATTTACGGAAACTTCTTGGGGGGTCAATATCCCAAAGAGTGGAGCCAAGACAAGGGGAAGCAAGGCGGTGACATAAAGCGGTAAAACCTCACCCACCCACCATACACCCATCCAAAGAACTAAACCTATAGAAAAGGAGAGCTTTCGTTCAAGGGGAAGAAGAAAGGAGAAAATAAAAAGGATGGGACCTAGGAAAAGTAAAAACCTTTTCATTTGAATCTATTATACACCCTAAGTCTTATCTCCGAGGCGCAATTTCTCCAATCAAGCCTACTTAGAGCCTTGAACCTTATCGTGAAGATCAGTGAATTGGGACCAAGCCCATCAAACCATACTATCGGCTTAAAGGTTTTGTCAAAGCCCTCAAAATTTTCCATCTCCTCCAATATCTCAAGCAGAACCTCCTTAGCCCTCTCAGGATCGTGGGATCCATAAATAAATATACGCAGGTTATCAACGAAAGTTGGATCTGGTCTGTTGTAGCTTACGAGAATGGAGTTTATTATCTGGCTGTTCGGAATATATACGATGTTGTTGCTGAAATCCCTTATGATCGTTGAATAAACCCCAACATCTATTACCTCCCCGCTGTAGTTTCCAACGCTAATTTGATCCCCCACTTGCACCCTCTTTGATGAGGTTATGTATATTCCCGAGAAGAGGTTGCTTAAGAGGGGTTGTAAAGCTAACGCAACCGCCAAACCCCCTATACCCAGAGCGGTCAATATTGGGGTTATATGAAAACCTACGGCGCTTAGACCCAATAATAGCCCGGTTATAAATACCCCCCACCTTGTGGATACGCTTATTATTGAAGACCTTATGTTAAAGTAATCCTCAACNACCATCTCAAGGATCGCGCCGAGGGTGTAGGAAATTGATGAAAAAAGGACTATAGTTGAAAGGTTCTGAAGGATCTTGTTCGTTTCGTGTCCAAGATTTTCCCCGAAAAACCTCAAGGAAAAGTAAATTCCGAGAATGAAAAACCACAATACCACCGCGGGTNTAAGACCCCTATAAATCCGATAAAATAGGTTCTCCTTCCCCTTCAGGGTCCTTAACAGGAATGACCTGACGAATAGGGAGAAGAGAACACCTACGAAAAGGAAAAATAGGGTAAGGAAGATGGATAGGATAAGGGGATGTTTCAAAGCTTCCATATTAGCCATCCCATAAATCCCCCCATTATNGCTCCCGTAAGCACCTCAAAGGGGGTATGCCCAAGGAGTTCCCTTAATTTGTTTTGGGATATGGGGTGTCCGGAAAGGAGTTCCTCAAGTATAGCGTTTATAACCTTAGCCTGTTCCCCCGCCGCCCTCCTAATTCCCGCCGCGTCATACATAACTATTATGCTAAAAAATGCGGTTATACCAAACAGTGGGCTTGAGAATCCCTCGGAGAGTCCAACTAGGACAGTTAGGGCGGAGACGGACGCCGAATGCGCTGACGGTAATCCCCCCATCTCAACGAACTTTCTGATATCAACCTTCCTTTGCCTTACTAGATTTATTAAGAACTTTAGGAGCTGGGCGGTGAANGANACAAATAATGGTCCCCAAAGGAACTTGTTTGTNAGGATCTCCTTCATTCCCTTGAGAGGAAATAGGAGATGATGAGAAGTATAACAAAGAAAACAACAACCGCGATTATGCCAAGTTTTGAAACAAAAGCAACAACAAAACCCGCGGTTATAACACCCAGGGAAATGGAGAGAAAGGCGGGAAGAAAGGGAATGTTAAACACCTCCGCAACGAGGGAACCCATCCATGCCCCTGTACCCGGAACGGGCAAGGCTACAAAAAGGTACAAACCCAAAAGCTTTAACCTTGATACGGAAACGCCCTTCTTTCTTGCGGTTTTATAGAGTAATTCAAAGATGGATCTGGTAATTCTCCACCTTGAGGTCAGGATGGATAAGGGCCTTAAGAGAAGAAGTAAAAATGGGACGGGTAAAATGTTCCCAAATATTGCCAAGATAAGGGTTTTCCAGAAGGGTAGCTCGTAATATATGATCCCCAAGGGTATGGCGCCCCTCAATTCAAATATGGGAAGCGCCGCCAAAAACAAAACCGCAAGCTCAGGGGGAAGACCCTTTATGTGCTCAAGCAATTTCCTCTACCTTTGCAACCGTGTATTTTTGCGTGTGGAAATACATCCTCCTGTAATTCTTCTTTGACCTCATTTTAAAAACTATGAGCTTTTCCTCTTTCTCCCCCAAAACCCTAAGAATCGCGGTTCCCTTTTCGAAGGAAACTTTCCCATCCTCAAGCTTTTTCATTATAACTTCCGCAGAGAAGGTCTCCCCACTTTTCAAATTTAAATTCGGCAATATTACCTTTTGCCCCCTTTTCACGGGTATTTGAAAACCCTTAACCCTAATAACCGCTTCCATATCTCACCTCCTTTATTGTTTTAACCTGCTTATAGCATTCAAAGCCCTTTGATTCCCCTTATCGTAATTTAAAACCATCTGCCAAGTTTCAAGGGCCTTCTGCTTATCCCCCGCTTTCTCATAAGAGATAGCTTTATTTTCAAGCTGGGCAAGTTGCTGGTACCTCTTGGCGGTATAGTCCTGAGGGTTCTCGGATAGGATCTCTGTGGCAAGCCTCAAAGTGGTTGTCAAATCTCCCCTCTTGTACGCCTCTATCATCTGCGTTCTCTTGTCGAGGGTACCCGTGTTCAGGTTTATGGTGGGTTTTACCTCCCCTAAGGAAACCTCCACCTTCGGCAAGTTCATGGAAACTTCGGATGAGAGTTTCGGGGTTTGCTGGATCTGTATGGATGTGGTAGCGGTCCCCAAACCCTCAGCCTTCTTTACCTCTTCCCTCTTAACCTTCACCTCCTCCACCTTCCTTTCAAATATCCTCCTTACAACCTCAGCCTTTGCCGGCCTCTGGGAGGACATGAGGTTTTCAACGGTGCCCTTAAGGGCCAAAAGTTGTTCGTTTTCCGGATCACCCTCAAGGGCGGACTCAATTAACAAAAGCGCCCTTTTATAATCCCCTTTCTGTATTAAAGCCTTTGCGAGTTCGACGTTTTGTATTGCGGAGAGCCTGTTGGCAAGGGGGGCGTAAATCTGGTTGAAAATTAGCCTATCCCCCAATATCGGCCTGACCCTATCCAGATTTTCCATTGCTTCGTCAAATTTACCCTCCTTCACCAACTTTAAGGCATCCACCACATTTCTCCAAGCATTTAAAAGGCTATCCGCCTTTGATACGAATTCCTTAGCTTGGGATAAGGATTTATCCAAATTCAGCGCCTTTTGGGCGTATTCCCTTACGAGGCTGTAATTTTTAAGGATCTTTTCTGGATCCTGTTCGTTTTCCGCTGTGGCAAAAGTGGAAATCGCCAAGCTTAGAGAGCTCTGGGCTTCGTTTTTCCTCTGGTTTAGGTAAAGGAAGGTGGTGGTTCCGGCTATTAGAAGGAGTAGAACAGCGGATATTCCCACTATTAGGGCGGTATTGGGTTTTCTTACCATAAGCTCTGTTTCGGGTTTTTCCGATGGATTGACGAATAACAGGGTCATCCTGCCCACCTTAAGGATATCCCCGCTCTTTAACCTTGTCCTCTCTCTTAAAATCTTTCCATTAAGAACGGTGGGGTTGGTTTGGCTTAGGTTTTCAACCTCAACCGTATCACCCAAGAAGTATATCATCAGATGCTTTCTGGATGTATGGGGATCCTGAACCGGATACTCTATCCCCTCTTCCCTACCCAATATCCCAGATGAGAAGATCTCTATGACGCTACCCGCACCTGGACCGCTTATTATTTTAAAGTAAGGGGGTTCCTCCGCCTCCAAGAATTGCGTGGGTTGGCTGGAAGATGTAGTTTGGGGAGCCTCAAGGATATAAACCTTAAGCTTACNNGCNANATCTATCTCCATACCCGGCGCGAGCTCAACCTCTTTAACGTCCTTAATATCACCTACGGAGATCCCATGTCCCGAAGCTTTTAAAACCACCGCCTCCCCCTTCTTGTCTATAACCGCGTATTCTGGGGGAAGGCCTATAACAAATAGGTCGCTTCTTACGGAACCACCGATAACGAAGGGAAACTTGTTTATAGTTATTAACTTCTCCCTTCCGCCTATTACGACCTTTATCTTTATCATATACTGTTCGCCAGATTCTCAACCTTTTTGGCAAGAGCCAAAATCTCGTTCCTTATCTGGGATTTAACCGCATCAAGCTGGGACATAAGGTCCCTTTTCTTAAACTCCAACGCTTCAATTTCCCTCTTTATATCCTCCGCTTGCTTCTTAAGGTTCTCAACTTCGAGCTTCGCGTTTATTATAATGTTTTCCGCCTCTTTTTTCTTTTCCTCTATAAGCTTATCTCCCGTTTGTTTTGCCAACTTCAGGATCTCAGTCGCAAGCTTCTCCTCGGGAAGATCCTCCCAGCTTATTCCCCCTCCACCCTTCTTTTTCAGCTCTTCGTTCTCCTTCTTAAGTTTCTCCACCTCCTTCCTTAACCTCTCGTTCTCCTCAGAAATTTGCTCGATTTGCGCCTCAAAAATGGTAGCATCTACGCCCGAAGAACTACCTATGTTTTCAATGGTTTTTTCAAGCTCCTCCACGTACTTTGCCACTTTACTCAAGAAATCCCTAACCTCATCCGGATCATANCCCCTCTTCCCGATACCTCCCACCATAGTGAATTCCTGCGATCTAATTGTAGCCGCGGAAAACTTTTTCCCTTTTTGCATGTTTGGATATTATAAAGTGGTTTAGGGGAGATGAAAGAATTGCGCAAGTGGATAATCTGACATCCTTATAATATTCGCTTATGAAGAGGACTTGGGTAATCTTATTGATGGCGGGATTACTTGCTTTTTGCGGTGGTGGAAAGAGCGAAGGTCAAAGCTCAACAACTACCACAGCAACCCAGACAACGGAGGCACAGATTCAGAAGGTAGATCTATCCCAGGTGCCTGAGGAATGGCCCAAGCTTAACGAAGAGCTGGCGGCAAAGGGTGAGAATTTGTTTGCCCAGAAAGGATGCAACGCATGCCATATGGTTTCCGACCAAAAACTCGTGGGACCTGGTCTTAAGGGGTTAAACAAGAGAACCACATACAGGTGGGCTATAGCAATGATACTAAACCCAGACTCCATGCTCAAGAACGACGAAAGGGCAAAGCAACTCCTTAAAGAATACGGAACACCTATGCCAAATCAAAAAGTAACCCTTGAAGAGGCGGAAGCTATACTACACTACATACTGAAAGTTAGCCAATAGAGGGGTGTTCTCCCTTATAATACACTGCTATGGCGAGCAAGAAGGCGGGTGGTTCTACAAAAAACGGAAGGGATAGCAACCCAAAGTACCTCGGTGTAAAGAGGTTTGGGGGCCAGATAGTTCAAAAGGGTGAAGTGATAGTGAGGCAGAGGGGAACCAAAATTCACCCGGGGTACGGGGTTGATATGGGATCCGATTTTACAATTTACGCNANCGTTGATGGGGTGGTAAAGTTCCACGAGAAGAAGGGGAGGAGGTACGTATCCGTAATACCCTTACAGTAGCGGTACTTTTCTTGGGGTGTAGGAACATCTTCCTTCCCAAAACCGTTGATGTTGGTGGTGTTTATTATGATCCGATAAGGCCCGAGTATGTGGTTAAGAACCTTCAGACCGCTTACACCTTAAGGGACATTGAGAGGTATAAGGAGTGCCTGGACAGGGACAGCTTCAAGTTTTACTTTGACCCATCCCAGAGCGATATTAGGGACATCCTGAGGGATAGGTGGGGGATAGATAGCCTATCTTGGGGATACAACGAGGAGGTAATATCCGCCCAGAGGTTGTTTGAATACGCAAGGAACATAGTCTTAAACCTTACAAACGGAACAAAAATATACTCCTCCGAGAATTCGGAAATATGGATATGGGATTATTATCTGAAGGTAGAGCCCGCGGTTGAGGGGCAAGGTGAGGCGGTGGGTAAGGCGATTTTCACCTTTGTGAAAAAGGGTAATAAGTGGTACATAAGGTTATGGCAGGATTACAGATCCGGGATGTAGGGGTAATAGGGGGAGGGGCTTGGGGTCTGAGCTTGGCGAACCTTTTGGGGGAGAAGGGCTTTAGGGTTTTGGTTTGGGATAGAAATTCGGATAGGATAAGGTTTTTGAGGGAAAATAGGGAGGATCCGCAGAGGCTACCGGGTGTAAAAATCAACGAAAGGGTCGAATTTACGGAAAACCTTCTTGATCTTTCAAATTTAGATCTACACATTTTAACCGTCAAATCCGAGGCGGTGGAGGAAGTGGCGGAGAGGTTAAGGGAAATTAAAATCCGGTTTTTGATAAGCGGGATAAAGGGTTTTGTGGGGAGGGGGTTAAATTTGGTAAGCGAATACCTTGAAAAAAAACTTGAAGGTGTTGAGGTTTTCGTCCTCGGGGGACCATCAATAGCCCTTGAGGTTTGCAATAAAGTTCCAACATCCGTAGTAATAGCGGGGAAAAATGAAGAAAGTTTGAAGAAAATTCAGGAAGCCTTTTCCACGAATTATTTTAGGGTTTATAGGAATTTGGATGTTTTGGGGGTTGAGCTGGGTGGGGCATTAAAAAACGTTATAGCCATAGCCGCGGGTATATGCGATGGTTTGGGACTTGGAGAGAATTCAAAGGGTGCCCTTTTAACAAGGGGGGTTTATGAGATGGCGAGGTTCGGAGTAAGACTTGGGGCAAAGATGGAGACGTTTTTCGGTTTGGCGGGGCTTGGGGATGTTATAACCACTAGCTTTTCAAAGAACTCTAGGAATAGGTACGTTGGGGAAATGTTGGGCAAGGGTAAAAATATAGAGGAGATATTGAGGGGGATGGTGATGGTGGCGGAGGGGGTAAGGACCGCCTACATCGTTAGGGATAAGGCGAGGGAAATAAAAATTGATATGCCCCTGACGGAGATGGTATGCAGGGTTATGGATGGGGAGATAAGCCCAAGGGAGGCTATAAACGAGCTTATGACGAGGGAGCTTAAGAGGGAGTTTTATGAAGGTTATATCGGTTGAGAATTTAACGAAGATATATAGGGTGCCGGTTAAGGGGGAGGGTTTTTGGGAGGGGATTTTGAGGATTTTTAGGAGAAAATATAGGGATATCGTGGCGGTTGATGGGATATCCTTTTCGGTTGAGGAGGGGGAGATATTGGGGTTTTTGGGACCGAACGGAGCGGGGAAAACCACCACCCTCAAGATGCTTACGGGTTTGATATACCCTACATCCGGGCGCGTTGAGGTTTTAGGTTTTAAACCGTACGAGAGGAAAAAGGAATTTTTGAAAAGTATAACGCTGGTTATGGGACAAAAACAGCAGTTGATATGGGATCTACCACCTATGGACACATTTAGGATAAACGCGGAGATATACGAGATACCAAAGGATGTTTTCAAGAGGAGGGTTTATGAGCTTGCGGAGATGTTGGCAATTACGCACATTCTCCATCAGCCCGTAAGGAAGCTCTCGCTGGGTGAAAGGATGAAGGCGGAGCTTGTCGCATCTTTGATACATTTTCCCAAGATACTTTTTTTGGATGAGCCCACCATAGGGCTAGATGTAAGCGCACAGATATCAATAAGGCAGTTTCTAAAGGATTACAACGAAAAATACAAGGCGACCATAATTCTGACGAGCCACTATATGGAAGACATAGAGGTTCTATGCGACAGGGTAATACTTATACACAAGGGTAAAATAATCTTTGATGGGGATCTTTACGGTATAGTGGATAAGATCGCCCCCTATAAGGAAATAACGGTAAAGTTGAAGGGAAACTTTGATATAGAGGCTATAAGGAAATTTGGGGAGATTAGGGAGGTGGAAGGGACGGAGGTTAGGATAATCGTAAATAGGGAGGAGGTGTTTGAAAAGATAAACGAAATTTTGAGAAGTTTTCCCGTTGAGGATTTCAGCGTTACGGATCCTCCCCTTGAGGAGGTGATATCAAGGGTGTTTTCTGGGTCGGAGATANAAGGCTTCTAAGGGTTGTAGATAAAAGCACGGTAAATAAATCTTCGGCTTTTTCAACCCTAAAATATTTGCTATGGAACTCAGGTTGGATGATGGAAAGAACTGGGCTTTAATACTTGGATCTTCAAGTGGTTTTGGCGCAGCAACGGCGATAAAGCTTGCGGAGTGCGGTTTGAATATATTCGGCGTTCACCTTGATAGAAGGGAGACCTTACCCAACGCACAAAGGGTGATGGAAGAGATCAAAAAATTTGGGGTTAAGGTTTATTTTTTCA
>JGI26464J51801_1000428_pt1 | contig 11844 bp, 10 predicted proteins | sample PerSpoAPS_AMetaG_FD_51801 | JGI IMG/M metagenome (IMG submission 51801) | reverse complement strand
GGCGGTGGCGGTCAGCCCCGACGGGCACTTCATCGTCAGCGGCTCCGAGGACCGCATCATCCGAGCCTGGGAACCGGAAAGCAGGGAGTCGCGCGTGCTCTTCTGGAATGATGCTGCGATCTTCAGCCTGGCCCTTTCCCGCGATGGCCGCCTGCTGGCCTGCGGCGATGCCGCCGGGCGGGTGTGGATGTTCGATTGGGTGCGGTAACCCGTTTTCACCGGTCGGCCTGCCGTCCCGGGGATGTCGAGGCCGCCCATTGGGAGGGCGCCCCGGGAGAGCTCCACTGCTTCCCGGCCCACCGGCCTCCCGGGCGGCCCCTTGCGGCTCAGGCGCTGCGCCCCAACCCGCCCCGCCTGTTCGCCCGGATCCCTCAGGAGGCCCCATCGCCGGCGCCCGGGCATCCCGGCCCTTTGAACGCCCGCGCGTATAATGGGAGCCGGGATGGGCCCGGGGCGGACGGCCCTCCGATGCGGCACCCCACATCCCCCTCGAGGTGAAGATGGCGGAGAACCTGTTCGCCGGAAGGTATCGCATCCTGGGCACGCTGGGCCGCGGCGGGTTCGCGGTGGTCTACCGCGCCTTCGACACCGTCCTCCAGCGCCCGGTGGCCGTGAAAGTGCTCCGCGACGATCGCCTCCGGGATCCGGAGCTGCGCCGTCAGCTGGAGGCGGAAGCCCGCCTCCTGGCCAACCTCTCCCATCCCAACCTGGTGACCGTCTACGACTTCGGATGGGAGAACGAGCAGCCCTACTTCGTGATGGAATATGTGGACGGATGGGACCTCAAGACCCTCATCCGGCACGGGGCGCCCCTGGCCCTCGACCGCGCCCTGGAGCTGTTCCTGCAGATCTGCGCCGCCGTGGGCTACGCCCACCGCAACCAGATCGTCCACGGCGACCTCAAGCCCCAAAACATCCTGGTCTCCCGCTCCGGGGAGGTGAAAGTGGCGGACTTCGGGATCGCCGCGGTCCTGTGGTCCCGGGATCCCGATCGCACCACCTGGGCGACCCCGCAGTATCTTTCGCCGGAGCAGGCGGCCGGCAGCCCCCCCACGCCGGCCTCCGACGTGTATAGCCTGGGGCTCATCCTCTATGAGATGCTCACCGGCCGCCTCCCCTTCGAGGCCGGCACGCCGGCGGAGCTGATCCAGGCCCATCTGACGCAGCGGCCGCCTTCCCCCCGGCGCTTCAACCCCTCCCTGCCGGAGGACGTGGCCGCGATCATCCTGACGTGCCTGGAGAAGGAGCCCGCCCGTCGCTACCGCAACGCCGACCAGCTGGCCCAGGTGCTCCTCCGCCGTCATCCGGCCGCCACGCCGGCCCCTCCGCCGGAGGCGGCCCGGGAGGCGACCACCCGGCCGATCTCCCCGGCGCCCGCCTTGCCGGAGGAGCGGGACTGGGTGCTCTGGCTCCTCGGCGTGCTGGCGGCCCTGGCCCTGCTGGGCCTGATCCCCCTCTGGATCATGGTCTATCGGGCCTACCTGGGCGGCCCCTCCGGCCTTCCCACGCCTACCCCGCCCCCCACCATCGTCCCCACGGTCCAGGTCCCCGACCTGCGGGGGCTGGCCGTGGCGGAGGCCCAGGCCCGCGCCGCCGGGCTCGGCCTGGGGTTCACCGTCGTCCGGGAGGTGGAGGATCCCCAGCAGCCCGCCGGCGCGGTGATCGAGCAGGACCCTCCGCCGGGGGCCGTCCTTCACCCCGGGGAGCCCATCCGGGTCACCGTCAACCGGGGCGGCCCGGTCTTCCCGGTGGTCAACGTGATCGGCTACACGCTGGACGACAACATCCTGAACGGCCTGCGCTCTTACGGATGGGACGTGCGGGTGGAGCGGGTGTGGAGCCCGGAGCCGCCCGGGCGGATCCTGGAGCAGACGCCGCCGCCGGGGGCCTTGCTGGGGGTGGGCCAGCCCCTCACCCTCACCGTCAGCGCCGGGACGCGGGTGGAGATCGGGGCCAACTTCGCCAACTGGGTGATGTTAGACGCCGCGGACCTGCCGCAGCGGACGTTCCGGCCTGGAGAGGTGGTGGCGGCGACGCTGGAGTGGCGCTCCCTGCAGCGGGTGGATCAGCCCCTGGTGATCTTCGTCCACCTCATCGGCCCGAACGGCCAGATCGTCGCCCAGCGGGACGCCCAGCCCAACCCGCCGATCCCCGCCTGGGAGCCCGGGCAGATCGTCCGCGACCCCCTGGCCCTGCCCATCCCGGGGAACGCCCCGCCCGGGACCTATCAGCTGCGCACCGGGCTTTACCCGGAGGGCAACCCGGCGGCCCGCGTCATCGTCCTCAGCCCGGGCTACTCCAGCGCGGTGAACAACAGCCTCCTGATCAGCGAGCTGATCGTCCGCCCGTGAGGGGCCTTCACGGCTCCCCGGTGCCGACCTTGAAGACCGCCCGCCAGGGCTGGTAGCGGGTGAACACCCGGTCCTCATAGAGGATCTGGCCGTTCCGCTCCACCCGGCGCTTCACCAGCACGTCGGCCCCGTCCACCGCCCAATCCACCTGAACGACGCGGCCCTTCGGCAGGGTGGGATCCTCCTCGTAGATGTCCGGCCCGTGGGGGACGATGTTGGAGACAAAAGGGCCCTCAATGGTCACTCGGCGGCCGTCGTCCGCCCCGTAGATCGTGAAGGTGAGGGTCCCCGCCTCGGGGTCCACCTTCGCCGTGATCAGGATGGGGGTCTCCCGATCGTTGCGGAACTTGAAATCGGCATAGGGGCTGAAGATGGCCGCGTCCAGCCCGGGCCCGAAGGTCCGCTCATACCAGCCGACCCGATAGGCGTGAGGCCAGCGCTCCACGATGGGGAAGCCCCCGAAGAAGGCGGCGCGGAACAGAGTGGTGGAAACCTGACAGAGCCCCCCGCCCACGCCTCGGATCGTCCGCCCGTTGTAGATGATCAGGGCTTCCTCGAAGCCGGTATCCACGCTCACATCCCCCAGGTGGGCGTTGAAGGAGAACACCTCCCCCGGGGGGACGATGACGCCGTGCATCCGGGCGGCGCCCAGGGTGATGTTCCGCACCCGGGACGGCGGAGAGCCCTTGAAGTTCGTCACAGCCTGCGCGATCCGCCCGGTGATCCCCAGATCCTCCGCGGTCACGGTCTCCNGATAGCGCGGGGGGATCAGGGTGAGGGCGATGGGGACCTCCCGGGTGGGCCCGCGGAGGCTCTCCCGGATGCGGGCGATCGTGGTCGGGAGGTCCACCCGATAGCCCCAGCGGGAGGGCGCGATGGGGATCAGGCGGCGCGAGCCTTCATCGAAAACGAAGCGGGCGTCCACNGGNTCCGCCTGCAGGGTCTGCACGATGGGCGAGAGCCACTCCTGCAGGCGCTCCTCCTCCAGCCGGGCTTCCAGATGGGGCGTAGGCGCCTCCACCCGCTCCAGGGCGATCATGCGGCCCAGCGCGGCGGGGGAGAGCTCCCACGGGCCGGTGGCGCTCAGGGGCAGCGTGACCGTTAACGTGTCCGTCGCGACGAAGAGATGGATCGGCCCCTCCAGCCATTGCGCCAGCTGCGTCCGCGCCGGCTCGACCTCCGTCAGGGAGGGAAGCACGGTCTCCACCGGGAGGGCAAGCGTCACGGGTTGCAAGGCCGAGAGGGCCTCCAGCAGGCGCGCCCGCGTGGCGCTGCGGTCCAGCCGGATCCCCGCCCGCGCGGGGATCACCCGGACCTCCCCCTCCCGGATCTCCAGGGCGGCGTCCTGCGGGGGGCGATCGATGGCGGCGGCCAGGGCCTCGATCTGCGCCTCCAGGCGTTCGAGCTCCACCACCACCCGCGGGGCCACCCCATATCCGGCCCACCAGATCCACAGGCGATCCCAGACGTCGAGCCATCCGCGGCCGCGGCCGGCCCGCATCGCCTCTTCCAGGGTGCCCGGGATGTCCACAGAGGCGCCCAGGTCCGTCAGCGAGAGGGTCCGCTGGAGCCCGGGGCCCTGGAGGGTCAGGAAAGGACGCTGGGGGTCCGGCAGGGTGGCCTGCCAGCGCGCCTGCGCCTCCGCTTCGGTGAGCCCGCCCACCGGCACGGCGCCGATGAACACCCCGGGCCAGATCCGCCCGGCGTAGATCCACTCCAGCGCCCCCGCCGTCACCAGCCCCAGCCCGAGGATCAGCAGGAGGACGGCGGCCGGGAAGATCGGGAAGGCGCGTGGGGTCCGAACGGAGGCCGCCTGCTCGGCCATCTCAGATCCTCCCCAGCCGGCGGGCCGCCCAGGTCAGGGCCACGATGCTCTTGGCGTCCCGCAGGCGTCCATCCTCGATGGCCTCCCACAGATCCGCCCAGCGCATGGGGACCACCCGGAGCGCTTCATCGAACTCCGGATGAGCGGGACCCGGCGTCAGATCGCGGGCGAGGAAGAGGACGATCTCCTCGGTGCTGTAGCCGGGCGTGGGCCAGATGGTCCCCAGCCGCTCCCAGCGGGCGGCCTGATAGCCGGTCTCCTCCGCCAGCTCCCGACGGGCGCACGTCAGCGGATCTTCCCCCGGCTCCAGGGTGCCGGCGGGGATCTCCAGCGAGACCTGACCCACGGCGTAACGGAACTGGCGGACCAGGACCACGCGCTCGTCGTCCAGGACCGGCACGATGGCGACGGCGCCGCGATGCTCCACCACCTCCCGCAGCGTCGTTCCCCCGGAGGGCAGGCGGACCTGGTCCACCCGCAGGTTGAGGATCCGGCCCTCGTAGATCCTCCGACTCTCCAGGGGGAGCTCGGCAGCGATCGGATCCATGCGTTCCGGAGACGTCCCCATGGTTTATGGGCTGGGGATGATCAGCCGCTGGCCGGGGTAGATCGCGTTGGGGTTGGTGATCCCGTTCCGGGCGGCGATCACCGTCCACAGCATGTTGAACTTCAGCCCGATGCGGAACAGGTTATCCCCGGGCTGGACGATGTAAACCCGCTCGCCCCCGGTGGGCGTCCCGGCGGCCGGCGCGGAGACCGGGATCACCAGCCGCTGCCCGGGCACGATGAAATCCGGGTTGATCAGGTTGTTCGCCCGGGCGATGGCCTCCACCGTGGTCCCGTAGCGGAGGGCGATGCGGAACAACGTCTCCCCCGGCTGGACCACGTGGGTCACCTGGGCGGGCGGCGCGGCGGTGGGGGCCGGAGCGACCGGCGTGGGAGGAGGGAGCGGGGAGAAGAAGGGCGTGGGCGTGGGGGCGCCTTCGGGCATGATGGGGGTGACCGGCAGGAGCGTCGGCGTGGGCGGCATCGTGGGCGCGACCGTCTCGGTCGGCGTCGGCGCGCCGAAGAGCAGCCCCGGAGGGGTTGCCGTGGGCACGGGGCCGGAGCGGGAGCGCGTGGGGCGGCACGCGGTCAGGGCCACCAGCGCCGCCAGGCCCAGCCAGGGCAAAGCACGAGGCATGCGCTTTCCAACCATGGGCGCCTCCTGCAGCTTCGCACTTCAGGATTTGCGGATCCGCCCCTCTCGCGGTGGACGGAATCCTCCGCGCGTGCGGATGGATCCGGGAGAGAACTTGTTAAGAAGACTAACACGAGCAGGACGGGCGGGCAAGGGGGACGCCTCCTGCCCGGCGAGTCGGACAACTGCGAGCAGCTGTCCTGCGATCTTGGGACACACCCCCCCCCGGCGATCGTTATCAAAGACGAGCGCTCCCTTACAGGGAGATCAAGGGGTTATGCTCGAATCGAATGCGTGGGCGGGGCGACGGCGAAACCGCTGCCCTGCCGTCCCGTGGCCGAAAGCGATCATCCGACTGGAGCGCCTGCGCAAGCCCTGTCCGGGTTGGAATGGAGGCGCAGGTTGCATGGAGGATGGTTTCCCGTTACCATAAAAGGCGCTCACCCTGCACAAAGGGAGGACCTATGGCGCGGGAGCCGGTGAAGCTGGCCATCATCGGGGGCAGCGGCCTCTATGAGATGGAAGCCCTGCGGGACGTGGAGGAGGTGCGGATCTCGACGCCCTTCGGGGATCCCAGCGACGCCATCATCGTCGGGACGCTGGAGGGGCGGCGGGTGGCTTTCCTCCCCCGCCATGGGCGCGGCCATCGGATCTCCCCCAGCGAGATCAACAGCCGCGCCAACATCTANGCCCTGAAAACCCTCGGGGTGGAGCGGATCGTCGCCGTCAGCGCCTGCGGGAGCCTGCGCGAGGAGTTCGCCCCCGGCCACGTCGTGGTGCCCGANCAGCTCATCGACGCCACCAAGGGCAAGCGCGCCTACTCCTTCTTCGGCAACGGCCTGGTGGTCCACATCTCGATGGCCGACCCCTTCTGCCCCCACCTGAGCGAATACGTCTATCAGGCCGTGAAGGCGGTGGGGGGCACCGTGCATAAGGGGGGGACGTTCATCACCATCGAGGGGCCGAGGTTCTCCACGAAGGCGGAGAGCCGGGTGTGGCGCCAGTGGGGGGCGGACATCATCGGCATGACCGCGGTGCCGGAGGCNCAGCTGGCCCGGGAGGCGGAGATCTGCTACGCGGCCATGGCCCACGTGACCGATTACGACGTGTGGCGGGAGGCCGAGGAGCCGGTGACCGCGGAGATGGTGATCCGGCGTCTGGCGGCCAACGTGGCCCTGGCCAAGGAGGCCATCCGGGTCCTGGCCCGGACGCTCCCGGAGGAGCGGCCGTGTGCCTGCGGCAGCGCCCTCCAGCACGCCTTCGCCACCGACCTCTCCCTCGTCCCCGAATCCCTCAAGCGGGATCTCGCCCCCATCCTGGGGAAGTATCTCCCCCCATCCGCCTGATCCGACCGGAACGCGCGGGCCCGGCTCTTTCGGGAGCCGGGCCCTTCGTTTGCTTTAGCGGTGCACCCACACGTAGGTGCCGGGGTTGTCCGGCGTGGCCCGCACCAGGGGCCGATCCCCGTAAGGCTCCGCCCACTCGTAGAGCCAGCGGGCGTCCCGCGGGGAGAGGTTCACACACCCGCGGCTGTGCGGGAACCCGAAGCGGTCATGCCAGTAGGTGCCGTGGAGGGCATATCCCTGATAGAAGAACATGGTCCAGGGGACGTCCTCCAGATAGTAGTAGCCGAAGATGTCCCCGTCCATTCGGGTCGCCCGCACCTTGACCTGGATCCGGTAGAGGCCGGTGACAGTAGGGGTCCACGGCCGCCCGGAGGAGATCAAGGTGGCGAACACCAGGCGATCCCCTTCATAGGCCGCCAGGGTCTGCTCGTAAAGATTCACCTCGATCCACTTGGCGCCGGGCGGGATCCCCTCCGGCCGTCGGGTGGGGAACACCAGGCCGACGGCCTGGGCCTTCACCCACTGATCCGGGCCGACCCGATACCAGACCTGATCGCCGATCTCGCGGGTTTCCTCCACGGTGATGCGCGTGTAGCGCCCTAACAGCGGGGCTTGCGGATCAGGGGCCCGGCCGGGCGCTGTGGAAGGCCGCGTCGCCTGCACGATCCAGCCGAAGGGGCGCGAGGGCGGCTCGCTGAACACCACGCCCTGGAATGCGGACGGCGCCCCGAAGGCCAGGTAGGCGGCGTCGATGTATTCGTCTGGATTGATCAGATAGAACACCTTCCCGCCCGCCTCGACCCGCCCGTGCACGCTCACCCACACGTAGCCGGCCGGAAAGACGCGGCGCGGCGCGCCTCCGTTGAGGGCTTCCTCCGGGGAGCGATAGGTCGGGGCGGGCGTCTTCACATAGGCGTAGGTGTAGGGCACCAGCGGCTCGGCCTGCTTCACCCCACCCCCTCCGGGACGGCCTCCTTCCGAAGCGGGGCGGCCCGATATCGAGGCCGCCGTCCGCGGGAGACGAGGTCGGGGGCAGAACTGCGGATCCCCATCCGGCGGCACGCAGTCCGCAACGGTTGGAAGCATCACACCCATGAACAGCAAAATAAGGCCCCACATGGTTCCCCCCGGCGGGTCGGTTCAGAGCTTCCGGGCGCTACCCTCAGGTGGCCCTCTCTAAATTATAAACGTATCGAGGTGCCGGAAAGTTCCTGGACGCTATCCGGACGGAAAGGATGCGGATCTCCTCCGAGAACCGGATGCCGGGGCCGATGGTCGAAGGAACGGGCGTCCGGCATCCCGGAAGACCGGCGCGAAGGCGCCTCGATCCCGGAAAGATCGAGGGGGAACACCCATGGCCCGGGCAGCCGGAGCGGCTCGTCCTGTCCCCTGGGGTCCACGCCGATCAATTCCAGGATGCGCAGGGCACCGGGAGCCGGCGCGGCCGCGCCGGGCCTTGGGAAGAAGAAAACACGAAAGCAACCATCCCCCTCCTCCCGAACCGCTCCGCCATCCGGGAGCGGACGCCAGACGCGCCGGGGGTCCGGCGGCGGGAAACAGATCTGTGCCCGCACGCCGGAGGGGGCGATCACCGCTCGCTCCATCGTCATGGCGACCCCGTTCGCGACCACGGTCCGCCGATCCTCCCGGATCACGCCGGGATGGACAGGGACATGGAGATCGAAAACGAACGGCCCTCGCTCCTCTCGAACACCGGATGGGAGGTCAATGGCGAGGCGCAGGCGCAACCGGAGCCGCAAGAGCTCCGGAAGCGGCGCATAAGCTGCGCTCTCGAAGGACAGGATGGAAGCCTGCTCTCCNGGAGGCAGCGCCATTTGCATTGCCTCCGAAGCGCCGATCAGCCCCTCCTCCATCTCCAGCGGAAATGACCGCCCAGCCTCGTCGGTTAGAAGGACCTCGGAGAGCGCAGCCCGCTGCCCGGGATCCGCGGGGCCCTGCACGCGATAGCCGATGCGGATGGAGCTCCAGTCCGCATAGACCCACTCCAGAAGCACCCGATAGCCTCCCTGTTCCTGTTGCAGATGCAATGGCTGAACGGAGAGCGCCCCCTCCGGGCCTTGGGACAGCACAAAGGATTCCCACAGGCTTCCGGCGNAGGCGATGGCCCCGACAGCCAGCGCCACGAGGAGCAGCGGGATTCCCCAGGCAGGCCATCCGCTGAGCTTCCCGAGGCGGGCTTTCCGGGAAGCGGACGAAGCGATCCGCTCCCGGATAGCCGGCCAGAGATCCGGCGAGCGANGGATTTCTTCCTCCGCGATTTCCCTTAACCATCGGGACAGCTCGCGCTCATCCATGGTCCTCTCCCTTTCGGTCCGGCGCGCCGGGGGATCCGAGGATGCCTCGCAGGCGGATCCGCCCTTCATACAGGTAGTGCTTCACGGTGCCTGTGGTGCATCCCATCAGCTCGGCGATCTCCTTCTCCGGGAGCTCGTGATAGTAACGCAACACGATGGCGGTCCGCTGGGTTGGGGAGAGCAGCCCCAGAGCTTGCCAGACGCGTCGCCTTTGCTCCGCCTGCTCCGCCATCTGCTCCGGAGAGGGATGGGGATCCCCCCAGGTGGATTCCAAAGGATCCTCCATCTCCAAGAAGGAGGGAGAAGAGGCTGGAAGATGCCGATCCCGCCGTCCGGCCAGGCGCAGGGCCTCCCGGATGACGAGGCGCAGGAGCCANGGCCAGAAAGGACGTCGAGGGTCGAACCGATGACGGTGTTCCCAGGCGCGCAGGAAGGCGTTCTGCACCGCGTCCTCGGCGTCCATGCGATCCCGCAGGATCAGATAGGCNGTGCGAAGCGCCCGCAGCTCATATGCCCGGACCAGCACCTCCAGTCCCTCCGGATCGCCCCGCTGCCACCGCTCAACGGCCTGGGCCTCATCCATCCACCCATCCCTCCGGAGCGCGTGGTGAGGTCCAGTGTTCAGTAACCTCGCCGTGCGGAAGAGATCCGATCATTGAAGCCATAAGCCGTCAGATCCGGGACGCTCGCGGTGAAGGTGCGGCGATCTCCCCCGTAGTTGATATGTTCAAAGTAAGTGCTGGCCCCTGCCCCGGAGGGGATCCAGATGGACGAAGTGATATCGTTAAGGTTGATGGCGCGGAAATCGTTGTAGTCATAGCACAGCGCGAAGTTCCGTCCTCCGTAATATGTGTGCTCCCACACTACCGCGTAATATGCGCAGGCCACCGGGACGACGGCTCCCTGGCGTCGCAGGGTTTCTACCGCCTCCGGATGAACGCCCGGCAGCTCCAGCCCGGTGGCCGCTGCGAGCTCCTCGTTTGTGCGGTAGCAGGTCACGATGCCCGGGCCCCGCCCATCATGGCAATGGGGTTCGATCCCCTGGGCCAGGAGCGCTTCAAAGGGAACCAGCTGCCCGTAATACCAGACCGGGACGTAGCGGGGGGAAGGTGTGGGCGTCGAACCGCCGTCCATGGCAGCCCGGAGAGCGTGGACCCTCTCGGGGTCTGTGTTCGGCAGGTCGAGCCCGGTCGCTGCGGCCAGCTCCTCGTTCGTGTCGTAGCATGTGATCACCCCTGGGCCGGCCCCGTCATGGCACTTCGGCTCGACGCCTCGGGCGATCAGCTCCCCGAAGGGAACCCACTGCCCCTTATACCACACCGGACGCGCCGGATCTCCCCAGGAAGGGCGCGTGGCCGCCCCTACGCTGAGAAGGGCCAGCGCTCCTGCTCCCAGGAGGGCCAGGCCCAAGCCCGCAACCCGAAGCCCTTGCCGGATACGGATCATGATCCACCACCTTGAGGATCGTTTCCACCATGGAATACCCAGCAAGGGCGGAAAAGGTGGGGGCTGGGGGCCAGATCCCGCGACGGGATCTGTCCGCCGGACGCGGCGAAAAGCAGCTTTAGAAGCCTTTCCGGAGCGTCAGCCTTCAAAGAGACGGGCCAGCTCGTCCCGGGGGAAGGGTTGGAGCGGGATCCGCCGGCCCCCTCGCTCGATCCATCGCCCTTCCTCCGGCGGCCGCAGCTCGCCGATCAGGGCAGCCGGGCGCCCGGCAGCGATCAGCGCCTCCCGGATGGCCGGGGCGTCCTCCGGAGGGGCGGCGATCAGCAAGGAGCCTGAGGCCAGCAACCCCCACGGATCCAGCCCGTAATGGGCGCACAGCGCCTGGGTCTCCGGATACACCGGCACGGCCTCGCCCTCCACCCGAAGGCCCAGGCCCGCGGCCTCCGCCAGCTCCCACAGCCCGGTGGCCAGCCCCCCCTCGGTGGGATCGTGCATGGCGTGCACCCGCCCGGCGCGCTGGGCGATCCGGGCGTCCTCCACCACGCTGATCCCGGGGGTGTAAAGGAAATCGGCGCACCGCCGCAGGAATTCCTCCCCGAAGACCGGCAACAGCTCGGCGCGTTTCTCCCGGGCGATCACCGCCGTCCCCTCGATGGCGATGGGTTTGCTCAGGATCAACCGATCGCCCGCCCGCGCCCCCCGCGGCGTGATCAGGCGCTCCGCCTCCACCTCCCCCAGCATGAAACCGGCGAGGATCGGCCGGTCCAGCCCATAGGTCACCTCGCTGTGGCCCCCGATCAGGGTGATCCCCAGGGCCTCGCATGCGGCGCGCAGCTGCCCGAAGATCTCCTCCACCAGCGCCCGGTCCGTGCGCCCCTCCGGCAGGAGGAGGATGGCCAGCATCCAGCGGGGGGCGGCGCCGGTGGTGGCGATGTCGTTGGCGTTGATCTGGACGGCATACCAGCCGATGGCCTCGGTGGCGAAGGTGATGGGGTCCGCCTTGACCACCAGGCATCGGTCCCCCATCTCGACCACGGCGGCATCCAGCCCCACCCCAGGCCCCAGACGCACCCGTGGGTCCGAGATGGGGTAATCCAGCAGGCGCCGCATCCACTCCAGCGGGAGCTTGCCGACGGGCAAGATCTCCGTCATCTTCCCCTCACCTCCCGGGATAGATGTGTGCCGAATGAATTCGGCCTCCAGAGGCCTTCGGCCGATGGTCGGCCTTCGCCGACCAAAAAGGCATCCTTTGCGTCGGCGAAGGCCGACGCCTGGCGCATAGCGCCCGAAGAGGCCGATTTCAATCGGCATCAGGGCCTTCGGCCGACGACCGGCCCGCACACCGAATGAATTCGGCCTCCAGAGGCCTCCGGCCAACGGT
>JGI26464J51801_1000412_pt1 | contig 11999 bp, 12 predicted proteins | sample PerSpoAPS_AMetaG_FD_51801 | JGI IMG/M metagenome (IMG submission 51801) | reverse complement strand
AGAGGTATCAGGGGGGATTTGTAGGTAACCCTATAGCCTAAACCCTCATACACAACCTCTGATAGTGTCGTGGAGTAGGCGTTTAGGGATAGGAGTGGAGCATATAGAGCTAGGAGTGTTACAATGATGGCTGTGAATGTAACCTTGAAACCCTGTAGCATTAGAGCCAAGCCCCAGCACCACCACCATATACTTCCAAGCTTAAATACACAAGTATATACTCGATCCTGTGCTTTAAGCCTTAAGCATGATGAGGTCTAATACCCGGGGGGCTACCTAGAGCTCCTAACCCTCTGGATTCTAGAGGCCGGTAGTATCACGTATGTCATAGCTCTTCAATTCTATGAGCTCCTGGTATGTTACAATTACTTGTGGGTGGTGACCCTCCCTGGAGTCAGCTCTTAGAGCATATCCTAGAAGATGTAGAATGGAAGGCTTGTGAACTACACGTGGACTGAAGCTTACCCAAAATGGAGGTCTAGTGGAGGTGGAGTTTGAATAGTGGATTACTGAATTGGAGGGGTTTAGTTTGTTATGCTGGCATGTAAATGGGCTTCTCCACTGTTGATACTTCATCTACACTCTCGATGTACTCTCTCAGGTGTTTTGGTACGCTGAACATGTGCTTGTGTGCTTCTCCATCGTAGAACCTCGTCTTAATGTTATTACGGTGGAGCTCTCTATCCACATGCTCTGGTTCTAGCTTCCTCGGGTCCCTTCCATTGGATGCTATAACGAAGCCCCATGCTGCCTCGAAGCTCGGGACGAATACGTGGTAGTATGCTGTATACCTGAATACCTCCCTTACAGTCCTGTATATTACTGCGTGCGTCCTAGGGGTGTTCGTTGGGCTTGTCGCCTGTGTTACGAAGACCCCCGTGCCTCCTATTATCTCAGCTACCCTCCTGTAGAACTCTACCGTGTATAGCTTGTAGGCGGGGCCTTCCTCCAGGGGGTCGGATAGGTCTGCTATGACAACATCATATCTATCCTTTGTCGAGAATACGTAGTCTAGGGCATCTCCTATCACTAGTTTAACCCTTTTATCCTCGAAGACTCCTTCGTTCATAAACCTGAGGTGCTCTCTGGATACCTTCACTACATCCTCATCTATATCAACCATGACAGCCTCCTCTACAGAAGTATATTTTAAAACCTCCCTTAGAGTGGCGCCCTCGCCACCACCAAGTACTAGAACTCTCCTAGGGCTACCGTGGAGTATCATTGCAGGGTGTACTAGGGCCTCATGGTATACAAACTCATCTCTCTGGGAGGACTGGGTTTTGCCATCTAAGATTAGGATTAGCCCGTAATCGAAGCTCTCAGCAACAACTATATCCTGGTATCTCGACCTATGTCTGTGGATTATTCTCNTCAAACCCTTCATGTGNGCATGCGTAGGGGTATCAAACTCCATGTACCAAAACCAGTTTTGAACAGTCAATTCATATCACCGGATAACTAGGGGGAGCTCGCCTCTTAAATAGAAGCAAGGAGTTTAGCGAACTCGTGGAAACCCTCCCCTCCCGGCTTGGAGGCTACATACTTAACCGCTCTTTTAACAATATTAGGGCTATCACTCGTGGTGGCAGAGAGCCTAGCCTTAAGGAGCATTGGTATGTCGTTCTCGCCATCCCCTATAGCGGCCACTCGATCCCATGTGAGGTTGAGATGTGAGAGTACAGCCTCTACACCTCTATCCTTACCCCCACCATGTGGTTGGATGTGGAGAGCAAAGCCGGACCAGTACACGTTAAACCCCATGGGTTCTACGAGCCTTTTAACCTTCTCAACTAAAGAGTACCCAGCATTCCTAGGCATGTGGAATGCTAGGTCGTGCTCCCTATATCTATTCTGCCATGCAGGCTTAAACCCCATGTTCTTTACAATCTCAACAACCTCTAGGCTTGGCTTATCCCTGCACAGATGCACCTCTCTAAGGGAATCCGGGTAAAACACTATACACCCGTTCTCGGCCACTACAGGACNTTCAGTTCCAAGGTATATGGAGAGGCCCACGGCTATTGGTAGTACATTGCCGGTTACAAGAACAACAATATAACCTTTAGATCTAAGCACTCTTACAGCCTCTATACTATGAGGGCTGAGCCTTAAACTCCTACTAGACTCAGTCAAGGTCCCGTCAACATCAACNGCTACAAGCTTTAAATTCAACCAGGACACCTTGGAGAACTCTAAGCTTTAAACCCCCTAAGGCTGCACCCCTTCTCTTGCCCAGTCTAGGAAGTCTCTCACCATAGTTCCAACGTCTCTCCACCTTCTCTGTTTAAGATACCTACTAGAGTACCTGTAGCTAAGCCTCAGTAGATTCCAGGAGAGGGCTAGAGGGGATCCCTTGGGGGCTAGGGATCCGAGATATAGAGTCCAGCCTACTGGTACTACCAGGCATCCTCTGTGCAATTGCCTACAGCCCTCTAGAACTAGATCGCTGAAATCAGGGTAGTAGGGGGAGACGACGTTCAACCACAATCCATCGTAGAACCCCTCCCCAGCCTCTAAAGCCACCTCTGCAACGTCTAGAACGTGAACTACAGGCAACCCTCTCCCCAGCCTNGGAGCTATTCTCAGGCCTAGAAGAACCATATATAACCTCCACTCTACATGGTAGCCCCAGGGCCCCACTAGAAGTCCTGGCCTAATTATACACCACCTGCCCTTAAGCTGGGAGCTCCTGGATACTACTAGTCTTTCGCCCTCAGCCTTTGTGATCTCATGGTAGCTGTGGTGTTTATGCCTAGACGGGTCTAGGTGCACCTCCTCCTCGTAAACCTCACCACCAGGTTTAACTCCGACAACCTCTCCTACAGCCCCTATGCTACTAATNTAGATTAGCCTTGAGCCTAGCTTAGAGGCTGCCTCTANTGCTTCACCTAGGAGATATACGTGAGCCCTCCTCTGCACCTCATACCCTCCGGAGACCTTGCCTACTAAGTAGTAGTAGTTATCACCCCCTAAGCTCTCTAGGAACGATGAATTCAAATTATCAACTAGTGTGATCTCAGCACCTAGCTCATTTAAAGTTCTAGCTATCCTCGGTCTCCTAGCTTCAGAGCCTCTCCTACTAACAACTAGAACTCTACGACCGCTCTCAACTAGAGCTCTAGCTAGGTTGACTCCTAGGAACCCCAGGCCTCCTATCAGTACGTCGACCATGCTAAGGCAACCTCGTTAATGTTATATAAAGGGTTACTAGTGAGAGTATCGAGGAGAGCCATGTAAGCCAAGTCGAAGCAACTATTACCTCGGGCTCTGAGAGGGGGTTTCTGGATGTTAGTAGTACTGTTAAGCTCATGGGAGAGTCCTTGGATATCCTTGGTTTTATAAGCCACCCCTCCATCTCAACAGGCCTCTGAAAGCCCCTTCTCTCCTTGAAGCCTATACTCGTTATCTTCAGGAACCCATTTAAGGCTACAGGTAACCCGGCTATCAGAGCTACAGCTTCAACTCTACCTATAATGGCTATAGAGGCTATGGCCGCTCCCACAGTAAAGCTCCCAACATCTCCGTTGAAAGCTCTGGCCGGGTAGAGGTTATAGTATAGCATTCCAGCGACAGCCCCNAACGTCGNCATGCCTAGGATAACGGCTAGAGCAGATTCTTCAAACCCGTAGGTATACTGTATATAGCCACCNGTAATCATAGCTATTATGATTAGGGTTGCTGAGGATAGCATAACACCATTATGCGTATCATACATGTTAAAAGCGTTGGTTGCAACAGTGTAGACAATAGGTAGTGATAGAGGATATACTATGGTCAACCTCGCAACACCATCCAATGGTATGAGAGGTCTAGGCTCGTAGACGGAGAGAAGTATAATAGGAACTGAGGGGAGAGCCCCCAAAGCTATCTTAGCCCAAGCTCTTAAAACTAGGAAGTCGTCAACAAGCCCTATGAGACCGGCAATGAGCACTGAGAAGGCAAAAGCCAGAGCTTCCATCTTAAAACCAAGAGAGTAAACCATGGGGGTGGCTAGTAGGAGGGAAAATAAAATCGATACACCAACACTCTCAACAACAACAATATTACAAGGCTTATGAACATCAACACCAACACGTCCAAGCCTCCACATAATCCTAGAGATGNGGTANGCTAAGACGAGGGTGGATATCAGAGTTACAGTAAGTAGCCCAAGCCCAGCATACAACAAAGTTAACACCGAAGAGGATGTTAAACTCGAAACCTTAATAGGTTCCAAGCCCAGCATACATTAAAATGGCGGGATGAAGAATCGCAAACCAAGGCCATAAAATGGCCGAGGGTTCTCGAACGACCGCCTCATATCATAGCTTTAACGGCTACCTCATAACCTTCCTAAACCTTGGATCCAGCGTGTCCCTCAAAGCCTCACCAACGATGTTGAATGAGAGTACTGTCACGAATATCGCTAGACCTGGGAACACTGTAGCATGGGGGGCTACTCTCATGTACTCCTTAGCCTCGTAGAGCATTAGACCCCAGCTTGGTGTTGGAGGTTGAGCTCCAAGGCCTAGGAAGCTTAGAGCGGCCTCCCAGAGTATTGCTGAGGCGGCTGTGAAGGTAGCTTGCACTATGATCGGCCCGGCTATGTTTGGTAGTATGTGCCGGAATATTATCCTTGTAGAGCTAGCCCCTATGGCCTTCCCAGCTTGGACGTAGAGCTGTTCTTTCTCAACGATCATCAACCCCCTTGATAGTCTTGCGAAGACACTTGCCTCCGCAATCCCAATAGCTATTGCAACCTTCCAGAGCCCGGGACCTAGGGCCGCGACTATAGCTAAGGCTATGAGGATAGCTGGGAAGCTCATCAACGCGTCTATGACCNTCGACAGGATTAAATCAAGCCTGCCCCCGAAGTAGCCTGAGGTGAGCCCTATAATGGTCCCCAGGGTCGCAGCTACTATAACTGAGATTACTATGACGAGGAGCACAGGCTTAGTTCCGAAGATAATCCTAATGAGTATATCCCTCCCCAGGGAATCCGTGCCCATGGGGTGTTCTAAGCTCGGGGGTTCGAGGCTGCGCCACAGATTAGGCCTGTTGTGAATGTCAGGCACCATAAACTCCACTACGGTAGCCAGGATACCTGCAGCGATGACCCCTAGAACTACAATGGTAGCTATTGCCGTTAATGGGCTCACCGTACCTACACCCTGGTTACCCTAGCACGTGGATCTAAGATAGCATATAGTAGGTCAACTACGAGATTAACCGTCATCACGACCAGGGCTACAAAGACCACCCCTCCGAAGACTACTGGGTAGTCTCTAGCAAGTATACCATCAACTATCATCCTACCAACACCGGGATAGTTGAATACAGTCTCTGTTATAACAGCTCCACCCATCAGTATGCCGAATCTCAAACCAACAAGAGTTGCTATGGCTACTGCAGCGTTCCTCATAACATATAGTACCACTACCCTCCTTTCACTTAGACCACGAGACCTAGCTGCCATCACGAAATCCTGGGAGTATACCTCGAGCATTGCAGCCCTTGAAACCCTAGCTATCATGCCGAAGTTTACGGTTGCAAGTGTCAACGAGGGGAGTATAAGGCTCTCTAAACCCCCTCTCCCACCTGGTGGTAGGAGTTTAAGGTTAACAGCGAAGATAAAGATCAATATCATACCCCACCAGAAGACAGGCATAGAGTAGCCTGCCATCGATAGAATCCCTATGAATCTATCTACAATGGAATTGGGCCTCATGACTGCAATATAGGCTAAGGTTATGCCGGTAGCTGAGGCTATAGCTAGGCTTGCCACCGTTAATTCTAAGGTCGCAGTGAACCTCCTTATAACGAGTTCTAATATAGGCTCGCCTGTGTGAACAGATTTACCCCAATCGCCAGTTAAAATCCTGTAGGTGTAAAGGAGGAATTGGATTATGAAGGGTTTGTCGAGACCCAGCTTCTCCTCCAGAGCCTTTCTAACCTCAGGTGGTGGTGCAAGCTCCCCGTACATAACTACTATAGGGTCCCCCGGTAGGAGTTTAACTAGCGAGAACACAATAAAAAATATTACGAGGAGGGTTGGTATGTAGAGTAAGACCCTGTACGCTACATAGCTGAGGATCATCCCTACCCTCTAACCTCTCTCACAGCATATGTTAGTATCCATCTCTCTATAGGCTGAATCTCGACTCCAGCAATACCAGGCTTCATAGCGACTATTATGTCCTCGTAGTGTAGGAATATCCATGGTGCATCCCTCCAAATCTGCTGTTGTGCTAGAACATAGTACTGCTGTCTTAGCGTGGGATCTGCAACCTCCCTAGCTCTATCGAGGAAGGCGTCCACATCAGGGTTACTATAAAGCATTCTATTAAACGGAGCCCCAGTTCTGAATAGCGAGTAGAGCCCGTAGTCTGCATCAAGGGTTACCGTTGACCAGCCTAGTAGGAAGAGGTCGAAGTCCTTCTGTGTGGTAACCCTGCTTATGTAAGCGGCCCACTCCATAACCTCAACTCTAACCTTCAAGCCTATAGCTTCAAGGGATGCTTGAACCGCGCTTGCTATCTCTCTATCCCTTAGGTACCTCCCCTGTGGTGTTATGAAGACTAGCTCTCTACCCTCCCATCCAGCCTCCCTTATGAGGGCCCTGGCTCTCGCAGGATCGTAGGGGTATGGGTCTAGCTTTGTGTAGCCGAACACAGCCGGGCTTATGGGGGCTGTGGCTACGCTACCAGCCCCCTCTAGTATCCTCTGGACTATAGCGTTCTTGTCAATAGCGAGGTTTAACGCTTGTCTAACCCTAACATCTGGTATCCTCTCAACGTTAATACCAATGTATATCACCCTCGTACTGGGTATCTGGATTACCTGGAACCCTTTAGCCTTAAGTGTTGGCACCATGTGTGGAGGAACATGTGTTATCACATCCACGGTCCCGGCTTCCAGGTAGCTAACTCTAGTACTATCATCGGGTACCGGAGTCCACACTATTCTCTTAACGGTAGGCTTCTTACCCCAGTACCCGTCGAACGCCTCTAGAACTGTTCTCTCACCCTTAACGTACTCAACAAACCTGTAGGGGCCCGTGCCGATTATGTATCTAGTGCTATCTATAGGCTTGTCTGGGAAGAGCTCCACCACCTTAGCTGGTATTATCGCTGTGGATGGGTGAGATAGGTGGGCTATGAGTGGTACGAACGGGTACCTGAGTACTATCCTGAATGTGAGGTCATCGACAACCTGAACCTCCTTCACAGGCCCAAGCAGTGTCCTGGGTAGACCTCCAACCTTAGGTCCTCTCTCAAAACTAGCCTTAACATCCCTTGATGTTAACGGTGTCCCATCATGGAACTTAATCCCGGGTCTGAGCTTGAACTCCCACACGGTATCGTTAACCTGTTTATAGGATTCAACAAGCCAGGGCTCGAAGGAGGCCCTACCCTGCGCGTCAAACCTTATCTTAAACAAGGTTTCGTATACGTGGCTGAACACTGATAGTGTTGGAGCGTCTGTTGCAACCTGAACATCTATAGATGATAGATCAGCCCTCTGGGAGATCCTTAACACGTCTATCTCAGCATACCTAACAGCAGGTGTCGCGCCTGGTGTTTCTACAGGGGTTGGCGTCGGAGTTACCCCTACTGGTGTCTGGGTAGGCGTAGGGGTAACAGGCGTCTCCGTAGGAGCTCCCGGTCTTGTGGCAATATAGGCTGCTAGGAGGATCACCAGTAACAATACAGCACCTACGATAACAAGCTCCCTCCTAGCCATAATAGCTCACCCACAAGCCTCATAGCGTAAATCAGCGTATCTAACCTTATAAAGCTATCGTAAACCACTTCTCTCCTCGGGGCACGCTTGTTAACGTATAGGGGTATGCAGGCTACCTACTTGCAGTCGAGGATCTAAGCCTCTACAGGGCTAGAGCAGTAGCTCAGGACGCTACTCACGGTATCACCCCTATTAATAAGGCTGAGCAACATCCTACCCAGACTTCGTCTTCAGGAGACTTCATGACATCAAACAACTTTGTTTAAGCAATCTCGTCTTCCCATCAGCCACCCACTCTAGGTTCGAATACCCCCTCGGGGTTACGCACCCCGCCTCAAGGGTTGCTCAGAGGGTTGTTGAAGCTTCTCGTAGGAGCTCCAGGGTTTTCTCTACCCTCTTCCATAGGTGTAGTGATAGGGTTTACATGGCGTTCGTATAGGTGGCCAGGTTTGCTGGTCTCCTCCACGATCTCGGCCATCTTCCGTTTAGCAATATGCTAGAGGATACGGCCTCAGATCTGATATTCAACCCCGCTAAGAGGGGGTTACGAGTGAGGGTTTACTAAAGGGGTTAGAGGAAGCTAGAGCTAGAATCTCCGAGGTTGGTGTTAGTAGTAAGATTCACGAGGCTTACACTATATACTTTACAGGGAAGCTTATCGAGATTGTAGAGGAGTCTGGCTATGAAAACCTAGGGGTCCTTCTAGGTTTAGCTCTTAGATCTCTTAACCCTAGTTTGGCTAAGAGTTAAGATGAGCGAGGAGCTACTAGAGGATTTAGGAGTGAGAGTTGAGGCCTATAGGCTTGTGAATAATATCACATTAAGTGGTATCGTTGATGTTGATAGGCTTGACTACTAGTGAGGGATGCTAAGCACACCGGGGTCATATACGGTTACATAGACATAGATAGAGTTCTAGATAGCTCCTATAAACGCTTACCACATATTGCATGCTATAGCTTCCAGTAATCGGTCTCTCCTTGAGCTCACTTATACACCTGCTCACCCTACCAGGTTTATAGTTTACACCCAACTTTACTAGGATGGAGCTCCTGGATCTAGGTTGCTGTAGCTATCCCACAAGCTTTGATATGAAGTCTTTGATTACGAGGCTCTTCTCGGATGCTAGGCTCTCCAAGAGCTCATACTCATCCTGCTAAAGTAGAATCTAACCTCCTCGGCCCCCAAGTAGCTTCTCTCTAGTAGCTAGGACGCCACTCTCTGAAGACATCGGCATTCAATTAGGATAATGTTGAGATGATGGTTATAACTACGATGCAACCCTAACGTTAACCTGCCTTTACCGGAGGGTGTCACTCCACTTCAATGACTGGTTGCTAGCAGTTTTAGGGCCGCCTAGGCATCCTCCAAAGTAAGTATCTGGATGGCCGGGAAGCGCATTTACCGCAATAGGTGGTTTAGGAATGAGCAGACTCTAAGAGCTTATCTGAAACTCTATTCATTAGGGCTACGTTGAGGTCGTAAACTAGCTGAGCTATCTCATTATCTATGTTCTAGAGAACTAGCTATAATACACATGTGAGAACCTCTGAGGAGGGGCACAGCCACGAGCGCATATTAGCCTTCATGAGCTAATCTCCACGGTAGAACTCTGAATCCACTTGTTATATCACTTAGTAACGTTCTCTTACGAACATTAACATTAAATCAGGAATGGGGAACGGGCGGTACACGCCTAGATAGCAAAGTGGAACAATTTTAAGTGCCTTTCACCTTTTGTTATAGCCATGTCCTATCTCCTACCCACGATTTAAAGCCGAAGCTCACGATTACAATGATTATAATCCTAGGATACATCCCTAAAATATGTCGTGTGATGGTTTAGAATCTAGTGCTCTAAGGCAGTTAAGGACTTTGTAGCCCCAACCTACTCTACCTTGAAAGGTGGGGTTTGCCCAGCTCTTATATCGAAGCTTCTGAGATCACCGTCTAGTAGGCTTAGGATTCCAGCTGTCAATGGTAGTATTGATAGTATGGCTATTGACGTGTTTAAACCCATGGCGTCAGCCATCCAGCCTCCCATGGAGAACCCTGCTATCGAGGTTAATAGCATCAATATGTATCTCACCCCGAAAAACCCTAGCTCTAACCTCCAATGGGATGTTTGTCTGGTATAGGTATACCAGGATGTTATCGTACATACCTGATATAAAGGATATCAAGGCTATGTCTACAGGCACTAGGAGGGGGTAGCGTAGGGTGATTAGTAGGGAGAGTGCTACGATCAAGATTGAAAGTGTTACAAGCATTATTGCTAGGAAGCCTGTATACCTCATCCTCAGAAACCTATAGGCTACAACCGTGGCTGAAACCCCCGTACCGTAGGCTACTGATATGATGGCAATTATGAGGGTGAAGTAGAAAGCTTCATCTCCGAGAGTAGCCCTAGCTATGGCTACAGGGTATAGGTTGACAATGAGACCTACTGTTACACCAGCAATACTGGTGTAGATCATAAGCTTAAGCACAGGCTTACTCCCAAGTATGAACTTGAACCCGCCAAGGAGGACGTCAACGTTGAAGGCAAGAGAACCGTCGGTATCCCTTGGGTACGCGATCTTAACGCCTAGAGTAGCCAGGGCTACCATTAGGGAGTTCAATGATAGAAGTAAACATGCTACCACTAGGACCTCAAGGTGTCCTAGAAGATCGGCTACAAACCCGCCAACCACCACTACCAATGGTGAGAGAGCAAACCTAAAAACCCTGAAGACAGCATTGGCCTTAATTAGATCACGCTCGGAGAACATCTCAGGCAGCAGGCTTTCAAAGACTAACATGATTAAGGCGTCACTCACAGAGAGTACGAAGAGGAGCGGTATTACATGCAAACCCAACCCCCATAGCCAGGCTGTTACAGAAGTGGCGATAAGTTTAAATACATGTGAATACTTGTAAATACTTGGCGTAACGTGTTGAGTGAGCGGTATCTTAGTACTAGGGGGTTTGCGAGGCTTTTGGGTGTTTTAAGGGTTACTGTGGTTAAGTGGATTAGGAGTGGTAGGATTGTTGCTTATAGTGTTCATGGTAAGTGGAGAATTCCTTACAACGAGTTTGAGAGGGTTCTTAGAGGTGTTCAGAGAGTTAAACGCATAGCCATATAAGCCAGGGTCTCCTCGAATACTCAGAAGAATGATTTGGAGAGGCAGGTTGAGGCTATTACAAGTTTGACAATAAATGCAAATATCCATGCTTACCTGAATCACCGTTAGACTTATAAGTCTCAGTTGACACTACGTAGTATCGATGATGAGGTTGCGTAATTGTTGCACGTGCGGGTGCTATGATGATACTTGAGCACCCCCATAGATGGGAGCCCCATGGCGTTAGGGCTCGACCGGGGCCCATGCGGTGTGGGTGAAGCTAGTGATCTCACACCTAGGCCCAACCCCGCTAACGGAAATACAAGTATTTGGAAACACAATCAAATACCGTTAGCGGGGAAACGCTTGCACCTTTCGAGATAGAATATATTATGAACCACGCTGAGGATAAGGTTGCAATAGTGCACTCTGACTTCACTAAGCTAGTGGAGCTTGTAGCCCCCAGGGTTAAAAGCTTGGAGGCCGTGGTGGTTGTTGATAGTGAGAGTGTACCTGAGAGGATTGGGGGTGTAAAAGCGTACCACTACGAAGACCTCGTGAAATCATATAAGGGTAGGTTTGAATGGCCTGAGCTAGATGAGAATGAGGTTGCCGGTATGTGCTATACCAGTGGTACCACAGGGCTACCTAAAGGTGCGTATTTCACTCATAGGATGATAGTTCTACACGCCTTATCCGTAGCGCTCTTCGCTGCAGCATCGCCCCTCATAGGGCTTAGAGAGAATTCAACACTACTCCACATCGTACCCATGTTCCACGTATTCTCATGGGGGTTACCTTACATAGCAACCCTTATTAACGCTAAGCAGATTTACCCAAATAGGCTTGCTCCAGGGGATTACCCGGGGTTCCAGCTGTAGCCCCCCGATCCTCCCAGCCCTCCGTGACCCCCTCTCCCGCATCCCCAGAGGCCTAGCCTTAAGCTAGGTAACCTCCGGTAAAGATATAAGCTCTCGTTGGATAACACCGTATACCGGTGCCTGGGGGGTCGTTGCCCCCCAGGCAGGGGGCCCTCCCCCAGCTGAAAAGGTGATGCCCCTAGGATGGGGAATCCGAAAGGGAGATGAGGAGTGCGCTTCCGAGCGGAAAACCGACAAACCGCTCGGGGGAGGCGTAGAGCCTCCCAGGGATGCGGGGAGGAGGGCACCG
>JGI26464J51801_1000394_pt1 | contig 12171 bp, 8 predicted proteins | sample PerSpoAPS_AMetaG_FD_51801 | JGI IMG/M metagenome (IMG submission 51801) | reverse complement strand
CCAACCATTTCTCGTTTGGATTGAACAGGAAGAAGTTTGCCTCGTTCCCTTCCCTAATGGATGTGTCAACACCCAAGAAATTTGCGGGTTTTCTTGACATAACTTCTATGAGAGTTTTTAGATCAATTTCCCCCTTCAAAACGAGGTGGGTATATAAAGCCGAGAATGCGGTTTCCAAGCCCTCTATCCCGGGCAAGGTTTCACCAACTGGAGCCTCCTTTTCGTAGTACGCATGGGGTGCATGGTCGGTTGCTATAAAGTCTATAACCCCTTCCTTTAAAGCCCTCACCAAAGCCTTCCTGTTCTCCTCATCCCTTATTGGAGGATTGCATATGAGGTTTGGGTTGTAAATTTCCATTTTGTCCGTTGAGAATATGAGGTGGTGGGGTGTCACCTCGCATGTTACCTTCACCCCCCTTTCCTTAAATTCTCTTACGATCTCAACGGAACGGTGATAGGATATATGGGCTATATGAAGACGACAACCTGTGATCTCCGCTATCCTGCAATCCCTATAAACCGCAAGCTCCTCAGCAAGGGGTAAACGGAACCTCATCCCGTATTTAAGGGTGTTTATATCGTAATTTGCAAAGCCCGTTGAAAGGGAAGGTTTCTCCGCGTGGGATATTACGGTACATCCGAAATAAGATGCGTAGGTGCATAAATTTAGCATCACCCCATCGTCATCAACCCAAGAACCGTCATCCGTAAATCCCTTTACGCCCATCCTTTTCAATATACCCATCTCCACCATCTCCTTTCCCATCCTACCCTTAGTTAAAGTGGCGGTGAAAAAGACGTATATCGGAAGGTCCTTAGCAAGGGAGAGAACGTACTCAAAAACCTCCGGGGAATCTATTGGGGGATCGGTGTTGGGCATTGAGAGTATGTGGGTGTATCCCCCTTTTAGGGCGGCAAAGCTCGCGCTTTTAAGGTCCTCCTTGTATTCCTGTCCAGGGACCCGGGTATGAACATGTAGATCCACCAAGCCCGGTATTGCCCATAGACCATCCGCCTCTATCACCTCCGCCTCATCCTTTATTTCCCCCTCCGAAATCTTTGAAATTAAGCCACTCTCAACAAGAATATTTACTCTCCTCTCCCCCTCAAGGAGGCACCCCTTAACTAGTACCCTCATCAGAAAATTGGTGATACCGCAATCCTACGCACAAACTGGAAACCCTCATCCGAAAACTTTACAAGCACGGAACCTTTGGTATCCGGGTTTCTACTTTGGGAGCTGTACTCTATCCTACCCGTAACACCATCAACCGAAAGGAACAAGAGGGCATCCCTTATATCCGCAACCGTCGTGGTCCTTACACCCCTTGCCTTGTTTATCGCCTCGTACGCCACGAGGAAAGCGTCATAACCCAAAGCGGAGAAGGATGAAGGCAGGGATCCATATTCCGCTTTGTACTTTTCAACGAAATCCGCGGATTGCGGGTCGTAAGGGTTGAAGTGGGTTATAAAGTAGTTTTCACCCGCGTTCTTCCCGACAAGCTCTACTATTTTCGGAACATCCCATCCATCCCCACCAAGAACTATACCTTTATACCCCTTGTCCCTCAGGTACCTAATACCTTTGGCGGCCTCGTCGTAATAAAGGGGTAAAAATACTCCCGTGCTCTCGGGCTTTGAAGTGAAGGATTTGACGATCTCGTCAAGGGCGGAATTTAAATTGGAGGAATTTCCCGAAATTTCAACGAACTTTGAAATCTTAAGTGCATGGGCTTCGGCCCAATTTCTAAAAGCTTCCGCCAACTCAAGGGAATATGGGTTGTTGGAAAATGCAACGATCCCAACCTCCTTTAATTTCAGGAAGTCCTTTGCGGTATACGCCGTCGCCACCGCCATCTGTCTGTTACTTATGCTCACCCTCCAAACCCATTCGTTATCCGTAAGGCTGTTTAAAGTTGCGGCGGGGAGGATTACGGGGATTTTTATCTCGGAAAGTACGGGTAAAATCGCTTTGGCCTCGGAGCTGGTTATGGGACCTATTATCACCTTGGCTCCCTTTTCCTTGAGTTCCCTCAAAGCATCCGCGGTTGTCGTGGGATCACCCGAATATCTCTCTGGATATACGAATTCTATGCGCATCCCCTTAACGCGGAAGTTCTTGGATTTTGCCGCCAAGGTTACTCCATCCTGCACGTACTTGGCGTAAGTGGCGAGCTCACCCGTGGCGGAGTTGGGTATCAGGAGCCCTATTTTTACGCTCCTTTCGGTGGGCTGACATCCGAAGAGCAGAGCCAAAGATATTAGAGCCATTCTCCCTCTCATATTGGCGGGAATTATAAGAGGGAAGAATTTACCTTGAGAGCACCTTGAATACCCTTCCTCCAACCTTTATGAAGTAAACCCCCCTTGATGGGAATTTAAAATCCTTTACGTTCTTCGCCAAAAGCCTACCCGAAACGTCGTATACATCCATAGGTCCCGAGAATTTCACAACTTTTCTGTCTCCAGCTTCGAAAACCAACAAGGTTTTATAAGTTATCCTGCCTTCGGAGTGGTAATCAACGATCCATATGTCCCTTATGTAATCCCTTAAAGCGGAGAATACGGTATAACTCGTAGTATCCACCGAGGATGGGAAGATCCCCAGTAAGCTTGCCACGTAAAGGACGTTTTTATCTAACGCAAGGGTGTAGCTTGCGGATGTGTCAAGGGGTGAGCCGTTGATCTCTATGTCCGAAGGGAGCATAACTGGGGAAGAGGTTGGGTCAAACCTATACCTCATACCCGAAACCTGCACTATGGGGTATTCCCCAAAGAATGCTTGGGCAGTTGAAAGAAGGTAGTATATCTGCCTCCCTGTGAAGGTGGCCAATAGGATCCTTGAGTTGTTGCCAGTTATTGCGGTTTCGTCAAGCCCGTAAGGAACCAACATTAAAATTTTGTTTGACGTAATCCTACCCGCCTCAAGATCCTCCGCTATTAAGAATGTTGGCCAGACCGCAGCATCCGCCCCCGTTTTCACCCTCATGGCGTCAGCTACCAAATTTCCCGCAGGTGTGTCTAAATAACCCGCGAAGTCCGGAAGGTTTTGGATCTCCCTTGGGGCATAACCTACGAAATCATCAAATACGTTTCCAAACCTACCCTCTATGAGGCCCTTATAAACCATAAGGGTATCCCAGGTTTCCGCATCAATGGGAGTTGTGTTATTTAACCTTATAAGCTCGTACCTTATGGGCTTTCTTGTGTTTAGATCTATCAACCAGAAACCCACCGCCTGATAGTGGGAACACGCTTCCGCGAAGTAAGTGGTATCCCCGCTCAGATTTACGATCCTTGCAGGTGATGTGTAGCATGTATGCGTGTGTCCCGAGATTATTAGATTGTAAAACCTGGTTTGTCTGGCTATGGCGCTATCCGTATTTACCCCCGCATGGGAGAGTATTATCCTATAATCGCAACCGAGGGCGCTTAGGGTATCCTCGTAAAGCTGGGCTATGGTTATTGGGTTTTCAAACTGAACGGGTTGTTGGGCGGGGGAAAGGATGTTGAACTCGTTGGTGGTAAGTCCGAGAACGCATATCCTTTTGCCAGATCTCACAAATACCGCATAGGGTTGAACTATTGAGGAGATGGGTAGGGTATCGGGGGTTAAGTTCGCGGAGAGAAGGGGCATGGGCATACCTACATCGGTGAGGACGGAATAAAGGCTATCGGGAGTAATATCGAACTCGTGGTTTCCCAAGGTGATGGCGTCGGGCCTTAGAATATTCTTCAATATTCTAAGCTCAACCCTACCGAGGCCGTATGGGAAGGAGAAGTCCCCAACAAGGATATCACCCGCATGGAAGAAAAGGTGGTTGGGATAGGTTGCCTTTAGGTTTTTTATCACGAACGCCGCCGCGGCGACCCCATTCCAGGCCTTGTAAGGGTATAGATGATGATGGGTATCGTTTATATGTATAATTGCCAGTGTATCCGCATAAAGGGGCGAGAGCAAAAGTAGAAACGAGAACTTTCTCATATTGAGATTTTAAGGTTGAACCCGTATTAAACTTAAGACCATCTCCTCAAGGGAGATCCCGCCGTGGAACATCCTGTTTTTGTAAATTTCGGCATATTCGTCCATCCTTTCTCCCCAAACGAAGAAACCATCTTCCGTGGCAAAGAGGAACTGTCCCCAATCCGGAAGTCCCCACTCTTTGGGTTTTTCAACCATCAAGAACTTCCTCCCCTCAACTCTAATTCCCCTACCATGCTTGTACCTAAACCCCTTCGCCAGCTCCTCCCCAAAAACCCTCATCGGCTCCCTACCTATAACCCATCCGTGATCCGACGTAATAAATACCCAATATCCCTCCTCAAGGAACCTTTCTATAACCTTCGCAAACCTACCGTCCTCCAAAACGAGCCTCGCCCACCTCTTGACGGAGGATTCCCCCTCACCAAGGGCCTTAAGCTGTTCAAGGCTTGAGGAGATATGCAAAATCGTATCGACGAAATTCACAACGTAAATCTCAAACCTCTTCCCCACGGGTTCTATTTCTGACAAACTCTCAAGGTTTTTGATCTTCGTGTACCAGGTCTTAACCTTGTACCTCTCCTCCTCCAAGAGCTTCCACAACATCTTCAACTCGTTCTGATTGTCCTGAAGTACCCCCTCCATCATCCTTTCCATTTCGTCCGGAAGTTTTCCAGCAAACAAGGCATTCCTTGAGAATTGGGTCACACTAGGGAGTATTGACATATAGACGAACTGTTCAACCTTGTAAAAGGTTGAGATTTCGGAAACCACCTCGTAAAGCTGATCGAACCTGAAATTGTCCAAGACGAAAAGGGCAACGGGCGCAACCTCAAGGTAAGGTAAAACCATCTTCTTAAGCAGGTTATGGGACATAAGGATGGTGCTATCCCTGATTATTTCAGGGTAAAACCTTGAGACCCATTCGGAGAATTTGACGTTTTCTTCCTCAAGGATCTCGTCAAACTTTGACCTGTAAGCCCTGTATCTTATTCTCGCCTGAAAGATCTTTATCGCCTTTAAAAGCCAACCCTCAAAAGTTTCCGGGATCTCGGAGAGCTCCTCCCTTAACTTCTCCGCCTCCTCCAAGAATACGTCCTTCTTGATGCTCGTCCTTTTGAGCTTTGAAAGTAATGCCAAAATTTGGGCGGGTTGTACGGGTTTTACTATGTAATCGTAAGCGTCCTCAACGAAGGACCTCTTTATCACTTCCTCATCCGTTATCATCGTAAGCATAACCACGGGTAAGTTTGGATAGCTCTGCTTTATCAACCTTAGGGCTTCCAAACCGCTTACACCGGGCATCCTGTAATCCAAAAGGACGAGGTTATAGGTGTTCCTTGAAAGCTTTTCAACACCCTCAATGGCGCTCTTTGCGGTATCCACATCAACCCCCTGGGATCTCAAGAAGGCTATTACGGATCCCAGCTCATCTATCTCGTCGTCTATCCAAAGGATCCTCATCAGAGGTAATCCTCCCTATTTACCAAGTTCCTAACCCCTTCCCCCTTTATGAAGGAGAGCACATTTTTAACCGCGACCTCCAAAGCCTCCTCAAACATACCCTCAACTATGTTTGAATTGTGGGGGGATCCGAGGAAGTTTTCAAGCTCAAAAAATGGGTAGTTTAAGGAAAATTCCTCCCCCATGAAAGGTTCCCTCCACCATACATCAAAACCCGCCTGAAAGTTTGGGTTCTCGACAAGATGCTCGTACAGGTCCTTCTCGCTTACTATATGTGCCCTTGCGACGTTGATAAGGATGGCATCCCTCTTCATTAAGTTAAGCTCCCTCTTTGTAATAAGGTTCCTCGTTCTTTTTGTTAGGGGTAAGCTTATAACCAAAACGTCCGATTCTTTCAAAACGAAATCCAAATCCTCCAATGTGCCGATAAAATCAACTTCAAGATCCGTTTTCCCCGTCCTGTTTATGGCTAAAATTTTAACATCAAAAGGCTTCAAAAGCTTTGCGGTTTCCTTTCCTATTCCACCAAAACCCAATATCCCCACGGTTTTTCCCTTCAACATCTTATTCGGAGTATTTCTGTCGTATATACCCCTTGAGAGCTTTATGTGGTTTGCGGTTAGCCTTTTCGCGAGGTCCAGGATCATCCCTACGATATGCTCCGCTATTGGAACGGAATATGCCCCAAAGTTTCCCGCTATCAGAACGTTTTCCGGTATGAGCTCATAGGGTAAGTGTTCAACGCCCGAATAAACGCATTGGATAAACTTTAATGAACTTAATGAAATCAACCTTTCCTCCCCCAGCTCCCTTTTCGGATCCAGGGTAATGAGGATATCCACTTCGTTGGGAAAATCCTCTTTGTAATAAACCTCCGCGTACCCATTTAGGAGCTTTTCAATTATGTTCTTCTGTTTCTCGCTTGCGTTGAAAGATACTAAAACCTTCACAAATTTCTCAATGGAGCGGAGGGGACTCGAACCCCCGACCTCCGGAGTGCGATTCCGGCGCTCTCCCAGCTGAGCTACCGCCCCGTAAGTGATTATTATAAAGTGGAAAACCTTATCAAACGACGATCATAGAATAGAGGTATGCTTTTATTGGCGCAAATTTACTTGGATTTTCCAAAAACCGCCGATTCTATGTTGATTTCACCAAACGGCGCTTACATGTTTGAGAGCTTGGGCGTCAAGGGGGAGGGAAGGTTGGAGGTTGTAATTAGGGGGATCCCCTCGGATCAAGATGGGAATGTTTCTGTGATCATAAAAAATGGCATTATTACGAACCGCGAATTTAAGACCGTAAAGCTACCCTATGACAAAGGGTTTTACGAGAAGGTGCAGTCAGAGATAGAATCCCACCAAAGCAAAATTTCCTCTACGAAGGGGAAAATTGCGGAGGTGGAGTATTACATAAACCTTTTGAACGCGATATTGGAGGGCGTAAAGGCGGGAAAGGTGGATAATTTTGACAAATTTATAAAAATGTCGCAAAGATTGGAAAGGTACTATATATTGAGGGACTCGCTTATGCGGGTGCTAAACGAAACGAATAGGATGCTGGATATTTTCTGACGGTTCAAGGGGAAATGAAAATTTTGGTTGAGAATGCTAAGGATCCGACCCTCGAATTCCGCATATTTTACCCGGGCGGTTTTATCACCCTTGAAACCGAGTACCTTATGTATTACGCGAGCAACAAAATTAAGGTTTCTTCCGTAGGAAAAATTAGGGCGAATTTGCCCACAACCTTAGACGTTAAAAACCTCATCATAACAAGCCTTGAACCCTCCTTCTCTGCTCCTACCCACCAACCTTGGTACATAATGGATCAGCATTATCCCGTATTGATGAAGGCTATAAAGTTGCAGGAAGCGATTTCTCCCCAAAGTGAGGGTGAGATTGACATAAATTTCACCCGGATTTCAACTAGATTTGAGGTAAAGAGGCAGATGACCCTTGATAGGTTTAAACCCGCCCTCATCGTTTTGTTTGAGAGGGAATACGAAGCAAGGGAAATCGTTTCATGTTATCCGGAGCTTTCTCAAAAAGGGTATTTAAGCGCAATTTTCAAACCCGATATAGATCTGTTGCCCGGAAACTTAAAGGTCTTCCTCAACGGTGAGCTATCGGCGGAATATTACTTTAACGGATCGGTTAGGGATGCGGAGGATACGGTGTTTTTGGGGTTTGATCCTTTCATCGTTGGGGATGTAGAGGACCCCTTACGAGGGAAAAGAGGGAATACGTGATAAGCATACAGAACCTGAGGAAAACTCCGACGGATCTAATAATTTATGCGAGGAAACCCTTTGCGGCGGGAAACGTAAATATTACAAAGTTTGAGGTTTATCCGAAACCCAAAGAAGACCTTGGGGATGGTTTGATTGCAGGGTGGGGAAAAATTTGAGATGCGGAGGGTAGCATTGTGAATTGGTAATTAACCACCTTACAATACACCGCTTATGAGCGCAAATAGGTTGAAGTGGATGATCTTTTTCATCGTCTTCTTCTTTGTATCCGCGATATACTTCAAAACCACCGCGCCTACTACCGCCTTTTGGGATGTGGGGGAGTTCCTTGCGGCATCACATATTCTCGGTGTTCCACACCCACCCGGCACACCCTTCTATGTTTTACTCGCAAAGTTCTTTGATTTACTTCCCATACCAGTTGCAGAGCTTTACTCTCTAATAAACGGGGGAATAAAGGCAAACCCGGTTGTCCTAAAGATGACCTTAATACCCATACTTATGGGGGGGCTGAATGCGGCGTTGGTTTATTTAATATCTTACGAGGTTCTTAAGCTCATAAAGGGGGATGAAGTTTTACCCGATTGGGCTTTACACCTGTTTTCCGCCACCGGAGCTTTAACTATGGCATTTGCGAGGATAATATGGTTTGATTCCCTTGAGGTTGAAACTTATACACCTGGCGCCTTTTTCGGGATCCTTGCGCTCTACTTTGGACTACTTTGGTACAAAAACAGGGAAAACGATAACAGCCTTAAATGGCTGATTTTGGCGGTTTATTCAATTATGCTAGGTACCGGGATCCACCTTACCGTCCTCTTCGCCCTCCCTGCATTATTCTTCTTTGTCTGGGTGGTTAAGCCTCAGATCCTTTGGGATAAGATTGCTTTGGGGCTTTTCGGAGCCCTGTTTTCCCTATTTTTCTTAATGTTCATCACATACGACGGGAGCATGGTTCTTCCATTTGTCCTCTCCTTCCTACTGATGTTTGCCTATATGTTGGTTGATAGGAAGTTTGAAAAGCTCCAAGATCCTTTTACCCTTCTATTTATCCTTGGCGCCTTGCTGGCGGTTTTCGGACTGATCCAAAAGAACAATACATATTTAGCCTCGGGAACCTTCCTTTCGGTTGCTTCAATGTTTATAAGCGGGAGTATGTGGCAGGATTGGAAGGGTTGGGTTTTTATTGCCATTCTTGTAGGTTTCTCCGTTGAATTTTGGATCATAGCTAGGGCTTACTATTTGCACTTTAACCCCCTTGACGCGAGGATAAACGAGGGGGATCCTTACACCTGGCAAGCCTTTATGGATGTCCTCCTGAGAAAACAGTATGAACCCGCAAACATACTACCGAGAAGGATAGACTTGGTGGATCAGATAAAGGTTTTCCTTATGTGGTTCGGATGGCAGTTTAACGCCTCAACCTACAACGTTATGGATCCCGAGAAGATAGCAAGGATGACCCTGTTTGATCATATAGGTCCCTTCGGTATGATAGCCATAGCTCTTGGAATACTCGGAATGTGGGAGCACTTTGTTAGGGATAGGAGGACTTTTACCTTGGTGGGTTTGGCGGTTTTGCTTGCGGGGGTGGGATTCTTTATTGCTTTCAACTTTAAGGATTCCCCTTCACATCCAGTAAATCCAATAAACGCCCAGCTTGGGAATGTTGAGGTGAGAAATAGGGATTATTTCTACCATCCGTTTTATCAACTTTGGGGGTTATATTTAGCCTTTGGGATGTTTTACACAGCTAAGGTTTTAACGGACTACATAAAAAATAAGTTATATTCCTCCCTTGCGGTTGCGCTATTTGGAGTTTTCGCTGTGATCTACCAGATATACCAGCATTATCCCTTCAACAACAGGACCGCAAACTATATACCAGAGGATTTTGCCCACAACATCCTTGTCTCGGCAAAGTCGGATAAGGGGGTATTTATGACGAATGGGGATAACGATACCTTCCCGGTATGGTTCGTTCAGGAGGTTCTAAAGAGGAAGTGGAGCTTAGTAAACGCCAACCTTTCCCTACTGAACACAAACTGGTATATTAGGGAAGTTAAGCATTGGGGGGCACCCATAACGCTTTCCGATGAGGATATATACAGGCTACCACCTATAGTACCTGCCAGAAACGAGGCGGGAGTTTTGTATTTGAGGGATATGGCGATAAGGGATATGATAGCCGGGGCGGTGGGATACAAGACGGATAAATATACGGAGATTATGGGGATTGACGGGAAGCCCATAAGAATACCCGCAATATACCTTGCGGATAATTTATCATTTGCTAAGGAAGTTTTTGAGGGTAAAGAGTTTTCAATTCCTATATATTTTTCGCTAACATCGGATCCCGAGGTTTTCAGGGGTTGGGAGGATTATATGGTACTTGAGGGCTTGCTCCTTAGGCTGACGGGGGAAAAAAGAAGGAAGGTTGCGGGCTTTGGTTCCGTAGATGTGGAGTGGACGGATAGGGTTATAACCGGTGGGGCGGAAGATCCGGTTGAGTTCGTAAAAACTTCCTCCCTTGATTACAAGAACGATCCAAGGTTGGATAGGTGGAGCTTTAGAAGCTTGTTTGATGATAGGGTTCCGAAGAACGAGGATCACCTTAGGCTCTTGAGGAATTACGCTTCCGCGGTTTTAACGCTCGCGGCTCAGTATATATCGGACGGAAACTATAGTAGGGCGGACAAGCTCTTTGATTTAGGCGAGCTGTTTTCAAGAAAATCCATAGAAGGTTTGGGTGTAGAACCCGAGAGGGATCCCCAGATATTCGCGATAAAGCTATCGAGGGGCTATATAAAAATGAGGATGGGACAATTCAAGGAGGCGGAGGAAATTCTTAACAAATATCAACGCTTCTTACCCACAAGCGAATACAGGTGGCGTCTTGCCCTCATTAAGCTTTATTCTGGGGATATAGATTCTGCCCGCGATCTTGCAAAAGTTCTTATAAATTCCGTCCCAGAGATAGACCCCATTTGGGGACTTTCCCTTGACACCCTATACACCCTCATACCCCCCGATAGTTTGACGGATGTATCCTACAGGTTATTTACGAAAGGACACTTCGATCTTGCCTTAAAGACCCTTGAGAGGTCAAACACTACAAAATCGGTGAAAACATGGGCTGGAATTTTGATAAGGGCGGTTAAAGATCAGGATGAGGAGATGTTTGGGTCGTTGGTTTCCTATGCGCCCTTTGATACGGTTAAGGCGGGGGAGTGGAAGAAAGAGCTTAATAGGTTATACACTTCTCTCGCGAGATACCTAAGGCAGGCTGGAGATGAGGAAAATGCTAAGAAGATGGAGGAGTACGCCAAAGGGAGATGATCCTGGATCCGAGGAACATCTTTTGTTTTGGGGTATGCCTCTTTTTGCCCGAAAGATCCGAGTTTTCCCTGAATCTTTATAGCAGAAACAACCCTTACGCTGGTTTTGTTGAATTTACCCCCCAACTTTCCATAAAGGGAAATAGCTTCGGAGTTCTCGTGAGCATAAGCGCCTTTAACGGCAGGTCAAGGCTCTTAGGGGATCGGGATTGGAACCCTTACAGGGAGTATAGCCTTGAGGTCGTTGATTGGAAGGAAGAACCCATAATAAGCAAGTACCCCATTTTTGAAGCTTTGCAATATAGGGCTTTCGGTTGGCTAAATGGAGGTTTTATAAAGGTTAAGGTGGGTAGGGATTATCTGAAGATCGGGAAACCGTTAAGGTACCCACTATTTTTCTCGGGTTGGGGTTATCCCTTGGATTGGTTTTACTTAGCGGAAGGTGGTTTTGAAGGTTTGAGGGGTTATTCGGGCTTTGCGAGGGTACCATCGAATTACGAGAACAAGAGGTTAGCTTTTCAGAGGCTTGAATGGGGATTTTGGAATATCAAGCTCGGGATAAGCGAGATGGTTGTATATACAAGGGAGGATACTTGGAAGTACGCTAACCCCTTTGTTCTTTATTATGTCGTTCAGAGGAGGGAATCCGACAACGACGATAACCTATTTTTACACTTGGACCTTTCCCTAAATTTTAAAAACTTTGAGATTTTTGGAGAATTTATGGGAGACGATCCGTCGGTATTTCATGGCGAGGGGCAGGCTCCCCTTATGGGCTTTACGGGGGGTATTAGGTGGGAGGGGGAGAATTTCTTTAACTTGGAAGCCTCGCTTGTTTTACCCTTCACTTATGCGCACTTCACAAGAAAAAATAACTTTGATGCCTTAGGTTTGCCCCTATCAAACTTCTTGGGTCAGGATTACATCTCCATTTACGCTTACTATTCAAAAGGTTCCCTATTCTCGGATATAGAATACATCCTGCACGGAAATACCCCTTTCGGTTTAGCGTTTGAAAACTCCGGATTACCCCCAGTTGCTGAATTTCCAAGAAAGCCAAGGGAAGGATGGTGGAGGGTTGGTTTTGGGAGCGAGGGTAAGGAATTGAGATTTAGATCCGTTAATTTAAAAACCGC
>JGI26464J51801_1000391_pt1 | contig 12211 bp, 14 predicted proteins | sample PerSpoAPS_AMetaG_FD_51801 | JGI IMG/M metagenome (IMG submission 51801) | reverse complement strand
GTGGCCTTTTTGGGTTTCGTTCCCCCTCACGGCCGCCGGGACGGCTCCCGATTTTCACGGGATTCCCTCAGCCCGGAAGGTTAGGTATTATATGGATGAAAATTTAAACCGGCCTCCCCTTCCAGGTTTTTCCCGGTAGCAGAGCCCTGATGTATATGGGCAAAAAAAGGATGGGAGCGAGGGGAGTAAAAAAGGCGGGAAGGAGGCGGTCCTTGAGGGCAATCTGTACAACGGCACGTTCAAGGATCCCAAGAAGCCCAAGATCCCAGCGACCGAATAGCCATGGTATGGTGTAAAGAAACAGGTGGTAAAAGGCGGCGCTCAAAAGGATGGCCGGGTTTTTCATGTGGATATCCAAAAAGTTCTTTCCAAGACCCTGAATCGTCTCCAAATAATTCCTGTACATTCTCACCCTGAAAAGATCCAAGCCCAAATATAGACGGTAATTTTTTACCCTTCTGGCAATGGAGATATCCTCCAGAACCTCATTCTTCACCGCTTGGTGTCCCCCTATGGACCAGTATGCATCCCTACGGAAAGCTAAAACCTGCCCGTTCGCAAAGCGCAAAGCCTCAAGGGCAGGATGAGGCAGGAATGAGAAGAGCCCGTTCATAAGGAAAACCAACATACCCGCGGTGTCCCCTTCCTGTCGAGTCAGCGCCGATACCAGATCCTTACCCTCCAAGGCGGAAATAAGCCCACCCAACGCTCCCTCCTCCCAGAATACATCCGCATCCGTGAAAACGAGAATTTCCCCCCGAGCTTCCTGGGCCAACTGCCAGCATGCCCAGTTTTTCCCCACCCAACCCTTAGGGGGAGGTTTCCCACGCAGGAGGCGGAATCCCGGATAACCTTGACCGATCTCCTGGGCAACTTGGGCGGTTTCGTCCTCGGACAGGTCGTCCAGAACCAAGACCTCAAAGGCCCCCTGACGGAGTACGGAGGGGAGGGTGCGCTTAAGATTCTCAGATTCGTTTCTGGCAGGAATCAAAATGGATACCTTGGGGTTTTCCGGCGTAGGCATAGGTTTTAGGCGCGGGAACCTTAAAAGGTTATAAATGAAAACAAGCCACCTCAAAAGGAGGAGTACGAGGATGTTGGAGAAAAATTGATCCATCATCGGATAAGCCTAGCCAAGGGTAACATCCTCTCATCCAAGCTCCGCCTTCCTTTCAAAATCTCTCTAAAACCCTCAGGGATCTCCCTTGGATGCGTGTTCCGTAGGATCTCATCCAATTCCCGAAGGGCTTCACCCAAGACCCTTTCTAAATCCTCATCGGGCGAAATTGGGGGGGACACTAAGAGGAAAGCCTCGGGGTGCTCAAACCCTCTGACCGCCACACGACAGGCTATTGGTAAGATCGGAACCCCAGCCTTTCTCGCAAGCCAAACTGCCCCCNNCTTGAGGGGACCTAAGGGTCCCGGGTAATACATCTCCCCTTCGGGAAAGATCCCCACCCATTCTCCCATCTTGAGCCTTTTAAGGGCCTCCCTCAATCTCCTTGCCTCAAGGGCTCCGACCAGCTTAAGGACCGGAAAGGCCTTCAGGTTCTCCTCCGATACCAGTATGTTAAACTTTTGACCCTCTAACTTGGCAAGGAACCCNATTAAATGTCCGTCGAAATAGCTGTGGTGGTTCATAGCTAAAACCATGGGACCCTTCGGGATCTCCCCCTTTATATAAACACCCCGTAGGCTTTCCTTTAGGCTCTTCATGAATGATCTTTCCACGAAGGTGGCGATCTTTCTTCCCAAACTGGTATCCTTAATTTCCTCTACATCCAAAGCAATTTTCTCGGCTAGCGATTCAAAAAATCCCTTCATTTTGTGAGTTCGGTTATTNTAAGGATGAATTCCCCTATCGGTACATCCGACTTTATGCCAGTTTTTGAAAACGTTGTCCTCCCCGCAACGAAACCCCTTTCTCTAAGGGCGGATATAATCCTATCCCTCTTTGGGATCCTTTCTAACCTAAAGGTGGAAAGCTCATAGTAAAACGGNAGATCCGGCTCCTCCAAAAGTTCGGAAATATACCTCCTTGCATCCTCCCAATTATCCGAGAAGGCAAGCATACTGCTCAGAAAGTTATTGTCCTTCAATCTTCCTATCCAAGTGTTCCCGGAATAGGTTAAATTTCCCCCACAGTTTTCGCAAACTCCAACAACCTTTTTCCCGACCCCAAAATTCCCACAGTTCCTACAATAGTAAGCGAAACCAACCTCATCAACGTTCGGGCTATCGGTAAATTGTAAGAAAACTCTGTATGNGTACCTCTCAAAAAGGTAAAAAAGGACCCTTATCCCCATCCCCAAAGAGGATGCGATATTCCAGACCTTGTATATCAAAGCCCTCAAACCCATCTCGGGATATAGGGGTATTTTTGGGATGTAGGTTCCGTAAAGCCTCCAATCATCTCCCCTCCTGTTTCCCGCCAGCGTCGGCATATCCGTGGATGTTAGGTACAAAAAGGAACCCGGTTCCACGAGGAGAAAAACATAAGGAAGGTACTTTGAGGGGGAACCGAAGGGATCTACGTCCAAAAATTTAAACTTTTTTCCCTCATTTGAAAGCTTCAAAGATAGCCGAAAGATGTCCGAGTTCGTTAAAATTACGTTATCAAGGTAGTTTATCAAAACGTTCGCCTTAAGCTCGCAGAAGATCCTCCTGTTTCCCTCGTTAGCCCAAATCTTTCTTGCCCTTCCGAAAACCCCATACATAACCGTCCTCACCCCGCTTCCCGCAAATGCCTCAAAAACCTCATCCGAGGATGACGCAAGAAACGCCAGAACCCCCAACTTCCTCGCCAACTCCCCCTTTGGGTTATAAAAACCCTCCTTAATGTAAAGCTTCATAGAAGTTTAACTAAAAGTTCCGAGAGCTTCGAGTATATCTCCCCCTCCAATCCCCTCAAATTTTCCCTATGAATTTCCACCGTTTCCCAATCCCCCCTAACTATTGGTCCCGTAAGCCCTTCCCTCCCGTAATTTAAGAAGTTTTCAACCGATGTCCTTAAGAGCCTCCCGTAATCCTCCCTATCTATACCTACGCTGGAAAATAACCTCTCCGCCCCCAACAGGGGCACGTATATTANGTTTGAGAGCATAACCGCCGCCGCATGATATATTACCTTTTTATCCTTTTGTATGATTTTTAACTTGAGGGATAAACTTTCGGAAAAACTTTTCAAAATCTCAATTGCCCCCTTTGTTCCCTCCGCCACAACCGTGATCCCCTCCCATAAGTTTGGGTCGGGCCTTGAAAACGCCTGAAGGGGATGGAAGGATGCCCTCTCTTTATTCTCGGGCAATATATCCGAGGTTAAAACGCCGGAAAGGTGGCAGAATACNCTAAATTTCAAGTTTGAAAACCTCTCCGAAATTTCCCTTATCTCCCCATCCTTAACCGCAAAGAACAATATATCCCCATCCTCAAGGATCCTTCCCCCCTCCCTCCTTGAGAAGATCTCCGCGTAAACCCCCCTTTCCCTCAAAAACAGATAAAGCGAATATCCCACCTTCCCCTTACCTATTATTTGAACTTTCATCCCAAGCCCTTTGCATTATCACCGATGCGGAAACCATAGCCGCGGTCTCCACCCTCAATATTATCCCCCCCAAATTCACCGGCAAAAACCCACTTGAAATGATTTTTTCCTTTTCCTCTTCCGTGAAATCCCCCTCCGGACCTATTAAAATCAAAGTCCTTTTCCCGTAAGGGCAAGATGATATGTTCTTCTGAGCCCCTATTATCCCAGCTATTTTAACCTCGTAATTCTCCGAAAGCCTCAAAACATCATTTAAACTCATAGGTTCCGTTATTTCGGGAATGTCCGACCTCTCGCACTGCTTAACCGCCGAGAGCACTATTCTCTCCCACCTATCCTTCCTTTCCCCGGGCCTCTTAACCGTTCTCTCACATATTGTCGGAATTATTCTTGAAACCCCTATCTCAACGAGCTTCTCTATTAAGTCGTCGAATCTGCTACCCTTCGGTATTGAAACCGCAACCGCGAGATCTATAGGTGGTAAGAGCTTGGGAATCTCTTCAATGAATTTAACTTTTGCTTTATCCTTCTCCATTTCCACTATCTCCGCCAAAAATTCCCTTTCCCCGTTAAATATCCTAACCTTATCTCCCACTCTCAGCCTCAAAACCTTCCTCAGATGCAAAAACTCCTCCCCACCGATCACCCCAAAACCCTCGTATATCTCCCCGAAAAACCTATGAAAGGAACCTATCCACCGCATAGGATGAGAGCCAAATTATTGTTAGAGTTATAATAACCTCAAGATCCCAAAAGTTCCCTTTCCAGAAAACTATTCTGAGGATCATATCAAGAAAATAGAAGGCGCTTGAAGAGAGGGCAAGGAGGACCCAGCTAAAAGATACCCTAGTCCCAACTATTACCGCAACCGTTAAGAGAAGGGGGGAATACCAAGGTAAAGTTAAGAAGAGCCCATCCCTAACTATACCTATTGCAACGAAGCTTGCTAGGGCGAAGGTTCTGTTAACGTATGGGGCGAAGGGTAAAACCGCAAACGATGGATCGAGGGGGAAACTGAAAACATGTCTGAAAAGTGTTAGTATCAAACCCAAGAGGATGAGGATGTACTTCAAATTTAGCCGAAAACAGCCCTCTTTAGGTAATCCACAAACTGGGCTCCTCCCTTCTTTGCCGCGAACAAAAGGAGCTGTGGAGCTGCTGTTAAAATAAACTTTGCTATCTCCGTTGCGTTAACTGTATCAAGATCCTTGTTGTGGAAAAGGGGTTTGAGCTGGTCAAAGAGATACTGTATGTCGTTATCGTCCATCCTTAAGAAGACCTTCCTGACCTCATAGGCTAACTCGTATTCCCTCCTGTTTATCTTCTCCCAGAACCTATCGTGATATTCCTTCAACCTGCTTTTTGATAGGTTCCCCTCCTTTAAAGCCTTAGCCCCAACTTCCCCGGCTATTGAACCGGAAAGTAAAGCTGCGGGTATCCCACCCCCCGATATGGGTTCCGCGAGCCTCGCCGCATCCCCAACCACCATTATCCCATCCCCATAAATCTCCATCTTATGCCCACCCACGGGTACGACGCTACTTATAACCCCCAATATTTTCGCCCCTTTGAAGTAGGTGTTTACGAACCTCTCCAAATATGGTTTTGCCCCAACCTCAGGGGGAACTAAGGCAACGCCCACACCGACGTTTCCGTAATGTCCCCCCTTGGGGAAGCTCCAGCCGTAACCCTTATGACAGTACTCGTCCCCGGTGAAGAAGTCTGCCCTTCCGTCCTCTATCGCGGGATGAACCATGAAGTACTCCATAACATAATGGTAATCCTCGGGATCGAGATCCAGTTTTAAGCCCGCCTGCCTACCCACGTTTGAACCCGGACCGTCCGCCCCTATAACCAACCTACACTCAACTATCTCATTTTTCCCCTTATGCGAGAAATGTACAAGCCAATTTTCCCCCTTCCTCTCCAACCTTGTAAATGTGGCATTCGTTAAGATCTCAGCACCCGCCTCCGCCGCCTTCTGGGCTATATACCTATCAAAAACCCTCCTTTCCAAGATATATCCTACCCCCTCCTTCCTAACCTCCATATAGTCCCCGTTTGGAGCGTAAAACCTCGCCCTATTTAACCTCGATGCTATAAATCTTGGATCCGGTTCAAAGAAGAGGGTTAGGGATTGGTGGGAGATCCCCTCCGCGCACTGCACCACCATACCTATCTCGGGTTTCCTCTCAAGGAGTAGAACCTTGGCCCCCCCTTCCGCCAACTTCCAAGCCGCCATAGAACCCGCGGGACCTGCGCCTACTACTACCGCATCAAACTTTTCCATATCTGGTATTATAACACCGTTTAAAAATCTCCATAGCAAAATTTTCCATCTCCTCCATTTTTCCCGCCTTACTCTCAATCTTGTGATCGTACCCCAAGGCGTGAAGAACCCCGTGAATTATCCTCCTTGCCACCTCCACCTCATCAAACTTTAAAAACTCGGGACATACCAGAACCTCCCTAACTTTATCGTAAACAAACGTCAAAACGTCAGCCCCTTCTTCTACGCCAAAAATCTCCCTTTTTACCCTTTTTATATATTCCAAATCCACGAAAACTAAGGTTATACCCCTCGTATCAAGACCTTTAAGGGCTTCGTTTATACAAACCCAAAAACCCCTCTTGGGCTTCCAACTTGTTAAATTCAACCTCTTCAAATTTTACCCCTTATCCTGTTTATCCAGAGGCTCCTTAAGAACGCGGCCATGGGAACCGCGAGGATCACCCCTATGGCACCGAATAGGGATGCGCCGACTATCAGGGCAACCATAACGAGGACAGGATGGAGCCCTACGCTTCTACCCAATATCCTCGGTGTTAAAACCAAAGTTTCAAGGAGCTGATCCAATGCTAAAACCAGCGCGAACCTCAATAGGGCAAAGATAGGGGAGCTTTCGGTCAAAAGGATAATAAGGCTTCCGAGGATGGTGGTCATGGCAAAACCGAAGTTGGGAATTAGGTTCATAACGCCCGCCAAGAAACCTATAAGGATCCCAAATTTTATCCCCAATATTTGAAGGAGAAAACCCACAAAGATCCCAACTATGGTCGCGATCGTTATCTGCCCCCTAAAGTATTGGGAAAGGAGCTTGTATACCTCCTCAAGGATAGGTTTGAACCTTTCGGGTAAAAGCCCCTATCTCCCCCGCAATAACCTTAGTATCCTTCAGGGCATAAAAACCCATAACCAAACCTATTAGGGTGGAAAAAATCAACTCAAAGGCACCCGAAACGAATCCCCCCACGTTCGGTAGGATGGTGCTTTTCCCCATCTCCGAAATTTCCATCATTAAACCCTCGTAAATCCCCCTAAGGCTTTTAATTAGGTTCTCGTTGTATATGTAGTTCCTCAAGATCATCTCAAATTCGTCGGGTCGTATGTAATACTTTTCCAATAGGGATAAAAGCTGGCTCCCTTGGGAGTAAAGTTGGAAGGCGAGCCATAAACCGGCGGAGGATATGAAAAGGAACATCCCTAAGGTTATCACGAGGGATGATAACCACCTTGGTATCCTATATTTTTCAAGGTGGGAGACGAGGGGGAGAAAAATGAAGGCTATGACGAGGGCAAAACCTATGGGGAAAAGGATATATGAGGCCATACGGAGGATTATCAGGAAAAATAAACCCAAGGATATAGAACCCATAAAGGCGTCCCTACCGTGATAAAAGGATATGGAAGATATAAGGAGTAGAACGAGGGCACCCCATTCCTTCCCGAAAGCCAGAAAAACCGCTAAAATTAGTGCGGTATAACCCCCCGTTATTGCTACTATATTGAGGATATTATCCCTCAACTTACCTCGCTACCTTCCGGAACTTCGCCCTCGGGCGAAATTATCACGGGTTTTCCGTCCTTACCGGTCGCCGCAAGGATCATCCCATCCGATTCTATCCCCCTTATCCTTTTCTTCTCAAGGTTTGCCACTATTACCACCCTTTTGCCCACCAAATCTTTTTCGCCATAGCTTTCGGCTATCCCAGCCACTATGTTCCTAACCTCGCTTCCTATATCCACCTTGAGTTTCATTAGTTTATCCGTCCCCTCAACCTTCTCCGCCTCCAAAACCCTACCAACCACCATCTTTATTTTCTTGAAATCATTTATGGAGATCCTCTCTCCCCCAGCCCTCTCGTTCAACACCCTCACCCACTCATTTATCTTACCCTCATCAACTTTCTTGTATAATACGCTACCATCTTTTACGTTGTTCCCCGCAAGATCGGGCGACACCTTTACGAAATCGTCAAAATTTCCCTTTGGAAGGTTCATGTAATCCCAGAGCCTTTGGACGGAATTCGGGACATAAGGATAAAATAATGCGGATACCATCCGTAGGGCCTGATATGAGACGAAGAGGACCGTTTTTGCCCTATCCGGGTTTTCCTTTATAAGTTTCCAAGCCCTCTGGTGCTCAAAGTACCTGTTTATCGCGTTGCTAACTTCCACCGCATCCTTTAAGGCAAGGCGGAAGTTGTAGCTTAAGATGTTCNTCTCGTATTGGGAAACCTTTTCCGAGATATAGTTTAAAAGCCCCTCATCCTCGGAATTTAACGAATGTGGATGGGGTACCCTCCCACCGAAGTTCCTGTTTATAAACGTCAGGACCCTCTGAGCTAAGTTCCCAAAGCTATCGACGAGTTCCGCGTTTGTCCTCTCAAAAGCTTCCTTAACGTTAAAGTCCGTGTCGTCCTTTTCGGGGATATAAAGCGCTATTGCATACCTTGCTATATCCTGCCCAACGGAATTTACAAGCTCATCCGCCCATATCGCGTACCCCCTTGAAGTTGAGAGCTTCCTTCCCATAAGGTTCAGGAAGGCGTTCGCGGGTACATCGTAAGGTAAATTATACTCCCCATGAGCCATAAGCATGGCGGGCCAAACCACCGTATGGAATACGATGTTATCCTTCCCTATGAAGTGTATNATNTTTGTTTCTGGGTTTTTCCAGTAATCCTCCCATTTATCGGGCAGGTATTCCACCGTGGCGCTTATATAACCTATCGGGGCATCAAACCAAACATAAAGGACCTTACCCTTTGCGTCCGGATCTTCTAAGGGTACGGGAACCCCCCAATCCAAGTCCCTAGTTATCGCCCTATCCTCAAGCTCCCCAACCCAAGATAGGGCAAATTCCTTAACGAAGGGCTTCCAATTTTTCCCCCTTAACCACCCCTCAAGATCCCCCCGTAGGGAGGAGAGCTTGAAGAACCAATGCACCGTTTCCCTAAGCTCAAGGGATGATCCGCTTATCGCGGACCTCGGGTTTATAAGCTGGGTGGGTTCAAGCTGTCTCCCGCATTTTTCGCACTGATCCCCCCTCGCCTCCTCGTACCCGCAATATGGGCAAGTTCCTATTATGTACCTATCGGGTAAAAACTTCCCCTCCTGCGGGCTATAAAACTGCTTCACCTTCCTCTTTTCAAGGTACCCTTTCTCGTAAAGTCGCAGGAAGAATTTCTGGGAGATCTCGTGATGGATCTTCCTACTTGTCCTTGAGAAATGATCAAACTCTATCCCCATAAGCTCAAAGTCCTTTTTAATCCNNTCGTGATATTTATCCACAAGCTCCTTCGGTGAGATCCCCTCCTTGTAGGCGGCTAGTGTTATAGCCACTCCATGCTCATCCGTCCCGCATATATGTATCGCATCAAAACCCTTGAACTTTAAAAACCTAGTAAATATATCCGCGGGCAAATATGCCCCAGCAAGGTGCCCTATATGTATCGGACCGTTTGCGTAAGGTAGGGCGCTCGTTATGAGGTATCTACTCACGGGTGGAAATTTTAAGGGCGCTTTCGTATTTATAATACCCGCTTATGGAATCCTTAAGGAGGCTCCTGCTTAACTTAATAAGCTTNAGGACGACCGCCGAGAACCCGGACCAGCTCCTTGAGATAATAGAATATGTTGAGGATTACTTGAACCACCCAAACTTAAAAATTGAAAGGTTTATGAAGAACGGAAAACCCTCAATTGTGGTTAGCTTCTCAAGGCATCACAATGACAGAAAATTCAAATTGATCTTTGCGGGGCATCTGGATGTTGTACCTGCTAGGGATGAGCAGTTTGTCCCAAGGGAGGAGGGGGATAAGATCTTCGGTAGGGGTGCCATAGATATGAAGGGACCTTCCGCGGTTATGATAAAGCTCTTCAAGGATCTCGCGGAGAGGGGGGAATATAAGGATATTGCCCTAATGCTCACCACGGATGAAGAGGTGGGGAGCGCGAACGGGGTGAAGTACCTTTTGGATGAGGAAGGTTTTTCTTGTGATCTCGCGGTGATACCGGACTCGGGGGAGGACTTTACGATTATAACGGAGGAGAAAGGTGCCTTACACTTTGCTGTGGAGTTTGATGGAAAACCCGCTCACGGTTCTATGCCGTGGCTCGGGGAAAGCGCCATAGAGAAAGCCTTGAAATTTTATGAGGAACTTAAAAGTTTCATCCTTTACGAATCCCAAGACCCGGATCATTGGCATAATACTTTGGTTATGGGGGTTTTCAAAGGGGGAAACAAGGTGAATCAGATACCCCCAAACGCCAGGGTGGAGTTTGACTTAAGGTTTGTCCCACCCTTTACCTTGGAAGAAATAAAATCGGGAATTTCGTATCTGGTTAAGAAGTATAAGGGTAATCTTGAGATCTTGTCTGAGGGACATCCCTTCTCCACGGACCCCAACCATCCCCTCGTAAAACCCTTTATTGAAAGCGTGGAAAAGGTGATAGGTAAGGTAAAATTCGGCAAAACTCATGGGGCTACGGACGGTAGGTTCTTTGCGGAGAAGGGGATCCCGGTGGTGATGATATACCCGCAGGGTGGAGACATTCACGGGGATAACGAATGGGTATCCTTTAATTCCCTGCTAAAGCTTTACGCCATATTTGAAGACTTTTTGGCGAAGATTTAGGAGCACTCGCAACTCCTTAAAACCATAATCTCTATATCCTTCGGGACCAACGAGGTATCACATCCCCTGCAAACCACAAAGATCTTTGCTATCAACTCAACCCCTTCCTCGCTAAAGTTCTCAACGAAGTTTTTCATCGCATCAAGGTGTTCCTGTGTCACCTTACACGCGGGTATAACAAAAACTATAGCCCTCTCGTAGGTTTTCCTCCTTCTTTCAACCAAGAAGTCCGGGTTGTTCCTTTCCCTATCAAGCTTCCTTATTATCCAACCTTCCTCGTAAGGGTACCTCTTCCTAAGGTTAGCCTTTACGTAGGGGTAAAGATCGCTAGCCCTGAACATAAAGCGGGAATTATACCGTTGAACACCCTTAAAATATAATCTATGCTCTGGGTTTTGGCGGATATGGAATTCTTGGACCCCGTTGAGTTGGAAAGGAGGGCTAAGGAGAAAGGGGATTGGGCGGAGGTTGGGAGGGTTTTCACATCAAACCTTCCAAAATATCTGAATGTAAGGTTTATCGGTCCAAAGCCGATTTATAACGCAAGCTGGAGCGATGGGAAAACGAGTGGCAGGGTATCCTTCGTTCTACCCCATCCAACGGATACGGGAATAGCATATATTGCATCCGCGGGAGGAGGGGTATGGAAGACTACTGATGGGGGAAATACTTGGATCCCATTAACGGACAACCTCCCTACGCTTTCCGGTGGAGCCTTGGCTTTCAATCCCTTAAACCCAAACGTTATATGGTACGGAACGGGGGAGCAACACTACTGTGCGGTGTGTTTTCCGGGGGATGGCCTCTTTAAGTCAACGGACGGGGGAAACACGTGGGTTAAGGTTGCTCCCGCAAGCGTAGTTGGATTTTACATATCAAGGGTAATAATATCCCCCCTTGATACCAATACTATATTCGTTGCGAGCGATAGAGGTATCCTTAGATCCACGGATGGTGGTATTACCTGGAACTGGATATTTTCCGGGGATCAGGTGAACGATCTGGTTTACAGGCGGGATAATCCAAACGTATTATTCGCAGCGACTTTGTATTCTGGAATATACAAATCTACCGACGGTGGTAATACCTGGATTAGGATAAACCCCCTTCCAACTTCCGGATACTTTAGGGCGCAAATAGGGATCTCACCAAGCAATCCGGATGTGATTTATGTGGGTTTTGGTAGGGCAAGCAATTATTCCCTTTTGGCTTTTTACAAAAGCACGGATGGGGGAGACACCTGGGTTCAGCTCACGAGTACGCCAAATTATCTTGGCACTCAAGGTTTTTACAACCACACCATAGTGGTGCATCCCACAAACCCGGATATGGTTTTTGCCGGGGGTCAGTACCCTTACGGTCCCGGATATTACGGTATAGTTAGAAGTACGGATGGTGGGAATACATGGCAAGATATAACCAACAGGGGACCTTCGGGGAACGTACATCCGGATATACACCATATGGCTTACGGGGCGGGAGGTGTGCTTTGGGTGGCTTGCGACGGTGGGATCTGGAAGAGCTATGATAATGGGAATTCTTGGGTGAACTTAAACGAGGATCTTGAACTCACGCAATTTTACACTGTAGACGCCCACCCATGGGATACCCTCCTTGTAATTGGCGGAACGCAGGATAACGGAACCCCCCTATTTTCCGGGAGCTTAGGCTGGTGGGAGGTTTCGGGTGGGGATGGGGGGCCCGTCCTCTGGAGGCCCGACAACCCTACATACTTTTACACTACGT
>JGI26464J51801_1000389_pt1 | contig 12222 bp, 10 predicted proteins | sample PerSpoAPS_AMetaG_FD_51801 | JGI IMG/M metagenome (IMG submission 51801) | reverse complement strand
TGAGCTTTTGGTTCATGCAAACCTTACTTCCCCTAGCGCCTGTCACCGCATCTACCCGTTCTACCGGGCTACCTTTACTTTTTCTTTTACCTTTACTTTTCCTCTTCTTTTTCCTATTCTTTTTTCTTTCCCTTTTTCTTTTTTTATTTTTCGCTTCTTCTCTTTCCTTTTTCTTTTTTCTTTCTATTTTTTATTTTTTTATTTTTTTATCTTTTTTCCTTCCTTTCCTCTTTTATTTTTGGTCGCCCTTTTAGAGGGCGCGAGGAAAGGAATAATAAATACTTATCACTATTCTATCCTTATAATTATAAAAATAATTTTGTTAATTTTCAAAAATTTTTAACAATAGACTATTAACTTTTCTTTAAGTAGCGTTTTTTATTTGATTCTGCTGCTTTTAAATTCTTTTGCTCTTTGAGTCTTTGTTCTGTCTGTTTATTTATTTTTTGTTTGTTCTTTATTTCCTTTTTTCTATTTTTGAAAAATCTGCAAATGAGTTCGTTATTTCAAATATAGGGTAGAGTATAGAAAGTCTTGTCCTTCTTTCTTCTTCATTTTCTGAAAGAATCATCACTGAATTGAAAAAATCATCTAATGTTTTTCTTAGTTTTGAGAATGATTTTATAAACTTATCGTATTTTTTTTCTTTCAGGAGTTCTATACTTTCTTTTTCAAATTTTAAGACTTCTTCATATGTTTTTGATTCAATTTCACTTTTGGGTTTGGGATTTTCTGTTATAGAAAGTAATCCCCTTTCTTCTGCTTGTTCTATTATATTTCTAACTCGTCTTGCAACATAGAAAAGGTCAGCAAAATCGTTTTCAGAAAGAGATTTGGTTTTCAAAAAAGCATCATAGGGAGAATATGTCCTTTCAATGACTCCTCTCACTATGTCTTTTTTGTANTAGGATGAGATATAGTTCTCAATTCTTTCCTTTATGAATTCCAAAGCATTTATTATTTTCTCTTTTATTTCATCTTCTGACATTTTATCTTTGAGATGCTCTTGAAAGAAGGGATAAAGAAAATCTACAAGTTCCTGAATATCAATATCAATCTCTTTTTCTATCAGAACTCTTATCATGTTTCTTGCAGCTCTTCTTATTCCATAAGGGTCTTCTTCTGATGTGACTTCAAGCGACGATAAAAATCCGGAAAAGATATGGATTATTTTGTCAGCAATTGATATTACTGTCCCTGTTTGAGTATTAGGTATTGGGTCATCTTGTTTTTCCGGGAGTCTATGTTCATATATTGCTCTTGCTATTTCTTCATCCTCCCCATCTTGCAGAGCGTAGAACATTCCTATATATCCTTGATATTCGGGGAATTCTCTGAAAAGTCCAGTTGTTATGTCAGCTTTTGAGAGCATAACAGCTCTTCTCAATTTTTCTCTTGAACTCAGTTTGGTTTTAGCATATATAAAATCTGCCGCTTTTGATACAAAAATTTGTCTATCATAAAAAGAGCCGAATTTTTCGTTAAAAACAATTTTTTCCAAAAGATGTATCCTCTCAGATAGTTTTACTTTTTTGTCTTCATCTATGTAAAATCTTGCGTCATCAAATCTTGACTTTATTACAAACTCATATCCTTTTTTGATCTCTTCTTCGCTTGGTGATGGATTATCTATTATTGCTACAAATCCTGATATTTTGCCTTCATTCTTTATAGGAAATACAAGGACTGTGTTTTTGAGTATATCTTCTGCGATAGCTTCTGGTATTCCTTCTGAATCTACTTTCCCGATTACTCCTTTTGGATGCTCGGTTAAAAAGGTTGATATCTCTATTAGTTCTTTATAGTTTTCTGGGTCTAAACCTGAATCTTGAAGAATTTTTTTTATTTTTTCTCTTCTTGCATTTTCTGAAAATTCAACTTTTCCTTCTTTTAGTTTCTCGAAAAATTCTTCTTCTTTTTCTACCTCAACTTTCGTGTTCCCGAGAGATCTGTGCAGATAGGTTGCACATCCGGATTTTACTCCGAAGATTTCAATATCTATTTTATTTTCTCCTGATAATGCAAGGATCCATCTTAAAGGTCTTACAAAAGAGATTTTTTCACCCTCCTTCCATCTCATAATTTTGTAATTTTCTGTTAAGAATTCAATTATCTTTTGAGGTTCTATTTGAGATTGAGTCTTTATTATAATTCTTCTGGGCGATAGGTAAATTTGTGATTCCGATTTTCTCTGGAATTTCTTTTTTTTCTGTGAAAGAAGTATAAGGTATTTTGCTGGTAGATCGTCAAATCCTAATTCATATACAGCCATTTTTGCTTTCCTTTATTATTAAATTCTGATTCTCTGCTTATTTTTTTTATTTTTATTTTTTTATTTTTAATTTTTTGTTAATGCTACTTTTAACTTTTATTTTTTATTCAATTTTGGTTTAAGAAATTCAAAAAATTTTAGCCTACTTTTTATTCGTTTGCTTTTGCTTGTTTTTGTTTATTTGTTTTATTTGTTCTGATGTCATTCCAAATTTTCTTTCTCTGGTTTGGAACCATTCTATTGATTTCAGGAATTCTGCTTTTCTGAAATCTGGCCAAAGAGTTGGAGTTATATATATTTCTGCATACGGTATGTGCCATAGAAGAAAATCAGAAATTCTCATTTCTCCTGATGTTCTTATGATGAGATCTGCATCGGGTAATCCTAAAATTTTTGTGATAAGTTTTTGGTTGATATCTGAGATTTTCAATTTTTTGTTTTTTACCATTTTAGCTATTTTCTTTGCTGCTTTTACTATTTCTTGTCTTCCAGAGTAGCTTAGAGCCAAAGTAAGAACCATATCCTTACACTCTTTTGTGTAATTTTTTGTTTTTTTTATTTCTTCTCTCACATCTTTGGGAAGATCCTTTATATCTCCCACAACATTAAATCTTATTCCATTTTTTCTCATCTTTTCTCTCTGTTTTAGCAGATGCTCTTTTAAAAGTTGCATAAGTAAAGAGACTTCTTCTTTGGGTCTTTTCCAGTTATCTTTTGAAAAGGTGTAAAGGGTGAGGTATTTTATTCCGATTTCTCTTGCAGTTTCTACTATCTCATCAACAGATTTTGCTCCTTCTCTGTGTCCTTCGGTTCTGGGCAATCCTCTTTTTTGAGCCCACCGACCATTCCCATCCATTATAATACCAACATGATATGGAATGTTCGCGTAGCTTTGAGCCTTCCCCTCTTTATATTCCTTATTGTTTTGCATCGTTTGTTTGTTTTGAGAAATGGTCTTTTATAAATTTTTCTATTCTCAGACAAACAAGTTCAGCGTGTTCAACAAGTCCTCCGTGACTTCCCTTTGGTAATATAAGGATTTCTGAATTTTTGATTTTCTCTGCCATTTTAAGTTGAACATATTTTGGAGTGAAAATATCGTTTTCTCCTATTATTATGAGGGTTGGGACAGAGATTTTTGGTAGGACATCTTCTGCTGAGTGAGCTTGAGATTCAAGAGCCATTTTGAAAAATATTGCGATATCCATTTTTCTCAAGTTCTCAAAATATTCAGTGAAGTCATCCGCGTGGGCGAGAATTGGGTTCAAGAAAAATAATCTTTCAGAGATTAGCCCCACGGCTTTTCCTAATCTGAAAGCCAAAGATATTGTCATAAGTCTTGACCATATTCTTTGAGCTCTTTGAGGGTTCATAAACACAAGTTTTGCAGTTGTTTTCAGGATTATTTCCATCAGAGGAAAATCAAGAAAGTATTTTGCGGGATGCTCGTANGGTCCAAGNGCGGGTATGAGTCCTCTTACNATATCAGGAAAGAGTCTGAAGAATTCAAGAATTACTTGAACCCCCATAGAGAAACCTCCGAATATGCCTTCTTTTATTCCTAACTCATCACAAACGGCTTTCATATCCTTTGCGAGTGCGCTCATAGATACATCCTCTGATTTCGGAGCTCCGCTTCTTCCGTGCCCTCTATAATCCCACACTACAACATCTGTTATATCTGAAATATAATCTTCTACATATCTCCAATATCTTATAGTTGTTCCTATACCGTTTGAAAGTACGAGAGGAGGAGTTTTCTCATCTATTTTCTTTACCGGAGAGACTTTTCTGAACCATATTTGTGTCCCGTCAAATGATGATGCGTAGCCTGTAATCACCTCTTTTTTTACTCCTCTATCTTTTCCAAATAAAACTTTTCTTATTTCGTATCCTAATTCTTTTTTCAGCATAAGAAACTAAAAATTAGCGAAATTTTTGTTTTTTTGTTTTTTCGAAAATATATTAATAGTCTATTGTTAAAAATTTTGATATAAATTAACAAGATTATTTTTTGTTTGAAAAAGAAAAAGGAAGGAAGAAAGAAAAAAAGAAAGAAAGAAAAGATTTATTTTTTGTTTATTGATTAATGGAGAGGCTTAAAGAGTTAGAATTTGAAGACATAAACGCCCAGAGAATTCTTGCGGGTGAGTTTGAGGAAAATCTCAAAAGTATATCAAGAATGTTGAAGGTTTCTATATCCTCAAGGGGGACAAAAATTTTCATAAAAGGTGAGGAACAAGCGGTTGATGTTGCCGAAAAAACTATAAAAGAACTTTATAGAGAAATAAAGGAGGGTTTTGCGATTTCTAAAAAAGATGTTGAAGAAAAACTTTTTGAAATAAAAAGAAATCTAAAATCGGAGACCGGAAGAGAGGAGGGAGAAAAAGGAAGTTATGCTGAACAAAAGGGTGAGCACAAAGATGTAGAGAAAGATGAAAGAGGGGTTGAGAATTTTGTAATCATCACAACTTATAGGGGAAAGAAGATTGTCCCTAAAACTAAAAATCAACTTGCTTATGTTAAGGCAATAGAAAAGAATGATTTGGTTTTTGCAATAGGTCCAGCTGGAACGGGAAAGACTTATCTTGCTGTTGCCGTGGCTGTTCAATATCTAAAAAGCGGTAAAGTTTCAAAATTAGTTCTCACAAGACCCGCCGTTGAAGCTGGGGAAAAAATAGGATATTTGCCAGGTGGCATTCTTGAAAAAGTAGATCCTTTTATGAGACCTATATATGATTGCCTTTATGATATTCTTGATTACAGAGAAGTTGCCAAACTTATAGAGAGAGGAATTTTAGAGATTATCCCAATTGCTTTCATGAGAGGTAGAACAATATCAGATGCGTTTATAATAGTAGATGAGGCGCAAAATTTAACCTATGACCAAGTCAAAATGACCCTCACAAGGATGGGTGTAGGTTCAAAAATGGTCCTCACTGCTGATATGAGTCAGGTAGATATCCAAAAATCTGGGCTTCCCGGTTTAGATCAAATACTTGGGGGAATTGAGGGGATAGAATTTGTATATTTGAGCCATCAAGATGTAGTTAGACATCCCGTTGTTTCAAAAATAATTCAAGCATTTGAAAAATACGATAAATTAAGCAATGAATAGAGAAAGGATTAGTAAGAGTAATATCATAGGTGAATAGAAAATGCAATTTACGAAAGAATGAATTGGTAATAATGAAGAAGAATAGAAAATACATATGGAATCTTTTAGTTTATCTTATTTTTCATCTTTACCTTTCGTTTTAAAATTTCCGCCAAGGGTTCTTATTTCTTTCCCATCTGAAAATATAAAAAAAGTTTTCCTGATTTCATCTCAAATTTTAGGGTTGAAAGTTTCTGAAATAATTACCTCAGGTGATGGAATATTTACACTCGGTAATCCGGAAAAATTATATCAAGAGTTTAGCTTTTCTGGGGATAATTTTCTCGTTGAAGAGGGAATGAAAGTTTCTCCAAATTTGCTTTTAGATTTTCTTACAAGAAATGGGTATTTTCGGGTTCAGTATGATCCTCGTGAGCTCCGTGATTTCTCTCTTGTAGGTGATGTTTTTGAAGTGGTATTAGAAAAGGGCAGAAAGGTAAGGGTCGAGTTCTTGTTTGATGTGGTTGAAAAAATATATCTTATCTCTGATGATAAAATAGAGAAATTGAAAGATTTTTCTTTCCCGTCTTTTTCTTCTGTTTTGAAAGTTTATCCTTTGGATATTTTTGATGAGGTTTTATGTTTTTGTTCTGGAAGTCTTTGTCGCGAGCATTCAAAGGGGAAGATATTTGAATCTGCTTTGAAGCTGAATTTTCGTATAGTAGAACCTCGTGAATTTATAAGGAGTATTGATGACTTGAAAGATATAGCGCAGAAATATGACTTGATCTTTGTCGTCAGAGACTTATCTGAAGAACAGCTTGCAAGGAATCTTGGAATAAAGAAAGTGGTTAGATTTAAAAGCTATCCATACGGATTTATAGTGCCTGAATTGAAATTAGCTTTGCTTCATTTTGATATACTCTCTCAAAAGGCAAGGAAGGAGATTAAGCCTAAACTTCCGCCTTTGTCTTATGAGGAATTGAGAGAGGGAACATATGTTGTTCATAAAGTTCATGGAATAGGAATTTTCAGAGGAACGAGTATTGAGTACGGTCGTGAGTTCCTAAAAATAGAGTACAGAGACGAAGCGATGCTTTATATTCCAGCTGAGGACATATCTTATCTCCATAAATATATAGGAGTTGATAATCCACCACTTGATGCTATTGGTGGTAGAACATTTGCTTTAAGGAAAGAAAGAGTAAAGCAATTTATAGAGAGCCAGATTTCAGATTTCATCAGAGCAATAGCAATAAGAAAATCTATAAAACGCCCTCCATATAAAGGTGCTGAGGAAATTGTGCATAGGGTGAAAGAAACCTTCTTCTTTGAAGAGACTCCGGATCAGCTCAAAGCGATTGATGATATAATTGAGGACCTTTGTGAGAAAGATTATCCAGCTGATAGGATTATTCTTGGTGATTCTGGTGTAGGGAAGACAGAAGTAGCTTTGCGAGCTGCTGCTTTGGTTGCTTATTCCGGAAAGCAAGTCGCTTTTATTTGTCCTACAACCCCTCTTGCGCTCCAACATTTTATGAGGTTCAGAGAGAGGCTATATGATTTTCCTTTCAGAATTGAGATGCTTTCTCGTCTCACTCCAAAATATAAGGAAAAGGAGATAATTGGGGGAATAAGAAGTGGAGCGGTTGATATAGTTATAGGTACGCATAAAGTTTTGAATGTTATTTCCCGTTTCAAAAATCTCGGATTGCTTATAATAGATGAAGAGCAAAGGTTCGGCGTTTCTCATAAGGAGAGAATATCTCGCATAAGGGCAACTTGTGATGTTATCTCTCTGACCGCAACCCCTATACCGAGAACACTGAAAATGGCTTTGTCTGGTCTGAAAGATATATCTTTTATAAGAACGAAACCACTTTCAAGAGGAAAAATTATAACTTCGCTTGTTAGTAAATCAAAAGTAAAAGATATTATAGAATATGAAATAAATCGCGGAGGACAGGTGATATATGTTTATCCTTATATTTCAGGACAAGACGAGATACTTATAGGTTTGAAGAAAATGTTTCCAGAAGAAGCGATTACAATAATTCACGGAAAAATGAGACCAAAAGAGATAGAAAATATAGTTCTGGCTTTTATGGTCGGAAAGGTAAGAATACTTATTGCTACAAAAATAGTCGCTTTGGGTATAGATATACCATCTGCTAACACTATGATTATAGATAGGGCGGACTTGTTCGGTCTCTCAGAACTTTATCAACTCAGAGGAAGAGTCGGGAGAGGGGAAAAGGATGCATATTGCTATCTTATAATTCCTGAAAAGTTGGGAGAGAAAGCAAAAAGAAGGCTTGATATTTTTCTTGACGCAGTCAATTTAGAGACATCGGCTGTGGGATTTCAGATATCTTTAAAAGATCTGGAAATGAGAGGGGCAGGTAATCTTTTTGGAAAGGAGCAGGTAGGGCATATTTATTCTGTTGGTTTTGATGTTTATCTTGAAGTATTNCAGGAAGTTATAGAGGAAATGAAAGGTAAGCTTGAAGACAGGAAAGTCTATTTTGAGCCAAAAGTTGAAATAGATATACCTGCTTTTATTCCGAAAGAACTTGTTCCTGACCCTATGATAAGGCTATCGTTTTACAGAGCTTTTTCAACCGCAGATGATGAGCAAGATGTTGATGAGATAAAAAACATTATAATTGATAGGTTCTCCGATGGTGAAGATAATTCTTTCCCGGAGCTTGATAATTTCGTAAAGATAGCAAAGCTTAAAGCTATTATGAGAAGGCTCGGCATATTTTCTGCTATTTTCTCAAAAGACCTAACTTTTGTTGAGATTGAATCAAAAGAAGGTAAAATGAAGATACCAGTTTCAGGTATTGACGAACTTATAGAAATGTTGAGTAAAAAGGCATCGGCNTAATTTTCACTAATTTTTATATATGTCTAAGAAAAAATTACAAAAAAACGGAGATAAGATCAACAAATTGGAGAGGTTGAGAAAAAACATTAAGAACTTTTTAAAGGCTTCCGGTGTTGAATCTTTGTATATGGCAAGAAGTGGTATTAAGGTTGAAAGGAGAAATTTAGATAAATTCACTCAAGAGGAGATTTTTCAAGCAGCTAAAAAAATAACCTCAAAAGCGAAAAAGGTCATAGTTGATGATTTCATAAAGTTTCTTTTTTCTCAAAAAGGTTTATTCGTTTCAAGACCGGATTATGTTAATATAAGGTTCAAACCTGAAAAAAAGTATGTTGAGAAAATAAATCATCTCATAAGAGACGGATATTTACCGAGTTTGAGAAGTTTCGTTATAGCAAAGCTCAAAGAAAGATTTGGATTGGAGAAAGATTTTTCAAAGTTTTCTGTGCGGGTAAAAGATTCTAAATCAGCAATAAAGAGCAATCAGTTGCTTTTACCTNCTGATATGTTTTTTGAGATATGGAAAATTTTAGAAACTAAAAAATCTCACAAGCTTACAAAATCTCATGTAAGAAAAATTATATCTTCGGAGATAGAAAATATTTTAGCTGAATATGGAAATTGATTTACTCTCTATAAATCCAAAAGGAGATTAGAGTTTCTTGTAATTCTCCTTGGAAAATCTGTACGGTATTAAAGAAGCATATTTACAAGTTCATTTTATTAGTTCTCAAAACTAAAAAAAGAAAAGTTATAAGTAAATAATGGAAAAAGTAAGATTCTAACCAAACAAGCAAAATAAGATTGTATAATTGTATAAAAAGCCAAAAAATAGATTTTCTGGTTAAAATAGAAGATATGGATGGATTGCAAATTTTCAGCATAGTAATAGGGACATCAGGGGTTGTAGGAAGCTTTATAGTTCTCGCTACTCACATCATAAACAAAAGAATTGATGATGTAAACAAAAGAATCAGTGAAATAAATAATGACCTAAATAAAAGGATAGATTCCTTGGAAAGGAGAGTGGAAAAAATAGAAGAAGATAATAAGGAAATAAGGAAGGAGCTTTCGGAGCTGAAGGGAGATATGAGGGAGATGAAGGCATATATGGTTTCTATGGAAAAGAGGATAGAAAGGATGGAAAGTGATGTGAGAGACATAAAAANCTTACTTTACAAAATTATTGATATATCTCAAAATCAAATGGGAAAGGAACAAAAATAGCGAGGGAAGCGGAATTAAAATTGAGCAAATCCGGTTTTTTAAACTTTTTGATATGTTGTGTATCGGAGCTCTCTCTGGAACTTCTATAAATGCGAAAGAAATCATTTTGTGTGATATAAATGGAGAAAAGATAAAGGTATTAAAGTATAAAGCTTTTGATTTCCACAAAGATGAAAAAGAAAAATTAATTCGCCTTATTCAGAGCAGGGGAGGGGAGTTCGGAGAAATTCTTCTTTGTAATGAGATTGTTGGGTTATCTTTTGCTAAATCTTTAAAGAATTTTTTGGATGGAATAAAAGTTAAACCAGAGGTAGTGGGATTTCATGGACAGACCATATACCATTATGAGTCAAAAAATAGTGTTCTTACTTATCAGATAGGAGAACCTTTGTATATTGCCAAAATGTTGAAAGTTCCAGTTGTTTATGATTTCAGAAAAAGTGATACAGTTGCTGGCGGTAAAGGAGCTCCTTTATCTCCTATTATACATAAAATCCTATTTGGGAAAATATCAAAAAAAATTTCTGTTGTCAATCTTGGTGGAATAGCAAATATAACATATATCAAAGATGGAAAAATCTTATCAGCAGCAGATTTGGGTCCAGCGAATGCTTTATCTGATTTTATATCTAAAAAGAGGCTCGGATTTGATTATGATAAATTCGGAAAAGTGGCATCAGAAGGAAATTTAATAGAGCGGGCTTTCCAGAGAACTTTAAATTTTATACAAAAGAAAAAAAGAGGGAAAAAAACTTTGGGGTATGAAATAGAAGAAGCAAAACTTTATTTTTTTGAACTAACAAAGAATGAAAAACCATCAGATGCTTTGAGAACTGCTGTTGAGATATCTGTGAAGCTTATTTCAGAAGCTGTCAATTCTTTCAGTCCAGATTTATGTATCCTATGCGGTGGCGGAGCAAAAAATAAATTTATGGTTTCAAGGCTCAAGGAAGAAATAAAAAATCCAACATTAATATCAGACGAGGTCGGAGTGAATTCAGATTTTGTGGAACCAATTTTGTTTGCTTATCTTGCTTATCTTAGAATGAAAAATATAAGAATTGATATGTCAAAAATAACAGGAGCAAAATTTAGCTATTTACCTGGGAAAATATGTTCGATTTGAGCTAACTTTGTTGTTTTTTAGAGATATGATTCTTTACGGAAAACAGGTAGCAAAAGAGTTGAGAAGAGCAGGATTATTCCCTAAAAAGATTTGGGTCAAAAAGAGCGTATATGGTCTTGTAAAAGAGATCTTTGGTGATTTTGTAAAGGATATCAGAATTGTTCATCCGAATATTATAACCAAAATTTGCGGATCGGAGGAACATCAGGGAATAGCTTTTGAAGTCAATCTAAAAAAATATAGTTTAAAAGACTTGCATAATATAAAGAAACTTGTGGTGTTTTTAGATGGCGTTCAAGATGTTGGTAATTTGGGTAATATAATAAGGGTTTGTGAATTTTTCGGATGTGATGCTGTAATTATTTCAGAAGAGGGAAGCCCAGAGATTTCTCCTCAACTTATAAAAGCCTCATCAGGAGCTTTCTTCCATATAAAGGTTATAAGAGAAAGGAAAAATGTTGCTATAACCGAACTGAAAAAAAGAACAAAAATTTATGTTTTTGATTTGAGAAACGAAAATTCAATATTTTCGACAAAATTTACATTTCCTGCTACTTTATGCTTTGGTTCAGAAGATAAAGGGGTATCACAAGAAATTTTGAATTTGGCTGATTTTAAAGTCAGAATCCCTCAGTTTGGAAAAGTTGAGTCATTAAATGTTGCCTCTTCCGTAGCGATAGGTGTATTCTCTGCTATTTTTTCCCATCATAATCAAGAAAACCTTTTTTAGTTTTCACGCCTAAAAATCCAGCCTTCACAAGGTTTTTCAGCAAAATCGGCGGAGAAAATTTTTCGTCTTTGAAACCCTCGTAAAGTGTTTCTCCCATAGCTTGAACCACATCTAATCCTATAAAATCCGCAAGTTCCACCGGTCCCATAGGATGCCCCAAACCGAGTGTTGCGACTTTCTTCAAAGTTTCGGCGCTGATTCCACTTTCTAAAAATTCAATTGCATGGTTTAAAAAAGGAACCAAAAGTCTGTTAACTATAAATCCTGGGTAATCTTTTACAACTACTGGTATTTTCCCGAGCTTTATCGCAATGTCTTTTACTTGTTCTACAACCTCATCTGATGTCTGTACAGCTTTCACTACTTCAACAAGTCTCATAATATGGGCTGGATTAAAAAAGTGCATCCCTATAACCCTATTTTGATGTTTGCAGACGCTTGCGATTTCTGTTATAGATTTTGTGGATGTATTCGTAGCAAGAACTGTTTTTTTTGGACATATCATATCCACCCTTCTGAATATATCTTTTTTTAGTTCAATATCCTCTGCTACTGATTCTATTACTATGTCGCAATCTACAAAAGGATTAAGATCTGTGGTGTATTCTATTTTACCTCTTATTTTTTCAGCGTCTTTTTCTGTGATTTTACCTCTTTTCAGCCCACCTGATATTATCTTTTCTATCCTGTCTTTTCCTTTTTCGAGTGAGCTATCAGATCTTCCGTAAAGAACTACATCAAAACCGCAGGAAGCCGCAAGATAAGCTATTGATGAACCCATAGTTCCCGGTCCAAGTATTCCTATTTTCTGCATAGCTCAAAATTTAATTTTGCTATTAAAAAAATAAAAATTAAAGAATTTTTCTTTTCTTTTCTTTTC
>JGI26464J51801_1000349_pt1 | contig 13006 bp, 10 predicted proteins | sample PerSpoAPS_AMetaG_FD_51801 | JGI IMG/M metagenome (IMG submission 51801) | reverse complement strand
ATCCCGAAGAGGAAGAACTGCTCAGGGACGAAAACTTTCGGGAGAAAATTGCCTACGCGATTTGCAGGGGCATCATGGAGTTCTTCGGGGATTTGCGAACGCTTGAGCGACGAGGGGAATGAGCCATGAGGCAGGAAACGANGATTTTGCTGGTTGCCTTTGCAGTGGTCTTGGTTGCGTTGGTCTTGGCGTTTTTCGCGATGCGGGCATCAAAGCGACCCGTTCAGCAAAACCAAGCAACGACCATGCAAGTTTGGCAGGTCACTTTGTGTTACCCGGATTTGAAAGCCAGCAAGTTAGTCAAGTTGAGCCTTTCTGTTGGCGCAACTTCAATGGAGCGCGTTGTCTCGGAAATTTTTGAGCGGTTGAAATCCCCCGATTCGCCTGACCTTTCCCCTGCCGTCCCTGCAGGGGCGAAGTTGCTTTCAGTTCGCCGAGAAGGCGACATTCTGGTTTTGGATGTCAGCAATGAGTTCACTCAGCCCGAGTTTTGGCAAGGTTCGGATGTCGCTCACCTTCGGCTTCAAGCGCTCGTTCACACCCTAACATCATTGCCTCAAATCCGAGCCGTTCAAATTCTCGTGAACGGGCAAATCCCAGAGGTTGGGCGGGCACGAAGAACTGAGCGAACCCATTGAACCTGACCCAACTTTGTAAGCGCTCCCGAGGAGGTTGCAAAGGTGTCGTTTTTCCGATGGCTTGAGCAGGTCGGCATCACTTCCCATCCCGGCGGTTGGGCTGCAACGGAAAGATTGCTCGCGTTGCTGAAATTGAAGCCCGATGATTTGGCTGTTGAACTTGGGTGCGGGTTTGGGCGCACCCTTTCTTATGCGGCGAAAGAGTTCAGTGTCCAAGTTGTCGGAGTTGACCTTATGCCAGCGCTCGCTTCCAAAGCCTGCGATAGGTTGAAGCGCGAAAAATTGAGAGGCTTTACGGTTGTCGCCGATATTTGTCGGTTGCCTTTCCGAGACGAGACCTTCACTGTCGCTTGGGCTGAATCCGTTTTCGTTTTCCTGCCGAAACCCGAAGCCTTCCTTGAAGCAGCGAGGGTCTTGAAGCCCAACGGGCGCTTCGGGATAGTGGAACTGACTTGGAGGGACGAACCGCATCCCGACTATTGCGAACAGACGAGGGAGTTTCTGGGAGTGGAGCGATACGAAGTCTTGACAGTTCAGGAATGGGTTGCGATGCTCCGCTCTGCGGGATTTGCGGTTGAAGTCGCCGAAAAGATGCCGAGCCACGCGCCACCTTCACCGTTGCATCGGTGGTTCAGCGATTTCTGGGACTTAGCGAGGTTGGGATTTGGGCTGGCAAGGCAACTACCCGCTAAAAGGTGGCTTGAAGGGGCGCAAAAAATCTTCAAACTCTTCCGCTACACTGTGCCCGGCATCTTCGTCGCAATCAAGTTGGGTTGACAATCATCAACGGCTATTGTTGCCTAAATGCCGAGAAAGTGCTCATAATTGAGCGGGTGATGTCCGATGGCAGGTGAAGCAAGGCTGAAGAGCGCGATTGAGAAAATTAAGGAGGCGCTCCCAGATATTCAGTCGGAGCGCCCCGTTCATGAGATAGCGTTGACGCGTGTCGGTGTTTCGCGGTTTCGCTATCCCGTCTTGCTTAGGCGCAACGGCGAGACCTTGCAGGTCTTCGTGACCATTGAAGCGTCCGTCAATTTGCCGCCAGACCAAAGAGGCGCCCACATGAGTCGGTTCGCTGAGGAGATAATCCGAGCCTTTGGGTTCCCACTTGAAGCGTCTTCCTTTGAGGAGTTGGCTGAAAGGTTAGCCCACGAACTGCTCCAAGCCCACAACTATGCCCAATACTGCACCGTCACTCTGGAAGCGGAGTCGCATGTTGAAGGGCATCCGTTCAAACTGTTCGCAAGTTACGACACAGCGACGCAGCAAAGGGTCTTGGGCGTTGAAGTGCAGGGCGCATTGGCTTGCCCGTGCGCGATGGCGATGACGGGAGGCGTCACACACAACCAAAGGGGCGCTCTCAGAATTGACCTGCAAACCAACGGCTACAACATAACGCCCGAAGAACTCGTCGCTATAGCCGAAGCAGCTTTCTCAACACCTGTCAGGCTTCTGCTCAAGCGACCGCAGGAGAAGGAAATTGTTGAAGCGATGCACCGAAACCCCAAGTTCGTTGAAGATGTCGTCCGAGATTGCGTCGTCGCCTTGAAGGCTCGCTTCCCCAATGTCTGGGCGAGGGTGCGTTGCGACTCTTTTGAAAGCATCCATCCCTACGATGTCTTCGCCGAGTGGGAGGGCATCCTGTAGGGTCGTGGCTGTCAGCAAATGGTGAGGGGGTGAAAAACTTTGGGGCTAAAAAACTTCTTCAAGCGCATCGTCATTGAAGCGCTGACGGAAGTTCTCGAGCCACGAATCCGGGCAACTGTCCGAGAAATTGTCCGAGAAGAAATCAGGCAACTTGAACCCTACATCCGTGCAACTGTTCGTGAGGAGATGCGTGCCGCCTTTGAGCAAGAGTGGGAGCCACGAATTCGGGCAATCGTGCACGAGGAGTTTGAACGGCTTGAGCCAAGAATCCGTGCAATTGTTCGTGAAGAGATGCGTGCCGCCTTTGAGCAGGAATGGGAGCCGCGAATTCGCATGATCGTGCGGGAGGAGATTAGGGTAGCGATGGAGACGGAGTGGGTGCCTCGTTTGCAGATGATGTGGCGCGACGACATCAACAGGTTGAGTGACCGCTTTTCTTCACGCTTTGATGCCGTTCAAAATCGGCTTGACACTTTGTCGGATATGATTGTCGCCGCCGTCCAATTGATGACGAAGGCGAGGGAAGAATTGGCTGAAGAAGTCCGCTCCCTTCGGGCGGATGTGGAGCGCATCAAGGCACACATTGGCTTGACAGGAGGCGAACGAATATGAGTCGCATAAAGTTGGCGCGAACCGAGTTCATTGATTCAGGTCACTTCATCCCGGGTCACCCTAAATGCGGGCGACCCCACGGGCACACATACCAAGTTGACATTGAGATTGAGGGCGACCCTGAAGGTGACATGCTCCTTGAGTTCGGCGAATTCAAACGGCGGGTTTGGGAAGTCCTGCAGCGATACGACCATGTCATGCTGAACGATGTCATGGAAGCAGTGCCGACGGTTGAGAACATTGCGGTGGAACTGCATCGCGAACTGAAGAAGGTGCTGCCCGGCTTTAAGTTGCGAGTTCGCGTCCACGAAGGTGTCCGCAAGTGGGCTGAATACGGCGACGACTAAGCAGAGGTGGCAGCGATGCCTTTAGCCGCGCACCAAATCCCCAGTTGGATTCGCTCAAAAGTCCCGAAACGCAGGTTGGCTGAACCGCTTAGACAGGAACTGAGCCGATTGGGCATCAACACTGTCTGCCAAAGTGCTCGCTGCCCCAACATCGGCGAATGCTTTTCGCGCGGCACCGCAACTTTCATGCTTCTCGGCGAAACTTGCACGAGAAGGTGCGGGTTTTGCGCCGTCAAGACAGGTCGCGGCGAACCTGTTGACCCATACGAGCCTTTGAAGGTCGCCACAATGGTTCGCAAACTCAACTTGCGCCACGCCGTCATAACTTCCGTGGCAAGGGACGATTTGCCCGACCAAGGAGCAAACCAGTTCGCGAAAACTGTCAGGGCAATCAAACTTTTGTGCCCCAACACGACAGTTGAGGTCTTGACACCCGATTTCAAGGCTCGCCCAGACTTGATAGCCATTGTCGTTGAATCATCGCCCGATGTCTACAACCACAATGTTGAGACCGTGCCGAGGCTTCAAAAGTCGGTGAGACCGCAGGCAAGTTACGAGCGAAGTTTGAAGGTGCTTGAAATTGTCAAGGGACTTTGCCCGCAAATGCTGACCAAGTCGGGATTGATGGTCGGGTGGGCGAAACGATGGAAGAAGTTGTGCAAGTTTTGAGAGACCTGCGGTCCGTCGGTTGCGATATCGTGACCATCGGTCAATACATCCGCCCGACAGCAAGGCACTTGCCCGTCGCAAGATATGTCACGCCCGAAGAATTTGCCGAGTTGGAAGGAATTGGCTACGAACTTGGCTTCAAATATGTTTTCGCTGGACCGTTCGTCCGAAGTTCCTACCTTGCCGATGTCGCTTTTGAAGGCGCAACCGTTCGCCCCCAGTGAACCCGACTTGAACGCGGTGCTACATTTTCCTTTGGTTTCCCAAGTTTCCCGCACAGGTGATTGAAGATGGCGCGATGGATAGCGCCGCTGTTGGTGACTGTCACTTTTCTCGGGCTAATCGCCGTCGGGGTTTGGCAGGCGAGGAAAAATTTGCCTAACCCGAAGGAATGGGCGAAGTTGCTTGAAACTGAATTGCAAGCAACCCTGTCCGTTCCCGTTAGGATTGGGAGCGCCGAGATTGGTTTGACCGGCGCAACCATCCGTAGCCTGATGATTCAACCTGACAGCCGTTCGCCGACGGGTTATGTCTTGACAGTTCCTGAGTTGAAGTTGCGATGGTCGTTGTGGCAAATCCTGAGACCTTCCCAGTGGAAGCGAGTCGTCCAAGCACAAATTGAGCGAGCGCTTAGCCAAGTTATCATAGCCAACGCAACTTTGTTCCTTTGGCGTGACCGAAAGGGCAGGTGGAATGTCCAAAACTTTTTCGCCCAGCGACCGACCCGCCCTGCTGCGAGAGTCCCTGCGCTGCGGGTTCGGGACGGGACTCTAATCATCGGCGACGAAACTTTGCCGCTTCCCAACGGGTTGCCCTTCAGGCTGAAGTTGGTGAATGTCCAAGCGACAGTGAAACCCGTTGACTCTGGAACGCACATTGAAGCCGAAGGGCAAATAGCATCGCCGCTCGGCATGGACGGCAGCAAAGCGAGTTTGACAATCGTTCAAGTCAGAAGCGAAGTCGGACAAGAGTCTCGCGGTCGGCTTACCGCAAAAGGCATCAAAATCGTTAACTTGCCACAGCGGATTCGTTCTCTCGGTGACGGTCAGGTCAATTTGCTGAGCGGGGAAGTTGACCAAATCGTGCTCAACTGGCAGCAAAAAGACGCCGAAGCGGAATTGAACGGCTCGTTGCTGCTGAACCACGCTGTTGCTAAGTTGGCGATTTCAAAGCCCACAACTTTGAGCCCGCTTGATGCTGCTTTCTCCTTCTCCGTCAGGTTGGCAGACAGGCAGGTTAGGAATTGGCACTTGACATTTCGGACACTGAAAACTCACCCGCAGTTGGGCGAAGGCATGCTCGCTGCTGAGGGTCGGCGGAACTTTTTGCTCGTTCGCTGGCGCGGCGAAGGCTTGAAAGTCGCAACAGTCCGTTCGTTCGTAGCCCAACCTTTGCCGTTGAGCGGTGGCAGTTTAGGTGGCGATTTTGCGGCGGAAGTGAGAGGCAATCGTTTCAGAGTTGACGCCAACTTTGTAGTCCGCCGAACGAATCTTCAGCCAACCGACGAGTTGAGGAAACTTCAAATCCCAACCATCGCTGTCTCTTCCGCCGAAACTCAAGTCCACATGGAACGGCGCGGGAAGCGATGGGTTGGAAGCCTTGAAGTTTTCGCAAAGACCGAATTTGGGCAAGCGAAGGCAGAAGTTTGGGTTAGCGACAATGAAGGTCGGGGCAGGGTTCAAATCGCAAATCTCCTTCTCGCGCCCTTTTACCCTGCCGCTTTAAATTTGCTGCCAACTCATTTGCGCCCTTCCGCTCAACTGAAAGGCGGGATGGTTTCGGGCACGATGGCAGTTTCTTGGCGGGGGAGGAAGTGGCGGCTTGACGAGTTGAAGGCAAAGTTCCACCAAGCCACAGTCGTTAGCGACAAATTGCCCAACTTGAAACTCAGCGGGCAAATTCATTCGGACGGCAAAACTTTCCACATCATGGGCTTGAGGTTGAACCTTGACGGCAACGCCTTCGCACTTCTGAGCGGTCAGAGCACTCTCGCAGAAACGCNCATCTGGCAAGTCCAAGGTCAAATCTCTCCGAGCGCAATTGAGCGGTTGGCTGCGTGGGCTCAATCCAAACTGAAGTTGCCNGTCAACTTGGTTCAAGGCGGTCAAGCGCAAATTGGTCTCGGTGGCGTCGGAACTCAATGGCAAGTTCAACTTTCGTGGGACGAGCCTTTTGGTCTCGTCAACTTGCAGAACCTGAGATGGCAAACGCGACTTAGCAGGTTAACGCTTTTGGCAGCGCCACAAGGCGCAACGGCTTTCCTGAACGAAGCGACAGCAAAGCTGACAAATCAACGCATCGTCGTCGACAGTTCGGTTTTGCAACTAGCTGAAGGTGTGCAGTTCAGTGAATGGAGATGCGCATGGGATGACAGAAAAAAGTTGCTGCTCGCTTATGGCTCGGTCAGAGTCCCGAAGTTTGAATTCAACGGGCTCGTTTTTGAGGATGCGAGTGCGGGTTTGGAAGTTGCGTTATCGTTAACTGACAAACCTTCAGCGGAACTGAGGGCGACGAACATCCGAGCAAACTTGCTGGACGGCACACTGAACAATGGGCAGTTGCTCTTGGTGACCAACGGCAAAGAGAAAGTCGCTTTCAGCGCTTCGGCGCGATTGCAAGATGCTGACATCGGTAAAGTCAGCCATTGGCTGGAAAAGCAAGGTGGGCAAGTGTTGCCAGCGGAAGGCAAGTTCAGCGGCTCAATTTTCGTCAATGCCCAAGTTCCCAAATCATTGCGGCTGAGCCTTGAGGGCATCGTTTCGGACTTGAAAACAAACAACGGCAATGCAATTGAGGGCGAAAAAGTTGACCGTCACAAACTTGACAGTTACAGCGGAACGGAACGGGAACGAATGGTTCATCCGTCAGGTGGCGGGAGAAGGCATCGGGCAAAATCTCGTTTCGTCGGCAAACGGGCAAAGTTTGAAAGTTGAGCGAATCCATTTGCAAGGCTTTGCGAAGCGCGTGGGAAGCGGTTGGTTGTGGGATTTGAGGTTGCCGCAAATTCGGGTTTGGGAAGGGAAGGCGAGCGGGCAAGCGAAGGGAACTCCCGAGACAATTGAAAGCCACTTCAGTTTCGCCGACTTGGACATCGCTCAACTGGCGAAATTTGTCAACTTGAAACTTGAAGGCGATTTGCCCAAAGGCAAAGGCTCAGGGTGGCTGAAACTGTCAGCGGAGAAGCGAAACGGCAAATGGCAGGGCGATTTTGAAGGCGCGTCGCTACTGACGGAAGCGAGTTGGAACGATTGGAATGTCAAGATGGCTGGCGCAAGGGCTCATGGGAAGTGGCTTGCGGACGAAAAACTGAACCTGCAGCAATTGAGCGGGAAAGTCGAAGGCATCCACTTGCTCTCCGAAGACGGTCAAGCCGTCTTAAGCGGGACTTTCGCGTTCAAAGAAAAGGTCGCTTCCCTAACGCTCAGCGGGAAATGGGCAGGCGTCTCGTTGAGAAGGTTGAGCCGAAGGTTCGAACTGCCAGTTCAAATTCAGGGGCTCGCCGAAGGGACAGTGCAAATCCTTTGGGACGGCAAGTGGCAGGTCAGCGGGACGGCAAATTCGCAAGCAGTCGGTGTCGGTGAATCCGCTTTGTGGCGCGATGTTTCGGGCGAATGGGTTTGGCAGGAGAACGAAATCCGCCTGAAGCAAATGCAAGCAAGATGGGGCGACGGGACACTGAAAGGCGAAGGCGTCATCAGGACTTCACCTAACGCGCCGACGACTTTGACAGTTCAAGCGAAAGGCGTTGCCCTTGCCGATTTGTCCCAACTGCTTCAAGAGTGGCAACTTCCCTTGAGCGATTGGCACTGGTATGGTCAGGCTGATGGGCAAATTTGGCTCAACTTGGCAAGCGGTCGGGTCAACTTGACAGTTTCGATGGACGGGCAACAAGTCAGGTTCGGTTCAGTTCAATTGGGCAGGGCGAGGCTGGACTTGACAATTGACCGCCGAATTCAAGGGGACAAAACTTTTATTTCAGCCAGCGGGATTTTGAACCTGCGAAACAACGGCATGGTCGTTACCGCCGAATTTAACGGAGTTCAACCGAACTGGCAAATCCGCTGGAAAGGCGGCAATGTGCCCATTGAGGCTTTGAGGCTCGTCGCCAACGATTGGAAGCAGCGGTTGGGCAAGGAAGCAAGCGCAACTCTTGACCAATGGTTGAATTTGCCCTTGAGAGGTGAGGTTTGTCTGAAGGTGAGGTTTCCGTCGCTGAGGGCAAAATTGCCCGAATGCAAGCGTCACTCCATTCCCCGAACTTGTGGGGCATCGGCGAATTGCCAACCCAAGCCGACTTGAGCGTTGAACGAACGGGCAAGTTGTGGGTTGTGAGGTTGAAAGATTTGCGTCAAGGCGTTGCCACCGCAATCGGCACGGTCTTGGTCGCCGATAGCGGGGAGATTAGCGGCGAGTTGGTGTTAAAGCAGGTCTCACCCGAGTTAGCAGCAAGTTTGGCGAAATTTTTGGGCGCGGAATTTGAAGCGAAATCGTTGCCCGACGGCGTTTTAAGCGCGCAGTTGAAATTGGCAGGAACGACGGAAAAACCCATCGTTGAAGGCTCTTTGCAAGCAAGCGATGTTTACTGGCGTGGTTGGACGGCGAGGCAAATCTTCGTGCGCCGCTTTGAGTTGCGCGATGGGACGCTTAAGGTTGACAAAGGCGACGGCATCATCAGGTGGAGGACGGACGCGTCGCTGGCTTCCTTCTGGGGTTGGATTAACTTCAACGGCAAGAGGCAGATGCTTTGGCGAATTGAAATGCCGCCGACGCCCCTTGATGCCGTTTTGCCGCCAGATTTGCCCTTGCAAATTGAAAACGGTTGGCTGAGCGGTTCAATGTCGCTGCTGGGCAGTTGGGATGAGCCGGGGTTGAAAGGTGCCCTTGAAATTTTCGCCGATGCGGTTCAATTCGTCAGAACTAACTCACTGCACCAATCCCTTGAGCCTTTGTCCAAACTCCGAAATGTCCGTTGCCAAATTGAAGCGGACGGGCGAACGGCGAGGTTGACGAAATTTGTCGCTGACTGGGGCACGGGCGAACTTCTCGGCAGCGGTTGGATGCAACTTGGCGAGGGCGGTTTGCAAAACTTGCTCGCCAACAAAGGAGAGTTGACACTTCGTGCCAGAGATGTGAGGACGAAGTGGAAAGCCACCAACTTGAACTTGCGGGCTGCAACCTTTAAAGGCGAATTGACCGGGAACGGGTTGAGGTTGATCGTTGAAAACGCACAAGGTGATGGCTTCGCAGCGCAAGGGAGCGTGTCTTGGGAGAAACTGCCGAAAGGTCATTGGGAGTGGCTTTCGGGCGGGAAGTGGAACTTGACGCTCAAGTTGAGCGACTTCCGATGGCAATTTGAAGGTGCGAAAGGCGAACTTTCAGGCTATTTGGCTTTGCGCTCACAACAGGAAAGCGAGCCACCGACTCTGATCGGCAACTTGACAATTCACGACGGCGACATTCTCCGGCTCCCGGTCGTTGCGGCAGGTGGCGACGGGAAATGGCAATTCCCGCCGGCTTTGCGTTTGGCTTTGAGGCTTGAAATCGGTGACAAATTCTTCCTGCGCAACCCACAAGCATCCTTGATGCTGGGCGGTGAACTCCAACTTGCGGGCGATCTATCGCAGCCGAGGTTGGAAGGCGAGTTGAGGAGCCAGCGGGGAACTTTGAGGCTCCCAGCGACGGTTTTGACGATTACGGACATGGGCGTTCGGGTCGCCTACGCTGTTGACCCGCTAACTCGCCAGTGGCTGGGCACGGCGAGATTGAGGGTTGAGGGCGAGACTCAACTTGACATCCATCGCATCCTGTTCACTGTCTCAGGTCCTGTTGACGCACAATCGCAAAGGCTCGGAATTTTGCCCAGCGTCACCATGTTAGCCACTCCGCCTCTGCCAGAGCAAACGGCTTTAGAAAGGATGTTCGGGCTCGGGTTGGCTCAATTGGGTGAGGCATTGACGAACTGGCAACAGTTGTTCTCTGGCACTCTCGTCCAAAGTTTCATGGGCAACTTGCTCGCCCCGGTGACCGAACCAATCGCCCAAGCGCTGCGTTGGACAGAGTTGACCGTCATCCGCGAACAAACGACGGGACGACAATGGCTGAGGTTGGGCATCCCGCTGGCACCGAGGTTGCATGTCCTTTGGCGGCACGGCTTATCTCCTGCTGACCCTTCGGCGCTGGAAGTGCAATACTATTTGGGCAAGCGGACATCGGTGACAGTGACGAAGCGGGAAAGAGAGCAGGCGGAAATTCGCGTCCAAACTTCCGTGAGGTTCTGAAGGCAGTTCAACGGAGCGTGGTGAAAGCCGTGCGGCGAGACCGAAAGGGAACAAGTCAACCAACAGTCTCAATCGCCAAGCCACCGTTTGAAGAGGTNGTTGAACGATACTACGACAAGGTGCTCAACTTGGCTTTCAGGCTCATGGGNGACCGGGAGGAAGCCCACGACTTGACGCAGGAAGTTTTTATTCACGCCTTTCAAGCCTACGACCGCTTCCGGGGCGAGGCGGAGGTGTTCACTTGGCTCTACCGCATCACCGTCAACTTAGCCAAAAACCGATACAAGCAGTTGCAGCGCGAGCGGGAACACCGATGGGAAATCCTTGAGGAGACGGACGAGGAAGAAGAGGAGACCGAGCCCTTTGAATGGGAGGACACTAAACTTTCGCCCGAAACGCTCCTCGAGCAAAAGGAACTTGCCGAAGCCATCCAAAGAGCCATTGACGAATTGCCGGAAGACCAACGGGTCACTTTGGTGTTGAGGGACATTGAAGGGCTGAGTTACCAAGAAATCGCCCGAATTCAAGGGTGCTCCGTTGAGGCTGTCAAGTCTCGTCTGTTCCGAGCGAGGTCGGCTCTCCGCAAAAAGTTGAAGCCGTTTTTGGAGAGGTGAACAAAAGTCGCCTTTTCTCGGTCTAACCTAACGGGACTTTGAGAAGACAAATGCCAAAGGCTTTGGAGGGTCAAGGTATGGTGCGATGGATGCTGATTGTCCCTTTCCTGCTGCTCCTTCCAGCCCTTTCGTTNGCCCAAGAGATTGAAGGGCGGGAGGTGGCGGAAATTCGCGTTGAGGGCAACAAAGAAGTTCCCACCGAAAGCATTTTGATGGTCATGGACACGAAGCCCGGGATGCCCCTTTCTATGGCGAGGCTCCTCAGTGACCTGAGGGCGATTTACGACATGGGCTTTTTCGCCCAAGAGCCAGTGGCTTTGCCGATGCTGACTCCGGAGGGGCGAATCATTTTGGTCGTCCGCGTTTTTGAGAACCCGGTGGTCAAAGACATCGTGTTCAAAGGCAACACCGCTATCCCGTCGGAGAAATTGAAGGCGGTGATGCAAACCCAACCGGGCAAAATCTTGAACCTTCACGCCCTTCGCCGAGACCTGCAGCGCATCCAAGACCTTTACATCGCCAACGGCTACCTTGCCCAACCCCTCGCCCCTGACATCAGTGAGGACGGGACAATCGTTATACCCATTCAGGAGTTGAAAGTCGTCGGCGTCAGAGTTGACTTGGGGCAAAAGCCCAAGACCAAGGAGAAAGTCGTTTGGCGGGAGTTGCAACTTAGACCTGGGCAAATCTACAACCAGCGGGTCATCGAGGAAGACAGGCGCAGGCTCTTTTTGCTTGACATCTTTGAGGAAGTCATCGTTGACTGGCGCGATGTTGAAGACCCAAAAACGGGTGAACTGGGCGTTGAAGTCACCTACAAGTTGAAGGAGAAGAAGACAGGGCTTGCAAATATCGGTTTGGGCTACAGTTCCCGCGATGAAATCGTTGGCTTTGCTGCCATTCAGGACACAAACTTCCGTGGGCTGGGGCAACACCTGAGGCTGATGGTGGAGTTCTTCGACCGCAAAGGCTTTGACTTCTACTACTACCGACCGTGGATTGACAACAAGCGAACGGGCTTCGCCATAAACATCTTTGACCGCAGTTTCTACCGGGAGCCGACAACCGCTTTGGTGCTCGGTGGAGGGCAAGGCACGATTACCGAGGACTTGCTCTTCTCGGAAATCAGGCGCGGCATCAGGCTTAGCGCCCGCCGACCGAAAGGTGACTACTTGTGGCACGAATTGAAGTTGCGAACCGAAAAGGTTTACTTCCAGCAACGCCGAATCGTCGGCGGGACGATTGAGCAGGTTGGAGGGAAAGCAGACCAAGGTTGGGTGACGGGCATCGCTTACAGCCGCTTGCTTGACACCCGCGACTTTCCCTTTGACCCATCCAAAGGCACTTACTTTGAAGGCGAACTGGAACTTGCTCCGAAGTTATTCGGTGACTCTCGGTCTTTCGCCAAGTTGCTCATTGACTGGCGTCGCTACATCCCGCAAGGGAAAAACACTGTCTTCGCCACAAGGCTTTTGCTTGGGACCGCCATCGGTTCTGTGCCCATCTTTGAGAACTTCTTCGTTGGCGGAGCGGAAACCCTTCGCGGCTACACCATTGACAGATTTGTGGGCAGGAACATGGTTGTCTTCAACGCCGAACTGAGAAGGCGGTTCCGAAAAGAGTTGCAAGGTGTGCTGTTCTTGGACATCGGTGACGCCTTTGGCGGTCCCAACTCTTTGGACTTGAAGGCTGCGCAAGCGGGCACGCCCAAACGCCGTGATGCGTTGAGGCTCAAAGTCGGCTACGGGTTCGGTGTCCGTTTCGTCACGCCCTTCGGGCTCTTGAGGTTTGATTTCGGGTTCGGCGAGGAGGGAAGCAGAACTCACTTCAGCGTCGGTTCCGCTTTCTGAAGCGAAAAAATGAAGCAGTGGCTTGAAAATTCGTGCGATGAAGGAGTGAAGTGCGATGCGCCGATGGATTTGGTTTGCTTTCGCTGTCGCAGGGCTCTTAGCCCTAACCGCATGGCGAGCCATGACTTTTGACTCGTCCAGTCAACCCGTCACAATCGGTTTGGTCGACATGGCAAAACTTGTCGCCAACTACCAAGCCTTGAAGCAAGACGACGAGCAGTATCGTCAAACGGTTTTGCGCCGCCAAAGAATGCTGGAGGTGCGTGCTTTGCTTGAACAAAAGGAGTGGGAGGAATTGGACGCTTTGGAGCAAAAGGAAGCAGAAGGGAAGTTGACCGATGCTGAGCGGAG
>JGI26464J51801_1000342_pt1 | contig 13150 bp, 15 predicted proteins | sample PerSpoAPS_AMetaG_FD_51801 | JGI IMG/M metagenome (IMG submission 51801) | reverse complement strand
GCCGCGGTGCCGACGCCTACAGACGTGTGGTCTCCGCCTCCGTTGCACTGGGTTTTCGCGGGGTGGCGCGACGTGGCGACCGGCGTGGTGTACAGCTACCCCGCCATGCCCGTGGTGACGGGCCCCGCCACCTACGAGGCGGTGTGGAGCCTGGATCCTCTGCCGCTTGTGGCGATTGGAGGCGCCGCGGCCGGCGCCGTCTTCTTGATATGGTTCTTGAGGAGGAGGCGCCTCCAGCGCCTCATGGCCGAAGTCGCCGAGTGAGGACGCGTTGTCTCTTGGAGCAAGCACCATAAAATATTTATTTTCAGGTCCCAACCTCTCTGTGAGAGGCATGGAATCGATAGACATGTTGATCGCGTTGAGCCTGGTGGCTCTCTTCATACTGGGGGTATACGTTCTGTCCTACTACTTTGCCGACGTGTCCAAGCAGACAGAAGCCGCGGCGGCCTCTAAGCTAGACGCCCAGGAGATCCTCAAGAAGATCCTCCAGTCGCCAGGAGATCCCTCGGGTTGGAGCGACATGAACCAGGTAAACTCGCTTGGGTTGGCGGATCCAGAGCTACCGGGCATGCTCGACCCGAAAAAACTCATGGCGCTGGCGGTTGCAAGCGGCGTGAATGCGGAATCGGCCTGCAGGATAAACACCGCAGGACAGGACTACCCTGTGACGAAAATCGGCTATGGCATATATATGTGGGGCGCCTTGACGCCAGTTGATGTGAACCCCGCCGTATACGAGCGCATCCTGCGTAGCCTCTTCGGCGATGACTGGCGCAAGTACGACGTAGAGCTGAGGATAAGGCCTGCACTTAAGATAAACGTGACGCTCGCTGGCCCGCAAGTGCGTGTGGAGGTCTATCCGCCTGGCGTCTACGACGTGGACGTCTGCTACGTGGCGTGGCCAGGCAACACGCCAGCTAACCCGGAACCGCCAGGCGTATACATACGCGGCGCCTACGTCTGGACGCAGGGCCAGAACTACTACGCCAGAGTAGACGTGGAGAACACGGGTGCCCCCGCTACGGTAACTAGAGTTGTGGTGGGAGGCGTTGAGATATTCTCCGGCTCCCAGCAACTGGGCACCTACTGTACTGAGTCGTTTCAGTGGCCGACGAAGGGCTCTAGTAAGACGAACCCCTGCACCTCATCGCCCTGCTACGCGCAGGTGACCTTCAGAAACGCCACGGGGACGTACACCGTGCCGTTTCCAGTTACGTTCGGGAAGCCCATCAGCACTTTCAAGTCGGGTTGCTACACGCCTGACGTGACCACGCCGATAAGCGCCTGTGCGTCTGGCCAGACGGGGGAGGACGGCAGAGGTAGCGTGTCGGTCGGTGGCTTGAGCTTATTTGCGTATGCATACGTGAGGGGCGTGATGCTGAAGGGCGTCAACTACACCTACGCGGGCAGTGGGACGGTCTCGCTGATCGGGCTCGTTGCGAAGCCTGACGCAGGGGTCTACGTGATCCACTCTAAGCTTATACAAAACGCTGGACATGGCGCCTCCCTGTGTGGGTGCGACGACCCTGGCGTCTCTGCGCTGGGCTTGAGGTACTTGGGCGTGTTTCTAGGCGGCCAATCCGCACCGCTGTACAACGACCTCACTGTCAACCCGGGTGTCAGTCTCGACCTCAACAACGTGTGTGGTGGCGGTAAAGACGTCGGTGGTTGCCTTATTCCGTGGAACAGGATTGGCCGCGCCAAGTTCCTCATAGCGGCGGTGTCTAGGAACAGCCAAGGCCAGCCGCCGAAGTGCGGCGGGATACCGCAGAACGACATAATTGTGATGCCGCTGGCCGGCGGCCTCCCGCCCCTGTACGAGGTCCATTTCGCCACCTGGAGGAGGTGGGTGGGCAACAGGCCAGAGGCGCTGGCGGTGTCCCACGCATCGGCGGTGGCGGACGCGGGCGAGATAACATATGTAGTAGACCTCTGGGTGTTTAGGTATCCATGAGGTGGGTGGTGGAGCTGGCGGTGTCCTCCTTCATCTTGGTGCTTGTGCTCGCGTTGTATAACTACACGGCGCCTGGCTCCCTCGCGGTGCAGGCGGGGGAGAGGGGGCGCTTCGCCGAGCTTTCCCTCTTTGCCGTGAGGCTCGCCTCAAGCCCGGAGTTCCTCTTCCGCCTCTGGCGGGACTGGGACGGCGCCGTGCAACAGGCCAACGCCGAAGCCAGGTCAATAGAGCCTCTCGCGTCTGTGGACGTGACGCCTCCGGTCGGGGGCGCGTGTCCGTCGCCGCCGGCCCCCCGCTTCTCCATCTCGCTGGCCACGGTGCTTCCCAACGGCACTACTGTGTGTGTGGTGGTGCGGGCATGAGGGGGCAGGTAATCCTCCTGACGGCTTTGATTATCGCCGTGGCGGTGTCTGCCGTGTTGATTCTGCAGTCTGTGGCGACGTCTGCGCCGGGCTTCGGCGGGGTCCGCGCCGCGTATGGGGTGTTCTCCCGCGACGTGTCGAAGGCTGTGGAGGCTATAACGTCGTATCTAGACTACGTGGGCGCGGTCTCGTTGATAAACTTTACCGAGAACACGGCATCGTACGCCCTGCCGGCATCTGTATACGGCCTCATATACGGCTACGGGGATGTCTACTGCCGCTGGCGCCACATAAACGGCACCGTTTCAATGTTCAACGCCTCTATGTTCTTCTTTGTGGCCAACAGGGCGCCGCTGGGCCTCTCCGTCGAGCTCCCCCAACACAATCCCACGGCTCAGTGCAACACGCTACAGTTCACCAGCGCCGGCGGGCTGTCGCGCGCAACCTTCGTGCTCAGCCCCGCGCCCAACGGGACGCTTAGAGCGCGGCCAGTTAGCGCAACGAACTTCAACGCAGGCCTCGCCAATCCAGTCGCCGAGCTGGATTTGGTGCTTTCCCGGGCCTCTGCCTATGTGCGCTACAGGATCTCCATGGTCATGGACGTATCGCTCCTAGCGCTCATGGGGCTAAATGTCACAAAAGAGTTTTGGATATCTGCACGGGCGCTTCAGGCAGTGGACGGGAACTGTCCCGCAGGGTCGATATGCGTCAACATAACGACCAGCAGGCCTTATATATGGACGGCTGAGGCGCTTGTGCTGAACAGAACTGTCTCGGGCTATCCTCTCAACGTCACATACGCTCTGGCCAGGCTGAAGGAGGTCTCGCTGGTGAACTACACGGCGTACAGCGCTGTGTATAGGATAACGCCCGACGGCCGCCTCGTCGAGCCCGTCGTGAAGCTCTACGTGGCCAACGTGCCTATATACCTCCGCGGGGGCCCCGCGGGGTGGGCTTGCCAGCAGTCGGGCACCCGCTCCGCCGTTGTGAACATAGGAAACACGCCTATAGTGCTGGCGAACACTACAGCTGTGAACATACTTTACGCGCCATCTGCGTACAGAAACGTGACTAAGGCCACGTACCAAGTCGGCAACAGGCTGGCAACGTACTACATAGTTCACAGAAACGGCTACCTCAACTTTACCCAAAACTTCTGCAACGCGCTGGACATCAAGGCGGCGCTGAGGAACAACGGCCTCTGGTGGGTTTACCCATGACTGCACATAGACGCCTGCGGGGCATGGCCTCCCTGGAGCTCCTCGTAATTACGAGCTTCGCCCTTGTTGCCATCTTTGCCGTGGTTCCGGTGGTGCTTCAGCAGATTTATCAATACCAAGCCTTGGCGGAGGCGCGGGCGGGGCTTGCCTTTCTGAACGCGCTGGCCGACAGCGTGGAGAGCGATATGGGGGCCGCCTATGCCCAGAAGGTCTTGAACCTGCCCACCTTCCGTCTCGGGGGGCTGGACTTCTCCACGCAGGTAGTCGGCAGTTGCGGCGACGACCCTGTATACAACACAACGTTGATCTACAGGTCGCAGTATCTCTCGCTCTTTGGGCAGTTTAGGGGGACGCGGTGGGCGCCCCTTGTGGAGGCCCCGGAGCCGCTTCTCGCCATATATGGCTGGGGCACCTCCGCCTCGCTTGTGTCTAGGCTTGTGAAATACGGCAGTGTCGTCGTTGTGCTCAACGTGACATACANGGCGGNCCCTGGCGCGACTGGGGTCGGCATGTACTACGAGGTGCGGGCGCCCGTGACGTATGATGTGTCTCAGTGTACGTTCCCCGGTCTTGACTTGACGGGCGTGGAGACCGTGGTTGTGATCCCGGTTAGGCTGGAGTTGCGATGAACGCCCTGCAGACCGCCGTAGCGATGGTCTTCGCCGGGCTCCTCTCCGTCTTGGTGGCGTGGGCCGTGAATACGCAGGCTCAGCAGGTGTTTGAGTCGGAGGTGAGGGCTGCCGCACAGGCCCTTCTGGACTCGGTAGTTAACCAAGTCAGGGTAGGCGTCTCCACCGCCCTTCTGCCTGGGGTGTACGGCTTTGAACAGCAGGCGTCGCTCCCCAGCTATGCCCCGCCCTTCGACGCGTTTCACTACCGCATCACGCTACGCAACGTGGGCGGGGTGTTGTACGTCCAGGTGGATATGACGGCGTACAGGGGCTCTGCCTCGGCTTCCGCCTCTCTTTCTAGGGCGGTATACAACGTGGCGGACTTAAGGAAGCCGGAGGGCGTGGTGAGGATATATGCGCAGGCCGGAGAGGAGGTGAACTGCGTCGTAGACGGCTGGGTGGATCTCACGCAGAGCGGGTGTTACGTCGTGTGGGCGATGCCCAGTCCGCAGTCCACAAGGTATCTGAGGTTTGTGGTTAGCTAGCGCGGCGCCGTGTCTCGTAGGTGTAGAGGGCGGAGAAGTGTATATTGCGAATCGCTGATGTAGCGCGCTTAGTTAGGCAGAATTTGGGGATTGTGGCTAGACGAGAAGCTTGGGCATTTTCGATGTCGGCTCCGGCGTGGACGAGTTAGAGTACGATGTAGTGGTTCAGTTGTTTTCCTCTGCGTATAATGCCTGTGGAGAGGGGTTTTGTGGGGGCGAGTTGAAGCATCTCGTGGACGCCGTACCGGTAATAGAGGCGCATTGTCCGGGTGCCCCAAGGCACCTCGTACACGCCGGGGGCTACCTCGCGTCCTCTGTCTGGTTGCCAGGCGGTGGCGACTGCCCGCCTGGCTACGCGTTTGGCCTCGGCGAGGGCCCTGGCGGTGGCGGGGGGCGGCATGTGATGTATGACGGCGATGAGATACGCCACGTCAAAGGCGCCGTCTCTGAATGGCAACATGGTGGCTTCGCACTCCAAGGAGTCGCCGGGGGGCATGAGCCCCTGTCGAGGTCGCAGTGCACCACGTAGGGGTGCTCGTGCTCTAGATATGCCGGTTGCGCCCCGGAGCCCGCGCCCACGTCGAGGGCCCGGGGGCCGAAGTCTGCGAAGTCGGCCAACGGCATCGGCCTCCGCCGGGTGGCCCCGTACTCGCGCCCGATGGCTAAGTAGGCGTCGCGCGCTATCTTCGCCCAGTCCATAGGTAGAGGACTCCGCCGTCTTTCTCCACCGCGTCGACGAGCCCCTCCCTCCTCAGCCTCTGGAGGGCTGCCACCACCTCGCCTATGTCCAGCCCGGTTCTCTCGGCTATTTGAGCCGGGGCGAGGGGGCCTCCCCTTATCAGCTCGGCTAGGACCGCCGCCTCGACCTCAGCCTCACGTCTCGCGGGGGTCTTCACCGGCTTGAAAAGCTTCAGCGTTATGTATATAACGGCGCCCGTCACCGCTATGAGGGCGAGCAGGGGCCACACGGCGTATTACATTTTTTATCTTATAGCTGTTTCCCGCCGTGGAGAAGCCCCTGCGTTTCATCAGGATGGCGAGCGGCGTATATGTGGTCGCCGTGATGACACACCCGCTTCCATGTCCCGGCAGATGCAACTTCTGCCCGGAGGCGCGGGGGGCGCCGAAGTCCTACCTGCCGGACAGCCCGGTGGTGCTTAGGGCGGGAGGAGCGGGTTCGACCCCTACAGGCAAGTTGCGGGGCGCATAAAGGTGTATTCTGGAGAACGGGCATGTGCCGTCTAAGGTGGAGGTGGTGGTTATGGGGGTCACCTTCTCTGCTCTGCCGCGTTGGTACCGGGAGTGGTTTGTGGCCAACGTCTTCAAGGCGCTGAACGACTTCCCGGAGTGGAGGCCGGGGGCGGACCCCTCGCCGGATCTGGAGAGGGAGCACCTGCGTAACGAGGAGGCGGCTGTTCGGCTGGTGGCGCTTACGGTGGAGACCAGCCCGGACTACATAGACGAGGGGGAGGTCGACTTCCTCCTTAGGCTGGGCGTGACCAGGGTGGAGCTGGGGGTGCAGTCTATCTACGACGACGTGTTGGCGAGGGTGGGGAGGGGCCACGGCGCGGCCGAGGTGGTGCGGGCGACGGCGTTGCTGAAGGACTCGGCGTATAAAGTCTGTTACCACCTCATGCCTGGCCTGCCGGGGAGCGGCCCGGAGCGGGATCTGGAGATGATGCGTGAGGTGTTTAGCAACCCGGACTTCATGCCGGACTGCGTGAAGATCTACCCGACGTATGTGGTGCCGGGGACGGGGCTTTTTGAGGAGTGGCGGCGGGGGGCGTACCGGAGCTACGACGAGGAGACGTGGCTTGACCTCCTGGCCAGGATGTACGCCTTGGTGCCGGGGTGGGCTAGGGTTATGAGGCTGGGTCGGGACATTCCGCTTCACCACGTGGTGGATGGGCCGAGGTGGGGTAACATGAGGCAGGTGGTGCTTAGGCACATGGAGAGGCTTGGGCTGAAGTGCGTGGAGATCCGGTGCAGGTAGGTGGGCGTGAGGCTTGCCAACAGGTTGTCGGTGGAGCCGGGGCCCATGGAGATCAGGCGGCTGGAGTACGAGGCGTCGCGTGGCGTGGAGCTGTTTTTCGAGGCGGTGGGGCCCGACGACACGCTCTTCGGGGTCCTGCGGCTGAGGATGCCGCATGCCCCACACAGGTCTGAGCTTGCGGGGAGGACGGCACTTGTGAGGGAGCTACACATCTACGGCCCCGAGGTCCCCGTGGGGGAGAGGGGGCTGTGGTGGCAACACGTCGGTCTCGGGAGGGCCCTCATGGGGAGGGCCGAGGAGGCGGCTAGGGAGTTCTCAGCGTCGAGGGTGGCTGTGATAAGCGGCGTGGGTGCCAGGCCGTATTTCAGAAGGCTGGGCTACGGGAGGTGCGGCCCCTACATGTGCAAGGCGCTGGGGTAGCTCTTCGCTGGGGTTGTGTTTTTATAGCGGGGTTTTTGTGGTGGCATGCTCCCGCCGCCTGCGGGGGTGCTTAAGCTTGACCAAAACGAGGTGCCCATCCCACCTCCGCAACATGTGCTCGACGCGGCTAGGCAGGCGCTGGCGGTGGCTAACTGTACCAGCCGGCGGGGCTGTATGAGGAGGTGAGGAGCCTATACGCGGAGTACGCCGGGGTGTCCCCGCGCCGCGTCTGGCTGTTCCCCGGCGCCGACGACTTCTTCGAGGGGGTTCTGCGGGGGGTGAGGAGCCTCGCCGTTGTGAGCACATACTTCCTGCTGGAGGACCAGGCGCAGTTTTTAGGCGTCCCGCTGGCGAAGACGCCGCTGAGGGGGGATGAGTTTAGGCTTGACTTGGCGGAGCTTCTGGCGGTCGTCAAGGGGGCCGACGCCGTATACATAGACAACCCGAACAACCCCACCGGCCAGTTGCTCCTCTCCCCGCGGCAGGTGGAGGAGGTCCTCGCCCTGGGGAAGCCCACTATCGTAGACGAAGCCTATTTCGAGTTCTCAGGCGTCACCGTTGCTCAGCTGGTGGAGAGCTGGCCCAACCTCGCGGTGGTGCGGACCATGTCTAAGGCGTTTCTGCTGGCCGGCATGAGGGTTTCCCCAGTCTTGTTAGGGGACGGCTTCAACATCCATTACAACACGGTTAGGTTCAGGGTGTCGCTTCCGTCGCTGGCCGCGGCCCGCGCGGCGCTTTATAAGAGTGACTACGTGGCGGAGGTGGTCAAGATGGTTAAAGAGGGTGTGGCGTATCTCTCTGAGGAGCTTCCGCGTCTCGGCGTGAGGGCTTGGCCCAGCTATGCGAACTTCGTCCTGGCGAGGGGGTCGCCGGGCTTGGCGGGGGCTCTTAGGAAACACGGCGTGTGGGTGAGGGATGAGGAGGGGAGGCTCGGCGCCGGGTTCGTCCGCATCACCGTGGGGACTAGGGAGATGAACCTCCAGCTCGTGAGGACGCTGAAGACGGCCCTGCGGCTCTAAGCCTGTTGCTGGGTCGGCTGTGTGAGTAGTTATTAATTCTCATCGGGTTCCTCCCTATGGATTTGAAGGTGTTGAAGCAGCGGGCTGTGGAGCTGGCTGTTAAGCTCCCGTGGCAGGAGACGGCGGATTCGCCAACCATTAGGTACTACACAGACTGGGCAAAGTTTGAGGGCTACCAGCCGCTGACGGAAAGGCCCGTCTCGTCTGTCTCTCCAGATCCCTGTGAGGTCGTCGTCGTAGACGGCGTGTTGGCCGGCGCCGGGGCTTGTAGCGGTGTTGAGGTGGGGAGGGCGTGGGAGGTCTTCCGGCATCTGGAGGTGAGGAGCAAGATCTTGGCTCTCCACGCCGCCGCCCTCGAGGAGGCTGTCTATGTCAAGGTGAGGGGCCGGGTGGAGCCTCTGGTGGTCAGGGCTGTGGGGTCTGCGGTTGGGAGGCACGTGGCGAGCCACGTGGTGCTCGACGTTGAGGAGTCCGCGGAGGGGTCCGTAGTGGTGCAGGTGGAGAACGGGGCCGGGGCTATGCACACGGCTGTGGTGGAGGGCGAGGTGAGGGGGTCTGTGGAGTACGTCCTCGTCTCGCGGGGAGGCGGGCCTCAGTATGTGCACTCGGCTTTGTTGGTTTTGTCGTCTGTGTCCGCGCGGCCGCTTGTGGTGGGGGGCGTGATGAACGCGGTGAGGGAGGAGTACATAATTGGGGAGGGGGCGTCGGCTGAGGCCGTGGGCCTGGAGCTCGGCTTCGGCGACAGCCGTATGGACCACGTGGTGTCTATGATAAACGACGCGCCGAGGGGCCGCGGCTACGCCAGGCTGTACGCCGTGGCAACTGACCGCTCCTTCGTGACTCAACGCGCAGTGGGGAGGATCACCCCCCGCGGGGTTGGGAGCAACAGCGCGGTGGAGGGCGTTGTCTACATCGCCGGCGAGGGCGCCGTGGCGAACACCCAGCCGATTATCTTGGTTGAGACGGGGGAGGTCGAAGGCGCGAGGCACTCAGCCGCAGACGCTGCGCTAGACGAAGAGAAGGAGTTCTTACTGAGGTCGCGCGGCGTGAGGAGGGAGGATCTGCCCAAGCTACTGGTGATGAGTCTGGTGGACCAGTACCTAGCATCTCTGTCTGAGCCGTCTCGAAAAGTCTTGGAGGCCGTTTTAAAGCCGGTGTTGTCCTAGCCGATCCACTCCACGTCTCTCGGCGTGAAGAAGTTGGGCAGGGCTGGATCTACCTCAGGCGGCTTGAGGAGGTGGCGCCGCTCGCCTGGCCGCGGAAGCAACGCCCTCCTAATGGAGACGTCGTAGAGCCACCTGGCCTCTGCCGTGTGTAGCATCGTGCCGCACCGCCTGCAGGCCCACCCCTTGCCTCTCCCCAAGCTCTCAAGCGCCCCGCCGCAGTAGGGACATCTGGCCTTGGCCTTTACGTATCTGCCGAGTATGTACGCCCTCTCCACGTAGAGGTAGAGGCCGCCCCGCCTGGGCTTCAAGCCGCCGTAGAGGACCACGTCGCAACCGACGCACCTCTCGAGCTCAGACGCCAGCTTGCCCAGATGCCTATAGACTATAAACGTAACTCCGTTGTCGAGCCTGCCCATTAAATGCCTGGCCTTGATGCGGCGGGCCTCCGTCACCATGCCCCGCGTGTGGTAGAAGGAGTAGGGGTGCGGCTCCTCGAAAAACACGCCGAGCTCCACGTGGGCGTCCGTGGCTTGGTTGGTGCGGTAGATGACCCACCCCGACGGCCTGAAGCCCCACATCTCCATCAGCCGGAGGGCGTGTATGAGGTGGTGCGGCGTAGCCCGCGTATGCCGTAGTAGACGGGGTCGGGGCCCCTGGGCTCGATCAACACGCGGCCGCGGTCAAGGTTGTGGAAGGTGAAGGGGAACGTCAACGCCTCCATCGCCTTCACAAGCCTGGACGGGATGGGCAACCTCTCCCCGCCTCTATATGCAAGTAGCTCGAAGGTGGATTTGGGGAGGACTGCGCCGACCGCCGCCACGGCTCCGACCCTCCCCCTGCCGCCCCACGTCCTCACGCCGGCTCTATCCGCCGCGTTTACGCTCACCAGCTGCGTGAGAGCCATGCGGTACAGAATCCGCGCACGCTCCGGCACATCCCCCACGGCCATCGCCGCGCCCGGGTACGTCTTGCCCTCCCACCTGGCGTGTTGCCCCACCACGTCCAAGACAAGTCGCCACAACTCCTCCACGTCGTCCCCCGGCACGTCTAGGTCAAGCGCAACCGCGGCGTTGCCCCTTGTCTTAAACGGCACGTTGGGGTTAAGCCTGACGAGGCGGGGGAAGTCCCTAAACGCTTGGGGGCCCCACCTCCTTATGATTTCCTTTGCGAGGAGGTAGCCGACGTAGGTGGTGCAACCGCCCCCGTGGCTGTCGGTGTCGTCGATGCCGACTACAACCCTCATCTATACGGCCGGTACCACCCATCCCTGAGAGACGGCCTAACGATGCTGGAGGTCGCCTCCACGAACTCCACGCCTCTTGCGGCGGCGTCGGCCACCAGGCGGAGGTCCAGCGGGAGCGAAGGGCCGTAATGCGCCAAGGTGTCGTTGGGGGTAACCACGTGGGGCCTCCCGCGGAGCATCTCCAGTTCGTGTCCATACGGCCGCCTGTCCCCTGGCCTCATACACCACGAAGCCCGCCCTCTCCATAAGCCTCGTCGGCGGGGCTTCGCTGTGTGTAAACACGCAGGGCAACCCCCTCATGTACCTCAGCCCCACCCGGGTCAGCGCGTCGGCCACGTAGGAGTTGCCGCAGGCCAGGTCATACACGCCCAGATTTATCACAGCAACCACGTCTTCATAAAGCGGGTGCCCCCTGAAGAGGTCGCGGTAGATCCCCACGAGCCGGTCCCCCTCCTCATCTCGGTCGAAGACCCTGGCGAAGAACCTAAACACGGCGACTGCCTGGTCTATGTTCACCGGCGTTGGGACGGCCACCACAGCCCCCGCGGCCCCGGCTAGCCTCTCCACGAGGTGGCGCTGTACCGGGTAGTACAAGACAGCCAGATCGGGGCGTATCCTCCTCACCACTTCTAAATCCACCTCTATGAAGGTGCCCACAGTGGGCACCTTCATCAACTCCGCGGGCCTGTACGAGAAGACGTCTCGCCCAGCAAGCTCCACGCCCAGCAGGGCCAGGAACTCATTAACAGAGGGGTTGAGGCTTATCACCCTCCGCGGCACGCCGTCGAGAGACCCCATGAGGATCACAACGGTAAAAACTTCCACGTTATAAAGTTGGGGCGCCGCGTACCCCCGCTTCTGTAGGGGTATCCGTCTAACCCCCTACCTGGGCCTCGCCGCGGCCTCACCGGCCCTGCTTGGGGGCCGCGGCGCCGGTTGGTTTTTACCCCCGCCTTTCGGCGGCCCGCCGGCGCCCTCCGCGGGCGGTGCGGGAGGTTCCAGGGGAGGCCCGTCTCCGGGCTCTCCCCGTCCCCTCGGCGCCCCGGTGGACATGGCTCTTGTGCTTAAATGTTTTCCGGCTCCTGGGCTAGCCTTTCCACAGCCCGATGGCGAGGCCTATTAAAAAGGCGACGCTTGAGTACGGCACGGCGTCTTTTATCTTCATGGCGCTGTCCAGCGCGTCTTTGGCGGCGTAGCCCAGCTGTTGAAGCAACCTGGTGACTTGTTCAGGCGACATGTAGCCTAAGGCGGCGAGCGCTATAAACAACGCGATGAGGATCAACGCCACGGAGAGGATCCTCTTAGCCAGCACCCCCACCAACAGACCCACAACGAAGGGCCCCACAAACGCCACCAGCTGCTCCATNACAGCCTACTTCTACCCCAAATATAATCCTTTCCATGATGCACGTCCTGGGGGTTGCGCCTCGCGGCTTTAGCANGTTCTGCGTAAACCTCGTGCGGAGCTTCTGAGGGAGCTGGAAAGGGATTCGGCGCGTAGGAGGGGTTGGCTTTTAATCTCGCAACTTTTCCAGCGTCAACTCGGGATAGAACCTGCGGATAAAGGCGAAGCCGTTGACCACNGGGTAGAAGGGGTATTTGCCCTCGTCGTCGAGCTCCACCGCCCCTCTTTTCCACAGCTCCGAAAGCACCTTGGCGTATAGGTACCTCTTCTCGAGGGTCTTAAGGGCGACNTCGGTCTCCCGCGGCGCGTACTTCACCGCTATATGTATGCTAGACATCTTAGCGACGTCTGCGGGGGCTAGATCCCGGCGGACCACCGGACACAGGGTGGACATGACGAACTTTACGTCAATGCGTATCTCGCGGCTGGCGGGGTCCAGCTCGTATCTTATGACCTTCGGTAGATATGGGAAGGAGCGACACGTCAGAGGCTTGTAGAGGCCGTGCACCATGCAGCTGGTGCCTTCGAGAAACGGGCATTTACCCTCCTCGTCTAGGTGCATCAAGTAGCTTATCGCAACCCTCAACCCAGACTTGACGTCGGCCACCTTATACGCCGGAGTGAAGACGACGGGCACGCCGAGCCTCTCCGCCAGCCTCTGCAGTATATACACCTCGTGAGGCAGGACCGTGACTGGACTTGCCCTGCAACAAAGGGCACAGCCAGGCTCGCAGCTGAAAGACACGAGAGCCGCATCCCGCATATGCTTTATATACTCTCACGCCGTGGAGCGGCCGAGAAACGGAGCGGCTGCCCTGTCGACTGGTCGTTGCTGGGGGCTTAGAGCAGTCTGTCGGCGACTAGCTTCTCGAAATCTACCACGGATTTGCCGTCTGCCTCCACCGGCTGGAGGGCGGGCGGCAGTTTGCGGTAGTTGGGGTCGTACAGGCTTTCGTACCTCTCGTCAAATGTGGGCACCAGCTCATTTTTGTAGAAAACGCCGATGGGCAACCTGTCTCTTTCGACGATTTTGTCGAGGGCTTTTCTGATCTTTAAGTCCACCTCCTTCTCGTCGTGGACCACGGGGTCCCAGGCGGGGTCCGCCTCCTCCAGCTTGTATATCTTCTTCTCGTACCACTCCCGCGTCATCACGTTGTTGTAGGTGACGCAGGGGCTGTAGATCTGGACGAAGGCCGAGCCCTTGTGTCT
>JGI26464J51801_1000332_pt1 | contig 13318 bp, 15 predicted proteins | sample PerSpoAPS_AMetaG_FD_51801 | JGI IMG/M metagenome (IMG submission 51801) | reverse complement strand
CCCAGGGGATACGGCGAGTGGATATCCACGCCGGGTCCCCCGCCGAGGAACTCGCCGTTGTAGTAGACGCCGCCGTCTCTAAACTGGGCCACGGCGTAGTCCAGCAGAAGCCCGGCGCCCAGGGAGCCCGTCGTGAGGGGGTCCTCCGCGTACCGAGGAAGCCAGAAGCCGGTGACGTGGTGGGGGATCAGAAGCTGCATGAAGCCTCCAGCGCCTTTATAATCAGATACACGGCACGGTTGTAAGGCGTCTCGACGCCTAACCTCTCGCCGTATTTAACCACGGCGCCGTTTATGAAATCTACCTCAGTGGGTCTGCACTTAGCCAAGTCCTGCGCCATGGAGGAGATATTTCTCGCGGTGGATCTGGTCACGGCCATAACCGTCGCCGCGGGGTAGCGCAACTGCGCCATGCCCCACAGCTCGGCTCTGCAACCTTCGCGGTAGACGCCGTAGGTAACAACGCGCCTAACGCGTTGGGGAACCTCTCCCTCGCCATCTCGAGACCTCCGATGCCGTTTTGAAACAGAATGGACACCCCCCGCCTCAAGTGCTTCTTTGTCTATGTGGACGGTTGCTAGGTTTGCCTTGTCCGTGTTTCTGTGGAGCGCCTTGGCGAATATCTCGCCACGTCGTCAGCCACTCCACATCGCTCTCTTAGCCACGTACGCTATGGCCATTAAGTATCTGCGTAGTTGATGTGTGATGAGGAAGTTGCGTCTGACGTGTTCTCTGCCTGCGGCGCCCATCTCTTCTCTTAACCTTTTCTCTCTGAGCAGATATACGGCGTAGTGGGCCGCGGTTCTCGGCGAGGCGGCGAGGAAGCCGGTGACGCCGTGTATCACCTGGATTTTTATGCCGCCCGTCTTGCCGCCTATCACCGGCTTCTTCTTCCAAAGGGCTTCGCTGACGGTGAGGCCGAAGCCTTCTCTTATGGACTTCTGCATGACGACTGTGGCGGCGCGTTGGAAGGCGTTTACCTCGTAGTGGCTGTCGGGCGGGAGCATGAGCAGGTGTATGTCGGGGTCGCCGCCCGCCGCCTCCGCCGTTTCTTTATACATGGCCTCGCCCTCCGGGTCGTCGTGGGCGGGGCTGCCGAGGTACACCAGCTGGAGGCCAGGCACGCGGCGTCTGGCGAGGCGGTACGCCTCCACGACGCCCAGGGGGTCCTTAGCTCTGTCGAACCGCGACACCTGCAGAAGAATGGGCCGCTCTGGGTCTACGTCGAATTTCCGCATCACCCGCTCCACCGCCGTGGGGGGTAGCTCCATGTTTTTGGGGCTCAGGGGGTCTATAGACGGCGGGATGAGCAACTGCGGTATTTCGAGGTCGTCTCGGGCGAACTCCGGTATGTGGAAGATGGCGGCGTCGTACTGCGACACGTACCTCCGGAGGAAGCTCCACACCTCTGGATTCGGCGTGGAGACGTCGATGTGGCAACGCCAGATCCAAAGACCTCTTTTTCTGTACTTCACAAGGCCGGCGGGCTGGGGGTCGTGGATGAAGACCACGTCGTAGTCGAGGTCTAGCTCGTTGGCGTTTATCTCCTGCCACCTGTCGTATATTTCGTAGAAGTGTCTAGGCACCTCCACGGCGCCGCCTGCAGGGCGTTGTGGAAGGTCTTCGTCACTGTGAAGAACTCCTGGTCGCCTCTGATCACCTTCCAGTCCACCCTGAGGCCCAGCTCCCGCATGAGCGGTACTAGGCGGTTGAGGATCTCAGCCACGCCGCCCCCCGCCGCGGTGGAGTTGACGTGGAGTATGGAGAGGTCTTGTAGCCGCTCCGCCAACTTGACGATGGCGTCTACCTCGTCCTCCCCCACGAACTGAATATACCGCTCGATCATAACAGCCTCTTCTTAAGCACCGTCAATATGGCCTCTCTCAGCGCCTCCTCGCTGTTGAACGCCAGGGGGTCTATCCTCGACAGTTCGTCGGCCACCTCCGCGAGGCCGAAGTTTTTGTCCAGCCACGTGGAGAAGTCGTTCCGCCCCGCGCCGCAGCACCCTCCTGGTGACGAAGTGGTAGAGTATAGACTCGCCGGGCACCACCTCGACTAGGTCGAGAAACTCGGCGAGGGTGTGGGCCACGTATTTAGTCTCCACCACGACAGGCTCCATCCCCACGAAGACGAACTCAGACCTGCCGCGCCTCTCGTCGGCGGCGGGCTCAAGTATCGCCACTATTTCCTTCCTTATGTCTTCGATCGTGGCCGGCTCGGCGCCGGAGATGTCCGACAAAGCCGCCGCCAGCTCCTCGTCGCCCACCTCCTCCCCAACCCACCGAGCGAAGTCGTTGTTGTACCTCGGCGGCAGTAGGTGCTTCGCCCTCACGGCGTGGAAGACGTGGTGAAACAACGTGTTTTTGTCGGCGGTCTTGACGCCCTCAAGAAGCTCTCTGAGCGTATACGCCTTCTTGCGGCTGTAGGTAGAGACGTAGTACGCGGTGTAGAACTTGAAGGGGACGCCCCTGCCCTTGGTGTCCAGAGATTTTGCACCTAGTTTCACGTGTTGCAGTACGCAACGAGGTTAAATATCTTTGAAATACGCCGAGAGGGGGACGGCCCTTACTTCGCTTCTCTTGGGCGCGAAGCTGTAGCACTCGTGTCCCGTGTAGGGCGACACCGCCACGGCGAGGGCCCGGCGCTGGACGCCCCGGGGATATTTAATCTCCACCTCAACTAGGCGGTAGGAGGTGCTGAGGAAGGTCTTGCCGACGGCTATGTCATAAAAGCGGAGCGGTTTTCTCACGTAGATGAGGGCCTGGCCGTATATGTAATCAACGTTTATAAATGAGGAGGGCGGCCGTATTGTGGAAGTCTTGACTGTTCTCTACCACGCGGCGGTGGCCGTGTTGATAGCTGTTTTCGGCATTGTGCTGGGCCGCTTGGTTAGGCGGATGGTGGACCGCCTCTTGTTTAGGCTGGGCTTCAACGACTGGTTTAGAAATTTCAACATCGGCAGGGCCCTCCTCCGCTCTGGCTACACAGCGAGTTCTTCGGCTCCGTGGCGGCTTGGCTTCTTTACCTCATCTTCATCCTCACGGCGGTGGCCTACCTCGGCATGAGTTTTGGACGCGTGGAGGTCTCCGAATGGGTCACGTCGATCATAGCGGTGTACCTCTTCGGCTTTGTCAAGTTTTTCATCATATCGATAATAGGGTTCATACTGGTGGACGGTTTTGTTGAGTATATCTACAAGGGGGCCCTCTCGAGAAACGAGGCGGTGGTGGGGCCGGTGGCCGAGTACATTAGAATAATCCTCTACCTCGTCGTGGTCACCTTCGCCTTGGAGCAAGGCGGCATCAACGTCACAACTCTCAGCTCTATGCTTACGCCCATAACCTGGGGCCTCGCCGTAGCCGTAGTTGCCGTGTTGATCCTCGAGGCGTTGAAAAAGAGATGAATGTCGGCGTCGTTGCGCCTCAGAGTTCGCACTGGGAGGACTCCCACCGGGTGGCTGCCGTGTTGGTCAAGGCCTTCCGAAGACTTGGCCACTCGGCTTGGCTGGTCACAAGTCTCTTCCACGAAGGCGCCCCGGCCCTGGATCCAGACCTAGTGGAGAAAAGCGAGGCAGGTTTTGTGGAGGTTGAAAAAGACGTGTCAGGCGTCCCCACTATCCGCGTCCTCAGCACAAAACCTCTCCTTCCCACAGGCGCCGTGGCGTTTAGAAACTTCTCCAGGATCCTAGGCGAGGTGGCGGACAGCTACGGCCTTGATGCTGTGGTGGTTCTCTCCAGTTTCTGGAACGGGCCCGAGGAGGCTGCCAGGTGGGCCGCGGTTAGGAGGACGCTGGCCGCCGCAGGCGAGGCCGTTAGGCGGACCCCCCTGGTCTACATCCCCATCTACTTCCCTAAATTCCACGCAACGCGGCCTGTGGACTACGCCTCCAAGGTTATGTGGACTACGCTTAACTTGCCCTTCATACTTCGCCAGGCGGATTTGTTGGTGGTCTGTTGCCCGCAGGAGGCCGCCGAGCTCCGGCAGTTTAGAATACCGCCCGAAAAGATCCTTATATCTAGCAACTGGATAGACCCAGACGTCGCCGAGGCGCTGGACTCAACGCCCGCGGCGCCCCCCGGGGGCTTTGAATACGTAATCTCCTACATAGGCCCCCTAAGAGATGATAGAAACGTTCATCTATTTGTGAAAATTGCCGACAAGCTAAAGACCGCCGCGGTGGTGGTGGCAGGCGCAGGCGAAGCCGCCGACGAGCTGAAGCAAGAGGCGAAAGTTAGGAGAAACCTCGTGGTTATAGGGAACCACGAGTCTCAGGTTCTTGCCTCGGTTATAAAATCCTCAGTTGCCGGCGTGGACTTCTCCTCCTACGAGCCCATGGGCGTGAGGGCGTTGGAGTATATGTACGCCGGGGTTCCCTTTGCCGCCTCGCCGAACTCAAGAGCCGCTTGGTACGTGGCCAACGGCGTAGACGGGATCCACCTCAACAGGCCGGAAGCGGTTGACGAGTTTCTGACGTGGGTGGAGATGCTAGTCAAGAGACCTGAGGTGAGGGACGAGATGGGGAGGAAGGCGAAGAGGAAGGCGGCGGNGCTCACCGCCGATAAGCTCGCCGCGGCGATTATTGAAAGAATCAGCTCCTAACCTCCGCCAGNAGACGCAACGCCTCTCTCAACGACCTATACGACGGAGTTGTGTATCTGGCGGCGGTCTCGCCCCGGCCCACCTTTATGCTGAATGCCTCTGGAAGCGCCTTAAACATCTCCTCGTCTGTGTCGTCGTCGCCGGCGACCAACAAGAAGTCTGGTGTTAACCTCTCGGCGAGTAGCTTCGCGGCGGCGCCTTTATTAACGCCGGCAGGTCTAACCTCAACGACTTTCTTGCCTCGTAGAACCGCCGCGCCTGCGCCGCCCACCAAGTCGCTAAGCGCCTCCACCAGCCTATTGGCCGCGGCCTCGCCGATCTCCGGCTCCATGTTTCTAAAATGCCAGGCTAGGGAGGACGTCTTCTCCTCTATGTACGAGCCGGGGGCAAGCGCCACGAAGTCTTCCATGATCTTCCTAACGGCGTCTTTCCACCGCATGTCGAAGGGGAACAGCGGCGTCCAGCCCCCGCCCGGCTCCTTGATGTAGGCGCCGTGCTCCGCCGCGAGGAATATGGGCAGGTCTCCCAGCCAGCTCTCTAGGAAGTCCCTCCCCCGGCCGCTGACGACGGCCACGTAGGTCTCCNGGAGGGCCGCGAGGTCGCTCAACAGCCTCTTGAGGTCGGGATCCGGCACCGCCTGGTAGGCGTACGGGTAGTGGGGCACCAGGGTCCCGTCGTAGTCCAGCACCACCAACCTCCGCCTGGCGCCGGCGAACTGCGCCACCAGCTCTTTCAACGCCTCGCCGTCTAGCCTCCGGACCGGCTCCACCGCCGTCTTGTTGTCTGCATACGCCACGGCCGTGGCTTGTATGAAGTCCACTGCCCACTTCACCACGTCGTGTTGCNTCAGCCTGCTCTGCATCCGCGTAATTCTCCGGCACTGCTCCTCTTCGCTCATGGTNAGGGCCTTGTGTATGGCCTCCGCCACGCCGCTTTCGTCGTTGGGGTTTACAATGAGCGCCTCCAGAAGCTCCTGCGCCGCGCCNGCGGTTTCGCTCAGTATCAAGACGCCGCGGCAGTCCCTACGCGACGCCACGTANTCCTTAGCCACGAGGTTCATGCCGTCCTTCAGCGGCGTGATGAGAGCCACGTCGGCGGTGTTGTAAAGCGCCAGGAGGGTCTCGGTGGGTATAAACCGCGAGATGTACACCACCGGCACCCAATCCACCTCGCCGAACTCCCCGTTTATCTTCCCCACCTCCCTCTCGATCTCCCGCCTCATGGCCTCATACTGAGCCACCCCCGTCCTCGACGGCACCACCACCAAGACGAAAGTAGCCCTCCTCCGCCACTCGGGGTGCTCCTTGAGGAACCGCTCCCACGCCCTCAGCCTGTTGAGGACGCCCTTGGTGTAGTCCAGCCGGTCTATAGAAAACACCACCTTAAGCCCCCTAAGCCTCTGCCTAAGCTCCTCCACCTGAACCTTCACCTCAGGCCGCTCGGCGGCGCCGTAGAAGAAGTCGAACTCCACGCTGATGGGGAAGGCCCCCACCCTCGCCCTCCTCCGCCCCACCTGCACCACGCCGCCCTCCAGCCGGTACCCCAGAAACCTAGCCACAGCCCTCAGGAAGTTGTTGACGTATTCGTGGACGTGGAACCCCACGAGGTCGGCCCCCAAGACGCCGTCCAGCACGGCGGCTCTCCACGAGGGGGGCAAGAGCTGGTAGATCTCGGCAGGCGGGAAGGGTATGTGGAGGAAGAACCCCACCGCCAGCTCCGGAGACGCATCCCGGAGCATCGCCGGGAGGAGCATGAGGTGGTAGTCATGCACCCAGACGAAGTCCCCAGGCTCAGTCAAAGAGGACACGACCTCCGCGAACTTCTGATTAACCCTCACATAGGCGTCCCAAAACTTGGCCTCAAACACGGTGTACACCGTGAAGCCGTGGAAAAGCGGCCACAAAGTGGCGTTGCAGAACCCCTCGTAGAAGAGGTTCACCTCCTCCCCCGTCAAAGACACCGGGACCAGCCCCACCTCTCTAAGCCTCTTCTTAACCTCGGCCGTCTCCGCCTCGGCCTTCACGCCGGACCACCCCACCCACAGCACCTCGGAGAACCCCAGCGCCTTACCCCCGTCGGAGGCGCGGAGGAAGGACTTAATAGCCGTGGCGAGGCCGCCCACGGCCTCTCTAAGCTCCACATTCCCATCGCGCACGACGACAGTCACGGGAAGCCGATTAGACACAATTACAAGCCGCATAAAATCCCCCGCGTAACCCAGATAAAAGAGTTACCCCCGGGGACCCGCCGTCTCACGCCCGCCGCTCAGCAGACCCCCCAACCTTCGCGGTTGCCTCGGGCTCTTGAAGACGCCGGGCCATAACCCTCGGCAACTGGCGAGACCAAACACAACCTAGGCCTCTCAGCGGGTTTCGGCGGTTTCTCCGAGGGCCCGCCGCGGCGGTGAACAAAGATTTTAATAGGGGGCTCGGGTTGGCGACTGTGGAGTTTGAGCGGTTTGGCCCAGCCACCTCGGCGTTTTACAACCTACTAGTGTCTATAGGGGCGTTCGAGTGGGCGTATGCGGCGGCGCTGAAGGCCGTCAAGCGCCTCGTGCCGCCGGGCGGNAGGTTGCTGGAGATAGGGCCGGGCGTTGGGGCGTTGCTCAAGAAGCTCATCTCCGCCGGCTACGACGCGGTTGGCGTAGACGCGTCGCCCCCCATGTTGAGGTACTCCAGGGCGAAGGGCGTAAGCGTTGCGGGGGTCAGCTTCCTCCTGCCGCTGAGAGGCGAGGCCTTCGACGCCGCCGTGGCGCTCTTCACCCTCCACCACTGGGGCGACCACGGCCCCTCCCTCCGCGAGGTCAAGCGCGTCCTCAAGCCCGGCGGCTACTTCTTGGTAGTGGAGGCGGACCAGGCCAGGATGCCGCTGGTGGGTAGCCACGGCTGTACCGCGCAGTGTCTCCGCGACGTGCTCTCCGCGGAGTTCGACGTGGCGGTGGAGAGGAGGTTCCCCCTCTTATTCGCCGTAGCCCGCAAGCCTTGACTTGAGGATGTGGATCAGCCGCGACGCCGAGAGCCACCTCTCCATGGGCACCTTGAGGAGGTAGGAGGCGGCTTGGAGGGCGTCGTCGAGGGTGTCGAAGCGGGCAGGCTCCTCTCTAAACAAAGCCCTTACGTTCTCCCGCACCCACCAGACGCCCACCGGCGTGGCGAAGCCCCTGTACACCTCCCGCCACAGCACAGCCGCCGCCTGCCGCCTCATTCTGTGCAGCGCCTCAGCCACGGCGAGNCTCGCCGCGTAGTAACAGCCGCCGATTTCGGGATACTCCCTCCGGCCTCTGTACAGCTCGTAGTCGGCCTCTATGGCCAGGACGGGGCCCGGGTTCCATGTGGTGCCGGGCTCAAAGGCCTCGCCCCACTCGTAGGCCCACCTCGACGGCGCCAGTATGGCCAGGAATAGGTTGTTGTAGATCCGGCGGACGTNGAGGTAGTAGCCGTCCACCTCTCTAAACTCCTTGATCTTCTCCACGAGGAAGTCAGACACTATCTTGTCCACGGCCGTGATGGCCCACCGCGTCGGCACAAGCCGCCTCCGCCTAGCCCCAAGCGCCCCGGCCGCCAAGGCCCTCGAGATGGCNGACACCTCCACCCCGGCTTGGTACAGCTCCACCACCGCGTCCCGGGCCTTGAGATCTGTGTCGTAGTAGGCCCTCTCCAGCGGCTTCGGGGGCTTGGGCTCCCCGGCCAGCCTAAGCCCAGCCGCAGGCGCGGCGGGCCCCATGGGAGGGGCGTACTCGCTGAAGTAGGCCCCCCGCGGCTCCTTGGCGAACTTCATCTCGACGTTCACCGGCCTCCCGGAGAGGGCCAGCAGCTGGACCTCCTGCAGAAGCCTCGGCGGGTCTGCGGCATCCTCCACAGAAGCCTCAACGTAGCCGCGGTAGAGGGAGAGACGCATGGCGAGGAACCTCTCCAGAGGCAGGCCCAGCCACCGCGGCGGGTCTTCATATATCGACGTGTCGCCGAGCTGGGGAGGGGCGGAGGGGTACAGCCTCACCTTGGGGTAGCCGACCCGCCCCACGAAGACCGAAGGCGGGCTGGAGCCGAGGAGGTCGCGGCCGACTGCTCTAGGCGGCGCGGCTAGTTGCCTAACCAACAGAGGGCAGTAGGTAAGCCCGCAGAGGTAGCGGCCGCCTCGGCACCTTATGCAGAGGTCACCCCTCACCCAATACAAGACTGGCAGCGGTGTATATAAACAACACGCCGAATACAGCAAGGACAGCGACTGAGAAGAACTTGATGGCGAGCCACGTCAAGCGGCTGTTGAGACGCCACCCAGACCTGACGGCGGCGGGGAAGGCGGAGATCCAGGTTAAGATGGCGAGGAAGAGCCCAGCCGCCCACTCCACGCCGAAGCTGGCAATGGAGCCGAGCCCCGCCGTGAGCCACCAGCCCACTTGATAAGGGTTAATGAGCCCCAGCGAGAGGCCGAGGAGGTAGCCCCTCAGCGGGTGCCCCCCGCCGGCGGAGCCCTCCCGCGGCGGCTTCGCCATACCTATCTTGTAGGCCAGGTAGAGGAAGAAGAGGCCGCCGGCCGCGTGGAAGGGGGCGAAGAACTGCCGCCCAAGCCCCCTCAAGACGCCGTAGAGGGCTAGGGTGAGGAGCATGAGCAGGAAGTCCGCCGACATGGCGCCAGCACCCACGGCGAAGCCGTGGCGGAAGCTCCTCAGAGACCACGCCGCTATCAACGCGTTCATGGGCCCCGGCGGCACCGCCAGGCTGTAGCCCAGAAGAAGCCCCGAGAAAAGAGACGCGAAGTTCACAAAGCCCCTAAAGTCTCGACTTAAAACAGTTACCTCCTGGCGATCTCCAGCATCAGCCTGTGGAAGGCCGTGGTGGAGAGCTCGGGGTGGAACGCCGTCGCGACCATGTGCCGCTGGACCACGGCGGCGTATACGGTGCCGTATCTGCCGTGCGGCAGGGGGCCCAGCGGCTTGGCGTCTCCCCACGTCTTGACGAAGGCGGGCGCCCGGATGAAGACCGCCCTCACCCGGCCGAAGTCTTCAAGCTGTATGTCCGCCTCGAAGGACTCCCTCTGCCGCCCGAAGGCGTTTCGGACCACCGCGGCCTCCAAGACGCCGAGGAGCGGCTGGTCGGTGCGGCCGACCACCGCGTCTACCACGTCGCTGGACATCAACACGGCGCCGGCGCAGGTCCCCAGGGTGGGGAGCCCGGACTTCACCGCGTCGCGGAGAGGCTCCAGGAGCCCGGCCCGCCTCGCCAAGAGGCCGATGGTTGTAGACTCGCCGCCGGGGATGGCCAAGATGTCTACCTCCTGCAGCTGGGCGGGCCTCTTGACGTACACCACTTCGAGGGAGACGCCGAGCTCTTCCGCAGCCCTTCGGAAGGCCTCTCTGTGCTCCTCCACGTCGCCTTGTAGGGCGAGGACGCCCGCCTTCATATGCCTCTGGTCTGGAGGAGCTCTTCCGGCTTGAGGGTCCTTACGTCTATCCCGACCATGGCGCCTCTCTCGCTCACCATCCTCTGCGCCTCTACGACCTTCTCCGGGTCGTCCCAAAAGGCGGTGGCGAGGACGATGGCCTCGGCCCTCTCTCTGGGGTCCTGGCTCTTGAAGATGCCACTCCCCACGAAGACGCCGTCTGCGCCGAGCCACATCATGAGGGCGGCGTCGGCCGGCGTCGCTATGCCGCCTGCGGCGAAGGTAACTACCGGCAACCTGCCCAGCTTAGCCGTGAGCGCAACCAGCTCATAAGGCGCCTGGCACCTCCTGGCGTAGTCCCTGAGCTTCTCTTCGTCCCCCGCGCGGAGGGCCGCCGCCAGCTCCTCCACGGCGCCGTAGAGGGTCTTGAAGTGCTTCACAGCCTCCGCCACGTTGCCCGTGCCCGCCTCGCCCTTGGACCTAATCATGGAGGCCCCCTCCGAGATTCTCCGCAACGCCTCGCACAGCTCTCTGCAACCGTTGACGAAGGGCACCGCGAAGGCCCACTTGTTTATGTGGTGTTGCTCGTCCACCGGCGTCAGAACCTCAGACTCGTCGATTAGGTCCACGCCTATCTGTTGCAGAACCACAGCCTCGTAGAAGTGGCCGATGCGGACCTTCGCCGAGACGGGGATGGTGACGTGGGCCATCACCTCCTCTATGACCTTCACGTCGGCCATCCTCGCCACGCCGCCGGCCTTCCTCACGTCGTAGGGGAGCTTGTCGAGCACCATGACGCCCACCGCGCCGGCGTCCTCCGCCGTCTCTGCCTGCTCCACGTTAGTCACGTCCATGATGACGCCCCGCCTCAACATTGCCGGCAGGCCCGTCTTGACGCGCACAGTCCCCACAGCCGCCTCGGGGAGGGGCCTCGGCCAGGTGACCCCCGCCTCCCTCAACCTGTCCCGAAGCTCAGCCAACCCGTAGAACAAGTCTCTGAGCCTCTCCAGCTCTTTAGAGACCTCGGCCATCATAGGCGCCATTATGCTTGTACTTTAAAAAATTTAGTAAAAAACATACATCCCCCAGCCGTTATCACGTCTCCGTAGACGGCGTAGTTTACTTCACGTGTGTTCTTAGTTCCCGGAGGACGTCTCTTATGGACACCATCCCCAGTAGAGAGCCGTCTGGGTTCATAACCACTAGGTGTCTAATGTTGTGGTTAATCATCAAGTCGGCCGCCTTAATCACGTCTTCGTCTGGCTGGATGGAGATTAGGTGGGTGGACATAAACGCCTCCACGGGGGTGGAAAGGGGCATCTTCATCGCCAAGGCCTTAACTACGTCGCGTTCCGAGATCACCGCCACCGGCTTCCCGCCCTCGGAGGGGTTCACAACCACCAAAGCCCCCACTTCGTATCTCGCCATTTTCTCTATGACGTCGATTAAGGTGTCGGAGGGATACGCGGTGATGGGCGTCCGCCTGATCAGCTCGCCTACCTTCTTCATTCCTCCGGCGGAGGCCACCACACTCTGTCTCCAATCGACTTAAGAGCTCTGTCTTCTATCAGGTCTCTAATTGAGACAACTCCCACGAGCTTGCCTGCGTCGTCCACCACGAGGATGTGGCGCGTGCCTCTCTCCCTCATCTTCTTTATGGCAGAGTATATGTCGTCTTCGGCCTTTGCCGTGAGCAGGTTCCCCCTTGTCCCCACCTCTATGGCTTTGGCAGACAGCTGAACGCCCTTGGCCAAGGCGCGGATTACGTCCCTCTCTGAGACCACGCCAAGCGGCCTCCCCGCTTCGTCCACCACCGCGACGAGGCCTACGTTGTGGGTGGCCATTATCTTCACGACGTCGAGCAACGTGGCTTCTTGCGTCACTGACAGCGGCGGACGCTTGATAAAAGCCCCTACCTTATCCATATTTTAAAGTTTAGAACAATTTATAAACATATTCCCCCTTCCTGCGGGAGCTAAGAACATACGTGAAGTAAGCAACGCCGTCATGTGGCTTGGCGCCGACGGTGTCTTCGTGGGGAGCGGCATTTTCAAGACCCCTACATGGGTGTACGTGGCAAAAGACGGCTCTGAGGCGTGTATTTCGCTTAGGGCGTACTGCGCCCAAAACGGCGCGGTGAGGGAAGCGTGGCACATACCAAGACGGCGAGGGAATACGTGAGAATACTCTAGCTATCTCCGCCCCGTCTCCTCCAGCCACTTCTTTATGGCGCCTGCGAGTTCTTTATAGCGCATGAAGCCGTCTAGGTGCTCTCTATAGCACTCTATTATTATCTGGCCGTTCTTCATGCGGCGTATCTTCGGCTTCTTGCCCGTCAGCGCCTCTATCACGGCGGCGAACCTCTCGGCATCTGCCTTCCTGACCTCCGGCGCATCGCCCCTGGCGTAGGCGTAGCCCACAGCCCGGTTGACGGCTCCGCGCCTGCTGTAGGTGATTGTGTACTCACGCTCCACGCGGTCTACAATGTGCTCGCCCTCCACGCGGCCTACCTCCGCCGTTATTTTGAGTCTCAGCAACTTTCTGCCGCCTCTGTCCTCCTCAACGGCTTCTCTGCCTTTGACATTCACGACATATGTCTTGCCGTTCACCTCAACCTTCTTCTCAAAGTTCTCCGGCGTCTGTGAGCCCCACGCCTTGCCCTCTTCTATGATCTCTTTGACTTTTTTGAAGATCTCTTTGCCAGCCTTCTCCGCCCTTTTGAGTATGAGCTCCACAAACTTCGCCGTCAGCTTCCTCTGCTCTTCATCCTTGCCGTGTACGGAGAGCCAGGCGGCGTACGCCAAGCCTTCTTTTAAGATCGAGACGTAGCCTCTCTCGCCCCTCTCCGGCATCTTCACCGTGAAGTGGATGTCCTCCTTAAGCCCCATGTTCCTAAGCCGCTGTGCCTCCCGCTGTATGCTGTCGGGGTTGGTGGAGGTGAATCTGATCACCAGCGCGCCTTCTTTCAGCCTTACCTCATACTTCGGCCAGCCCTCCATCAACACGCGGCCCCTCTCCAGCTTTTTCAGCCAACGCTCCGACCTGCCGGCGTCCACCCAGCCGTTCTCCACGGCCTTTCTAACGATTTCGGCGAGGGCTTTTCTGAGCTCCTCGCGCCCGGCCGCCAGCTTGTCGGTATAGGCGTAGACGTACCACACGTCTCTTTTGCCTTTCCTCTTCTTCTTAACCTCCGCGTCGACGCCCACCAGCTTGAGGAGACGGGCCGCAAGCTCCACGCGGCTCTGATCCGACGAGTAGAATTGGAGCTCGATCGCTCTGTTGTGTAGATATACATTGTACTTCACGGCGATGCCGCCCGCCGACATGGTCAAGTCGGCGGC
>JGI26464J51801_1000330_pt1 | contig 13321 bp, 7 predicted proteins | sample PerSpoAPS_AMetaG_FD_51801 | JGI IMG/M metagenome (IMG submission 51801) | reverse complement strand
AGATCCCTAGGCCCGTCAAAGTGCACCGTGTGAAGAGGGCTATAACTAACCGGAATCTCCTCTCTATTCTCAACAGCCCTCCTACGAACATACTCCAAGTCCTCTGGAGAATCCGTTACAACGAACATCCTATCAGGCTCAGTAAGTTCGACAACCTCAAGAATCCACCTAAGCAAAGAAGTAGACTTAACCTTAACCAGCTTACCAAAATTCACGAAATCAGTGTATGCAGCTAGCCTTATCAAAATTCCCTCACGAGACTCAAGCAACAACTATCACCCAACACCGAGGAGACCCACCCACACCACTCTCCAAATAATAAGGTTTTAGAGTTAAAAACACTATAGTAGAGAGAAAAACTTTAAAACACCCAAACACCCCATACGANCCAAACTTGAAATCCACCAGCTATGAAAGCATATAGATTGAATAAGCACACAACATTAGCACACGTAATAATGTGGAAAACTTTAAAACACATCAACCTATATGCATCCTCAAACCCCACACAACCTCAACATACTCCACTGCAATAACTATACTACCACCTCTAACCCTTAGCTCTTAGGAGGGCACGGGCATATGATTGTTTCATATTCATTCCATATGAATGATCCCTATGCTCATACAGGATTACATCTCCATGTTCATACCAATGAATCCTGATATGATTAGTTTTTATGGATCAGAATGCTATCTAAAACGTACTATCTACCTTAAAGTAAAACATTACTACTATGTACCCGGCAGCNCATTCTTCAGGGTTAATGCCTTTGTTAATTAAATTCATAAGCCTAAGTTTGAGGATCTTTAATAAGAGTTCTTGTATCTTATCCCTATGAACTTGCTTAACATGTATTTTAGCAAGCTCTCTCGTTAATATACTAGCTCCACAGTATGGGCATACATATGTTCCCTGCTTCACGATATCATCCTCTAGGGTTTTACTTAGATTTTCAGTTCATCCTCCCGCCTAGCCTTAGCTCCTAATTTTGTATGCTAAGGTGCTTGTTAGCAATTCTACTATTGCAAGCTGTGCTATAGCACTAGCATACTCTTCTAGGAGATCGTAGCGTGATAGGAGGGCCTGGGCTACCTCAAGCCTCTGGGTTGTGTTACGGAGTTGTAGCCTAAGCCCTTTCACTATGTCTGCAAACACTTTAGCCACGTTCCTATACCTCTCAACCTCCCTCTGCAAATTCGTTATAGTGTTTACAGCATCGCTTGAAGCCTGTATCATTGCTGTAAGGTAGTTTGTAACATCTCTTACGAAAGCCTCAGAGTCCTTGTACTGCTCTATCTTACGCGGTATATCCTTAGGCTCTACACGTGCATANTGAAATGCAGCTAGAACACTCCACCATCCAATGTTAACCAGAGCCTCTGTAAACCATCCAGTCCTCTCCGTAACCATTCTTATAATACCAGCATACTCCTGGCCGAGAGCCCTGTAAACCTCACGGAACCCCTCAGCATGGCTAACACGCACCCCCTCCCCCTCAACCCCCCCAACCTCAACTTGACCTGATCGCCTGAGGATCTTCATATACCTACTTACAGTTGCAGGTGACGTGTTGCACTTAGATGCAATTTCTCTAACAGTCCTAGCACCAGCACCTCTAACAGCCTTAATACACTCCAGAACCTCAACCCTAACCAGGCCAAACCACCAGGTGTATATTAGTGGCTGGCAGAGCTCTTAACCCTGTTCCACCGACATGAGACAAAGCTGAAACACTACTCCAACACAGCAAACAACGTTTCAAGGCCGTCCAATATAGCTTGAAACACTCTGCTTCAACGTGAGATTCGTATGAGATACCATTCAACTTATTTCAAATGTTTCAAGTTTAGATAGGGTGTGAAGCTTTGAACACCATTTAAACTCAGACTAAGTTGCTTGATTTAACCATACAAGTAGACGAGGTGTAGGAGAATCTCAGTCTAAGCTTAAGCTTAGAACGTTATTCTCTAACACCAGGCTATAGCTACACGCCTAAAGCCTAGAGAACAAGATCTTTAAAACCGGTAACCTGCTTAGGTGCATCAATGCAGTATTCAGAACCTCAGCTTAACTTTCTCGCTTATACCCCTTAAGCGAGTTGCAAAGCTATTCAGACATAACCTTGCGTAAGCGAGGAGAAAGCTGTCTATAAACAATCTGTTTGTATTAGTGAATAGGTGTTGGTGTTTAAGTCTATTTGAATAGCTCTCTTCAACACCCATGAGCTTAAGATATTAAAACATAGTTAACTCGATTAAAACTAAGCAAATTATTAGGTGTGGTAGTAGAATAGTTTTAGAAGTGCTAACTTAAACTTCTCATCACCTATATCGCAACAAGAGTCGTGGGCTTCTCTAAAAAGCCTGCTAAGAAGCTTCTCGTACTCCATTGAACCTAGTAATGCGTGTCTTCTAGCCAAATCCGTATCACCGTTAATTAGGCTGTAAAGCATAAAAGCCAAAAGGGCACCCGAAGTTGTAGGTACTAGAAGTGGAACCCATACTGTTTGATCAGCCTCAATGCCTAAAGCAAGTAAAAACGGTGGATAGATAGAGTCGCTATATGCATCAACAATTTCTCTAAAGCTAATCCCAATTTCTTCGTAACCAAGTGTTCTAAGCATAAGCTTAGTTAAAACCGATCTCTTTTTATTATAGTCAAGCAGATATCTATATTCATTTATTAGGTTTTTAACATCGCTGTAACTACTTATTGAAGCTAAGTAAACAAGGTATTTACCTAAAATTTTAGAAGCTAGCTCTAGGAAATATGCACCATGCCATTGTTCCTCTCGTGCTTCATTCCACAGATCTCTTAAACTATCAATACCAATAAATTCATTGAGATTTTCAGCATTTACAATATCGACAAGCAAGACCATGTTACGTGCATATAGGTAATTATGTACCGGGACCAAGTCACGTCTAGCTGGGTAATTATATTTAGTGCTAATGCTATAAAATATTTCAGCTACATTGCTGAAGAGGCTCTTAGCATAATTAAGGTCATCATCAACAAGTTTACGTACTGCTATATCACTCATAAGAACCCCTTCTAAATTAGCAACAATATATTCTACACCCTCTCCAGAAAAGTCGAAGGTTCTCGCCCTAATCCACTCCATAAAAACCCTATTTTTAGTTAACTCACTCGCCTTACTAGTCATCCCCTTAAGAACTTCAAGAACTCTCCTTGCCTCAGCATCAACATCATCTATAGAGCAGGACTTCTTCACAAAAACCTCTACATCTCTATCTCTTAATGCAGGTTTTAGAATATATGCCATAGCTATAGTTGTAAGTTCAGCAAGCTCACTATTCTTACCGCTCTCACTCCTCAACACACTAAGCATATCACATATATTTTTAACAATGGCTTTAATTTCATTCATTTCAAAATAACTAGTATACCTAGAGAGTATAGTTGAATGTATTGCCACTACACTTACTAAAGGCCATACAAGCTTCTTAAATCTTGATCTATATTTACGGAGAATGTTAGATAACTTACGATAAATTCTTAAAACCTCATCCTCGTCTAAGACTGAAGGAGGTAAGGCTTCCCATAATAGGTGGATATACTGCTCTGGGGCTCTATCTCCCAAAGCTTCTAACAAGTCTGAGACAAGAATTAAATAACGTGGGTTACGAACGGCTCTTACGATAAAAGTTGCTACTTTAAGAATAGTATTAGCATCATCTTCACTAATATTAGCACCCAATTCAATTGCTTTAGAAGCAATAGATGCAAGACCAAGAGCATATAATAAAGATAAACCTCTTCTACTAATCCAATTATTCAAAATATTTTCTGCATCATAAGCAATATTCTTAACAAGATTCTTATCGCTATTAACAAGGTTTCTCCAAAAATCATCAAATTTTTCTCCCTGTAAAAATAGTCGTGGAATGGCTTCAAGTATAAATAGCGGTATTTTATTACCAACAATTAGGTAATAGTCTATTGTGCAAGGGTTCAAAGCCTCTTCTAAACCCTCTGGTAAGCTTTTAGAAACCTCTAAGGTTTCTTTGCTAGGTATGGTTACACGCCATGTTAATGCATATCCAATTATTAGTGCTAATCTTCTCCAGCAATTGCTATACCCTCCCAACTCTTCAACAAATTTCTCACCATATTCATTAATGAAGTATTCTACCGGGTCTCTTATTTCCGATACTTGTATTCTCGTCCAAACTTCTGATACTCTTTCCGTGCTCTCCCTGTTAAGCAGATTTTCAATTGTATGCTCTATTAAGTCGTGATGTCTTATAGAAAGCCAGTGGGCTTTCTCAACTGGCATTTCAAAGCCAGAGTTTACAACAGATTTTATTGTTTTTACAATTCCCGGGGTTAGTATCGGGTCTCCAGGTTCTGCAAGATCAACAAATGGTTTTCTAATAGCAAATATTTCTGCAAGAACTCTAGCCCTATCTTCATCATCATTTATTTCAAAGTAGCTGTTTATAAAACCTGCTATAAATGCTGTAGCCTTGCGCTTAGCTTCATCAACAACTTTCCTAGCATCATCTATGTTGCATTTAAACTCTTTAGCTAGTAAAGTACCTGCAAGTCTAGCTATTAGGGCGTGACCCTCATTAAACTGAGCAATCTCATTAACTAAACCGCTTAGCTTATTCTTATCAAGTTTATCTCTGCATACCTCTGAATACTCTTTAACAACTTCAGCTAGAAATACAGCATCACTCAAATCTAATTCAAGCTTGTACTGACCAAGAGCCTCCTTAATATCTTCGCCGAGACCATCGTAAATATCTTCCGGCAAAACTATGAGAATCCTAAAGCCCTCTCTATAAGAATTAATTATCTTCAGTAGATAGTCTATGGTGTCTTTAATACCTTCTGGTATTGGCTGTTTCTTCATCTCTTCTTCATAGACCATTGTTGCTGATGGGTCGTAGAGTATTAGCAACCTTCCAAATACATCTCTATACTTCTCTAAGTAGTTTTCGATAAATGTTTTGAAGAAAATATAATTCTTTTCACTAAGTTCTTCAACTTTTGCAACAAGCCCAATATCACCATTATCAAACAACCTCCAAATTACAGATGCTGCTAATACAGATTTCCCAATACCCCTAGGCCCAACAACTACTGCAACTCTTCTCTCTCTAATCAAATTAATCAAGCTATTAATTGCAGTTCCAAAAGCACCAGCTTCAACAACACTGTAATAGTTTTGTCCAACTCTTATACTAAGCTTACCATCAACAACCTTTATATCTGGGTAGAGCTCTCTTCTCTCTATAAAATCAACTCTATTAGCAATACTAATACCTGGAAGACTTTGCTTAATCCTAATTTCTTCAACATCTTCCTCAAGTTTTTTAACTTTCCTCTCAACTTCGGTAACCCTGTTAGAGAGGTCTTCAACAATTCTCTCAAGCTTCTCTACATCGATACCTGCAATTTTTGCTAGTGCTCTACAAACATCTCCAACATCAAGGTTAAGGGCTGCGGCTATCTTGTATGCAACTATTTTGCCTAGTTCACTAAACTCTCCACAGACCTCATTGCTAGGATTCTCTGCTTTCAGCTTCTCTAAATTGATCTTTAGATTAACTATTTCGTTAAGAACTCCCCTTTGAGGTGTTTTGATGATGTGGTTTGTAAATAGTGTTATTAGTACTGTTGTAAGTGCTCCTAGAACAATGTTGCCCGCTATAAATGGTATCGTTGCCATGCTTCTTCCAGTAATATCCTTGATAAATGTTCTTGCTGAAGTTACAAAATGTGATTCCCACTCAACTCTTTCAAGAAGGTCGAGGGATCTCAAGATACCTACATAGGCTTCAACCATCTCCCCGACTTCTCTCCTCACTTCTTTTTCAGTCTTTCTATTTAATAGATCTAGAACTTCTTTAACAAATCCTGGTGGTATATACTCAGCATTCAACCACTTAACCTTAGCGCCACTAGCATTGAAAGCACTTCTAATAATCTCAACAGCTTTCATAACCTCCTCATCTAGGAGACCTTCATCTATATCCCAAGGAATATAGTATGCTATTACAGAGCTCGACCCTGTCCCCTCAATTTTACTAACAATATCCTCAACTATATACTTAGGAGCCCCACCACCTAGCAGTAGCCTAAGCTCTTCAACACCTTCTTGACCTAATTTACCCAGACCCTTTGTCGACCTATCGATGGGAACGCGATTTGCTCTTTCAAGCAATGGGAAAAATTGCTCAAGCTTCTTAATAATCATCTCTATTCTACTAGGTTGCCCGGGCACTTCATCGGTTTTAACTAAGCCAACTGTGTGTTCTTCGCCACGCCCCCCCAAATGCATATTAATAAAAGTGGATTTGCCGCTTCTAGGAGGGCCGAGAACCAGGATTCTCCTATCCTGAGGCACTGAACTAGCCTTAGCCACGTTAAACTCTTTGAAAAGATCTCTACTATCTGACATGCTCTCAACTAATTAGTAGGGTAGTAGAGTGGGAATTTAAATGCTTTTTGTTCTTAGGAATCCTAAGTATAAATATAGCCTTCGAAGACCCTCCAGCACTACATAAAGCAAATACAGCTCTACAACTACATGATTTGCAAGTAGGTAGCGGTGAACTCAGCATAAACAACTACTAAATAGCCCTTCACACTCTCTCTAAAACTTCTTTCTAAGAATGCATATCATTCAATTACCTTATTTGTCTAGTCACTCTTTAGCTAGATTAAGCAGTCGTGTTTATACCTCTCTTACTCGCTTATGTGCATAAACGAGAAAGCCTAGCTATTGTTGGCGTAGACTACCTCTTTTTAAAGTTTTCTTAAGTAGACTCAATAGGGTTGTGTTAGATCAAATCATTCCCTCCACAACCCCGATATTACTGAGGGCTGGGGGTTGGATATGCCGTGTTAAGCTGAATGCTTGGAATCCAGGCTATGTACTTTTACATACCCGAGGAGTGTTTGGGGCTACAGCTGTAGACCCCCAGCTCCCTATCAGCGTGATTCAAGGTCTGCTGTGGCGAGTTGAGTTAAGCGATAAGACGGCCTGCTCTAATGCTTTGGAGTGCATGGGATAAGTGATAGGAGGTCTGCTAGGAGGAGGGTTGGGACTCGTAGGAGGCGTAATTTGGAAGGTGAGATTGTATTATAGGGTTTTGCTGACGCAGACTCATGCTAGAGTTGTAGATCCGTCTACCTAGCGTACTCTCAAGCACTTAAAGCCCCCTCTAGGAGCTTTAGAGCTTCTCTGTGATGGTAACCCCCCACGGCCATGGCCATGATGGGGGGTTACTCTGAACAACTATGCGGTTTATGTTAGGTAACGTTGACTAGCCCCGCTTACCTAACACCTGAGGTGAAGGGTTGGTGTTCAAGCTGGTGAGAGTTGCTAAGGTAACCCTCATCGCATCTTGGGGCTCCATAGTCCCACGGGGTTACCCTAAGCCTCTCTATAGCCATGATAGGAACTGTGATGGTCGAGGCTAACTCCGAGAAATAGTGTAGTGTTAGGTAACAGGTAGGCTGGGCTGTTACCTAACACCCTTAGCTTCAAAACGTGCTAGCCGAGGGGAATCATAGATGGGGTTTGGGTTACAGTCCTCTAGGCCCCCCCGCCTAAGCATATTCACATCATTAACAGTTTGCCGCCCACATCAAGGGCTTCCATGATCACATTTTAGCCACACCATCCACACCATAATACAATGTGATATGCACATCACCAACATATTAGTTTTACACCCGTGTTACCCTGTCTGGAGGTGGGCTTGTGGTCGAGAAGCCTAGGCCTATGCCGGGATGGCTTAGACGTTATGCTGAGCTAGCTGATAGAGGACTGGATCTTAACGAGATAGCTGAGTAGCTTATGGTAAAACTTGAGACTACTAGGGAGCGTTATGATCCAGCATACTGTAACTACATTAACTAAGGAGAGAGTGTTGGAGCTCTACAACCGGGGTATGGATCTTGAGGAGGCTATAGCTAAGGTTAGAAATGAGCTTGGCCTAACTAAGGGGATGGCTGATACTGCTCTAAGACTAGCATTAGAGGAGCTTAGAGTTCGAGAACCTAGGTATGGGGGTCGGGTGAGATTTCGAGGAAGGGTGAGGTGGCTTCAAGGTGAGTTCTAGAAGAGAAAAAGTCTATACTCTATTATAGAAATATAGAAATAAAAACGCTTGTTGAAAAGATGTTGGTGGTTTACTAAAACTCTTCAAAAATCTAAATACAAAATACATTATAAATTATAAGTTCTTAAGAGGAGACGGATATGCCCGTTGGTTTGAAAAGTACCTGATCTTTTGCCAGATAAAAACAAAAAGTAATATATGGGGATACAAACTATCTTATAGTAAAAATAGTGGAATAATAGCTTTTATCTTAAACTATATGTTATTAAGAAAATCTTTAAGAATCTTATATAAAGTTTCTAAAAATTTATAACCTTCTTCAACTGTTGGCTCTATTTGAGTATCTTCGTGATGGTCATTTAATGTATCAAGTCTTATAAATGCTCGATTTGAATGTGTAGTTGATAAGGCATACTTTAACCTTTTATTAAATCTTTCTACATCTCTTTCAACTATTATGTGTGGTTGTGTGTAACACTGTATTCTTGTACATCTGAACCCAGGAATAGTAGATGGCATAAAATCTTTTTTAAGCTCTTCTAAAACTTTACTATAGGCTTGATAAACTTTTAACATATTTTCATCATAATTATTCATAAACCAGTCATCAACCCCAATGGTTCCTCCATATTGTGCCGCCCAATCCGAATTACATTCGAATAACTTCAACCTTTCTTGTGTTCTGAACTCGTTTGGATCGAACCATCCATTTACCTCAGAACTAACTATGTAAATGTCGTACCCAGACAATATTTTGACTCGCTTCCTCATTTCATTGATTACTTCTTCCACATTTTTGGTCTTAAGAGTAAAAACCGGGGTATCATATATATAAACTACAGGTCTTCCTCCTACCTTTAGATAAGAAGGATGAGGGAAGTAGTTTTTAGACAAATATTCAAAGTCCTCTATAAATTTTTTCTTGTTTTCCTCATCATTCAAGTCTATGAATCCATCTTTATCTTTTTTTAACCTTCCATGAGTTTCATATAGAATAACAAATTTAACATCAGAGATTAGAGAGTTATTAATGAAAATGTCTTTCAATCGTCTATCATGATAATATGTAGGTTCATCATATCTTCCACTCCAAGATATGAAAAATACTTTTATTCCATAACCTGTAAAAATATCAATATGTTTACTGATAACCATTTGATCAGTTAAATCATACCATCCTAACAATGGTTGTAATGTTAATGGAGAGTTATGCGCCCAGTACTCTGGCCCCCACCACAAGTAGTAAGATCCAGCAACGATTATTCCTTTCTCATACAACTCTCTCCCCAAATTCTCATATTGCCTTATATAAGGTGTTTTTATCTTAGCCCTACCCTCATTACCAGCAGTATCTCTAACCCTAACTTCTATAAAGTACTCCCTACCACCCTTCAAATCTTTAAAATCAACACTGAAAACCATCCTTCCAGTTTGTAAGGGTTTAATCCTAACAATCCTCACATCCTCCTCTGGAAATACTTTACTATAATCCTCCTCCCTCATACCATACATTGTTATGAAGTACTTATACTCAACAGGTCTAAGAGTAACCTCAACAACCTCCAAACTACTAAAAGGTGATATAACCTCAAAGACAACATTTATATCGTATATCTTATCATTAACAACCCTCATAGGCCTCCAGTAAAGGTTTAATATCAATGGGAAGTATAGTAGAACTTTCTGTAGTTTCTCCTGAGTTAATTTCAAATCCTCTAAAATCTTGAGAGTTGAATATTCGAATGAAACCCTCTCATCACCAAGCAACACTCTATACCTTTCAATAATCTCTTTTAACTTTCTAATAGCTTCATCCATCCTCCCCCTATAATACTCTATAGCTGATGTCGACTCCCTCTCTAGTTCATCAAGTTTGTTGATTGTAGAGTTTAGTCTATCAACCTCCTCTCTAGTAGTGTTATACCTGGCTTCCCAGTAGCTTGTCTTCTCCTTTAGATTATTGATCTCCTCCTCACCCTGCTTTAACATCTCCGATAGCCTGCTAACCTCCTCTTTTGTAGTGTTATATTGTTGTATTAGATGCTCTAACTCCTCCTTTGATTTAGCTAATTCACCTCTTAAACTGGAGATTTCATCTTCCCGTTTTCTCAGCTTCCCTGTTAACCTCTCAACCTCCTCTCTTGCAATGTTATACTGGTTTATCCAGTACTCTAGCTCTTTTCTAAACATAGCCTCAAGCATAGGTATGTGGTATAACCTTTCATATGTTTCAATGGTAACAGCTCCTAGACCTATGCCAGCTAGGAATTTGAATAGATCCCTCCTATTCATATTACCAGCCTTAATAATATAGATTGTATGGGGGTTATTTAAATTCCCCCTTGATTGACGCTAGGAGGACTGCTTAGAGGTGGATGTAATGAGCCTAGTTTATCATAATGCAATTATACAAGCTCTCAGCGTGTTAGATAATAATGTTTAAACTTTTACCTAGCATCTCTGCTAAAACCTCTAAGCATACTCTAAGGCGGGGTTTACTTGTTTAGAGGGTTTGTGGGGTGCACCTCTAGGCGTTCAACGTGTTAGATAACAAGACCGTAAGTCTATTACCTAACACTTAGGATTGCACGGAGGCTCACCTCTAAGCTCCCAGTACTCCCTCCAGGAGCTCTAATGCTCCCCCCAGCTTTGATTCAACATCAGCTAGCACTAGCTCCTCGATCTCACCCCTATGTGCTCTCGCAACCTCAACTGCCGATCTAAGCATCTCCAGGAGCTTTAGAGCTCCAGCTAATGCTCTAGCCCTGTTGTTGGGCCTCAGAGATCTAAGCCTTAATGCTAGCTACTGTGCTCTACCCACTAGCTCCTCTACAGCCTCCTCCAAAGCCCTCCTAACTAGATCCCATGTTTTATCATCGTACGGCCTGGCATGGTATGATTCAAGCTTGTAGAAGCCAGGTGCTACAATGTCGAGATAACCTCTAACCCTAAAACTCTCATCCACGAATCAGCTGTAACTCGACATGTCTATGGAGCCGTAGAGCCTGGAGTACAGCATTTCCTTTATAAAAGCGTGTGGGAGGGCCTCCTGTAGGGTTTGGAGCTCCACAAGCTTCTGGTTACGTTTGATAGCTACGGGCACCTCTCCAATACATGCTCCAAACCTCTAACATACTGGTTTAGAACTATAGCAGCTTCACCAAGACTCTGAGGCTCCCTAACTGTAAGCTACTGTAGCATTTGCTGTGTTACAGTAGAACTTACTAGCATTGCGAACTCATCTACGGACAGCATACTAAGCATCCTCTCTAATAACGCATCTGAAACCCTAGCCCTACAGTTCTTAACCTTATTAGCATACGTGGGATCAATCCCGAGCTCTGAGCTCCTAATACCCCTACCCTAAAGGTAGTCGAATACCCTGAACTTAACCTAGTCCCCTAAACTCCTGAAATCCAGTAGGCTTGGGTCGATCAAAGCCTAGAGCCACGAGCTCTGGTATGTGGAGGGGGTTTAAAGCTGGTGTGAAAGTCGATATGTGGAGGGGAGCCTTCTAGAGGTTGCTCTGGGGTGATTGGTGGGGTTTATCGGGTGGTGGGCCCGCGGGGATTTGAACCCCGGACCTCCGCCGTGTGAGGGCGGCGTCCTATCCAGGCTAGACGACGGGCCCCCGGTTGGATAGTGTTAGTTGGTCTGGGGTTTATAGGTGTTGTGCTACCCCCCTTCTAGCCTTTTCTATGTACTGTTTTGCTTCCTCATCGGTTACATCGTGCCATTCTCTGTAGGCGTCTGCTACTGCGTAGAATGGGCCTGTTCTCAGGTTTAGTACTAGTAGTTTGTCCGCCTCCCTTGCCACCATTAGTGCCCCGTCTAGGCTTGCTGTTGGTGTTGCTACTACGACCTCTAGTGCTCCAGCTCTCCTCAGGAACCTTAATGCTACTACCATTGTGTACCCTGTTGCTATCCCATCATCTACTAGTATGATCCTGCCACCCTTGATGTTACTATAGTCTAGGCTGGCTCTAAGCTTCAACGTCCTAGCTACAACGTACTCGTGAACCCTCCTAGCCATCCTCTCAACATCGTCCAGGTCGAACCCAGCGTTTCTAGCAGCACTCCTATCGAAATCGTAGACCCCATCTGGTGCAACAGCCCCGAACCCCGCCTCGGTGGTCCAAGGGTATGTTATCTTCTTAACAACAACAACGTCCATGGGGGCCCCTAGCCTCTCTGATACAGCGTATGCAACCGGAACCCCGCCTGCTACAAGGCCTACTACTACATCGAAAATCCCCCCAACAACCTGCTCTATGAAGCCTGCTAGTATGACGCCAGCCTCAACTCTATCCCTGAACACGTTATACCTCCAACTGTAATCCTCACAGTAGTACATGTTACCAACTGCAACCTCAACCGTAGAGCACACCTGAGTGGTCATTAAGGCCTCCCTGGGGGGGTACCCCTCTTGATGGGATGCTAGCAGGTGTTTTATAGGTTATAATCTATGCGTTAACCTATTAACCTTCGTTCACGCTGTTAAAGTAGGGTTGTATATGAGGGCTTACGACACCCTAGCTAGGGAGTTTGCCGAGAGGATAGAGTACTACAGGAGTCTAGGTGTTAACCCCTTCTCCCTAGCTACAGGGTGTGCTGTTAAGGTTGATCTCGTTGAAGTACTATACCCTGCTTTGAAGAGCATCCGGGGGGATCTTGAGAGTCTTGGTTTAAAGATAGCTCCTAGAAGGGATGCTGACGTCTTCGAGGCTAGAGTTGGGGATGTTAGGGTTATGAGGGGTATCTATGATGTCGATGATCCCCGTGTTGACCCGAGCGAGCTTAGAGGTTTTAGGCCGAAAAGGGCTGTTGTCCTAGCCCAGGTTCACCAGAGGATAGCCTCTAGCCCTGAGCCCTTCAGGGATGTTGTTTGGAGGTTCTATAGTAGGGTTGCAACAGCTGTAGGAGGTGGGGTTGTTGTCGGTAAGGGTCACTCCATAGTATCAGCTGATGTTAGGAGCCAGTTCTTCCTAGTAGACTTTATGAGCTACGATGATGGTGGGGGTTTGGTTGCAGCCAATAATGATACGATACAGATCATAGACCCCGCCGAGGACCCCGGTAGCTACCTGCAGGTAGCTGTAGCTCTAAGTAACTCCCTTAACGATCTATTCACCGTAGGTGCTTGGCGTAATATAAGGGTATACCCGGTTTACGACGCCCCAGACGGTAAGCTTAGATCGAAGATCTTGAGTAACAT
>JGI26464J51801_1000311_pt1 | contig 13501 bp, 14 predicted proteins | sample PerSpoAPS_AMetaG_FD_51801 | JGI IMG/M metagenome (IMG submission 51801) | reverse complement strand
AAAATAGAAAAATGAACTCTCACAAGATCTACGCAGAAAAAATCTTTGAACAACTCTTTCCAATCGCTATTCTCCTTTTCCTATCCTTATCGTATATATACTCGCTATGGAGGTTCAATTTTGATATTCAAAGAATAAATAAACTTGAATACTNCATATTTTTTGAGATGTTCTTCAAGAAGCTGTCCGTTATGTGTGTAGCCTATAACATAGCTTATCTTACGATGAAAAGAAAATTTAGGGAGGCAACTATATGGATGATAACCTTCTCTTTTTTTCTACTAATTGATAAACTTTTTTCTTCTTATCTTTCATACATCAAGCTATACCTAAAACAGTACCAATCAATCTCAATTCCGGGAAGAATTCATTTTTTATTCACATTCTTTTTTCTTTCATTTATGAACATAATAAAACCAGAAAAAGTAGATCTATCTATTTTACCGGTAGCTATTAACTTCTTTATCGGAGTTTATCTCGCAAATGAACNGGTTTTAAATTCTGATATAAAGTTCATCCTATTAACGCCATTCCTGATAAGTTTAATTTCTTCAAACAACAAACCTTATAAAGAAGCATCTATCATAACTACATCCGCTATTTTTTTTATTTTAGCAAAAAGTGTAGTGACTTTTTCTGGTATCTTCTGCATGTTTTTAAAGAGTTTAGGATATATTTCCTATTCACTGGGAATTTTTTTCTCCGCTTTCATATCTTTCATAGCTTTTACATCCGGGTATTTCTCATTCCTTATATTTCAGAAAGGGATACCATATGATAAGCCATTAGAATTCTTATCACAGATTCATATATCATCTATTGGAGTTTTGACCGCCCTACTAATTTTTATATTCCAAAAGGCAAAAAAGATAAAAATGAAAAACAGAAAAATCAAAAAGTAAAGCCAAAATAGGATAAAAAATAAAATAATAGTATAAAAATGATGAGGTGCGTATTTTTAGATAGAGATGGAACAATTGCAGTAGATAGGAACTACTCAAACAAAATAGAAGACATAGAAATAATAGGAGATCCGACATACGAACTACTCCTATTAAAAAGGCTTGGATTTTACATTATTGTTGTCTCAAACCAGGCAGGAGTATATTACGGATATCATACATTAGAGGATGTAGAAAAATTCAATTCTGAACTATCAAGAAGGCTTTTCGGTCTAATAGACGATTTCTTCTTCTGCCCTCACGATAAAACCGGCTCGTGNGGATGCAGAAAACCGAACAGAGGTCTTATAGACAAAGCTCTTGAAAAATACAAAATAGATTTAAGCTTATCGTATGTAATAGGAGACAAAAGTTCAGATGTAGAGCTTGGAAAAAACATAGGTGCAAAGACTATCCTCGTACTCACAGGACATGGGAAAAAAGAAGTAAAACAAANAGATCCAGATTTTATATCAGAAGATATAACTTCAGCTTTAAGGCTTATAATTGAGCAAGCTAAAAGAGAAATATTCCCCCTATGCTTAGATTTTCACGGTAAAAAACTTCAAGGAGTTTTAGACAAAAAGATAAAAGGGAATTATTTGAAGAACATACCAAATACATCAGCAGAAAAGACAGAAAAAATAAAAATTAAAATTGATACGCCAATAGAGGAAGGAGAATTTGAAATAACGGAGGTAATTCCAACACTCCCAACAGATTTTATATTTGGACTTAGAAAAAATGAGCTAAAAATGGATAGTGAATCAGAAAATGAATGAATAAACAAAATTATGAAATAAATAAATGAACGAGGATAAACAAAAATATAAAACAGAAAGAATAAAACATTTTGAATTATCTTATATCAGAAGATAGTATATTAAAATAAAAAAGTTGTGTAGAGTGGGCCCATAGCTCAATGGCAGAGCAGCCGGCTCATAACCGGCAGGTTGGGGGTTCGAGTCCCTCTGGGCCCACTCAAACCAAATAAAATTGACCTCGTTACACAAAATTCTAAATGAACTTGATAAAATAGAAGAAGAAATCATATCAAAAATGTCAGTTTATGAAGAAGCTAAACACAGCATGAACCAGCGAGAAAAAATTTTAAAGGAAAAACAAGATGCTCTAAAAAGAAAACAGGATGAAAAACTAAATATAGAACTTGAAATAAAAGAGATTGAAATGAAAATAAAAGAAGAGGATGAAAAAATCAAAAAATGGGAGAGAGAATTTAGGGAAGCAAAAGGATACAGAGAACAGATGATACTTATGGACGAAATAAGAGAAGCAAAACGCGTAAAGAATGCGCTTGAAGACGAAGCCTTGAAACTTATGATAAAAAAAGATGAATTAGAAAAACAAATAGCCAACATAGCATCAGATATAGAAGAAATTATTGGNAAAAATGAACAAGAAAAAGAAAAATTGCCAGATAAGATTGAAGAAGAAATAAATATCCTTCACAAAAGAAGAAATGATATTTTCCTGAAAATAAAAGAACTTTTTCCAGATGTATTCAAAGTTTTTGAAAGTATGTCAAACAATTCAAGATGGGACAGAAAAATTGTCGCTAAACTAGAAAATTCAGTATGCCTTTCGTGTAATATTGTTGTTCTACCAGATATAGAAGCAAGACTATATATGGATGCGAACAGTTTTGAAACCTGCCCAAATTGTGGAGCGATTTTATATATAGATTGGGANTCAGATAACGAGGGCGCGTAGCTCAGTGGGAGAGCGCCGTCTTGACGAGGCGGAGGTCGGCGGTTCGATCCCGCCCGCGCCCACCACACCAAAAACTATCCAAATCAAAAATCTAAACCATAAATCTATCACAACAAAACAAAGATATCGCAACAAAACAGAGAAAAATTCCGTAAAAATAGAAAAAGAAAAAATAAAAATTAAGAAAGGAAAAATATATGGTAGGCGCAGAAAAAATCAGCTTAAAAGTTCCAAAGGAAGAAACACCTCAAAGAGGAGCAAGAAAAAGAGCAGTAGCAAAAGTCTGGATATGGCAGAAAGAAAACTCAAACCCAGAACCAGAAATTTATGTGAACAGAATACCCTACAATAAATATTTTCAAGACAAGATTTTACAAATAATAGTAAAGCGTCCCCTTGAAGTAACCAACAGAGCTGGGAAATATATTGTTTTTGCAGAAGTAAAAGGAAGCGGACCGTCTGCTCAAGCACAAGCTATATCCCACGGTATATCACGAGCATTAGAAAAAAAAGAACCAGAATTGAGAAAAATTTTAAAACCTCTTGGATTACTAACAAGAGACCCAAGAGAAGTTGAAAGAAAAAAATACGGAAGAAGAAAAGCAAGAAAAACACAGCAGTGGAAAAAGAGATAACAAAAACAACTGAAAATAATAATAAAAATAATATCTTCCTTTTCAGCGGAATAAGTTCCGGAATAAAGAAAAATTCAAGAAAAGATTTTGGAATAATACTCCTACCTCAAAAGAGCCAAACAATAGGTTTCTTTACTACAAACAAAGTAAAGAGCGAAGCAATAGAGAGAGCAGAATCAATCCTCAAAAAAAACAAAAATCCTAAAATCATAGCTGTAATATCTGGAAATGCACTGTGCAGATATGAAGGCATAGAAAAAGATATAAAAAAAATAGTATCTGCAATAAGAGAAGAAGCGAACAAAAGAAAAATCTTCGAATATAAACTAAAAGATGATGATATAATACTCCTCGCAACAGGGAAAATAGGCTCAAAAATAGACACAGATAAATTAATAATCGCTATCCCAAAAGCATTTGAAAACCTCAAAGCAAACGAACAAGATTTCGCAGAAGCTATACTTACAACAGATAAAAAAGTAAAAATCTCAAGGTATGAATATGGTAAAATACTCATCCTGGGTATAGCTAAGGGAGCAGGAATGATATTCCCTGAGTTCTCTCACGCAACAACTTTATCTTTCATCTTAACAAATGCTAACACACCAAAAGAAGCAAAGAAAAAAATATTTTCTTTACTTTCAAAAACAATAGGATCAGTAAACATAGATTTCTCACGAAGTACAAACGATACATCTCTATTTGTGTTTGGAAATAAAGAGAAAACAAATGAGAAAATACTACTAACAGGTATGGAAAAGGTTTTGTCTGAACTTGCAGTAAAAATTGCAGAAGACGGAGAAGGTGTAAAACATGTTGTAAAAATCGTAGTTAATGGAGCAGAAAGTGAAAAATCTGCAAGAAAAATATGCGATATGGTATCATCATCTTTTCTCTTCAAATCATCCATCGGGGGAGAAAATCCAGATTTCGGAAGGGTCCTCGCAGCAGTAGGTTCATCTGGCGAAAAAATAGGTAAAATAAACATATTTATAGAAGACGATTTCTACTTTTCAGCCGAAGACAAAACAAAGGGAAAAACACAAAAACCGGAAAAGATCCATGTAGTGAAAAACACAAAAATAATTCCGGAAAACCTTGAATCAGCAAGAAAAATAATGAAAAAAGATAAATATACAATTTATATAAATGTTGGGGCAGGAAAAGCGAGCTCACACATTCTTATGACAGATCTTACGGAAGAGTATGTAGAAATAAATAAAGTTTAACCTCCCCTCTGAACTTTGAACGCAACTTTTGAATTCATATAATATTCTATTATTTTCTTTGCGATAGGAGCCGCACATTTTGCTCCACTGCCACAGTGTTCAACAACAACAGACACAACAATTTCCGGATTTTCGTATGGAGCAAAAGCCGTAAACCATGCGTGATCCCTGAACTGTTTAGGAATTTCATCAAAACTTATTTTCTCCCAACGTTTTCCCAAAATTTTCTCTATAGCTCCAATTGATGCAACCTGGGATGTACCAGTTTTTCCTCCGTATTTTACCATTTGTAATTTACTCCCAGCCGCTGTACCCCACTCTACAACATAAAGCATAGCCTCCTTTATGATATCAAGAGTTTCATCAGAGACATCAATTTTTTTCTTTGGAAAATCAAGAGTTCTTTCACCTACCTTTTTCACAACATGAGGAGTAATAAGATAACCACCATTCACAATAGCTGATGTAAGTCTTGCAATCTGTACAGCAGTAACAGTAGTATAACCTTGCCCAACGGCGACAGAAATAGTTTCCCCTTCATACCACTTATCCTTCAGAAATTGTTTTTTCCACTCCCTGCCGGGTATAAGTCCCGGTTGCTCAAAAGTGAGGTCAATTCCTGTTCTTTCGCCTAAACCTAATTTTTTTGCCCACTTTTCTATCCTATCTATACCTACCTTNAATCCAAGAGTATAAAAGTAAACATCACAAGATTTCGCAATACCACNCATAAGGTCCAACGACCCATGACCTTCTTTTTTCCAGCACCTGAATTCATTTTTCCCGAAGAAAAATTTTCCGGGACAACTGACTCTGAAATCCTTTGATATTACACCTTCTTCAAGAGCAGCTATTGCAACGACCAACTTAAAAACCGAACCAGGATGATACTCAGCTGAAATGGCTCTGTTTATAAGAGGCTTTCTTGGATCCGATATATATTCAATCCAACTTTCTTTTTCTATTTTCCTACTAAAAGAATTTGGATCAAAAGATGGAGATGAAACAAGGGCTAAAATCTCTCCACTATGTGGATTCATAACAACTATTGCTCCCTCGTAGTCTTTGATGAGATCTTCAGCAAGAGCCTGAATTTGTGAATCTATTGTAAGCCATAAAGTTTGACCTCTATGGCCCTCCTCACTCTTCACAGTTTCTATCTCCCGTCCGAGAGCGTCTATCTCAACAATCTTTCTTGAAGGTTCGCCCCTAATATATTCATCATAAACCGCTTCAACACCATATATTCCCCGATATTCGTATGGTCTTTCTGTTTTTACATAACCTAAAACATGAGAAGCAAAAGTTTTAAGAGGATAAACTCTCTTAAAAACAAGCTCAAAGTAAATAAAAGGCAAATTAGGAACAAGCGGTAAAATTTTAGCAAGTTCATCATATTCAACATCAGTTTTTATTGGAACAGGATAATATATAGTCTTCTTTAATATCTCATCCACAAGCTCTTTATTTTCCGCCACAATGTAAAGCTCCTGAGGAACTTTTTTTCTAACTTCTATTGGAACAATAAGCATATCAATAGATGTACCATTCCCCGCAACAAGAACCCCATCAGATGTATATATCTCTCCTCTCTTTGGAGGTAAGAGCTTTACCCTTGTTCTTATAGATTGAGCTTTCTCCAATATTTCCGGTCTATTTGATATTTGCAAGTAAAAAAATCTCCCCAAAGAAATAAAGACCCCTAAAACTACACAAAACAGAATAAAAATGATTCTTCTTTTTATGTTCATCCTAAACTATTATCTAATTAACAAAAAATTAGTAAGGTGTTAAATAACACAGAAATTTTGCATCATCATTTGAATTTCCCTTCGTTTTACATATATCAAAAAACAAAAAAAGAGGAGATAAANGGTCAAAAACNNCTGTNCTCTTTATAAAATAAAAAAAAGTTGAAAAATTCAACAAATTTTCTATTTTTTCAACTTTTTTATAACGAATGAATAAAAACAGAAAAGAATCAAAATTGAAAAAAAGGAGGTGAAAATAACATGGATAAAACAAANATAAAACAAAAAACAGCAGCAAAAATAGGTATTATATCAGCCGGAACAGTATTAGTAGTAGCATCCCTATACATTCTATCTGAAGCACAAAAAACATACTTTCCCGATGGATACCGGAAATGGTTCCATGTCAAATCTATGATAATAGAAGAAGGACATCCACTATTTAGCGCCTTCGGTGGGATACATCACATATATGCGAACGAAAAAGCTGAAAAAGGATACAAAACCGGAAAGTTCGAAGATGGTTCTGTAATAGTGTTCGACTTACTTGAAACTACAAAATCAGATAACACAATACAGGAAGGAAAAAGAAAAGTGTTGGCATATATGAGAAAAAACTCAAAACTCAAAGAAACTGGGGGATGGGAATGGGTAGCATTCGCAGGAGGAGATAGAAACAAGCAGGTCGTAAAAGATCCAAAAGCAGAATGTTTTTCATGCCATGAGCCTCAGAAAGATACCGATTATGTCTTCTCAAAAATAAGAGAATAAAAAATAAATAAATGGGGGAGCTAACTCGCTCCCCCTCTACCAAAGAATTCTAACTATGTATAAAAAGAAAAATATGAACGAAAAAGATGAGAACAAAGCAGAAAAATATGAAGACAATTTAGAAGAGAAAATAATAACTGGTTTAGAAAGGATTAGCGAATTGTTCTCAATAGCACTCACAAAATCCGGGAAAAAACTTGACCTAAATAGACAACAGATACAAATCATGCTAAATCTAAAAAATAAACCTGAGAATCTAAAAGCTCTTCAAGAAAAAACAAGTCAAGATAAATCAACTTTATCTAAATCTCTCAAAGTGCTTAAAGCGAAAAAAATGATTTCGTATAAGGAAGGTAAAGATAAAAGAGAGAAGATAGTCTCTCTTACTGAAAGAGCAGAAATAATAAGTACCGTAATGGAAGATTTTTTATTTGTAAAAAAAACCTTAAATAAGCTTTCAATAAGAGAAAAAGAGATAGTATATAAATTTATTCTTGAACTAATAAAACAAGCGCTCGATCTTGGGTTGATAAAATATCAGAACATGTGCTACACTTGTGTCTTTTTTAGAGCAAAGAAAGATAAAATGTTTTGTCTCTATCTTGAAAAAGAAATCAAACCAAAAGATATAATGATAGATTGTAAAGACTATGTAAAAAATCAGTCACAAATCAACTGACCTAAAATACTACTTTTCAAGAAGCAATTCATAATCTCTAAACCTAAAAACATAGATTTCATTAGCAGTAAGAAGATAGAGGAATTTATTATCTTGAAAAACCGCCCTGCACTGCCCAGAAAATCTTGGGAAAAAAAACTCCTGTCCTCCTCCAATAATGGGTTTTAGCCTAACTAAAATAACCTTACCATCATCGTATATATAAACTCCTACCATCCCTGAGAAACTAATATCACCTAACCTGAAATTTCCCATAACAATNATCCTCTTTATAAACTCTTCCTTCTCAAGCACAACTTTCTTNCCATCCCATAGAAATATAGTTCCCGGAGGTGGGATGCTTTTTTCAAGATCAATTTCACTAACCTCCTGGTCAGCTTGAACTTCCNTCACATGCAGAATTCTGACAACACTTTCAGCTTCACAAGAATCTACTATACCAAAAGTTCTACCAGAGTACGGTACAAATGCCTCCCAAAGAAATTCATCTCCCTGCGATTTTTTGAGCACATAAGCAGATGTAGAAGGAGCAACTATAAGGTCAGATGNGTTTCCGCCCCACAATACCACTTTCTTCTCGTCTACGGAGAAAACAGCTGGACCGGCAACCGAAACAGGAGAAGTCAAACCAGAAGGTTTGATATAATCCCACAAGATTGAGCTACCATCTGTAATAAACTGTGGTATCAAATCCATGCCGATCCTTCCGAAAGTAGATTCATTTACTGACTTTTTATAACTCTTTGAGTAAAATTTTGTTCCCCCTAATACTACGNATCTACCATCAATTTTTGATATCTTATGGTTGAGAACTCCGGCACTAAAAAATCCTCCCGAACCAAAAGGTATAAGATTACCTCTATTTCCCAACGCAACAACTCTGCCATCTGGGAAAATAGCGAGCGGGAGATCAACGAGTTCGTCCCCAATAATACCACCTATGGATACGAACTTTTCACCGTCCCAGACAACTTGCGCACCAAATATAGGAGGAACAGATTGGGAAATGGTCTCTATTTTGTAAAATTCTCCAACTTTTTGCAATTTATGCATTCCAGGAAAAAGAAGATAAACATCCTTACCATCGGATGATAGATTAAAGTATGGAGCGTCCAGATTTACTCTCCCCTGAAAAATTCCGGAAGATCCTGGCGCATCTTTGGTTATAAACTCAACAATATTTGAAACACGAGAATAATTTCCAGCTTCATCCCAAATCCTTACGGCGACAAAATACCTTGTCTTTGGCTCAAGGTTCTTTAAGAAAATTTTAACCTTTTTACCAGCAGGTGGAGGAACTGGAACCTCTGGGTATTCTATTCCAAGACTTTGAAAATTAATTTCTGGATTTTTAGCAAAAAGCTCATCTTGGGAATATCTTAGCTCTATTCTATTAGCAGTTCCCTCCCGGAGATCATCACCAGTGGCAGTGAATTCGATCTGTACTCCATAGTAATCAATAAAAGATACAGAAAGATCTGAAACGGTTGAAGGTGGTGTTATATCTTTTGCCTCATCGGAAGAAGATGAACAGCTGAACGAGAATAATAAATGGAATACCATAATTACGAATCTCAAAAAATATTCGGTTGTCTTCGCTTCTCTTTCTACCATATAAATAAAAATTTTAATTCTAAGCTATATTTTTTATTGCTGAATGAAGATATTAGGAAATTTCCTTCTCCTTCCTTTGAGATTATCTTATAGCTTTATAAAGAAAAATATAAAAGCAATTTTATTTGTCTTGATAGGAAGTATATTTATTTTTCTTGGTATAATTGGCTCAATTTTACCAATAATTCCTGGGATTCCATTTATAGCTCTTGGTGTAGCTCTTTATGCAAGAGCATTTAGTAAGCTAACAGGAATAATCATGAAAACTCCCGCGGCCAGATTTATAAACAGAGAAATCCCAACAAAAATCAAGGTTATGGTAGTTTTATCTTTATGGTTATCAATATTTATACCAACCATTATTAGTATAAAAAATTATTGGGCTTGGGCAGTCTCTGGGATTATTTGTGCTTCCCTAACAATATATGTTATGAGGATAAAAAATTTAGCTGAATTCATAAGCGGTAGAAAAGATGACAAAGAAGAAAAAAGCAGATAACTAACATATAATCTATTTCCAAACTAAATTGATGAAAAAGAATAAAAGTTAAAAAAAGATTATAAAAATAAAAAAAATTGTAGCAAGAAAAAAAATATTTTCATTAAATAAGCAAAGATATGAAGAAAGGTGAAGAAAAAACAAGCGTAAGCAGTACTCATATAATTATAAAAAAGAAAGTAGAAAAACCACAGGGAGAAACTATACACCAGGAAGAAAAAAAAATAGATAAGTCAGAAACAAAACCTGAAAAAACAGAAAGTAAAAGCCTTAAACAAGAAGAAGTAATAAAACAAGATAGGAGCGAAAAGGAAATAAAAGATATAAATAGACAAACCACATACATAGTAGAAAAAGAAAAAGAGGGTGAAAAACCAGAGAAATTGCGACAAAAAGAAGGTTTTAGAACAGAAAGAGAAAAATCAAGATTCCCAAAAGATAGATTCCCCAAAAAGAGATTCAGACCAGAAGATAAAACAAAAATACAAACAACAAAAGAAGATTTCCCAAAACCAGAAGAAAAAAAGGAATTCAAGAAATATAAAGAGTATGGTTGGCAAGAACAAATTAATAAGACAAAGCAACAAGAACACAAAAAAGAAGATCACAAGTTAGAAGAAAACCAGAAACAAATTAAACCAAAAGAAGAACCAAAAAGAAGAAAAACCACAAGAAATTTCGGAGAAAAATCAAGAGGTAATAACAAAAGAAGAAGCTAAAGAGAAAGAAATTGAAGAAAAAGAGGTAGAAATGAGAACTGAACCTAAAGAAGAAACCAAAGATGAAATAGAAGTGTTCGGNGGGACAGAGTTTATAATACCATTTAGACCAAGATACATACCTAAGGATAAGAGAAAATTCAGAAAGAGAGAAAAAGTAGAACCAAGGCGTCAAATAATCCAAGAAACCAAAACTAAAAAAGTNAAAATCCCAGAAGNCATAAGGATATCTGATCTATCAAAAATTACTGGGATAAAAGCATCAGAAATAATATCAAAACTTTTATCTTATGGAAAAGAATTAACCATAAATCAAACTATTTCAGCAGAAGAAGCTGAAATTATATGTGCAGAGTTCGGTATAGAAGTAGAAAGAGAAGAATTTGATGAAAGTGCATACATTAACCTATCCCCTGATCCAGAGGATAAACTAAAACCTCGCCCACCAGTTGTCGTTGTAATGGGGCATGTTGATCATGGAAAAACTACTCTTTTAGACGCTATAAGGCAGACCAAAGTTGCAGAGCAGGAAGTAGGTGGAATAACACAAAGTATAGGGGCATACACAGTAGAAATTGATAAAGGGATAATAACTTTTATAGATACCCCGGGACACGAAGCTTTCACAGAAATGAGAGCAAGAGGAACCAAGGTAGCAGACATAGCTATTCTTGTCGTAGCAGCAGACGAAGGAGTAAAACCTCAAACAGAAGAAGCAATTTCGCACGCAAAAGCAGCTGGGGTTCCAATTATTGTCGCAATAAACAAAATAGATAAACCGGGAGCTAATCCTCAACTCGTAAAGAGTCAACTCTCACAGCTCGGTCTTATTCCAGATGACTGGGGTGGTGATACACTATTTGCAGAAATATCCGCCAAAAAGAAAAAAGGAATAGAAGATCTCCTCGACAAAATTCTCATACAAGCAGAATTACTTAACCTAAGAGCAAATCCAGATAGACCAGCCGAAGGAATAATAATAGAATCAAGTATAGACAGAGGTTTAGGGAATGTCGCAACAGTAATAGTTCAGAGAGGTACTTTGAGAAAGGGAGATGTTTTTGTTGCAGGTTTAGTATTTGGTAGAATAAGGAGTATTTTTTCAGATAAGGGTAAAATAATAAAAGAATTAACCCCCGGTCTTCCAGGGAGAATAGTAATAAGTTCAGATGGTTTGCCCCTTGCCGGAGATAAACTATATGTAGTAAAAGACGAAGAAACAGCAAAGAAAATAGTAGAAGAAAGAAAGAAAAGAGAAGTAAAACCCAAATCCATATCCCTTGAAGAAATTTACGATAAGATATTAGAATCTGAGAATAAAGTAATACTACCACTGATCTTGAAAGCAAATACAAAAGGAGCATTAGATGCTCTGGAGAAAGAAATCTCAGAAATACAAGTCCCACAGCTTGAGCTAAGAATAATACATAAAGGGATAGGAGTTGTATCACAGAGCGATATAAATTTAGCCTCCGCATCAAAAGGAATTGTTATAGGCTACAATATTGGTATAGAAAAACAAGCCCAGAACCTCGCGAAAATTCACGGAGTACAGGTAAGATTATATAAGATAATTTATGAAATAGTAGATGATATAAAGAAAGCAGTTAAAGGTATGCTTAAACCAAAAGAAAAAGAGGTTATTATTGGTTCAGCACGCATATTAAAGATCTTCAAACTGTCTGTTGGAAGAGTGCTTGGGTGCAGGGTGGAAAAAGGAAAAATCCAAGTCGGAGCAAATGCGAGAATAAAGAGAAATGGGGATATAGTCTCTGAGGGTAAAATAACCTCTATCAAAAGATTTAAGGATTCGGTCCAAGAAGTAGAAGAAGGAGAAGAATGCGGAATTCTTATAGAGGGTCTTCAAGATGCAAAAGAACAAGACACAATTGAATGCTACAATATAGTAAAAGAGGAAATAAAAATAGACTGAAAACTTTCCCTTACCACAACCTCACTTCTTTCTGCTTATTATCTTAGGAAGTCTTCCTCTGCGGTTTTTATTGTCTCATAGGAAAAATTCTGAGATGTCACAATATCTGCTTTTACCCTTGCCTGCCTACTTTTTGTCAAAATGAACATAGCCTGAGGTTTTATAACTCTTTGCTTTATAACAAGTTCTTTAAGCTGAATAACCTTCCTTCCCACCCTTCTGATGAGTTTGTTTTTGAGATTTTGACTGTGCAAAAACATCATTCATATTAAATAGAAATAGAACCGAAAAAAATAAAACTATAATTTGAAAATGCAACGCTATTTTTTTATTTCTAAACATGCTCATAATCACCAAAATTTTTCCTCCGCAATTATATTAAAATTATAAAACCAGATCATAAAAAATATGCCTTTTATATTAAAAAATATAATCATAAAGAGAATTTTTTTGCTATGAAGCGAAAAATTCCTTTGAAGAACATAATAAAATATTCTCTAAAATATTGCGGTAAAGATGAGAAGAAGCTAAAAGCGATATATGAGTTTCTAAATATACTATTTGAAGAGAAACTAAAAAAAATAGAAGACGGAATAGAAGATATAAAAGTATCTTTTAGCTCTCAGAAGAAAATTGAACTAAAATTAGATAGAGATGTAATGATGTTCTTAGATGAAGCAAAAAAAAGAGGAAAATCAGCAAGCGGACTTTTATGTGAAATCCTATGTAAAGTATATAAAATAGAATACAATTTTAACACGAGAAAACCAAGAGAAAAAAAGCTAAAAGGCACAGTATCTCTAAAGATACCATCGTCAGTATGGAACATTATTGAAAGCGAAGAAAAATCTCAAGAATCGTCAAAAATAATAAGAAAAGTAATAAAACAGTTCCTGGAAAATAAGATAAAACTATATGATTCACGAGAACATGATAACAAAATTGCAGCTGCATAATATGATATAAGAGGAAAACAAAAGTAAACGAATGAAAAAATGG
>JGI26464J51801_1000308_pt1 | contig 13536 bp, 11 predicted proteins | sample PerSpoAPS_AMetaG_FD_51801 | JGI IMG/M metagenome (IMG submission 51801) | reverse complement strand
GTTTTGCCCTTCTTGGATTTCGTTGAAGAGTTCGCCCACAGTTTTGACGGGTTAAGGCAACTCGGTTACACCACCCCTCGCTTCCGAGAGCAAGACGGTTTCATTGACCCTGTAAATGACCAACCCATTTTCCGATACCGTTGGGACTTGCGCTACGAGACCGACGAGCAAAAACTCCAACGCATCCTTGACGCTATCAAGCGAGCCGACGCCGCCCTCAGGCTAACCGCCGAAGTTGACCCGATGGTGAAGCAGTATTACAAGGAACTGGTCGGCGCAACTGTGGATTTGGTGCTCTTTTTCGCCAGCGAACTGAAAGTGTTTGACAAAATTGCAGAAGCGCTTTCGGTAGGTAAAGGCGTCGGGAAAGGCATCAAGTTGTCCAGAGATGCAAGCAGGGCTGTTAAAGCCAAGATGGCAGAAGTATTCAACCAAAAGGGTTTGTTTTACGATCCCCGGCTCTTGGACCAGTATGTTGACGAATACCTTCCAGAGGCTCTACAAGGACATAAAGGTCTCACCGACGAAGCAATTGATGATGTGGTGAGAAGGGTCAAAGACGCATCAGGAGAAGATTTCGCCAAAGCCGTTAAGGAAGCGCTGAAATCCTACCGTGACGGACTCAAAGAAGCCATAGAAACGACGATTGCTGCGTTGAAAGCAGACATTCTCTACTTCATTAAAAGTGCGCTGAAGAAATTTGGGATAGACGATGGTGACCCCAACAACCCGATATTGAAGGCTAACAAGGATTTGATTGAAAAAGTGGTGGATTCAGCCCTTAATGTAGTCCTTGAACCGATCCTTGAGTCACTTGGGTCACTTGAGTTAGGTGGGTTCTCGTTGGAGACTATTTCCCGCATGGCAGAGAAGATCACTGATCAGATTGCCGAACAATTAATGCGCCAAGATAGGTTTATCTTCCAGACGGCTGTGGATATTGGCTTCAAGAAGTTAGGACGATACGAGCATAAGGGCGACACTAATGAAGCCATAAGGCAAATTGGAGCGATAAAGGCAGGGATTGAAAAGTATCGCAAATTCTACGAAACTGCTCGCGCTCCCTTCTCATCCGCTGCCTCCGCATTAACTAACTTCGTCAAGCAAACCTACGAGAACATCACTGGTTACTCATGGGAAGGAAGCGGAAGTGCGCCCGGAGTGTTCGCCAAAGGGCTCTTTGAAGACACAGCCAACTTGACGGGCTCCATCATTGACGGAATACTCCCCGTCAGTTCGGCTGCTACCGTTGTCTTTGGAAGACCTGCTCTCTGGCACATTAGGATTTCTGTGCTGATGGCTTGGGTAAAGGCTGTTGGATGGCAGCAGGAAGACCTGCCATCCGAACTGATTTCGCCTTTCTTCCCCTTCCCACCGCTACTCAGTCCCTTCTTCCCCTTCCCACCGAACCACCCAGTTCTCGCCTATGCGGAAGGGACGACAATTACAAGGCAATTTGCTCCCATCCGAAGCCGAAGCAGGCAACTGGACGAATACACTTCGGTCGTCAATCAGGTCAAGTCGGCAATTCAAAGTGGTGACTTTGATCAAGTGATGCGACTTGCCCGCAACTTGAGTGAAGCGACCATTGCCGTCAGCGATGCTATTGAAGCCAAGTTCGCCATCGTCCTGAACGCTCTTGTCCCCGCTTCCGAAAGGGACAACACCTTCCCTGCCCGTGCCAGACAAGCGACCGATGCTGCCGAGCGGTCAACTTTCTATCGCCGGGAGTTGCTGCTGCGGGTCGGGAGTTACCTTGCTGGCGAATCCGACGACGCTGGGACAAAAGCCTTGGAAGCGGCGGACAGGGCTTTGACTGAAACCCAAAATGCGATGGGCTTGTTGGACGGCGCAATTCAACATGCACAGTCTTTGGGCGTTACCCTCCCGCACCTTTTGCGCTTCACCCACCAAGTCCAGCAAGTCAGCCAGACAGAGTGGCGAATTACCTTCACGGTTCAAAACATCGGCGGTCAGAACTCACCTGCCACCAATGTCTTGTTCGTTGCTACTTCAGGCATCACCCTTTCACCTAACTCGTGGAGTTTGCCGCCCCTTTCACCCAATGCCACTCAAACTATCACCGTCACTGCTCGCACACCTCAACGCTTCACAAGCGGATTTGGCTTTGTCAGGACTACTCTGGGAAAGAAGCCTGAAGACTTCAACGCCAACTTTGTCCCGACCATCGTTATCCTGACGAGCAAGGACGAAATTCCACCCGTTATTTCCGACCCGACGCCGAAGGAAGACGAAGTGATTCGGACAGCAACGCCAACCATTGCCGTCACTGTTTCGGACTTCCTTTCTGGCTTGAACATTTCGTCGCTGCGGATGACTTTGGATGGTCAACAGGTTAACGCCACTTACAACATTGCCACCCGCAGGTTCTCTTACCAGTCAACTCAAACTCTTTCCGAAGGGACGCATACTGTCGTCGTTGAAGCGACCGACCTTGACGGCAACACTGCCCGCAAAGAATGGCGGTTCACTATTCGTTTGGGCGCTCCCGTTGAAATCACCGACTTGAGAGTTTCGCCCAACCCCTTCAGCCCCAACGGCGACGGCATTGATGATGTCCTCAACATCCACTTCAGGCTCAGCGGCGACGCCGTTTTGACCATCACCGTCGTTGACAGCCAAAACAAAATCGTCAAGACCCTCGCCAACGAGCAGCCGTTCAATCAAGGCGAACACGACTTGACTTGGGACGGCAAGAAAGACGACGGTGAAATGGCGCCAACGGGCACTTACGGTGTCCGCATCGCTATCGTCCGTGAAGGTCGCCAAACCAATGTCGTTGAAGCGACAGTCACGGCAGACCAAGAACCGTTGAGCATCTCTGGCGTCTCCGTCACGCCTGAGCGGATGCGGTTGACCAAAGAGACTTTGACCGTCGCCTTCAACCTGTCTCAAGATGCCAAAGTCACCGTGAAAGTTTACTTGGGCGAAAACACGGAAGATGATGGCTACGCTGTTCGGACGATAACCATTGACGGCAAGAAGGGCTCAAATGCGGTGTCGTGGGACGGGAAAGACGACAACGGCAGGTTCGTCAAGCCGGGAATTTATGCCGTTGCCATTGAAGCCGACAACATCACTTTGGCTTCAAGGGTTTCGTTGGCAGGGAAAGTAACGGTCTTGAGTTTGCCTGACTTGCTTGCGGCTGGCATCGGAAGCGCCGATCAAGACGGTCGCACTGTTTTGACTGCCCTTGTCCGCAACATCGGTGCAGAGCCTGCCAAAAACATTGTCGTCAGGTTTGCGGTTCGTGACATAGCGGTTGGAGATGTGACCATCCCCGCTTTGGATGTTGGCGCTGAAACTTCCGTTGAGTTGACCCTTGACCCCACACGCCAGCAGTTGATTTCTGAAGACATCTCGGCAACCGTTGACCCTGACAACCAGATTGAGGAACTTGAGGAGTTCAACAACACGGTCAAAACCCGAACCGAAATCCGAGCTGTCCGATTGGCTCACATTCTCCCTGCGGGCGTCTCTTTGGTTGCTGTCCCGATTCAATTGTTTGAACCTTCGCCGCAATCAGTTTTCGGCTTCGCCACGCCTGAAGAGACGAAAGTCGCTTGGTGGGACCCGCAAAAGGCTGGCGAAATCAAGTATCGCTATGCCAACGAAATTCCAACCATTGAGCCCGGCAAAGGTTACTTCGTCAAGTTGCCCTCCGAAAGGACATTGCAATGGACTGGCTTGCCAGCGAGGGTTTCAGGCGATGGGCGATATGTCTTGAACTTGCAACGAGGCTGGAACCTCATCGGTTTGCCGAGACCAGGTTCTGTGCCCCTCAATGAAATTCAAGTCAAGCGTCCGAACGAGACTTCTGCCGTTCAGATGGTCAACCCTGATAATCGCTTGGTTGAACCTTATGCGTGGACATACAGCAATGCCGAGCGGCGCTATCAGTTAGTCCACCCTGAAGTCGGAGAGTTCGGCACGCTGGATGTCTTCAAGGGCTACTGGGTCTATGCTCACGAACCATGTCAGTTGCTCGTCCCTGCCCAAAGCCGAAGCATTTTGGTGACACGGAAGCGAAGCCAGATAGATGGCTGGTTCTTCCGCATTGAAGCGGAAGCGGGCGAGTTCAGAGATGTCGTTGTCGTCGGCAAAAACGCCAACCGAATGTGGGCGCAAAAGCCGCCAGCGAGCCCTGAAGGGCAAGTGGTGCGGTTGAGTTTGGTGGACGAGCAAGGTCGGGCTTGGGGTGCTGTCGTTACCGATGGCGACAGGCGAATGCGATGGCGGTTGGTGTTAGAAGCTGACAAGGGCGTTGAGAGAGTTGCGTTGAAATTCCCAGACTTGGGTTACTTGCCGAAGGGCTTGAGCGCTTACTTGGTGGACGAGACGACAGGTCAACGGAGATACTTGAGAACGACACCTGCCTTTACCGTTACATTGACGCCAAACCGCAGCGCAACGGAAAAGCGAACCTTCCAACTGGTCATCGTCCATGAAGAACCAGGTCTGCTGAGGGTCGTTGGCTTGAAAGCGGAATCATTGCGCGGTCGCGGTATCGCCATCCAATTCACCCTCACAAGACCCGCCCAAACTCAAGTTGAAGTTTTGACCATGACAGGGCGGAAAGTTGCAACGGTTGAAAGCGGACAGAGCAGGTCAGCAGGTCGCCACCAAATCATCTGGCAGGGACGGGATAAATCGGAAGTTCAATTGCCCATGGGCATCTATCTCATCCGCATGACCGCTACAGACGACGAAGGCAGACAAGTGCAAGCAACGACGACGGTGAGGTTGCGTTGAAAACGAAGCGTAAAAACGCTTCTCCAAAAGGTGAGAGGGAGCAATGCGACAGGTCAAATGGTGGGTTTTGTTGGTGGTTGCGTTGTCAGTTGTTGGCATCGCTTATGCCGATGCCACGAAGCCCGAAACGCGCTGGTCGTTATGGGTTGGAGTTTTCAAGCCATTCAGCGAGCACCTGAACGGAGATTGGACAATCGGCGTGGATTGGAAATTCACCGAGAGCGCTTACTTGGGCTTGAGACACTTCCGCAGCAAAGACGATGCCAGCCCAAGGATAGGAAAGGGAACGGTTTTGTTCGTTGGAAAGACTTTCCCTTTTGACCAAGAGTCATCGCAGCGGGAAGGTGTGATTTACTGCTTCGGCTTGGGATTAGGGATCGGGAGGTTGGAAGCAACTGGAAAGGGAAGCACTTCCAGGGCAATGGCTGAAGGCTTCGTTGAAGCGCAAGTTCGTTCTTTCGGTGTGAGGCTCGGAAGCGTGTGGGGAGGGTTGGATGGGAATAGCGGTTGGTTCATTGCCCTGACATGGCGATTTTGAAACCCGAAGGGAGAGTAGAGCGAGATGGACGGCGTGAAAACTTTTTCGCTTGCAGCAGCGTTGGCACTGCTTCTAATTGGGTGCGCTGGGGGAGGCTTCGTCCACGAAGGCATTCCGGAAGACCGACAGCCACCTCAAATCCGTCAAGTCAGGATAACTCCCAGCAACTTGGTTTATGTGGGCAAGCAGGTCAAAGTGGAAGCGGAAGTAGTGGACGAAGGCAGCGGCGTTAAAAGCGTGACGGCAGAAATCAAGTATCCCGACGCAACGACCCAAACGATAGAGTTGACCCTTCAAGGCGATTTCTTTGTCGGCAATTTTACTGCCCAGTGGGATGTCAACCGGATGCCTGCTGATGTCTCCCGTTGGTTCATGGCGGTGGTCATAAAGGCTGAAGACAACAGTGGCAATGTCGCCCGTTCCCCAGAATCTTCCGTCCGTGTCGCCATCTCGCCCCCTGATTTGCCTTCGGAGTTTTGAAACAGCCTCAGTTAGGGGCACAAAAGAGAAATGGCGCGCCCGGAGGGATTTGAACCCCCGACCCCGGGATCCGAAGTCCCGTGCTCTATCCTGCTGAGCTACGGGCGCACCATCCTCGTGGCGGTAAAAAGTTTAGCACAGCATCCCCTCCCACGCAATCCTCTGTCCTATACTTTTGCCTGTCGGCTGTTATTGCGGAGGTGACCGAAGGTGATTTGGGGCTTTGCGGGACCTTGGTATGGAGAGTTTCTGCGGGACGAGGATGGCAACTTACTACTTTGCCTTGAAGTTGGCGGCGCCCCATTGGGAGAGGGCGATGTGCCCTTGAGGGAGTGCTACAACATTTTGAAGCAATGCTCTCCAACCTCTGACAGGCTCGTTATGCTGATTGAAATGGTCACACCAAAAGGCACGAACCCTTCGGATTGCTGGGAAAAGTCGCTGGAATTCGTCAGAGGATTGGAGGCGATGTGAATGGAGGCGAAACCTTTGAGGGCTGCAGTTGTGGGTTGCAGAATGGGAGCGGCTCATGCGAAAGCAATGGCACAACTCCCTGATTATGAAGTCGTAGCCGTTTGCGACATTGACGAGGAACGAGCAAACCAACTCGCTAATGAACTTGGCACTGCGGTCCCTTTCGTCAGTTACGCGAAAATGCTTCGGGAAGTTCAGCCTGAGGTCGTGGCGATTGCGACCCCAACAGCACTTCACGCCGAGCAAACATTCATGGCAATTGAGTCTGGCGTGAAAGGGATTTGCTGCGAAAAACCGATGGCAACAAACCTCGCCGATGCCAAACGAATGGTGAGTTTGTGTAAGGAACGGGGAATTCCGTTGATTGTCAACCATCAAAGGCGGATGGGGAAGGAGATGGTTGCAGCGAGGCAATTGATTGAGCAAGGCGCAATTGGCGAAGTCCTTCTCATCAGAGCCAACTGCGCTGGCGATTTCCTCACCGACGGGACTCATGCCGTTGACAGCGCTTTGTGGCTTCTCGGCGACCCCGAAGTTGAATGGGTTTTCGGGCAAATTGAAATTCCAGAGAAGCCAAAATGGCGCTACGGGCACTTGGTGGAAAATTCCGCAACCGCTGTGTTCCAGACCGCCAACGGTGTGCGCGTTGAAATCTTTTGCGGTGAGGTTAGGGAGCGTTTTAGGGCTTATCAGGACTACGAAGTCGTTGGCACAAAAGGTCAACTCTGGCGAACGGGTGACCAGCCGCTTCCAAACCTGTTCATCCAAGACGAAAAAGGCGGGACATGGAGCCCAAAAGTTGTGGATGGGCATTTGCGACCTGTCCCAGACGAAAAAGGAATCTGGCGACCCGTCGAAGTTGAGGCAGATGATGCCATCGGCGCGATGAAACGCTCGTATCAACTGCTGGCTAAGATGGTCCGTGAAGGAGTTGAGATTGACCATCCGCTCTCGGCTGAAAAAGCCTTGAGGGGCTTTGAAGTTGTCATGGCAGTTTACGAGTCAGCAAGACTCCACAAACGCATTCACTTGCCATTAGAGCAGGAAAAGTTTCCGCTGGAGTTGATGATGGCGTGAAAGGGAAAGCATCAAATAGCCCGGGGCAGAACGATGAACTGGAGGTGGCAAAGGATGAAAAGCAGGTGGCTTAAAACTTTCGCGTTAACACTGATGCTCGCCCTCAATGCGCTGGGGTTGGCAAAAACGGTGAAGGACGATTTGGGGAGAGTCGTGAAGGTTCCCGAGAAAGTCAGCCGAATCGTTTCGTTGGCACCGAGCGCAACGGAAAACTTGTTCGCTATTGGGGCAGGGCATCTAATTGTCGGGGTGACATCCGCTTGCGACTACCCGCCAGAAGTTAGGAAACTGCCTCAGGTTGGAGATTTCATGAAACCGAGCCTTGAACGAATTGCCGCCCTCAAGCCTGACCTCATCATCATCGTCAGTTCAACCATTCCGAAAGCGATTGCCGATGATTTGCAAGGGAAAACGAAAACCCCCGTTTTCGTGTTCCAGCCCAAAACGGTAAAGGATGTCGTCAAAGGATTGCTGATGCTGGGCGAATTGACGAACCGAAAGCGACAAGCCCAGAAGTTGGCGGAGCAACTTGAGAGGCGGTTAAATGCAGTGGCGAAACGAGTGGCAAACAAGCCTAAAGTCAGCGTGGTTGTGGAGATTTCGCCTCCACCGTCCTTGATGGTTGCGGGACCAGGAACTTTCATAGACGACGCAATCCGAATCGCTGGCGGCAAAAACTCCTTTAGCGATGCCCAGCAGCCTTTCCCCCTCGTCAGCCTTGAGACCCTCGTCGCAAAAGACCCTGATGTCTACATCATTGCCACTAAGGGCAAAACGAGTTCGCAAGTCCTTGACGAAGTTCGCAAGCGCTCTGGCTTCTCAAACCTCCGTTGCGTCCGAGACGGGCGAGTTTACGGGATTGATCCCGACTTACTGTTCCGACCGACCCCGCGACTGATTGAGGGCGTTGAAAAACTCGCCCAGTTTCTGCATCAAAAGTGACTTCTCGCATCCCGTTCAAGTTCCTGGGATGAAACTGTCTTCTGGGCTCAAGGATGCGACGAAAGCAGCGATAAGTTTTGCAGCGTTTTCTAAATCGCTCAGTGCGACCATTTCCACGGGCGAATGCATGTAGCGGTTGGGAATGCTGATTAACCCTGTTGCTACCCCCGACCTGCTTATCTGGATTGCGTTGGCGTCCGTTCCTGTTGGACGAGATGCGCCTGCGAGTTGGTAAGGGATGTTTTCTCTCTCGGCAGTTTCAACCAGCCTCCTGAACACCACTGGGTTGATGTTTGGACCGCGATAGATGACGGGACCTGCGCCCAATTTGATGTCCCCGACTTGACGCTTGTCTGTGTTGGGGTGGTCAGTTGCGAAGGTGACATCAACGGCTATGCCGACATCTGGAGCAATTCCGTAAGCGCTGGTTATGGCGCCGCGCAGCCCAATTTCTTCCTGAACGGTGCTGACCGCAAAAACTGCAGCCTTCAATTCGTTTCTGCGCTCGCTGAGAAGTCGCAGCGCTTCCATGACCGTCCAAGCCCCGACTTTATCGTCAATGCCGGGTGCGTTTATGAACCCGTTGCTCATCTCGCGGACTTCCAATTTGAAGGTCACGATGTCGCCGATTTTGACCTTCTTTTTCGCCTCCTCGCCATCCTTTGCGCCGATGTCAACCCAAATTTCGTGGAACTTTGGGATTTGCTTGCGTTCCTCTTCGGTGAGCAAGTGAATTGGCTTGCGAGCGATAATCCCGTTGATGGGACCTTCACGAGTCCATACGGTGACGGGTTGCCCGATGAGGACTTGCATGTCAAAGCCGCCAATCGGGTTGACATAGAGGAAGCCTTGATCGTCAATGTGCTGGACCATCAGACCAATCTGGTCGCAGTGACCTGCCAGCATAACTCGTGGCTTTCCTTCCGGGTTAATCGCCGCAATGACATTACCGTGCACATCCGTTCGGACTTCATCGGCGTAATCCTTTGCCCATGCCCTCACGATTTCCTGAACGGGCTCTTCGTAGCCCGATGGGCTCGGCGTTTGCAACAGTTGAAACAGAAACTGCTTGCTTCGTTCCTCCACAATTGGTCACCTCCAAAGACAAACATTGTGACACTGAAAACGGTGCAGGGTGCAAGTTTAGTGCGGAGTGCAAGGTGCGATGGTTGAACTCACACATCCGTCGTTTCGTCTGGGTGAACTTCCTCAAGGACGATTGCCATTCCGAAGGGCAAATGCTCTCTCCACTGCGGTTCGGGGCGACTTAGAACCCAAAGGACGGGATAGGTAGGGGGAGCAGTCGGGTAATCGCCCATGCCGTCGGTGAGATAGACGACGGCTTCTGGGACAGGAGGTTGCTTGAAGCGCTCAAAGGCTGGGCGAAAATCTGTCCCTCCTCGTCCGGTTAACTCCCTCGCTTCGGGCAAGGGAACGAATGGCGGAAAGATTTCGTCATTGGTCACTTCGGCATCGCAAGTTATGAGGCGAATCGTCAATCGTGGGTAGTCGCGCCTTATTGCCAAAACTTCCCGCCAAAATTGCTTGAGTTGTTCTGGAGTGATTGAGCCTGAAGTGTCAATGGCTATGCCCAAAATCCCGTAGCGCTCGCGCTGCGGTTTGGGAAGTAAGGCAACGGCTTGGTAGCGGCGGGAAGGTGGATAGTTCCAGTGGCTTATGACCCTTTGTTGGACGAATTGCCTCAACACTTTCTGCCAAGGGACTTTCGCTTCGCCACTCCCAATCACCCATTCATCAACCCAAGCAGGGACGGTGCCGTGACCTCGGACGCTTTCCGCAAATTCAGCCGCTTCCTTTATCCACTGTCGCCACTGTTCGGGTAGGTGCGTCAGGCGCAGGGGGCAGGAAATCACAGGCGTTGCCCTCACCGGTTTGCCTGCCCTCCTTCCCTGTCGCCTTGCCTTTATCCCGTCCCTCGTCCCTCGCCCCTCGTCCCTTTTTGGAATGTCCTTCGCTTTCTTCGCTTTGAGGTTGCTTTTTCTTTGCCAGCAACAGGTATTTGGCTTCGGTTGCCATTTTCTCCCATTCGCTTTCTGCGATGCCGAAAACTTTGGGGTCAACGATGACGGCGAATTGGGCAACCGTTCAAAATCTTTCCCGAGCAACCGGTTGACCGTATCGTCGGATGCTATGTTCCACGCTTCTGGGTCATCTTTGTCGGAGCCGCGAAGCGGGTGGGAAAGGGCAGCGTGAAGGGTTTCGTGAGCGATGAGGAAAGTCAAATCTTGGTCAGACATTCGCTGCAGAAATTGAGCCCGGTAGAAAATCCGCTTGCCGTCCGTTGCTGCTGTTTGAAGGCGAATTGAATCAGCTTCCTTAGCGCTCAAAACCCTGTGTTCCAAACGCAGCGCCAAAGAGCCGTAGAACGGAAACCTCACAAGCAGCACCGATAAGCAACGGCGAATTCGCTCCTGTTGAGTTGCCACCTTTCTCCCCTCGCTTTTCCGTTACATCTTCCCGTTGACATCGTTGTAAGCGTTGCCGACACTTGTCAACCCTCGCCACTTTCTCCATTTCTCACCGAGCGGTTTCAGTTTGCCGCCTGGGAAAGTGTCAATGAACTCAAGGACGACACCTTCAAACCTGCTCCAATCAAGCACCAGCACTAAGAGTGCCCAAAGGAGCGAGAGTTTGAAGGCGTAAGGGACTTCAAAAGCAGCGAGGACGAAAGGCGCAAAAACGGCAGGGCAAGCGACAGCCATAGTGGTTGACTTTGACGGGAACTTCCAAACTAAAGCGACCGCTACGGCGAAGTAAACGGCTGTCACTTTAGCGGGATGTAACCCAAAGCGGTTACGCCCAGCAGGCTTCCCACAACCATCACCATGTCCAACGGGAAGTCCAAATGCCCTAAGCGCGTTGGGGAGTTAGATTTTCGGGCAAACCAGCCATCCAAAATGTCGGCAGTCCAACCGAGCAAGAGGGCGTAAACGATGAGCGTCAGAGCGGAAACTTTGTCGCTGCTGCTAAAACCAACCCAGACTAAGTAGAGCGCCAAACAAAGTCTGAACGCCGTGAGAGCGTCGGCAATTATGCTAGCCATCGCCGCTCACCAACGAAGCATTGTAGCGCACAAATCTTGGCGGCTCAAATTGCCATCCGTCAACTTGAACTTCCCTGACGACGCTACAATGACTTCGGGTGAAGTGCCTTGACGAACTTGACTTCCGAGCAACTCTCCCAAATGGTCAAGCAGCGCGGGATTGAGTTGGGTTTTGACCTCATCGGCATCGCACCTGCCCAGCAACCTTTGACCTACCACTATTACGAGCAATGGCTTTCCCGGAAATTTCACGGCGAGATGGGCTACATGGAAAGGCGCAAAGAGGAGAGGAAGGATGTGCGAAACCTGCTTCCTGATGCAAAAGCCGTGATTGTTGGCGCCATCAACTACTTTGTGCCCGATGAATGTCTCCCTGAGACATCGGAGCCGAGGGGAAGAGTCGCTCGTTACGCTTGGGGAATGGACTACCACGAGGTTTTGCTCCGCAAGTTGGAGGCGCTGTTGGATTACTTGCGAGCGTTGCTGGGCGATTGGGTGAAGGGAAAGGCGTATGTTGACACTGGACCGATTTTGGAGCGCGACTTCGCTGTGCAAGCGGGATTGGGTTGGTTTGGGAAAAACACTTGCCTCATCAGCCCAAAACTTGGTTCGTATCTGCTCTTGGGCGAACTCCTCGTCAATGTCCCGCTGGCTTTCGATCCGCCCTTCAACCGCTCTCATTGTGGCAAGTGCACTCGTTGCATAGAGGCTTGCCCGACCGGTGCCTTGGTGGCGCCATATCAACTTGACGCCAAAAGGTGCATCTCCTACCTGACCATTGAACTCAGAGGGAGCATCCCGAGGGAGTTGAGACCGCTCATCGGGACATGGGTTTTCGGGTGCGACATTTGTCAAGAGGTTTGCCCTTGGAACCGAAAGGCTAAGCCAACAAGGGAAGAGGCTTTCAAACCGAGACCTTGGGCTTCGCTGGAACTGCTGAGGCTTCTGGAGTTGACCGAGGAAGAGTTCCGCGAACTTTTCCGTCACAGTCCACTGAAGAGAACTAAACGCTGGGGTCTAATCCGAAACGCTTGCGTTGCTTTGGGGAACTTGAGGGAGGTCAAGGCAGTGCCCTTGCTGGTTCAGTTGCTCCACAATGACCCTAATCCAATCGTCCGCGAACACGCTGCTTGGGCTCTCGGAAGAATTGCCACAGAGGAAGCCCTTAATGAACTTCGCAAAGCGCTTGAGGTGGAGACGGATGAAACCGTCAGGCAGGAAATCATCCTGAGCCTCAACGATGCCCGTTGCCCCCGCGCGAACCCTTAAGGCAAGAGCAGGCAAAGGTCATTAACGGCTGCCATTTTGCGAATTAAACTTTCTTATGCAAGACACATGAGCGAGGGGTGATGCTTCATGACGGCTGTAGACGCCGTTGCAAAGGAAGGCATTTATGTTGGCGATGGTTTGCCGACCCTTCCGCCTGCTCCCGAGAGCATTGAGGAAACTGGCTTGACTTTGGATTTCCTTGCCGATTTGACTTTGAAGACCCTTTATGTTCGCGGGACGCTTTTGGGCAGCGAACTCTCGGACCAACTCAAACTGCCCCACTTCAATGTCCTTGAGCATGTCCTCAAGTTCCTTCGTGACGAGGAATTCATAGAGGTTCGGCGAGGCTATGGGCAGTTCTCAACTCAGTGGGTTTACGGCTTAACGAACAAAGGATTCGTTCGCGCCCGTGAGTTAATGGAACAGTCGTCGTATGTCGGTCCTGCTCCCGTTCCCATTCGCGTCTACACCGACTACATTGAGCGCTACCAAGTCCCGTGGGAGGGCTTGACGGAGCAGGTGTTGAGGGAGGTTTTGAGCGACTTGTGGTAAACGACAGGCTCATTCGCAAACTCGGTCCAGCCTTCAATTCCGGCAAATCCATGTTCCTTTACGGCAACGCCGGCAACGGTAAGACATCGATAGCGGAAAGGTTTGCTCGAGCCTTGAAGGGTGGTGTTCTCGTCCCTCACGCTTTGGAGGTCAACGGTCAAATTATCCGCTTCTTTGACCCAGCGTATCACGAACCGATTCCTGTCCCAGAAGAGAAGTTGCAGGCTTCAGACAGAAGGTGGGTTTTGTGCAAGCGACCGTTCATAGTGGTTGGCGGCGAGTTGCGAATGGAGAACTTGGAACTTTCCTACGACCCGACGGTGAAATACTACAACGCCCCCTTCCAACTGAAAGCGAACGGCGGCGT
>JGI26464J51801_1000300_pt1 | contig 13702 bp, 17 predicted proteins | sample PerSpoAPS_AMetaG_FD_51801 | JGI IMG/M metagenome (IMG submission 51801) | reverse complement strand
CCCGGGCCGGGCCGAATATGTGCTTCATCGCGTTGTTTTCCATCTCGCGCCGCGGAGGCTCGGAAAATGACGCCCGGGAAGAGCGAAGTTCTCGCCGTCGTTCGCACCCATCAGATCCGGTATGTTCGCTTCATCTGGTGCGACAACGCGGGTCTGATCCGGGCCAAGGCCGTTCATACGGCTTTCCTGGAGGACTATCTGGAGGGAGCCGGGGTGGGCATTGCTGCCGCCCAGCAGGCTCTCCCGGTGATGATGGATGCCCTCGCCTCGGGGTCCGGGCTCACCCCCGCCGGCGANGTCCACATGCGGGCGGACTGGTCCACTTTCACCCCTTTNCCATATGCTCCCGGTCACGCCCGCGTGTTCACGGATATCTACGAGGGNGATGCGCCATGGCCTCACTGTCCGCGCTCATTCCTTCGCCGGATGATCGAGCGGGCTGGGCGGCAGGGATGGCGTATCATGGCGGCCTTCGAGAACGAGTTCTACCTGCTCCGATGGGACNGGGATCGGCTGCTTCCCGCAGACAACACGGTGTTCGCCCAGACCGCCGCACTGGACGCCATGGCTCCGGTGCTGGAAGAGATCACCGCGGCCCTGGAGGCTCAGGGCGTCCTCCCGGAAATGATCTACGCGGAGTCCGGCCCGGGCCAGTTNGAGATGCCGATCCGCTACGCGGAGGCCCTGCGGGCGGCGGATAACCAGATCATCTTCCGGGAGACGGTGCGGGCTGTCGCCCGTCGTCATGGCCTCATCGCTTCCTTCGTCCCCAAGATCTTCCCGGACAAAGCCGGCAGCGGCGCCCATCTTCACTTCAGCTTGTGGCGGGGCGATCGCAACCGCACAGCNGACCCTCGCCGTCCCAATGCTCTCTCCGCCGAGGCCCGGGCATTCATCGCCGGCGTTCTCCAGCATCTGCCTGCTCTGATGGCTTTCACGACTCCGAGCCCCAACTCCTTTAAGCGGATCCGTCCGCGGTTCTGGAGCGGGGCCTTTACCTGTTGGGGCTACGGCAACCGCGAGGCCGCGGTGAGGGTCCCCCAGCCCCCTGCCGGTCGGCCCATCACCCACATCGAGCTGAAGACCGTGGATCCCTCTTGCAACCCTTACCTGGCCCTGGGGGCGGTGATCGCTGCTGGGTTGGACGGCCTGGAGAAAGGGCTCGACCCAGGCGAGCCGGTTCAGGTGGATCCGGCGGATCTCCCGGAGGCGGAACGGGCCGCCCGGGGAATCCAGCCTCTGCCGACGAGCCTGGGGGAGGCCATCGCTGCCCTGGAGCAAGATGAGGTCTTGCTCCAGGCCCTGGGGCCGGAGCTGGCCCGCTCGTACCTGGCGGTGCGGCGGGCGGAGTGGGAGGCGATGAAGGATCTGCCTCATGAGGAGGAGGTGCGTATCCTTCTGGAGCGCTATTGAGGAGAGCACGGTGGACCTGTCTGCCATCCCCATCGTAGATCAGCACGCCCATAATCTGCTGCGTCCGGAGCACGCACGCACCTTCGCCTATCCCTCGGCCTTCACCGAGGGCTATGCAGCGGAGGTCGTCACCCACCACGTGCGGGAGACGATCTTCTTCCGCCGGAGCATGCGGGAGATCGCGGCGCTCTTGGGGTGCGAGCCAACGCTGGAGTCCATCCTGGAGACACGGGAGCGGCTGGGGTTCGAGGAGGTAGCCCGGCGCTGCTTCGCGGCNGCGGGCTTCCAGGCCATCCTGCTNGACGACGGGTTCATGCCGGATCAGGTGATGCCCACGGCCTGGCACAACCGCTTCGCTCCCGTCTACCGGCTGCTTCGGGTGGAGTTCGTGGCCGAGCGCCGGATCGCNGAGGTCCCCACCTGGTCAGCCTTCGAGGAAGCCTTCCGGGCTGATCTTGAGGNCCTCGATCCCGAGGTGGTCGGCTACAAAACCATCATCGCCTATCGGACGGGACTCGCGGTGGAGCCCCCAGACTCTGAGGCCGCCCAGGCTGCCTTCCGCGCTCTGCGACAGCNGGCGGAGCGGGGGGAGCGCCTGCGGCTGGCTCACAAACCCCTGAACGACTGGGTGGTCTGGCGAACCCTGGAGGCCGCCGCCCGCCGGGGCCTCCCGATTCAATTCCATACCGGCTTTGGAGATCCAGATCTGGATCTACGGTGGGCCAATCCGCTTCATCTGCGCCCGCTACTNGAACATCCAGACTTTCGCCGTGTTCCCTTTGTGCTCCTCCACGCCTCCTATCCCTACACCCGGGAGGCCGGATATCTGGCAGCGGTCTACCCCCACGTCTACGTGGACCTGGGGCTGGCGATCCCCTTCCTGAGCCGGGCGGGGATGGCCTTCGCCGTCCGCGCCTTCCTGGAGCTGACGCCGATCAGCAAGATCCTCTTCTCCACGGACGCCCACCTGATCCCCGAGCTGTTCTACCTGGGGGCACGCTGGGGACGGCGGATCCTGGGCGATGTCCTGGAAGCAACGGTGGCGGACGGAGATCTCACGGTGGCGGAGGCAGAGGCAGCGGCCGAAGCCATCCTTTGCCGCAACGCGCAGACCCTTTATGCGCTGCCGGATCGATGAGGGGGGAACTCCGATGCGACGGCCACGGATCGGCGTGACCACGAAGCGCCTTCACGGCCGTGATCCCCTGGGCCGCCCGCAGATGGGGACCGAGGCCGCTTACCTGCGGGCGGTGTGGGCGGCAGGGGGGCTGCCGGTGATGTTCCCGAATCTCCCGCCGGAGGCGGCCCCTGCGTGCCTCGAAGGCGTGGAGGGCGTGCTGCTGACCGGGGGCGGAGACATCGACCCCACCCGCTATGGCGCCCCCCCGCACCCACAGACCGACGGGGTGGATCCGGAGCGGGACGCTTTCGAGTTCGCCCTGGTGGAGGCCGCGCGAGCACAGGGGAAGCCCATCCTGGGGATCTGCCGCGGCTCCCAGGTACTGGCCGTGGCATTCGGGGCCGCGCTCTGCCAGCATCTTCCGGACATCACCGAGCTCACCCATGACAGCAAGGCGCCTCCGCCCGCCCGGGCTCATCGCGTGCGCCTGGAGCCCCCTCCCGAGCTGGAAGCGCTCCTGCGCGCTCACGGGATCGGTGAGATCCTGGAGGTGAATTCCTATCATCACCAGGGCGTTCCCCGTCGGGCGGAGCTCCCCCCGCCTCTCCAGCCCATCGCAGAGGCACCGGACGGCGTGGTGGAAGCGTTCCTCTGGCGCTCGGCGTCCGGGATGATCGGAGCCCTGGCTGTGCAATGGCACCCGGAGTTGCTCTTTGAGGATGATCCCCGTCACCTGTGGCCGTTCCGTTGGCTGGTGGAGGCCGCCCAGGGAGCCCGCTGATCCTCAGCGCGGCGGCTCCGCCGCCGGCAGCCGAATTCGGACCCGGGTGCCCTGATCCGGGGCGCTCTCCACTTCGATCTCCCCGTCCATGGCCCGGAGGAGACCCCGCGCCACGTCAGGCTCAGCCCAAAGCCCGGGACTTCCCGCACCCGTGGGTCCTCCGAGCGCCAGAAGGGAGTGAACAGCTGCGCCTGATCCGACGGCGCGATCCCGATCCCGGTGTCCTCGACCTCACAAATCACGGTGGGCCCCTGACGCCCTGCCCGGACCCGGATCTCTCCGCCGGGCGGGGTGTATTTGGCGGCGTTGTCCAGGACCTTCGCCAGGATCCCCTCCAGCCGCTCCCGATCCGCAGCCATCGAAGGGAGGCCCTCGGGCAGCTCCACGGAGAGCCGGTGGCCCCGGGCCTCAATCTCATGTCGGACACGGCGCAGGGCCTCCTCCAGCGCCTCTGACAGGGAGACCGGCTCGATGCGCAGGCGCAGACGTCCGGTTTCGAGGCGCGCGTGTTCGAGCAGGTCGCTCACCAGATTCGCCAGTCGATCGATGTTCCCCCGGATGACCCCAAGGAACCGGCGCTGGTTCTCGGTGAGGGGACCGGCCAGCTCTTTGAGCAGGAGATCCGCGTAACCCTTGATGCTGGTCATCGGCAGGCGGAGCTCGTGGACGGCGGTGGAGAAGAACGCGCCGTGGGCCTCCCGTTCCCGGGCTGCCTCCAGCGCCATCCCGATCCACAGCCTCGCCACCTCCCATCCCGCCTCATCGGCCAGGGCCTCCGGGTCCGGATCCCGGACCCCGAGCCACTCCGAAGGCGCTTTTTCCGTAAGGGGAAGGAACCACACGACGTCCGCAACCGGCTCCCAGGGGGATCGGGCGGAGGGCGGAAGCGTCCACTCGCGCTCCCAGAAGGCCGGGTCGCCCCGGACGATGGCGCATCGCCAGGCGCCGGGTTCCCGAAGGAGCGCGGCTCCTTCCACCGCCCCGGTTCGGGCCATCACCCAGTCCAGAGCGGCACGGCGGATCTCCTGCGGATCCCGCAACGCTTTCAGGGCCCGCCCCAGCTCGACCAGTTGTTCCGTGCGGATCTCTCCCATCGGCTCATCCTTCCCGGACGATCAGACGGTCCTGTGCATCGTAGGTGTAACTCAGAAAGAAGGGCTCCCCGGTCTCCCGGAAGCGCAGCACCCGGGGCCAGAGGGCCGGGAAATCCTCCACCACCGGCAGGTCCAGCACCCGGGAGATCGGCACCCAGGTCAGCGTTCCCTCCGGGGTGGGCCCTGCCGGCTGCGCGTCCGTCTCCCCGACGAAGACGGCGAGGAGAACCCCGGGGGAGGCGCCGGTGTCTATGGTGATCAGGCCGGCCAGCCGGAGCTCCCCCGCCGGGATGCCCGCTTCCTCTGCCAGCTCACGGCGGGCCGCCGTGCGCAGATCCTCGCCGGGCTCCACGTGCCCGCCCAGGCCGTTGTAACGCCCCGGGAAAACTTTTTTCGCTGGGGAGCGCCGGAGCAGCAACACCTGGTCGCCCCGGAACAGGAAGCACAGCACCCGGGGGATCACCGCCCAGCGCCCATCCGCGATGCCCTGATCCGCCCGCCCCACCATCTCCTCCTTGGATGCGCCGGAGATCGCGATCTTCCCTCAGGGGACGCTCTCACTTAGATATTTTCGGAAGAAGGCGATGGCTCGCTCCAGGAGCAAACGGTCCGCCGCGCTCCCGGCTGGGAACGTGTGGGGCTGGCCCGGGTATTCGAACCACTCCGCCGTCTTGCCCAGGGCGCGCAACCGTTCGTAAAGCTCCCGGGACCACTCGGGCGGCACCACGGCGTCCGCTCCCCCGTGATGGATCTGGATGGGCGTTGCGATGTCCTGGAGGTAGTAGAGGGGCGAGATGCGGCGCAGGGCCTCCTCCGGCGTGTTCAGCTCCTCGCGCCCTCGCGTTCCCCCTGACCACTGGAGGATGCGCTCGAAGTTTTTGCGCTCGTCGGCGCTCATGGAGCCGTAGAGCACCGCGGCCCGGACCCTCGGGTTCACCACCAGGACGCGAAGGGCGATCCCGCCGCCCATGGAGTGGCCGAACAGGCCTACGGCATCCGCCCGCGCCTGGGGCAGCGTCGGCAACAGGGCGATCAGGTTCAGCACGTCCACCGCATAGCCCACGCGAAAGGGGTTGGGCCCCTCATCGGAGGGTGGGTGGTTCCGGTAGTTGGGATGGAGCACCAGAAAGCCGGCCCGGGCGAGGGCGTCGGCGTAGCGGGTCGTGTAGGCCAGCGTCGAATAACGCGCCGGATCCACATAGCCGTGCAGCACGATCACCACCGGGAACGGGCCCTTCCCTCGGGGGACGTTCATGAAGCCGTAAACCGTCAGGCCGTCGCTGGGATATGCGATGAGGGTACGGGTGAAGGCCGGGGTGACCGTTAGGGTGCGCTCGATCCGGATGGATCCGCCGCCGTAGACGCGCCGGCGCAGGGCTTCCACCGTGAGATCGGCATAAGGGTCAGGGGTGGGGGTTGGGGTCAGAAGGGCCGTTGCGGTGGGGATCGGGACGGTAGGGGTTGAGAGCGATCGCCCGGTCGGGATGGGGACCGGGGTCGGGCTCCCGGTCGAAGGGGCAACGCCGGAGGGCGTGGGGCGCCTGGCGCAGCCCACCGCCATCCACCCGATCAGGATCCATCCGCACAGGAAGATCCGCATCGCGCCGCTCCGGAGAGGCCTGAATGGATTTCGGATACAATCTATCCGGGCAGGGGGGAACGCGCAACCGGCGTTCCGGGCCGAGGAATGGAAAAGCGTTCCCCTCGAAAACCGCGCAGGAGGGTGGCAGATGTGGCGGAACTGGCTGGAGATCTATCGCACATGCAACCTGCGGGCGGATCGGCCTATGGATTCGATCTCGAAGTGGCTGATCATCGTCCGCTGCTGCGTGTTCCCGATGACGATGATCTCCGCGGCCATTGGAGGATTGCTGGCGGCGTCCGTCGGGCGCTTCGAGCCCCTTCCCTTTGCTCTGGCCGCCGTGGGGCTGCTGCTGGCCCACGCGGCGAACAACATGATCAATGACTATTTCGATCTGGAGACAGGGCTGGACACCGCGGAATACGCTCGGGCTCGGTATGCGCCCCATCCGGTCCTCTCGGGCATGGTCACACGGGAGCAGCGTCTGATCGACGTCCTGCGGACCTACGCCCGCCCCCGTCCGGCTGAGCCACCTCCCGGCTATCCGGTGTGGCCCCTGTGGTATGTCTCCTGGGCCTTCGTCTTCAACCGGCGGGCCGGCGCCCTGTTCCTGGCCGGGCTCTTACTGAACCTCATCCTCCCGCTTCGCCTCCCGGTGGGCTGAGAGGGGCCGCGCGTAGCTTCTCCCGAGCGAAACCCAGGAATTCCCGCAATGCTTGCGCGGGATCCTCGGATATGTAGCTTTCAATCACACGATCCTCACTGCCATCATGGAAATGACGAGGGAAGGTAGATACAGATTGCCAGCGTCGATGAGGAGCGTTATCATGTCGATAGATCTGACCATCGATGGCCCGTCTCTCCCAGTGATAGCTGTAACGGCCCTTGAGTTTAAGGGAAAACCACACATCTATAAAACTTCCATCAATCAGAATAATTCTCATCTCGTTGATATGTATCAACAATACTTGAATCACTATGTCTGCGAATTCATTTTCGGCAATTTTGCGTAGATTTTCGAGGCTCATCATGACAGAGTCTCAAGAAGCCTTTGAAGTTGTTCAATTTGATACTCCAGACGATCCAACCGTTGGAGATCCCTCCAGGTGTCCGCCTCTTCCAGCGTGCCCTCCCGGTATCGAGCCTCCATCTCTTCGACGCCGGCCACCCCGTAACGTCCCGTGATCTCGATCCACTCCGCTCGGAGCTCCCGAATCCGCTGTTCCAGAAACGCGCGCAGACCTTGCCGGATCAAATCTTCCTCCGTCAGTTGCAGCTCCTGCGCGATCTTCCTTAACAACCCCACCGCCTCCATTCCGATCTGCCTCCTGTGATCTTGCAGCCAGGGGCTCTTCATGGAATGGCTCATCCAGCCGAGACCCTCAGAAGAGATTATACCCCAGGTTCCTGCTGAGGGATCGTAGTATCCTGCAGCGCTCGCGTTACGGTTTCCAGATTAGAAGGGGAGCCCTTGCATGAAATCCCTGGGGGGTCCAAAATAGAGACGCCCGGAGCGCGCTCCGGGCGGCGTGCCGATCCTTCCGGGCCTGGGGTGTTCGGTGCGGCGATACTCCGATCCGGCGAGGAGGGGGAGAGCGCATGGCGAACACAACGGTGAGCTCGCAGACTGAGGCGTCCACCACCGCAAGATCCACGGTTCCGGGGGAGTTCGCGTTCATCCCTCCGATGCCGCGTTCCATTGAGGAAACGGGGCTTTCCCTGGCCTTCCTGGCCGACCTCAGCCTCAAGATCCTCTACAACGCCGGTTATCTCACCGGCGGACAGCTGGCGGAGCGCCTGCGTCTCCCCTACACCGGGGTGACAGAGGTCATTCTGGAGTTCCTCAAGCGGGAGCAACTGGTGGAGGTGCTGGGAGCGAAGGGGGTGGGGGAGCAGGGCTATCAGTATGCCCTCACCGCCCGGGGGCGCGATCGGGCCCGCGAGGCGCTGGACCGAAGCCAATATGCGGGGCCTGCCCCCGTGCCCCTCCCCGCCTACGCTGCGGCCATGCGTCGACAATCCCATAAAGGCACGCGGGTGACCCCGCGCTTGATGCGCCAGGCCCTCGGGCATCTGGTCCTCAACGACCGTGTGTTCCACAAGATCGGNCCTGCCATCAACTCGGGGACCTCCATCTTCCTCTACGGCCCGCCCGGGAACGGGAAAACCTCCATTGCGGAGGCCATCGGCCACCGGGTCTTTCAGGGAGGCATCTACATCCCTTATGCCGTGGAGGTCGGCGGGTTCGTCATCAAGGTGTTCGATGAGGTGAACCACGAGCCGCTGCCCAACCATCGGCCCGGCCAGACCGGCGTGTTGAAAACGCCAGCGGATGCCCGCTGGATCGCCATCCGGCGGCCGTTCATCGTCAGCGGCGGGGAGCTCACCCTGGAGATGCTGGATCTGGCCTGGAACGAGGTCAGCCGCTACTATGAGGCGCCCCTCCAGATGAAGGCCAACGGCGGGGNCTTCCTGATCGACGACTTCGGCCGCCAGCAGGTGCGCCCCCGGGATCTCCTCAACCGCTGGATCGTCCCCCTGGAGAAGGGGGTGGATTACCTCACCCTCCACACCGGCCAGAAGTTCGAGATCCCCTTCGAGACCCTGATCCTCTTCTCCACCAACCTCAACCCGCGGGATCTGGTGGATGAGGCCTTCCTGCGTCGCATCCGACACAAGATCGAGATCCCCGACCCCACCCCGGCGGAGTTCCGGGAGATCTTCCGCCGGGAGTGCCAGGCCCGAGGGATCCCTTACGACGACCAGGCCCTGGTCTACCTCCTTCAGGAGTGGTATATCAAGCGCCGGCGGCCGCTGCGGGCGGTCCACGCCCGCGATCTGCTGTCCCACATCCAGGATATCGCCTCGTATTTCAACGTGCCTCCCACGCTGAGCAAGGAGCTCATCGATCGGGCATGTGAAGCCTATTTTGTGGAGATGGGTGGCGCCTCCCCGGCGGCGCCCTCGCCCAAACCCCCCGGGGCCTCATAAATCCGGCTTCCCCACCCGCGCGGGTGCGGCGGGGTTTCGATACGCGATGGATGCGCAGGGGGATGTCTGGTTCCGGAAGGCCTCCGCCCTGCCGGGTTTCCCCCGCGATCAAATTGCCCGCATAATATCCTCTGCCGGCATCCTATCCGGAGCTTCCGCAAAGCCATGAGCGCCGTCCATGAGGAGCGGCTTCGCCGCAGGCTGCAGGAACGCCGCCGGGTCCACCGGAGGGAGCTGGAGGAGGAGCTCCCCCGTCTGGTGGAGGAATTGAAAGCCATCGGGGTCGAGCGGGTGATCCTGTTCGGATCCGTCGTCCGCCGGACGATCGGTTTAACCAGCGACCTGGATCTTCTGGTCATATGGGATACGCCCATGGGGTTCCTGGAACGAACTGCTTTCCTCTACCGCCGGTTAAACCCGCGAGTCCCCGTGGACCTGTTCGTTTACACACCGGAGGAAATCCGGCGGCTGGCGGATCACCCTTTTATCCGTCAGGCGCTGGCGGAGGGAGAGACGGTCTATGCGGCGGGATCCGAAGGCGGAGGGCCTCCGCTGGCTTGAGCAGGCGGAGGCCGATCGGAAAGGAGGACAGCTCCTGCTGGAAGGCGGGAGCGATCACCTGGCCTGCTTTATCGCCCAGCAGGTCGCGGAGGAAGCCCTCAAGGCCTTCCTCTATGCCCAGGGCGAGGAGATCGTCAGCGGAAGCGCTGCAAATGGCCAATTGGGTCCTTGAGCTGGTGCGTCGCAAACTTCGCGAAGACCTCTAAACCATACGGCGGTTTCTCCAGGTTCGGCGGGGAGAAGGAAGACTGAGATGGCAAAGAAAACAGAATCCAGCCGGGTGGTGGCCACCAACCCGAAAGCCTATCACGATTACCACATCGAGGAGACCTTTGAGGCGGGCGTCGTCCTCACCGGCAGCGAGATCAAATCCGTGCGCGCGGGGAAGATCAGCCTGCGGGAGGGCTATGTGCTGCCGCGGGATGGGGAGCTGTGGCTGATGAACGTGCACATCGCCCCCTACGAGCCGGCCGCGCGAGACAACCCGGATCCCCGGCGGCCGCGCAAGCTGTTGCTCCACCGGCACGAGATCAACCGGTTGATCGGCAAGGCCCAGGAGAAGGGCTACACCATCGTGCCGCTGAAGGTCTACCTGAACGCCCGGGGCCTGGCCAAGGTGGAGATCGCCCTGGCGAAAGGCAAGAAGCAATATGAGAAGCGCCGCGCCATCGCCGAGCGGGAGGCCCGCCGGGAGATCGAGCGCGCCATGAAGGGGGTAGAGTGAGATGGGCGTGCGGGAGCGATACGGGCGCCAGCCCCCACTTCCTTTGGATGTGGCACGGCGGATGGAAAGCCTGCCCGACCTCCTCCGGCGCCACCCGGTGCGCCTGGCCTATCTGTTCGGATCCCTGGCCCGCGGGGATCCGGGCGCGGCGGATGTGGATCTGGCCGTCCTGCCGGACGAAGGCTTCTCATGGCCCCTCCTATACGCCGAACTCTCGGAAGCCCTGGGGACGGATCGCCTGGATCTCGTGGATCTCCGGTTCGCGCCGCCTTATCTGAAGGCGGGGATTCTTCAAAGCGGCCGTTGTCTGTTCGCTCGATCGGAGGCGGAGCGCGAGGCTTTCGAACGAAGCGCCCGCGTCATCGCCCGGGACGAGGGGCTCCGCATCCGGATCCAGGTCCATCAGGCCCGATGGGGGATGGCACCCATGCCCCTGCGAGCGGATTTCCTCTGGTCTGCGCTTCTGGAGCTTGAACGGATCGCCGAGGCCATGGAGGTCTATCGCGCGCTGACCGCCCGTGATCTGGAGGGGGATCTGCACCGACGTTGGGCTGCCGAACGAGGGCTGATCGCCGGGCTCAACCTCATATTCCAGATCGCCGATCACATCCTGGTCGCCCGGTTCCATCGGGAGGCACCCACCTATGAAGACCTGCTGAAAGACCTTCGACAGCATGGGGTGATCTCCGAGGAGCTGTATGGGCTGTTGCGAGGTGCCGGAGGCCTTCGAAACGTTCTGGTTCACGAATACATCCGGATTGATCCGGAGCGGGTCGCTCAGGCGTTGCGAGACGCCCCGGACCGCTTTCGGCGCTTCGCCCGGGAGATCCGCGCCTGGCTGTCGGAGCAGGCGGAGACCGGGTGAACGCCATGGGCGATCCTCTCGGATCCGAAGCCACGTTCCCACGGTGGGGACCTGGGATGGAGATCGAGATCCAATCCGACCGCTTCGTGGTGGCGGGTCGCCCGCTGGCCTCCCTGCGGGAGATCCACCGGCTGCCTGAGGAGGCGCAGCGGGCCATCTATCGCACGCTCATCCCGGATTTCCTCCTGGAGCGTTACGGCATCGACCCGGTCACGCTGTGCGACCCGGCCGGGCGGCCGCTGGTCCGCATCCATGGGGAGAACGCGGAGGTGGAGATCGAGGTCTGGCGACGGGTCGACGATCGGGATCCGCTGGTTTACCTGCATTTCGCGGAAACGCTGCATAACCGCATCATCGTGCTCCTCTTCATGACCAACGACCCGGAATCCCCTCGCTTTGATGTGGATCGGGACCGGGAGGGACGGCCGACGAAATACGGGACGGTGAGCCGGAACATCGAGGCGGAGATCGCCGCCATGCAGTTCGGCCTGGCCCCGGGCCAGGTGCGCCGGGGCCTGCGCCTGACCAAACATATGCTTCCGTTGTTCGAGCAGTTCATCCGCCGCCTGGGCCACGATCTGTTCCTGGTGGAGCCCCTGGCCTACCACGCGGCCATCCTCTTCGAACGCTACGGTTGCGGATACATCGAGGGGCGCACCAAAATGGAGTGGATCCATCGGGAATTCCAGCCGGGCGGCGTGCTCCACCGTCGGCTGGACGGCTCCACCCCCTTCCGGCAGCCCGGGATGGAACGAACGGTGCGCGGCCGTTCCTGGGCCATTTACGATGGCATCCTGGGGGAGCCCTTCGACGGGATCCGGATGTATAAGCGGGTGGGCCACCACGCGGGGATCTGCACCTTCCCGGATGCGGTCTGGTGAGCGATGGGACGATTCCCGATGGAGGCCGGCACGCTGATCCTGGTGTTGCGGATCCTGATCCTCGTGATCTTCGCCGGCGCCCTCTGGTGGGGGATCGGGCGCGTGGTCCAGGTCCGGCTCCCTCTCTCCGATCCGGAGCGCGCCCGGCGGATCCAGGCGGTCCTCTCCCTGGGCCGCAGCCTGCTGCGGGCGGCCGTCCTCGCCGTGGCCCTGCTGATGGCCCTCGACCTGATGGGGCTGAACCTGGGGCCCCTGCTCACCGGAGCTGGCATCCTGGGGGTCGTGGTGGGGCTGGGGGCCCAGAGCCTGATCCGGGACCTCCTGGCCGGCCTGATCATCGTCCTGGAGGGGCCCTTCGGCATCGGGGACGTGATCCGCACGGCGGGCGTGAGCGGGAAGGTGGAACGCATCACCCTGCGGGCCACCTACGTGCGGGATGCCGATGGCACGTTGCACGTGATCCCGAACAGCATGCTGGGGGTGATCAGCAACCTCAGCCGGGACTGGGCCCGGGTGATCGTCGACCTGCCAGTGCCCCGAGGGACCCGGCTGGAGGCGCTCCAGGAGGCCCTGGAGCAGGCGACACGGGCGCTGCGGGAGGATCCGGAGCTTCAGGGCGGATGGCTGGAGCCCCCGACGGTGGCCGGCATCGAGGCCATCGGGGAGACCGCTTTCATCGTTCGAGTGGAGGCGAAGACCCGGCCGGCGGACCGCTGGACAGTTGCGCGTCGGTTGCGCTATCATCTGCTTCAGGCGATGCAAACCGAGCCGGCGCCTTCGCCGGGGCCGGGATGAGGATCTTCGGAGATCAGGAGGATGCGATGCGGATCAGAACAGCGGTGGCATGGGGGGTCCATACCCGATGGGGGATCGTCGGGCTCATCGCGGTGCTCAGCCTGCTCGCAGGAGCCTGCGGAGGGGTCCCCTTCGGGGCGCCGGTGCCGCCCACGGCGACCTTCCCGCCGACCCGCACGCCGCGCCCGACGGCGACGGCCACCTTCACCCCCACCATCACGCCGTCGCCGACCGCCACGTTCACGCCGACCCCTACCGAGACCCCGACTCCCACCCGCACGCCCACGCGGACCCGGCCGCCCTTCACCCCCACGCCGCGGCCGACGGAGACGCCCACGCCCTCCCCCACGCCGGCTTTCGATTTCTACCCGCAGCCGATGTCCACCGCTCCCAACTGCGGCGTGGTCTACATGGAAGGATACATTCGGGACGCGGCGGGGAACCCCATCGATGGGGNGTGGTATCGCCTGCGGATGTTCTACCCTTCCGGCGGGGGGTATGAGCAGGTCTGCCTTTCGCCCGGCGATGGGAACTGCGAGGATTACAAGCAGAGCGGCGGTCGGGCTCCCGGCATGTGGGGATTTGCGCCCCTCAGCTCGGACAATTTTCACAAGCCCTTCCGGTTCATCATCGAGATCGTAGAGAGCCCGAGCAACCCCCGGCCGCTCTCGCCGCCTGTGATCATCGATCACCAGGACTGCGATCAGATCGGCCAATACGTCTTCGACTGGAAGCGTCGATACTAAACGATGGGGATCCGATCAGGCGCCTCAGGCGCCTGGCGGACCTCTCTCCGGCCTTTGTGCCGAAAGGGGGTTCCCATGCGTTCGACATCCCGGCCCTGGCGAAGGATCGGGGGGGCTTTCATTCTGTTGTTGCTCCTCCTCGATGCCTG